>Ga0207107_1091_pt1 | contig 21327 bp, 21 predicted proteins | sample Alteio_BWMinHeat_75_FD_153555 | JGI IMG/M metagenome (GOLD analysis project Ga0207107, IMG submission 153555) | Enriched cells from forest soil in Barre Woods Harvard Forest LTER site, Petersham, Massachusetts, United States -... | ecosystem: Environmental > Terrestrial > Soil > Temperate forest >... | reverse complement strand
ACCGGATGGGTTTTCCCACTTCCCGCACGCATTCCAAAAGTTTCACCGTGCCTGACGCATTGATGTCGAAGGTGTATTCCGGCGACTCGAAACTCACGCGCACGTGGCTCTGGGCTCCCAGATGATAGACCTCGTCCGGCTGGATCTTATGAAAAATCCGGCTCAGGCCGCTCGTTTCCGCCAGGTCGCCGTAGTGGAGAAAAAGCTGTTCCTCGCGTTGTTGCGGCGAAAGTGTGAGACGATCGAGACGATCGCGCTGCATCGCGCTCGCGGGCCGCACGATACCGTGTACTTCGTAACCTTTTTGGACCAAAAGCTCCGTGAGATAAGAACCATCCTGTCCCGTAATACCGGTGATCAATGCGCGTTTCGCCATGGGGAGACCGCAGGTTACAAGTTCATCGCTCAAAGTTCAAAGCCGGAAATGGAGCTTTGAAGGGATGCTTTTGAACCTTGAACCTTGAACTTTGACTCGTGATATTAAGGGTTTATGAAACTGCTCGTCACCGGTGGTTGCGGATTCATTGGCAGTCATTTCATCCGCATGGCACTGCGCCGTCCCGCCATCCGCGTCCTGAACGTCGACCTGCTCACCTATGCAGGCAAGGGCCGCAATCTCGCCGACCTCGCGCGCCATCCGCGCTATCGCTTCGTGCGCATGGACATCGCCAGCCATTCGATTTCCAAACTCATTCGCTCCTTCCGCCCGGACGCCATCCTGAATTTCGCAGCGGAAAGCCACGTGGACCGAAGCGTCCACAATGCCGAACCCTTTCTACGCACGAATGCGCTGGGCACGCAAAACCTGCTCGATGCGGCGCGCCTGGCGGGCGTCGCGCGTTTCGTCCAGGTTTCCACCGATGAAGTCTACGGCTCGATCCCAGGCTCCGGCCACGCGCGCGAGGACTGGCCGCTTCATCCCAGCTCGCCTTATTCCGCCAGCAAAGCCGCCGGCGATCTCTGCTGCATGGCCGCGTACGTCACGCACAAGCAGAACGTCGTCATCACGCGCTGCACGAACAATTATGGCCCCTATCAATTTCCGGAAAAACTGATTCCGCTCATGATCACCAACGCGCTGCACGATCTGCCGCTGCCAATCTATGGCGACGGACGCCAGCGCCGCGACTGGATCTACGTCGAGGACCATTGCCACGGCGTCTGGCTCGCGTTGAAAAAAGGAAAGGCCGGCGAAATTTATAATTTTGGAATGGGCACGGAGCCCACCAATCTTGAAATTGTGCGTACGCTTCTGCGCGTGCTTGGAAAATCCTCCGATCTCATCCGACACGTGAAAGATCGGCCGGGACACGATCGTCGTTATGCGGTCGACCGCACCAAGGCGCACCGTCAGCTCGGATGGAAACCCTGTTTCAATCTGGAAAAGGGAATGGCCGCAACCGTGGCGTGGTATCGCGCGAATCCGAAATGGTGGCTGCGGTTGAAGGACGCGTCATTTCAGAAATTTTACCGCAAGCAGTACGGACGTTCGTGAAACGCATTCTTTTTTTGACACAAGGCGATCTGGAAACTCCTTCCAGCCGGCATCGCGTCTACCAATACCTCCCCGCGCTCGAGAAAGCGGGCTACGAAGCCGTGGTGCATCCCGCGGTGCGCTCCGAGGAGCATTACGAGGCCTTCATCGCGCGCACGTGGCCGGGGCTCATGCAGCGCCTTTTCAGCACCTTCACCCGCCGCGTGCGCGACCTGCACCAGCTCCGCGATTTCGATTACATCTACGTGCAGAAGCCGATCCTGCCTGCGCCGCTTTTCAACATCGAGCTGCGCATCGCGCGCGAGGCGAAGATGATTTTCGATTTCGACGACGCGATCTATTTCAAAAAACCCGGCGGCAACATGGTGGCGCAGCTCTGGCCGCAGGCGCAGCGCATCAGCCAGATCTGCAAACGCGCGCACCGCGTGGTGGTCGGCAACAAACACCTCGGCGACTTCGTCCAGAAACTGAAGGTCGACCCCATCATCCTTCCCACCGGCATCGACACAGATATCTACGAGGAGCAATCCCGTTACAACAAACGGGACCATAAAATTTCGGTCCTTGGATGGGTGGGCAGCCCGGCCACATCAACCGAACTCAATCTCATCGTGCCCTCGCTGATCGATCTTCATTCGAAGGCGCCTTTTGTCTGCCGTGTGATCGGCGGCGCGCCCGCCACCATTCCGGTCCGCTTTCCGATCGAGTGGAGGGATTGGAGTCTCGAAAAGGCGATCTCCGACGTCGCGCATCTCGACATCGGCCTGGCGCCGATGCGCGACACGCCATGGAACCGGGGCAAGTGCGGACTGAAGGTTCTCCAATATTGGGGCGCGGGTGTTCCCGTCGTCGCCTCACCCGTCGGGGTCTACAAACAGATGATCCGCGATGGAGAAAACGGAATGCTCGCCTCAAACCGCGAGGAATGGACGGAGAAAATCCTCGCGCTGCTGAAAAACGCGGATCTCCGCCGGAAAGTGGTCGAAGGCGGACGACAAACTGTGCGCGAGCATTACAGCCTCAAGGCGCTCGCCCCCCAGTTCATTTCCATCTTCGAGGAAGCGGAAGAAGCGAAAATCCGCGAACAACCTATTTCTTGAACTGGGTGTTGGCCCACTGCTGGCGCGCGTGTTCCTCGTCGGAACAGGCGGAATTCGTCGGGGCGGAAGCCGGGGCATCCGACTTGGAGATATAGCCCTTCGAGAGCAAATAGGCTTCCACTTCGTCGCCACTGATGTCGGCGAGCATGTGACCATCCACTTCCACGCAGGGTGAAAGCTGCTGGCCGGACTTCCGGATCATCTCCTCGCGCTGCGCGTAATCATTGATGATGTCGCGATCCTCGTACGCCAGATTGTATTTCTGCATCACGGCGCGGACGCCGCCGCTCCAACCGCATTGGGGTTTCAGGTAGGCGATGATCTTGGGATTCTTGGAAGTTGTCATAATCTTATTTTTAACTCTAAGGTTCTTAGCACCCTTAATCAAGGTTTAACAAAATGCTTAAGCAAACCAAACGACGCCTAAATCGCATTTTACCCCTTCTTTCGTGGGGATTAGTCTCTTTTGCTGCAGTAGGTTTTTCGACCATCACGTTTTACGACAATACAGCCTTACGATCTGCAAGACAGAAGCGAAACGAGCTAGACGGGACTCTTATAACGGCTAACCGACAGGCAAACGAAATGATGCAACGCCTTAACGAAGCGATACGGTGTGAAGATCAAATCCAAGTGCTTAAAGCTATCAAAGCAGACCCTAAGCAAATTCAAATGAGAAAAGAGAGACAGGTGGATTCATTTAAACATGCAATTTCGTATGCCCATTCTGTAGGGAGAGAGCGATCTGACAATGAACAGAATGGATGGGACAAACTACACATATTTGAAGAGTTGGGTGCCTATTTTAAAAAAGAAACAGAGGATGCTAGTAATAGAACCAAGGATCTTATAAAGCAGCGCAAGGAACTAGTTGAGAGCATTGAACAAAAGGAAAAGAAAAAGAGTTCTTTCTTTGCCTTTTTCCTCCTCGCAAATTCTGCGGGATTTTTACTGCAGGGAGTGAAATTATACGTCAACGAGGAAAAACCTAAATGAGTCCTACTATTTCCGACATCGGCGTCATTGGCCTGGCCGTCATGGGCGAGAACCTCGCCCTCAACCTCGAACGCAACGGCTTTCACACCTCCGTTTTCAACCGTACCGTACGCAAGGTCGACGAATTCATGCAGGGACGTGGCAAGGACAAACGGTTTCATGGCGCCCGCTCGATTGAAGATTTCGCCGCCTCGCTCAAAAAACCGCGCAAGATGATCATCATGGTGAAGGCGGGAAAGCCCGTCGACGACACCATCCAACAGCTTTTGCCGCACCTTGAGCCGGGCGACATCGTGATCGACGGCGGCAACAGCCTCTATACCGACACGGAGCGGCGCGACAAGGAACTCGCCGCATCGAAGATCCGGTTCATCGGCTGCGGCATTTCCGGCGGAGAAGAGGGCGCGCTTTGGGGCCCCAGCCTCATGCCCGGCGGTCCCAAATCCGCCTACGACGATCTCGGCCCCATTCTCCGCAAAATCGCCGCGCAGGTGGACGGCCAGCCCTGTTGCACGCACATCGGCGAAGGCGGCGCGGGGCATTACGTGAAGATGATCCACAACGGCATCGAGTACGGCGACATGCAGCTCATCTGCGAGGCGTACAACATCCTGCGTCATGGCGTCGGCCTTTCCGTGGAGGAACTCGCGCAAACCTTCGCGGAGTGGAACCGCGGCGAACTCGATTCCTTCCTCATCGAAATCACGAGCAAGATCCTCGGGATGAAGGATTCCGTCACCGGCAAGCCGATGGTCGACATCATCCTCGACCGTGCCGGCCAGAAGGGCACGGGCAAATGGACCATCATCTCCGCGCTCGATTACGGCATTCCCACCTCCACGATTTCCGAAGCCGTCTTTGCCCGCTGCCTTTCCGCGCTCAAGGAGGAACGCATGCACGCCTCCAAGATGCTCAAGGGGCCGTGCACGTTTTTCAAAGCCAACAAGAAAGAGATGATCCAGGCGGTGCACGACTCTCTTTTCGCCTCGAAGATCTGTTCTTACGCGCAGGGCTTCGCGCTCATGAAAACCGTGTCGCTCGAAAAAGCGTGGAACCTCGACCTGGGCGGCATCTCGATGATCTGGCGCGGCGGCTGCATCATCCGCGCGCGCTTTCTTCAGCGCATCAAGGAGGCCTTCGATCGCGATCCCCACCTCACCAACCTGCTTCTCGATCCGTTCTTCAAGGAAATCATCGAACGCACCCAGACCAATTGGCGCCGCATCATTTCCGAGTCCGTCCTCGCGGGCATTCCCATCCCGGTTTTCAGCGCTTCCCTGGCCTATTTTGACAGTTATCGCAGCGAAAGGCTGCCCGCCAATCTCCTCCAGGCCCAGCGCGATTACTTCGGGTCGCATACCTATGAACGGGTGGACCAGCCGGCGGGAAGGTTCTTCCATTTCGACTGGATCGGGGACCAAAAACAGCACGAGACTTCCTTCGCTTTACAGGCCTCTCCGCCGTTTGACAGCAAGCTTGTCCAGGGTTAAATTGTCCCATGGACGCTTTGCGCGCCATGCTCGTCTTTTTCCTCCTGGCGGGGACTTGTTCCGCTGTGACCGCTCCTGGAATGGTTGGCGCGACCGACACCGGCACGCCCACGCCCGTGTCTCCCAATAAGGACGGCTCCAATCCCTACGACTACAACAAACTTTACGATCGTACTCCCCCTACATCCTTTCTTGAAAAAAAACCGTCTCAAATCGTCCTTCCCAAGAATGGGGAACTTTCCGAATCCACGAAATACTTAATGCAACAGGCCCACCACAAACTGGAAGTCCAGAACGAGGAGAAGGAAAAACAAAATCCCTTTAGAGCTTCCGATGACAGCAGGAAGCGCGCGAAAGCGTATCGAAACTCCATGGATGGAACGTCCCTTACGATGCTGAACCTCCTGAGCCCGAAACCCCTCAGCTTTGCGGGCAGTTCCTCGGCGCACTCGGCCAATCCTTTTTCCGGACAATACGTTTCCCAATCAGCATGGCTTTTCCCCACCCCCGTCGAGTCCGAAGACGGGAAGAGTTCCCCGTCCCACTCGCTTCTGCTTTCCACCTCCATGGCAAACAGCCTGCAACCTTCGGCGATCTTCCCCGTTGCGTCGGGAGCCAGAACGGACGCCGCCGGCATGGCTGCTGACCGCGAATCGTTGACCGGTTCGAAGACCTCCATTTCAAGCATCATCTCGGGCGGCGGCGCGGCTTCGCCACGTCCCCCGCAGATGAACGACACGATCGAGAAGTGGAAGAAGTATTACGAGGACAAGCAGAACAAACACTGATCACTTGGCGGGTTTGGCCCGTTCGTGAAACTCCTCGTCCGCCAGGCTCCGTCCGCCGGCAAGTCGCGCGAAATCGTTGAAGGTCACGTACGCCATGAAGGTGAGGAGCAGCGCGATGAAAACCGTGTTCGTCGCTTCCAGAAATTTCTGATTCAACGGGCGCCGGCGCACGCTTTCAATCAGCGTGAAGACAATATGTCCGCCATCCAGCACGGGGATCGGCAGCAGATTGATGATCGCCAGGTTGATGTTCAATAAAACCAGGAACCCAAGGGCGAGTCGGATGTCCGTCTGTGTCGCCAGAAAAAGGACGTGTCCGATGCCGACAGGACCCGACAGATCCCCCACTCCCACGCCGGTGGTCTTGGTATGAATGAGCGCGTTGAAGGTATTCACCATCATCGTCACGCTTTTGGCGACCTGCTGCCAGGGCGTCGGGTAAACAATCATCACCGTATCATTTTTCGGCTTCTCGCCCAAACCCACGCCAATGACGGCCGTCCCATTTCCCTCCGGATATTTCGGCATCGTCTGGATCTCCAGAAGCTGCTTGCCCCGGCGAACCGTCAAGGTGAGCTGCTTTTCGGGCCGTGCCGAAATCAACTCCACAAAATGGGAGGAGCAAATAATGGGAATTCCATCCACCGCCACAAATTCGTCCCCCGGTTTGAGCCCCGACTTTTCCGCGGGTGATTTCGGCACGATCTTGACCGCGTACGGCACTCCCTCCGACTCCAGCATGAGAGCCCGGATTTTGTACCGGTTATCGCGCGAAGGCTTCACCTCCACGGCCTGGCTCTTTCCCTCGCGTAAAAAACCGATGCGCACGTCCTCCGTGAGGCTCAACGCCACTTTCTGGTGAATCTCGTCCCAGTTCTCGACGCGCTCGCCATTGATCGAAATGATTTCGTCGCCGGCCTGAATACCCGCCTTCCCTTCCGGCGATTTCGCCGACACATAGGCCACCTTCAAATCCTTGAAACTGGCGTCGCGGGGCGTGCCCACGATCCAGACGATGGAGGCGACTAGAAACCCAAGAATCACGTTCGCCACGCTCCCGGCGAGAAGGATCGGAATTTTATCGCGCGGTTTCAACGGCGCGAGTTCCTCCGCAGGCGTCTCGCTTTTCCCCTCAATCGATTCCATCGCGAGCTGCGGAAAGGCCACGTAACCGCCCAAAGGAATGCAGCCCAGACGGAACTCGACGCCATTGATCGTGCGGCTCCAGATCGCCGGCCCAAACCAGATGGCGAAACGCTCAATCTTCGCCCCGCGCCAGCGCCCCACCAGAAAGTGACCCAGCTCGTGAATGAAAATCGTCAGGTTGAACAAAAAGAGAACGACCGCAACGATGTAAACCACGTTCAAAACCTGGACAAACATACTCAGAAAAATGCCTTAGAGATCAGAAAGAAGCAAATTTATCCGTTTCAAGGGACAGGCTTTGAAGCGGCTGGAGGAGCATTCGTCGAGCCCGTGATGTACGTCTGTTGCATCAACCGATGTCCGGCTTCCGCCTCCACCGAAGCCACCGGACGGCTTCTGGAACGCGCTTCCGCTTCATACAAAATCCGGCGGTCCTGGTTCTCTTCCGCCACCAGACGCTGCACGTAGGCGGGGTCCCATCCCGATTTCCCCACGGCATTCAAATAGCCGCGCGCCGTTTCCACCACCACCCCGTCGTTTTTCATGCCCCAAATCTCGCCGCTGCGATCATCGCGCCGTCGCAACGCCTTGGATTCATCCTCGCTCATCAACGCCTGCGTCGCGCCCGGCGCTTCATGCTGGTTGACGTCGAGCGACATGTGGATGTTCACCTCGAGAGGCTCGGGTGTCGTGAGTTGCACCGAGGGCGCGCAGCCCGCAAGCATGAGCACTGCAATAAAACCGCTGATTTGGATCAGGAAACGAATCATGGGGATTGCGCCACAGTGTGCATGGTTCCATTGAAACTCTCAATCGACAATCCATGCCAGTTGACGTCGAGATCGCGCGCGCCCGCGGGCCCTTTCGCGCGGAAGGTGATCACCGCCTCAGGCCGCTGATAATTCACGCGCATCGCATAGGAATCATAGGGATAATTTTTCAGGCTTTGCACGAACACCCGCAAAAGCTCGCGCTTCATTCCCACGGTGTTTTTCTCAATGCGTTCAAGGACGCGATCGAGCGCGCTGATCTGGATCTCACCCGGCGATTTGGAATCAAGTTTTCCCGCGCCCTGCATCTCCTCCCCCTTGCCCGTAGCGTCAAATTGCAGCGCGGCGCGGCCGTTCATGGCATACGATTCATTTTTGAAATCCTGTGAAATTTTGCCCGTGTCGATGTTGGCCGCGGCGCCCCACACCCGCCAGGGGTCCTTCGGCGACCATCCGCACGTCGTGCCGCCGTTGATGTAGCCGTCCGCAAAATTGCCGCCATACATGCCGGTGATCGCCTTCGTGTCGAAGGTCAGCGACAGCCAGCACGTTTTCATCTCCGCCTCCTTCCATCGGATCGCATCGACGTAAAGCGTGTTCACGAGATCATTCGCCACCGGCGCGGGATGCGGCTGCGCGGACGTGGAGGCGGTCCCCGGCGCCGAACCGCTCATGTGAAACGCGATTTTCCCATGAAGACTTTTAAAGAAAATGTCCTCCTTTTCCCACGCGACGTCCTGGGTGGGAATATCGAGCTGGAACTGCGCGTCGGCCAGGTTGAGCTGGTTCAAATTCATGTTGAGCTGGTGATATTCAAACGGAAACGGAAAGTGCAGGTTCAATTCCTTCAGCCGCGAGATGTCGAGCGTGCCCTCGGTGATTTCGAATGAACTCACCATCCAATCCGCTCCGCCCTCCTTTTTTTTGCGATGGGCGGAGGTCGCGCGCATCTGATCGACGAACCAGAAAAGACCGCGATCGACCGCCAGGGTGGGACTCCGGAATGCGAGGCTTTCAAGATGATGTTGCTGGACTCCCCCCATGGTGAAGCGGATGTCGAGCTGTGGAATGCGCACGAGAGGAACCGCAAGGTCGAGCGGAGAATAAAAAACGAGATTTCGAAGCGTGAGATCGCGGATCTTGTCGAGGTTCGCGCGCGAAAGTTCACTTCCCATGGGCACGTCCGGAAATTCCCCCTCGATGTCGATCTCGACCGGAGGAATGCTCCGCCCCAGCCCGATGATCGTCAACTTGCCGCGCTCGACGATGAGCCTGTCGAGATGGATCGGAAAACTGCCGTTCGATTTTTTCGACGTGAACGTCATTTGATCCGCATTCGAAAGATCGAGAAGGATTTGTGGAGCCTCGATCTTCAACTCCTTCATATGGCCGCGCACGAGGTCCTCGTACTTCCAATGAAGCGTCACCTTCTCCGCCTTCATGGAATCGCCGAGCTGAACGTTGCGCAGGACGAGGGATTGCGACGATTTCCAATCGACGTTCTGCACCTGGAATGGAATGTTCGGATCCAGACGCCGGAGCTCGCTCATCAACACCATGCGCGGCCTCCAGATTAAAATGACGAGGGCGCAAACCACGACCAGCGTCCCCAGGGCGAAACCCAGAAGAATCGTACGCCACAAATGCTTGCGTGAAATCCGCATTCAGCAAAGATAGAAGACAAGTCCCAAGTCGCAAGTCCCAAGTAACCAGAGACCGGCAGAGAGATTCTTCGCTTTCGCTCAGAATGACAGAGCTGGATTTTTCGGTGTCATCCTGAGCGAAGCGAAGGATCCCTCAGAAAACCCTTTCCAAAGGGCCTCGACTGACAACCAGCGACTTCCTACTTTCCGACAACTTGTGACTTTTTCCGCGCTTCTTCCTTGATGATCCACTCGTCCCACGATTTGCCCGCAGCGGTATCTTCGCCCGTCAATTCGACTTTGGAAATCTCGGAATATTTGACGAGCATTTTGTCGGGACGTCCATCGATCATCATCTCCACAAACGGCTCCCGGCAGCGCGCAACGCCCCTGGGTTCACGGTTCGACATGAAGCCCACCACCGTGCTGCCATCCTTGAGCGTCAACGTCACGTCGCCGCGATAATCGAACGCCTTATCAATCTGCAATTTCAAATCTTCCATACAGATTACGACTTCTCCACGGTTTCGAGTTCCTCTTCCTCGTCGTGATGATGGTTGCACGAGCCGCTTCCGCAGCCCTGCGCCTTCGCCGGAACGGTGCTGTTGTTGCCATGGATCGGATGAAGGGAATGGCCATTGCCGTTCGCCGGCTTGCTCGCGCCGATGCCGAGAAGCGTCAACTTCACCATGCGCGCAAAACCCTTCAGACTTCCGAAGCCGTCATTCACCGCCGTGGCTTCGTAACCGGAATGCACCATGCAGTTCGCGCATTGCGGGTTGCCTGAAAACTGGCCGTAATTCTGCCATTCGGTTTCCGCGAGCAATTCCTCGAACGATGCCGAATAGCCTTCGTTCAGGAGGTAACAAGGCTTCTGCCAACCGAAAATATTGTAGGTGGGCATGCCCCAGGGCGTGCATTCGTAATCCTGGCGTCCCATGAGATACTCGAGGAAAAGCGGCGACTGGTTGAAGTGCCATTCCTTCTTCGGGTTGCTGAGGATGCGGGTGAAAAGTTCCTTCGTGCGGCTGCGCGGCAGGAAGTGCTCCTGGTCCGGCGCCTTCGAATAGCTGTAGCCGGGCGACATCATCATGCCCTCGACTCCAAGCTTCATCATTTCGTCAAAGAACGCGCGCACGCGCACAGGATCGGCCCCGTCGAAAAGCGTCGTGTTCGTCGTCACGCGGAAACCGCGTTTCACGGCTTCGCGAATCGCTTCGGTGGCCACGTCATACACGCCTTCGCGGCAGACGGCGTGATCGTGGTCCTCCTGGATGCCGTCCATGTGAACGCTGAACGTCAGATATTTGGACGGCTTGAAAAGGTCGAGTTTGCGTTTGAGGAGGATGGCGTTCGTGCAGAGGTAAATGTACTTTTTGCGCGCGACGAGGCCTTCCACGATCTGCTGGATCTCGGGATGGATGAGCGGTTCGCCGCCGGGGATGCTCACCATCGGCGCGCCGCATTCGTCCACCGCCCGGAAACATTGCTCGGGCGTGAGGCGCTTCTTCAAAATATGCTCGGGATATTGGATCTTTCCGCAACCGGCGCATTCCAAATTGCATCGGAAAAGGGGCTCCAGCATCAATACCAGAGGATAACGTTTGCGGCCCTGCAACTTCTGTTTCAAAACGTAGGTGGCGACGGTATAGGCCTGGGAAATGGGTACGGGCATAAAATGAGATTGGGTTGGGCGTTTCCGTCTTAAAACATGAAACTGGGAGTCTACTTCCCGAAGAGCCAATAACAAGCTTATTTTCTTTTCGACATCAGCAAATCGCCTGACTGTTCGGAGGGCGTTTCCTCATGGGAAAGGCTTGAATCCTCCCCCTTGTCGGCAGCGACCGGCGAACGCGTTTGCGCATGAAAATGCTTCAAGAATTCGATGGGATTGTAGGGCTGGATGTTCCGTGGATCATATTTTCCGCCGAGCATTCTCGGAAAAAGCAGCTTGGCCACCATGGTGTTCGCGAAATTGGAATTGATGCAGCGCCCGATTTCAAAATGACAGTGGGGAATCGCCCTCAGATAATCGCGGCCGCCGGCGTTTGAAGAAGTCTGCCCCATCCAGGCAATGTGTTCACCGCACCTTACGGAATCGCCCTCATGCACATCGACCTGTTTGAGATGCGCGTACATGGAAATGAACGGCTTCCCATCGCTGAAGAGGTGCTGGATCATGATGTAGCGCCCATAACCGCTGCGCTGCTCGTTGTAATTGGCGACCACCACCGTGCCGTTCAAAACCGCGAAAACTTCGTCCTTCGGAACGAGCACCGGCTCCCTCATTGAAAAATTGCGGCCCGTCTTCGGATCGTAATAATCAATCCTGACCGTCTGGTCGGTTTTTTCGTAACTCACTGGAATGATGTCGACGCCCTTGTGAAACCGGCTGCCATTCCCACGCGTCCAGCCCGGATGCCCATATTCGTCATTCGTCCGTGTGCGGGCCGCAAAACCAAGCTCGTCGTCCTGATAAACATTCTTGTTGGGCGTGGGCAGCGCCGGGATTTGCAGGAGCTCGGAGTCGATGTCGGCGAAAACGTGAATTTGATCGCTCAGATGATTCTCCACCCCGGCCGCGGCAAACGACAAAAAACCCAGAAAAATGAATGGAAAATAAAACTTGGCGCTCAGCATCTTCTTTCCTTACTTGGATTCAATTTGGAACTCAATCTTTCAGGCTAAAACCCCGGATATTCCAAGTTACATCGAAAGCTAGCGTTTCGCCATGACGCCGCGATTGATCTCCTCGACGGCGCCCGCACCCGCAAGCAGCTCGATCAGTTGATATGCAAACTCCACGGCCGTGCCCGGGCCGCGGCTCGTGACGATCTTTCCGTCCACCACCACGCGCTCCTCGGAATAATGCGTCCCCGCCAAATGCTCCTTCACGCTCGGATGGCTCGTGACGCGCTTCCCCTCGAGAAGCCCCGCGGCGTGCAGCACGATCGGAGCGGCGCAAATCGCGGCCACCCATTTCCCCGCGCGCGCGTGACGCACGAGACATTCGCGCAAACGCGTGTCCTCCTTCAAATGGTTCGTGCCGGGCTGGCCTCCGGGAAGCACGACGGCGTCAAACGTTCCCGACACCACGCGGTCCAGCGTCGTGTCCGGCAAATGATGCGTCTTGCGCGACGCTTCGAGGACGCCCTCCGAAAGCCCCGCGGTCGTGACCTTGAAATTCGCGCGTCGAAAAAGATCGACGATCACGATCGCTTCAATCTCTTCAAACCCGCTCGCAAGAGGAACAAGAATGGATGCGCTCACTTTCAAAAACTAACACGTTTTTTTTGGACTCGTCCATGTTTCTCCCTTTTCTTTGTTCGGACGCCTGCTATGAAGACAGCATGTCCGACTTGAAACGCATCGGCATTGTCGGCTGCGGCGCGATCGGCGGCGAATTGGCGCGCTCCATCTGCGCGTACTTTCAGGATCGCGCGCGTCTCATCGTCGTGAGCGACCGCAACGATCACAAGGCGAACGCGCTCTCCAACGAACTCTCGCCGCATCCCGACGTGCTCCCGCTGGAATCCGTCCCGTTCCATTGCGATCTCATCATTGAAGCCGCGAGTCCGGAGGCGTGCCGTGAACTCGTGCCCAAGGCGCTCGACATGGGCCGCGACGTGATGGTGATGAGCGTGGGCGGATTGCTCGAAATTTATCGCGACGTCTTTTATCAGGCGCGTTCGAAAAACGCGCACATCTACATTCCCTCCGGCGAGATCGCCGGCATCGACGGACTCGAGGCCGCGATGACGGGTGGCGTCGACACCGTGCGGCTCACGTGCAAAAAACCTTTCGGAGCGTTTACCGACTCCGCCTACGTGGCGAAGAAAGGATTGCGCCTCGCCGAGTTCACGGGTGAAACAATCCTTTTCGAAGGCAACGCGACCGAGGCCATCGCGGCATTCCCCTTTCACGCGAACGTCGCGGCCACGCTCAGCTTCGCGGGACTCGGCCCCGAGCGGACGCAAGTGCGCATGGTGACGGGACCGCAAATCACCTCGAGCATCCAGGAACTCGAAGTCGAAGGGGCGTTTGGAAAAATGATGACCCGCACCGAAAACCAACCTTCCCCGCAAAATCCCGGCACCAGCTATCTCGCCGCGCTTTCCGCCTGCGCGATGCTCAACGAGATCCTGAATCCCGTCCAAATCGGGACGTAATAAACCCTCTCATTTTTGATAAAAAAGAGGGTCTCGGAATCTCCTTCCAAGGAAGAAAAAGCGCCATTTTAGAGGTGGTACGGGGAGTGCTCTATAGGGATAGGAGCCTTTTTCCCATGCCCGCCCTCAATGCCGTCCTTTCCGGTTTACGCGCCTTCCAGCAGAAAGTGGACACGGCGGCGAACAACATCGCCAACGCCAATACCACGGGGTTCAAGCGCAGCCGCGCCAGCCTCGCGGAATCATTCTATCAGACGCAGCGCGCCCCCTCCTCCCAGCAGCCCATCGGCATCCAGATCGGCTCGGGCGTCCAGACTTCCACCATTGGCACGGTCCAAAATCAGGGATCGTTGCAACAAACCGGCTCGGCCACGGACCTCGCGCTTTCCGGCGATGGATTTTTCGTGGTGCGCGACAGCGGCGGCCAGCTTTACTTCACGCGAGGCGGTGATTTCACGCTCGATCGCACGGGAAACCTCGTCAATTCCCTCGGCATGCACGTGCGCGGCGTCATCGGCAACGCCAGCAGCGACACGGGTGACGCGCCCGATCCCGGCGCCAATCCTCCAACCACCGTCGGCGACATCAACATCCCCTCCTCCTTTGTCTCCCAATCGCCCGCCGTGGCTGCTTCCACAACTTTAACCGTCTCCTCCTCCAGCCTGCCCCAGGCGGGACAAACGCTTTCGGTCGGAGGCGTGACATTCACCTTCGTTCCAAACGGCGCCCTGCCCAGCGGCAATACCGCAACCTCCGGCGAGATTGCGCTGGGCACGGACGCCTCCAGCACCGCCACCGCGATCGCCGCGGGCATCAACAGCCATGCCACGCTCACCGCGCCCGCAGGCGCCAGCGCCTCCTCCGGTGGCAACGTGATCACGCTCCGGGCAAACACCCCGGGCACCGCCGGCAACGGCATCACCGTTTCCAGCACAGCTTCCTCCGCCCAGCTGGCCCTTCCTGCCTCAGGACAGCTGAGCGGCGGTGTGGATCTCGGCAGTTTGCGGACGGAAACCGTCCAGAGTTACACGATCGGACTCGACGGCAAGATTTCGCTCTTCGGCTCCGCAGGCACCAATCGCACGATCGGCTACGTCACCACCGCGCGTTTTTCCAATCCCGAATCGCTCCAGCAGGCCGGCAACAATCTCTACACCTTCTCGGATTCCGCCGGCACCGTTTCCGGCGGCACTTCGTTTTCAGAGACGCTCGACACGCGCAAAGCCGGCACGAACGGCTTCGGACAGATCCAGAGCGGCGCGCTCGAGCTTTCCAACGTCGATCTGTCGGAGGAATTCTCCGACCTCATCATTTCGCAGCGCTCCTTCGAAGCCAACGCCAAGGTCGTGACGACGAGCGACGAAATGCTCCGCACCGTGGTGAACCTTAAATCCTCTTAAACGAGACGAAAAAAATGTTTCTTACCAATCTTAAGCACCGCATGGGACTTGATCGTGACAGCCTGCTGCGGATCTTTGAGTTTTTCACCGTTGTATTCCACGCCCCCCTGTTGAAGAAGGCGCCTTGCCTCGCTCTTGCTCGGCGCCACGTTCGCCGCCATCACTAGGTCCAGCGCCGTCCAGCTCTTTCCGCCGTCGAGTTTCAACGCGGGCAGTTCCGCCGACTCGAGATCACGCGCGGAAAATTTCTTTTCGAAGTCGTCGCGCGCCTTCTTCCCGTCTCCCGCGCCGCAAAACCGGTCCACCAGCGCCGCCGCGAGGCTTTTCTTCGCCTCCATGGGATGTCCGGCCTTGAGCTCCTTCAATTCCGTCTCCGATTTTCCAAGCAGCAGCACATACCATTTCCACATCAGCTCGTCGGAAATCGACATCGCCTTGCCGAAGATTTCCGAAGCCGATTCCGCCACGCCAATGTAATTGCCGAGGCTCTTGCTCATCTTCTGCGTGCCATCCGTTCCCTCGAGAATCGGAAGCATCATCGCCACCTGCGCCTCCTGTCCCTGGTCCTTTTGCAGATCGCGCCCGACGAGAATATTGAAAAGCTGGTCCGTTCCTCCGAGCTCCACGTCGGACTTCACCATCACGGAATCCCAGCCCTGCATGATCGGATAAAGCGTTTCGTGATGCCGGATGTCCGAACCGCTCTGCACGCGCTCCTTGAAATCGCGTCGCTGCATCATCTGTGAAATCGAAACGGCGCTGCCCAGACGGATCACATCGGCGAGTCCCATCTTTCCAAACCAGTCTCCGTTGAACACCACTTCAAGACGATCGCGGTCGAGCACTTTGAACGCCTGATCCTGATACGTCTTTGCGTTCGCCATGATTTCCTCGCGCGAAAGTGGCGGGCGGGTGACGGAACGCCCCGTGGGATCGCCGATCATCGAGGTGAAATCGCCGATGATCAGGACGGCGACATGGCCGAGGTCCTGAAACTGCCGCAGCTTGGAAAGTCCGACGGTATGGCCGAGATGGAGATCGGGCGCGGTGGGATCGACGCCATATTTCACGCGCAACGGACGTTTTTGCTGGAGCTTCTTCTCCAGTTCCTCGGGAGAAATCACCTGGGCCGTGCCGCGGAGCAGAAGATCGAGCTGTTCCTTCGGTGATTTCATGGAGTGCCGAGCTTGCCCTGATTCATCCCGCAAAATCAAGCCGCCCCCCTTGGCAGCCGAGAGATTCTTCGCTGCGCTCAGAATGACAGTCTAGCAGCAGTTCCATCTTTACTTCTCCATTCGAGGTGCTTCCATGTCTGACTCCTGACTCCTGACTCCTGACTCCTGACTCCTATCTTCTATCTTCTTACCTCATGCATCCTCTGCTTCTTCTTTGGGACATCGACGGCACCATGCTCTTCACGAAGGGCGCGGGAGAAGAGGCCCTGCGCCAGACGCTGAAAAACCGCTTTGGCGTTCTCGATGACCTCGGCGGCATCGAAATGGCCGGCCGCACCGACACTTCCATCGCCAAGGACATTTGCGACCGGCATCCCACGCACAACCTTCAGCCGAATGATTTGCTCGACGCCTATCTGGAGGTCCTGCCCGAATGCCTCGGCCAAAAAAAAGGCGGCGTTTTTCCGGGCGTGCGAGAACTCCTCCAATGGTCGCACGAACATTCGGAGGTGCACAACGCGCTCCTCACGGGAAACATCAAGCGCGGCGCGTTCATCAAGCTGGGACATTATGGATTGGCGAATTTTTTTGAATTCGGCGCGTTTGGCGACGACTCGCCGGACCGCAATTGCCTCGGGCCGGTCGCGCTGAAGCGTGCACGGGATATTTTGAAGCGCGATTTCCACATTGATTACACCTGGGTGATTGGCGACACGCCGAAGGACATCGCCTGCGCACGGGCGCTGGGATGCAAGGTGCTCGCCGTGGCGACAAGCCGATATCCCGTGGCTGAACTTGAAAAACACGGAGCTGATTTTTGCGTCGCGAATCTGAGCGACTACAAGGCGATCATCCAAAGACTGGAATCGTGAGTTGATTCGCTCCACAAACTGCAAAAAATTGCTTTCCTAGTTGCCTTGAGCAGGGTGTCGATTAGAATGCTTGGCTCTTTTCAGGGTTGGTAGCTCAGCTGGTAGAGCAGTGCCCTTTTAAGGCATTGGTCCTGGGTTCGAGTCCCAGCCAACCCACCATTTCGGAACGCAGAACAAGTGCTGAAGCAAGTTTGCGGGCTGGGACGAGAACGAGGTTCGCGAAGCGAACTCGGCACGAAGTGACGACGAGGTCCGGATAGACCGAAGCAATCCCGCCAACCCACCGTTTTTTGAGCGAAAAGCCGGGCTCGTTCAGGCTCGACATTTCACGAATTTATTGTAGGCTGAAATATCTCTATGAGATTTTGGTTCACGTTCGGTTTCGGCATTGTCCTGGGCACGGTCTTTGGATTTTTTCTGGCCTCATTCGTCCTTTTCGACGACAAGGTGCAGGATCGGGCTTCCAAGCGCGCAAACAACTCGGGCGCTTCCCACCCCATGGTGGTCGCCGCTCATCCTTCACACCTTTCAAAGGACGCGAAGGTGGCCGATGCCAAACCCGCGGCTGTTTCCGCGGAAGCTGTTGATCTCAATGCACTTCCGGCGGCTCCAGCCGAAGCTGCTCCCTCCTTCTCAACCGCCAAACGGGAACCCATCGAGTCCCAGGAAATTCAGCCGGCACGCTGAAGTTTCCAACAGGCTGTTTAGCTTCCTTTCGCCATGGCCTGGAAGCGCGCGCGTCACTCATTCGAAGCGTTTCTCTGCCGCCTCGGCTTTGCCTTCCTTCCATGGCTCCCCTATCCAGTCCTTCTCTTTCTCGCCAAAATCCTGGGTCTGGGCGCTTTTTATTTTGCGGGTTCTGAACGCCGCGTCGCGCTGGCCAATCTCAATCTCGCCCTGGGCCATACTCACTCGGGAGCTCAACGCCGTCATATCGCGCGCGCCTGCTTTCAATCCTTTGCGCGCACCGCGCTCGAATCCCTCGCCAGCAGCCGCCTGGAACGCGATGGCTTGGAAAAACGCTTTGAATTCAGCCCGGGATCGCTCGATCTCCTCGCCCAGCTGACGGCCCGAAATCAGGGGCTGATCGCACTCACCTTCCACTATGGCAATTGGGAATGGCTCAGCCTCGCCTGGGGCATGGCCGGCTATCCCGCGACCGCTGTCGCCCAGCCCATTAAAAATCCGAAGGTGGAGGAAATTTTCCGCCAAACGCGGGAACAGGCCGGACACCAGCTCATCCATCGAAAAAATGCCGCGCGACAGCTCTATAAAAGTTTAAAACGCCGCGAAATCATCGGCCTTCTCGTCGACCTGAATTCCTCCATCGACGAAGGCGGCGCGTTTTATCCCTTCTTCGGCCTGCCCGTCCTCACCACCCGCGCCGTCGGCCTGCTCGCCATGCGCACCGGCGCGCCCATCGTCTGTTCCATCGCCTATCCCCAGGAGGATGGACGTTATCGTATCGAGATCGGACCCGAAATTCCGTACGACCCCCGCAACGATATGGAAACGGAAATGGACGCGATCACCTTCCGCTGGCTCGCCCATTGCGAAGAGGTGATCCGTCGTCGTCCCGAATTCTGGATGTGGATGTACAAACGCTGGAAAGTGCGCCCGAAACCCGAAGCGCAATCCTATCCGTTTTATTCCTTTTACGATCCCCAGATGGAACGTTCCGGAAAATTGAAATTGCGCATGCCCGCCGCATCCTGAGATCGCGTCGCTTGTGCCCCTTTTCCCTTTTTGTTACCAAGGATGCCGGATGCAGCGCTTTCTCCACGGTTTTTTTCTCGCGCTCGGACTTCTTTGCGCCAAAACCCTTTTTGCCCAGGGCTCTCCGCAGGATCTCTTCACCGCCGCGGAGGATAAATTGCAGGCCGGCGATTCCAAAGGCGCCGCCGAACTTTATCAAAAACTCGTTTCCGAATTTCCCACCTTCGAAGGGCTGATCTCCGTCAAATACAACCTCGCGCTCGCGCTGCTTTATTCGGAGGACTACGAAAAGGCCATCGCGCAATTCAAGGAGCTCTCCTCTTCCGCGACGAAGGACGCCGCGCTCCGCGAACAGGCCGCCCTCGGCCTCGGCGGCGCCCAGACCGTGATGGCGCGCACGCAAAGCGATCCCAAAACCAAACTCAGCCTGCTGGATGAAAGCATCCAGTCCTACGACGGCTTTCTGAAAAATTATCCGCAGAGCGCCTCGCTCGGAGAGGCGTTTTTCGGAAAGGCCTCGTCCCAATTTTTTGCGGAACATTACGACGACGCCGAAAAAACGCTCGCTTCCTTCGCCTCCGTGAAAGCGTCCGCCTCGCTCCGCAATGACGCCAACTATCTTATGGGACGCGCGCTCGCGGCGGAAGCCGTCCAATTCAAGGAACAAAAGCGCGACGCCGACATGCGCGCGAAACTTGACGCGGCGCTCAAGGTGCTCGACCAGGTCGCGCAAAACACCGTCAACGCGGTCATCGCCAACGACGCGCTCTTCACGGCGGGCGAAACGCTTTTCCAAACAGGCTCTTATCCGGAGGCCATCCGCTATCTGAAGCGCATCCAATCCAAAAAATATCTCGAGGAGCAGCAAAAACTTCTCGTCGACGCGCTGCGCAAGGAGCGCGCCCAGGCGATGATGGGCAGCAATCAGGACGCCCAGGCCGACATGAACCGCCAATATATGCGTTCCGCCGCGCGCCTTCGCGAAATCCAGGGCAAGCCCGCGCTCTTCCTCAACGCGCGGCTCGTCATCGCCCAATGCCTCTACGAACAGAAAAAATATGACGAGGTCGTGGTCCTCCTCAAACACGACATCCGCTTTTGCGAGGAGGACCAGAAGAAGCGCGCCTTTTATTTCATGATCAAGGCGATGCTGCAAAACAACCAGACCAACCGTGCCATCGCAACCTTTCAGGAATACAAGGCCCAGCACTCGGGCGAAAAATTGTCGGAGGACGTCCTGCTCGCGCTCGCCGATGATTTCAACCGCAGGAAGCGCTGGCCCGAAGCGCTCGAATGGATCCAGGAATATCAGACGATGTTTCCCGACGGCAAACACGCCGATGCCGCCGCGCTGCTGCAGATCAACATCTACACGGCGATGGGCGACCTGGAAAAATCGAAAAAAGCCGGCGAAGCGTTCCGGCTCCGATTCCCGAACAGCGCGCTCGCCTCCTCCGCCGTTTACAACGACGCCTACCTTCATTTTCAAAAAAAGGAATATGACGCCGCCATCGCGGACTTCCAGAAATTGACGCAGGAATTTCCGGACAGCGACAATGCCGAAACCGCGCGTTTCTTCATCGGCAAATGTTTTTATGAGCTGAAAAAACCCGACGAGGCGACGCAGGCGCTCTTGGATTTCGAAAAGGCCTATCCGAAAAGCAAGCTCATCCCCAATTCCATTTTTCATCGCGCCAAGGCATGCGAGGAAAAGAAGGACCTCAAAAAAGCGGATGAGCTTTACGCGCAGATCATCAAGGATTATCCCGACGATGAACTTGCCCCCTTCGCCATGTTCGGCATCGCGCGCAACCACTGGGGCGAGGGCGGCCACACGGACGAAGCGCTCGCGCTCTTCGACCAGTTCATCGCGAAATATCCCACGCACAGCCTCGCGCCGAGCGCCTATCTTTTCAAAGCCACGATCTATCGCAGCTTGAAACGCCTCGATGACGCGATGGAGGTTTACCGCGTCGTCGCGGAAAAATATCCGGACGACCCCAATTCCGCGGAAGCGCTCATTCTCAGCGCCGAATTGAATTCACAAAACGCCGACCGCATGGCGACGCGTCCGGAAAAACTCCCCCCCCGACCGGTTTGAAGAATGGAAACAAATGCTGCAAAAAGCGCAGCTGGCCTGCGAAACCGCCATCCGTCACTTTCCGTTGACCGCCGCCGACAAGGCCCTCTCCATCCTCGCCCCCATCTGGCAGAAACGCATCGAGGCGCATCTCGCCACCAAGGAGGACGCCAAAACCTACTTCGCCCAGCTCGCTCCCTCCGACGATGCCGGCCTGCGCGTGAAGGTTTCCTTCGCGCTCGGCGGACTCCTCGAAAAAATCAATGAGAAGCAGGCCGCGCTTCAGGTTCTTTCCGACGCCTACGACCACGCGGGCAACGCCTCGCTCCCGGACGAGGGCTACCGCCAATATCGCAAGGCACTGATCGAAGCGGGACAGTTTGATCGCGCCATCACCGTCTCGGAAAAGCAACGCACGGAAAAAACGGAGGCCAACGATCCGTCCGGCGTCGCCGAAGCGCTGCTCGGGCTCGGACAGATTTATTTC
>Ga0207107_1090_pt1 | contig 21536 bp, 27 predicted proteins | sample Alteio_BWMinHeat_75_FD_153555 | JGI IMG/M metagenome (GOLD analysis project Ga0207107, IMG submission 153555) | Enriched cells from forest soil in Barre Woods Harvard Forest LTER site, Petersham, Massachusetts, United States -... | ecosystem: Environmental > Terrestrial > Soil > Temperate forest >... | reverse complement strand
TAGGGATAGAAATAGGTATTATCAGGTTAGACCAACAATAGCACGCGCAGCGTTTGCTTTTGGTTACAGACAGAATCACGTATCTGCATAAAATAAAGATTGATAGCTTGATAGGAGCTTTGAGCTTGCAACAACGGAGGAGGGTGAGCAGAGAATTGCCTACCTCACAGGATCATCCCAGCAGCTGTCCTTTGTCCAGCGTAAAGTTGGCCCCGCATTCGGGTTGTTGTTAGCAAGAGGCGCTGCCGGGGTTGCAGAGGAAGATGAGGTCTGCTGCTCATGCTGAAATTGTGAGAGAACTGGATTACCCGCCTGCCCTAATGCTTCTATGCGCTGCTGCTGTATTTTTTCTGCCTGATCTAGAATTCGTATCTCAGTCAGTGATTTTTCTGCTTGCAATACTTCTAACAATTTGCCTATTGAAGAACATTGCGCGAATGCGCGGCCTAAGTGCTGGTCCAGTACATTTAGTTGTTCTAGCTGCAATACTTGTTCTTGTCTTTGTTTTGAAAGTTTTTGGTACCTTTCCACGGTTGATGACCCTTGCTCAATTAAATATGTACTGATTGATTGGTTGTCTTGTAGATCTGATGGTAGTACTAAAAGTTCCTCTTGTCGTTTTGTACATAGCGGGAATAAAACCGTTAACATGTTTACTGTTTGAGATATTATGTCCCGACAGGTCTCAACCTTCCGATGTTTTTCGTGCAGTACGCTCAAATATTGTGAAAGCGCATCGTGCAATGTTGAAGGGGGTGTTGGTGAAACAGAAGCTTTCGAGTGGGGTTGGGAATCACGCTCATGCTCAAGATCTTCCAGATTGTTTTGTACTGTAGTGAATCGCTGTTCCAATAATTCTTCGACCTTTTGATATGCTGCGTCCATTGCTAATGCTTGTTCTTGTAACTTCTTTATATCGCTCTTGTCAAACTTCTTCTTCACCAACTCTTCCTGCTCGAGTTTAGATAAAGCATCCTGTTCTTTTGTCAAAGTAGCTAGACTGGTCTGTATTTCTTTCAGTAACAGCAATTCTTGCTCTTGCAGTTGTTCTGGTGTGGGTTCTTGTTGTTTCTGTTCTATTGCTTGCGGCAACTCCTGTTTTCCCTCCGCCACCAACGCAGCTGCTGCTGTAGTTTCTGCTTGATCACGTGCTAATTGCGCTTGATCAAAATCTTTTTGCGCCCTTAGCAGAGCCGCTCTTTGGTCATCTGTTATTTCTCTAGATTGTGCTCTGGATTCTGCTATAGATTGTTCTATTTTCTGTAATGCTTCCCGTGCGTTGTCTACTTGGGCTTGGCTTGGCTTGGCTTGATCTTGAAAATTATAACTCATCAAAGTCTCCTGAATAGCATTATTGATATGTTTTTCAAAAAAAGAGTATACCCTTTAAAAGAGTCAGTCGTCAAGAATCCCCTCACAGACAGCAGGGCAATTGCACTGATTTTACCGACCATTTAGTTAACAAATAGCGACCCTATACATTACAAATTCTATACCTCTCGTATAAATAACCGATTTCTAGAACAAACAATTTGGCATACCATAAATCGTCAGCACTGTAATTTCAACAGAAGATGCGAGCATCGTGGGCTGACATTAAAAATCTTGAAAACTTAACAAATTTGTTATATCATTATGAAGTGGTCGATTGAATTTTATAGCCAAAAGGTACAGGGCTGGGTAAATACCCTGCCTATTAGCATTAGAGCAGCTTATGCTCAATTGAGCAGTTTGCTAATAGAATTTGGGATAGATCTTCGTCTTCCACACTCAAGAGCAATGGGTGGTGGGTTGTTTGAACTACGCCCCCAGGGAAAAGAGGGCATCGCCCGTGTTTTTTACTGTACTCTCATTGATAAGCGGATTGTAATCTTGCACGGTTTTATCAAAAAAACGCAAGAAACACCGCTCAAAGAGTTACACATTGCCATGCGACGCATGAAAGAGGTGAAACATGAACAAAAACGCTAAACGAATACCTGCTTCTAAAACTCATCATGCAATGGTAGCGGAATGGATGCTGGATCCTGCCTTTAAAGCAGAATATGACGCCTTAGAGGACGAATATCAGTTGCTACGCGAGATGTTACAGGCAAGAAAACGCGCAGGCCTTACACAAGAAGATGTGGCTAATCGCATGGGCACCAAAGCACCAGCCGTTGCTCGATTAGAAGCAGCGGGTATTCGCAACAAGCATTCACCAAGTATTCACACTTTACGTAAATATGCGCGAGCAGTGGGTTGTAAACTGGAAGTCCATCTTAAGCCCTTCGCTAACAAAATATCCGCAATAAAGCATGGATAATTCAGTCATTTTCTAGAGTTGATCTGCTGTGGTATGTTTGTTAGGCTCACCGTACCAGTTTTGAGGGTTTTTGGCTATGCAGGGGGATTTTATGAATACGCTACAAACAGTCATTGAAACAGCTTATGAAAAGCGCGCCACACTCACACCTGCTGCGGCCGATCCTGCCCTATTAGAGAGCATTGACCAAGTACTGGATGGACTTGAGCAAGGAAATCTACGCGTTGCAGAACCCAGTTCTGAGAAAGACGGGGGCTGGAAAGTACATCAATGGCTGAAAAAAGCCGTGCTGCTTTATTTTTGCTTGCATAAAAGCACCCCTGTTGCTGCCCAGTTCACACAATTTTACGACAAAGTCCCGCTGCGATTTACTGACACGACTCCCAAAGAATTTGAGACCCTGGGCGTTCGTATTGTCCCACCCGCAACCGTACGACGCGGATCTTACTTGGCCCCTAATACCATCTTAATGCCCAGCTTTGTCAACATTGGCGCTTATGTCGGCCAAGGTACTCTCGTCGATACGTGGTCGACGGTGGGATCGTGTGCGCAGATTGGCGCACGCGTGCATCTCTCGGGAGGCGTTGGCATCGGCGGTGTTTTAGAACCCTTGCAAGCCAACCCAACCATTATTGAAGACGATTGTTTTATTGGTGCCCGATCGGAAATTGTCGAGGGCGTGATTGTCGAACGCGGATCGGTGATTTCAATGGGTGTTTATATTGGCCAAAGCACCCGCATTTTTGATCGCGAAACCGGTGAGATTTATTATGGCCGCGTGCCCGCCTATAGCGTGGTGGTTCCCGGAAGCCTACCCAGCAAAGACGGCAAGTATAGCCTTGCTGCTGCCATTATCGTAAAGCGCGTAGATGCGCAGACACGCGAAAAAACCAGTATTAATGAGTTGCTGAGGCTCTAGTGAATCTAACTCTCAATTTAAATTTACGCTGCAAATGGACTATATTTTAATTATAGCCCGGGGAAAATTGATTAAATTGAGAGTATACACGCATGAGCGAGCCTCTAGCACACATTAAAGCAGCCATAAGCAAAACAGATCCAGAAGCTTTAAAACAAGCCATGAACACCATCTGGGATGATAAGAAATTTGCTAAAACAACACCCCTGCGATTAAAAATTTTTCTCGCCTATCTCGGGGGTTTTCGCTTAAGCGACAATAATATTGCGCATTTTCCGCTTAAACCAGAAGAGATGGAACGCTACCTGAAATTTATTGGAGAGAATGAACAATGAACAATAGCATTAGCATTATCGATGCCTTGCGCGCTAACCCAGAGATAACTCTAAAAGAGATCCATGGAATGCTGAACGCTGAGCGCGCGGAATCCGAACAGCGTGCTATAAACCCACCTGTGCTGTCTTCCAGACTGGGTTCTTTAAAACAACCCGTGTCCGAGACACCACGCGCGCCCGGTACCCCGACGCCCAACGTATAAATCCCTTCTAATTTTCGCCATAATGGCTAAACATGCGAAAAATGGTGATAGAGTGATCTTTCAATTCAACCTCATAAACAATCCTATGTTGAATATTGATTCTACGCGAATAGCATCCTGCTAAATCACCCACCAGTTTTTCGAAAGGGGGTGGGTTTTGAAAAGGATTTTTTTCTAAGATATCTAAAACTTTATCGGTTTGTTTGGTTAAGCCCGCAGACAAAATCTTTTTTGAGTCTTTTAATGCGGCTTTTGTAAACAGTAATTTCCATTTTTTAAGTTTATTTCGCTCATTTACCATGGCAACTGATCACGAGTTGCTAAATCTTTTTTAGGCGTTTTTCGTCCTGCCTTAAGATCTTCAACCAAATTTGGAATAGATTGTAAATAGAGCGTTTCCTGAATCGCGCTAAAATCTTCTTCAGAAAGCAAGACTACATTTCCGTGCTTGGTACTCATAAACACAGGTTCATGTGAATCAATGGTGGTTTGAGCAAGGGTAAATAACTTAGCTCTTGCCGAGCTGATAGGTAGAATTTGCATGATTAAACCTCATCGTTTCATTATTAAGTCTACTTATAGAGAGTACATGATCTTGTACGACTTGTCAAAGGTTAAAACTTGAATTTAACCAGTAAGTGTAGTATCCCTACACTTACTGGTTATTGCCTGATTTTATCCCCCGGAAAGAGATGTAGTTTGGTTATTTTATCCCCTGGTTTTTCGCAAGGACGCGGTTTATCTATATGATTTATATAATTATTTTTCGGATTTCTCTTTTTACATCCAAAATACTACCCAATTTGGATGTACAAATAGCATTATTGACTGTTTTTACATCCAAAATGCGACACAATTTGGATGTAAAAAAGAAAGTTATTTTCATATTATGGCGGCAACTACTGATTTAAGGTAAAAAATCTATCTTTCTTTATGGAAATAAAGAACCGACACAAAGCCGGCTCTTTTTTATTTCACCATTTAGGATTTCACTTGTTGGCTATGCACTCGAGGCGTACCTGCCTTCAAAGCTACCGTACCACTAGCAGCAGTTGCTGCATCTGCAGCGGGTGTAAAAGGCTTGCCTGAAACCACTGTTTCTGTAGCAGGCGCAGGCTCTCGTTTGTGCAATAGTTGGGTTGTTTTCGGTAACAAAGCTGCGATTTCGTCCTGCAATTTTCCGCTTTGATTCAACAATGTTGTTTTTTCACTCCGCAATGCCGTATTTTCGTCCTCCAACGTGTTCGCTATTATTCGTTCTCTCGTATCTTTTATACCAACCATTCTCCATCGTCATTTCTTCTATAATTGTACTCATCGATATCTCCCGAAAATAATTAAACCTGAAACGAAGCTACCGTTTTTACAACCAAAATGTCAACTGTGTTTTATTCTATAGAAAAGTAAGAATATCTATGCTCAAATCCAGTCCAGTTTTTATTGCCCAAAAAACACTTTGAAAAATTAAGATTTAAGCCCATAATACCCATATGACCAATGCAACCAAACCCCCACACTCCCCCACCCTGGCACTGGCCCAGCAACTGATTGCTTGTCCTTCTATTACCCCAGACGATGCTGGGTGCCAAGCCATTCTGGCAGAGCGTTTAAAAAAAATAGGGTTTACCATACAAGCATTGCCCTTTGGCGACGTACAAAATCTATGGGCTATTCGGGGCACAGAAAGCCCTCTGTTCGTCTTTGCGGGCCATACCGATGTTGTGCCCACTGGAAATTTAAACGACTGGGAAACGCCGCCGTTTACGCCCACGATTCGCGGAGAATATTTGCACGGCCGCGGAGCAGCCGATATGAAAGGCGGCGTGGCTGCTATGATCACTGCCTGCGAGCGCTTTGTCGAACAAAATCCCAATCACCCAGGTTCTATTGCTTTTTTAATCACCAGTGATGAAGAAGGCGTGGCAACCCATGGAACAGCCAAAGTCATGGAATATTTAAAAACCCAGGGAATTCATATTGATTATTGCGTGATTGGGGAACCGGCGAGTCAGCATAGCGTGGGAGATATATTAAAAAACGGCCGTCGCGGTTCTTTAAATTGCACCCTCAAAATTTTAGGAAAACAAGGACACGTCGCACACCCCCACAAAGCGGATAATCCCATTCATCGCGCTTTAGTGCCTTTGGCTGAACTGGTGAATACGCCTTGGGATAGTGGGAATGAGGATTTCCCCCCCACTCGATTACAGATCTCCAATATTAATTCGGGCACGGGTGCCATGAATGTCATTCCCGGTAGCTTAGAATGCCAATTTAATTTTCGATTCAGCACAGAGACCAGCCCAGAAGCGTTGATGGCGCGCGTCCAAGAAATATTCAATGCACACGAAGTACAATATGAGTTAGATTGGAAACCCCCGGGATATCCTTTTCTGACAAAATCCGGAAAATTGCTTGCTGCCTGCACGCAGGCAGTTCAAGAAACGGTCAAATTAAAGCCTCAACTCTCTACCGATGGTGGAACCTCCGATGGCCGTTTTATTGCACCCACTGGAACGGAAGTGATTGAATTGGGGCCTTGTAATGCAACGATTCATTGCGTCAATGAGTCGGTCAAAATTTCGGATTTGGATACGCTCTCGCAGATTTACGAACGCGTGTTGGGATTGATTTTTACCACTTCATCCCGCACATAAACAGGCACCGCCTCTGCTGCAGATACGGCACGCCCTAATTTATATTCAACCGCTGCAATTCGGGCAATATCCTGCGCATGCGGATACCCAGTAAAAGAATGCCACTCTCCTGAAGGTAAAACAATCTGATCCAGAGGTTCAACACGCTCTTCAGAAACAGGCTGCATAATACCCTCTGCACCCAGCTCAAACAATCCCCAATAGACCGCTTGTAGCCGCGCATCGAGGCTGGCAAAGACGCGCAGCACACCAAGTTCCCGATAGGCTTGTTCCGCCAATGCCCGCAGTGTAGAAACAGGAACAACGGGCTTGTCCAAACCAAAACTCAGGGCCTGAATCACACTGCAGGCGATCCGAACGCCCGTAAAACTGCCAGGCCCACGCCCAAAGGCAAACGCATCGAGATCAGCAAGTGCGATATCGGCATCTTTGAGTAATCGATCAATAAGGGGTAATAAAATATGGGTGTGGGCACGAGGGGCTAATTCGTATAACTCGAGTACAGTACCCTCTAAAAACAGGGCAACGGAACAGGCATCCGTAGAAGTATCGATGGCTAATAGCTTGATAGGATTAGTCAAGACGGAAAATTGACGCTAACAGGGGGGAGAAATACTACCATCAAGCGTCGCACCTAAATCACTGATACTACCGTGCGACGCTTAATGGCTTAGCCAGACTTAAGCAGCCTTAGCTACTTTTGCCTTACGTCTGCGACGTCTACGAACGGGAGCGCCAGTAGCAGCTGCTACCTTTTTCTTCCGTGATACACGTCTTTTAGCACCAGCCGCTTTGGGCTTACGAGCTACTTTTTTTCTCTTGGTTGTGCGCTTTGCAACAGCCTTTTTAGCGGTCTTTTTAGCCCCTACGCGCTTTTTGGCGACGCGGCGCTTGACTGCCTTTTTGGCTCCTGCTTTCTTAACTACGCGCTTCTTGGCGACTGCCTTTTTGGCAACCGCTTTCTTAGCGGTCTTCCGTTTTGGCTTTGCCATTTTGGAGGCTACTGCCTTAACTGCTTTGACAGTTTTTGCCTTCTTTGCTGCTCTACGTTTCACTTTTGCCATGCTCTTTATCTCCTATGGCTTAACTCAAACAAATGGACACTACAAACATAGCACAGATATTGAATTAATACACATCCATTGTCAAACTTTTTTTAAAAAAACTTTTAAAATGCGCTCAGTGATATCCGAAACCGGACCACTTCCTGAAATTTCATGGAATCGATCAGGGTTTTTTTCTTGGTACCATTGGATGAGGGGCGCAGTTTGCTGATGGTAAATCTCCAAGCGTCGACGAACGGTTTCTTCTGTATCATCCTCTCGATGTATGAGCGGCTCTCCGGTGAGGTCATCTTGGCCAAATACTTGGGGCGGATTCAGCGTCACATGATAAACCCGTCCTGAGGCAAGATGGATTCGCCTACCACTCAAGCGACTAATAATCTCTGCATCGGGCACTTGAATATACAAGACCTGATCAATAGAAATGCCCTCTTTTTTCAGCATATTATTCAATGTTGCTGCTTGAAGCACGGTTCTGGGAAATCCATCGAGCAAAAAGCCCCCTGCACAATCCGGATGATGAATACGGTTTTGAATCAGCTCGATCATCTTATCATCGGACACCAATTTACCCTGTGCCATAATCTCTTGAAAGAGATGACCTATTGGTGTGCCTGCTGCCACCTCTGCCCTTAACATATCTCCCGTTGATATTTTGGGTATCTGGAATGTCTCACAGATGAACTCCGCTTGCGTCCCCTTCCCGGCACCCGGAGGGCCTAACAAGATAATTCGCTTCGCCTGCATGGAGCACTCCTGAATTTAAGAAAGGGCACAGTATATCAATTTGTCTCTTCGCTTTACCATCAAGAGCCTAATACCATTTTTTCTATAGCGGAAACCGCAAAAGCGCAACGAAGCGAGCCCATCGTTAAAAATTGAAAATCTTCTAATTTCAATTGGGCCAAGAGGGTATGACACCCCACTTCCATATAGACAGTCTCTAGCGCATCTATATTTTTATCCAGCAGCAAACGAATACCATAGGCATTTCCTAAGGCAGGGTGCGATCCGGGCTCACAATCTTGAAAAAATCTATCAGCTTCTTTATCCGATATGCGTTCAAATACTCGATGCGTGTGTTGAGATAAAAGCCGAAAATCTATTTGATGATCCAAGGGCAATAGCGCCATCACGACGCCCTCGATATCTCTCAACAGAACCGTTTGAATCACGCGTCGAGATTCAATGCCTAAAATATGGGCGGCTTCTTTGAGGGCGGCAGTTCTCTCGTGCAACAAAACACGATAAGAAACCTCATGACTGTCTAAAAAATGTTTCACAGTTGCTGCAAGCGCCATACTTAATCCTTCATTCCCTGTGCTGCTTAATGCGAAAAGTAAATCGCCGAACTAAATACAAGCAGTCCTTTCTACTCACATGCTATATTAAACATAAAGCAGGAGACAACATTGATGATGGATATTCCTAGAGGCGGCTCTCGCCCAACACCACCCACGGTGAATGATTCTGTCTTGTCGCGCGAATCCTGGAAAATTTTTCAGGTTATGGCAGAATTTGTGGAAGGCTATGAAAGATTAGTCCATATCAAACCCTCTGTTAGCATCTTTGGTTCGGCACGTGCAAAACCAAACGATCCTCATTATGTGCGCGCGGAAGCCATTGGCCGGAAATTATCTGATGCGGGTTATTCTGTGGTCACCGGCGGTGGCCCAGGTACGATGGAAGCGGTTAACAAAGGTGCGTATCAGGGACGTTCTTTAAGCGTGGGTTTAAATATTGAATTGCCCAATCAAGAACTGGCCAATCGTTATCAAGATATCTCTCTTCGATTCCGACATTTTTTCACCCGAAAAGTGATGTTTGTAAAATATGCTGCCGCTTTTGTGGTATTGCCTGGCGGATATGGAACCTTAGATGAGCTTGCAGAAATTTTAGCACTCGTACAAACCGCCAAAACGCGTCGCATCCCCATTATTTTGGTGGACGAACCTTTCTGGCGTCCTTTATTACGATGGTTTAAAGATACTTTATTGATGGAAAACATGATCGATGAAATGGACGTCACGCTTTGGCAATTTGCCAATGCCCCAGGAGAAGTCGTAAGCCTCATTCAAGATTTTTATAAAGACAAAGAGATCCCAGCGACAACTTTAGTAGAAGACAATCAACCTATTTAATAAGCGCCTTTTCCCAAGTCTCTAAAAACGCCAATAAATGCGGTTTCCCAGTGCTGAATAAATGGGCTTTTAAGTGTTCCTCTGCCAAGATCCGCTCGGATGTATCGATTTGTCCTCGGATCTGCTGAAAACGAAGATAAATTAAATAGGTGTTCAAGACATCTGTCTCACAGTAATTTCGAATACGCTCTAAGCCACCCGCTTGATATGTCTCCCACACTTCGCTGCCATGCATGCCCATCTTGCCTGGGAACCCCAGCAGCACAGCCAACTCATCCAAAGGTGCGTACGCACGACTTTGATAGGCAGATAAAACATCCATTAAATCGAGATGCCGTTGGTGATAACGGCTAAGATAGTTATTCCACTTAAAATTATTATCTTGTTCACCATTCTCCCAATACCGCGGCGCGGCAACCCCATGCAACAAAGACCTGTAATGCAATACAGGCAAATCAAATCCGGAGCCATTCCAAGAAACCAAAGTCGGCGTATATTTTTGGATGCCCTCAAAAAAACGAAAAATAATTTGAGATTCCGTAGCGTCCAGGTCCCCTAATGACCAGACTTTTACCCAGTCTGGCGTCGCGACGACCACAGAAATGCCAACGATTTGCTGCAAGTAGTGCGGTAAAAAAGTAGAGGCGCCTTGCGTTTGCTGCGCACGCCGAGCGCTGAGCGCCTCAGCAACCTCTGCATCCGTTGTTTCCTGGGGCAACGCTAATAGGCGCCGCCCCGCGACAACATCGGGAACCGTCTCTAAGTCATATACCATTGTGATAGCCATGAATCTGCACCTTCTTTAAACATTTCCTCTATCCGCCCATTGCACACTATCTCTTAACTCGGCACAATAGATCCTATGAAATTAAGCGTAAAACATCAGGTCTTATTATTAGCCATGGTTCCGACCCTGGTTATCTCAGCGCTCTGCATCTTTATCAGCACCCACTCGCAAAATTTAGAGCAGGCTCTGATCCCAATGGGTATTATTTTCTTGCTGAGCCTGGCCCTCAGTGGTCTTTATGCGCTTCGGATAGGTCGTCACGTAACTCAGTCCCTGTTAACCATGGCAGGAACGACCAAAGCCTTAGAAAATGCACAAACTGAACTCCAAAATAAAATTGACCAAGCAACGCTCAGCTTAAGACGGACCTTAGAAACCATCGAAGTACAAAATATTGAATTGGAAATTGCACGCCGATCGGCAGAAAACGCGAATAAGATCAAATCAGAATTTCTAGCAGACATGAGTCATGAAATTCGCACCCCTTTAAATGGCGTTGTGGGATTTATTAATTTATTGAACAAAACGGAATTAAATTCAAAACAACGCGAATATGCAGCAACCATTCAAAAGTCGGCTAACAATTTATTGGCCATTATCAATGACATCCTGGATTTCTCAAAAATTGAAGCGGGCAAGCTCCAAATTGAGCGCACGGCCATGAATGTCCGTGAGTGCGTCGAGGAAATTTTAAATTTGTTGGCACCCAATGCAAATGAAAAAAATGTTGCCTTAATTCCTTTGGTTTATTCCGAAGTTCCCTCCCATGTACTGGGCGATCCACTCCGAATCAAACAAATCATCACCAACCTCGTGAACAATGCGATTAAATTTACTGAACATGGCAGCGTCATTGTACGCGTGATGCTGGAACAAGAAAATTTTTCTCAACTCACCTTGCGCTTCAGCGTCACAGATACCGGCATTGGCTTATCGCCCGAAGAACAAAAAATATTATTTCAAGCCTTTAATCAAACCAAAGCAAGCAACGCACGGAAAGTGGGCGGCACAGGTCTGGGATTGGTCATTTGCAAAAAATTAGTGGAACAAATGGGTGGCAATATTCATGTAGAAAGCGAACCGCACAAAGGATCGACTTTTTGGTTTACCTGCCAAGTTGAAAAACACTCAGGCGCCCCCTCTCCCTCGTTCTCAGAACTCCCAAGCTCTTCTCTGGTGAGCAGCACAACAGATGCGTTTAAAACACCTTTGGATATTTTAGCCGTGGATGACAATCCTGAAAATTTAAAACTGATTACGATTTTGCTAGAAGACTTAGGAATGCACGTCACCGCGGTAAACAGCGGAGAAGCCTCTGTAGAGGCCGTGCGTGAAAAACCCTTTCATTTAATTCTCATGGATATCCGCATGCCAACCATGAACGGCATTGAGGCCTCTAACGCCATCCGAAACATAGAGGTTACTTCTCACAGGCCCCCAACGCCCATTGTTGCGCTCACCGCACACGCACTGATCAGTGAAAAAAAGGCTCTCTTAGCCGCAGGTATTGATGATTATCTTTCCAAGCCCATTGGGGAACCCGAGCTCAAAGCCATGATCCAAAAATGGATTAAACCTTTGGCACCCAGAGTCATCGACTGGGAAATGGGTAAAAAATTGGCGGGGGGGCGTCCAGAATTGGCAAAAGAGTTTTTTGCAAAGCTGATACGGGTTTTACCTCAGGATAAAGCGCTTATTAACGAAGATTTTCTCAAAAGGGAGTGGAGCAACTTACGGGAAGACGTTCATAAGCTCCATGGGGCCTGCTGTTACTGCGGCGTTCCAGAATTAAAACGCTGCGCGCAAAAATTAGAAAGCGCAGTTGCCTCACATGCCTTTGATATTATTAAGCCTCGTTTAGATGCCCTCAATCTCGCCATTGACGCGGTGTTGGCGGAAGCTGAAGCAACTGAGACCGAAGCAGCATAGCTTGACTCCAGCGTTCCAATCATCTATAAATGTTTCAAATAAGTTTTTTAGCCCCAGTAACCTCTATTGGGGCGTTTTTTTAAATGCTCACTAACACAACAAAGGCCAAAGCAAACTCTCTTTCGTCAGACAAACTTAAGTGGCTCTCCACCACCCCTCGCTGTTCCATTTCTACAGCAGTCTGACCCGTAAATTGCAAATACGGACGTCCTAACACATCATTCAGTACCCCGATGTCGGTTAACAAAACACCCTGTGGACGAAACCCTGTCCCTAAGGCTTTTGCGACTGCTTCTTTGGCTGCATAGCGTTTAGCTAAAAACGCAACGGGATCACGTGCCAAAGAAAACTTCTCTAATTCTGTTGAGGTTAAGATGCGCCGAGCAAAGGCGACACCAAAGCGCTCCCAGATAGCACGTATCCGCGCGATAGAAACCATATCTGTACCAATACCCACGATTTTCATAATAATTTTCTGCTTTCCAAGGGTTTAGGACCCAAGTGCGGCGCCAAGGCCATGCGCATTAAACGTTTGGCATCGGATAATACCGAGGGTTCTTGAAGCTGGCCCTCTGCTAAGCCTAGTAAACTTTTGCCTTTAAATAAATAACTCGATCGCGCAAGCGCGTGATTGGGACGGATAGAATCTACTAAAACAGGCCCGAGGGCAGGATCAAACGTATAAAAGCCCTCTGCCTGAACAGCTAAGCCCGTCTCGACGTCTTTTAGCAATTGGACTTCATAGCCCAAATTTTTTAATAAGGCTTTTTCGAACAAACGCAGCGCGACTTGTTCCCGATCCATGTTTGCTAATTCTGTAAGCGTATCTTGGTAGTGGCTAAATAAAACGGGATTTGGATCGCCCCGATGCAATAAGCGCATCAACAATTCGTTTACATAAAACGCACTCACCAATCGACGCCCCGTTAAAATAGGCGCTACGCCCGCAGAATCAACGTCCGTGAGGGTTAAGAGTTCGCCACGGCCTACACAAGAAACCCGTAAGGGCACAAAAAGCTGCAACAATCCACGCGATCGCGATTTGGGTCTTCTAACGCCTTTGGCAATCACACCCAGACGACCCTGTTCTGCAATAAACAATTCTAATAAAAGACTGGTTTCACGATACGGTCTGGCATGTAAGAGATAGGCGGCTTGATATTCAAAGCGCTGCTTATTCAAAATCACCATATCCTAAGCTCTTTAATGCCCGTAGATCGTCCGACCATCCGCCGCGTACTTTGACCCACAATTTGAGGTGAACTTGTTGACCCACGACTTTTTCAATATCGACTCTCGAGCGGATCCCGATCTCTTTTAGCCGCTCGCCATTTTTACCAATCACAATGGGTTTTTGCCCCTCGCGCTCTACCCAAATAATCGCGCTGATCCGCAGCACGGTTCCCGGTTGATATTCTTCAATTTCAACGGTTGTGGTATAAGGCAACTCTTGCCCTAAGATCCGAACAATTTTTTCCCGAATAATTTCGGCTATTCTAAAACGCGGGGTCCTATCGGTTATTTGCGTTTCTGGAAAATAATGCGGGCTCTTGGGTAAACACTTGGCCACTACGTACTCTAACTGATCAATATTGATTTTACGTTTAGCCGAAATAGGGATAATTTCGAAAAATTTAAATTTTTCCGATAAAGATTTCAGCAGGGGCAATAATTCGGTTTTTTCTGAGAGCATATCGATTTTATTCACGGCTAAAATCACGGGGCATTTTACCTGGGTAACGAGTTCAAATACCCATTGATCCTCCGCTGTCCACTTGAGGCCCTCTATCACAAAAATAACCACATCAACATCCACCAATGCCCGACGAGCTTCTTGATTCATATATTGATTCAATGCACGCGTCTCTTCCAGATGCATCCCGGGTGTATCGACATAAATCGTCTGTGCGAAACCCACGGTTTTAATACCCAAAAAACGATGCCGAGTCGTTTGAGGTTTGCGGGAGGTGATGCTTAATTTTTCTCCAAGAATATGATTCAACAAAGTGGATTTTCCCACATTGGGCCGACCCACGATGGCGACATAACCACAGACTGTATTGTCGTTATCGAGCATTTTTTAAGGCCTCTAAGGCTGCTTCGGCAGCATTTTGCTCAGCTTTTCTTCGACTGGTTGCAGTGCCCACCAAAGGCGTTTCTAACAACTCAATTGAACACTGCACTTCAAACACCGGATTATGCGCATCACCAGAAACCTGTCGTGCCTGATATTCTGGTAAGGGCAAGTGTCGCGCTTGTAAATATTCTTGCAAGCGCGTTTTAGCATCTTTTTCGGAAACCCCGGGTGTTAGGGCTAAGGTACTCAACCGCGTTTCATACCACCCTAAAATCCGAACCCGGCACACTTCGAGATTTGCATCTAAATACAAGGCCCCAATAATGGCCTCCAAAGCATCCGCTAAAATGGATTCTCGTTGATGACCCCCGCTTCGTTGCTCGCCAGCACCCAAGCTTAAATAGTCTCCCAGTTTCAATTCGCGCGCAATTTCTGCCAGCGTAACGCCTCGCACCAACAATGCCCGAAGACGCGTGAGATCCCCTTCCTGTGCTTTGGGGAACCGCGCGTACAACTCCGCTGCAATCACAAAATTTAAAATAGAATCGCCTAAAAATTCTAAACGCTCGTTATGAGTACCCCCACTCGAACGGTGCGTGAGGGCTGCGCGCAATAGCTTTGGATCCGAAAAAGTATAACTCAGCAATGCTGATAATTTTCGGTTTTTAGAGTCCCACTGCTCGGACATTTAATGAATCCAGCCAAGATGTTTCCACCGAATTGGCCACGGCCAATACCAATGGGTGCCTTCGAAACTCATCCACACCAAAAAAGCCCGGCCTTGCACATCTTCGTCTTTCACAAATCCCCAAAAGCGACTGTCTGCGCTGAAATCACGATTATCTCCCATGACAAAATAATGATTCGGGGGTACCGTGACATCATGATATTGATACAAAGCATCGTGATTGGCCGCCGGTTGTGTATAAATCTCATGTTTGGCATCCCCCAAATATTCGATCAGCTCACGCACGGGCACAGCAGCCCCATTCGGATTGACATCCAGTTTGTCTGTTTGAAATTCTTGTTTCACCGGCTCGCCATTAATATAGAGCGTCTTATTTTTATATTGAATATGATCATTGGGTAATCCCACAACCCGTTTAATCATGTCCATGGATTCCCCCTTTCGATTATAATTATCGCCCTTAAAGACAATCACGTCGCCCCGTTTGGGTTCTCCAATATTAATGATTCTTTTCCCTACAATAGGCCACCGTAATCCGTAATCATATTTATTCACGACAATAAAATCGCCTTCTAATAGAGTCGGGCGCATCGAACCGGAAGGGATTCGAAAAGGCTCCGCTAAAAAAGACCGTAAAATAAAAACAATCAACAAAATGGGGAAAAAAGATTTTGAATATTCTACCCACCAAGGCTCTGCTGCAGCCTGATCTTTAGTCTGCACCACATACATCATCCGTCGGGGACGCAAAAATACAGTATCTAAAACCCAAACTGCGCCCGTAATGGCCGTTCCAATCAATAAGTATTCAGCAAATCGCATTCTTTATCCTTTATCAACTTTTAAAATGGCTAAAAAGGCATCTTGTGGGATCTCCACTTTGCCCACCTGTTTCATTCGTTTCTTACCCTTTTTTTGTTTTTCTAATAATTTCCGTTTTCGGCTAATATCACCGCCATAGCACTTGGCCGTCACATTTTTACGCAAGGCTTTGACGGTAGAACGCGCAATGATGTGGGCGCCAATGGCCGCTTGAATGGCAATATCAAACATCTGCCTTGGAATAATCTCCTGAAGTTTATCGGTGAGTTCTCGCCCTCGCTGATAAGCTTTGTCTCGATGGACAATCCACGCCAAGGCATCGACTTTTTCAGCATTAATTAAAATATCCAATTTCACCAAATCCGCCGGTTGAAACCGCACAAAATGATAATCCAAAGAAGCAAAACCACGGCTCACCGATTTGAGTCGATCAAAAAAATCTAAGACTACTTCGTTCATGGGTAAATCATAACTGAGAGACACTTGATTACCTAAGTACATCAATTTAGTCTGCACGCCACGTTTTTCTGTGCACAGCGTCATCACGTTCCCCAAATAGGTTTGAGGCACTAAAATACTGGCTTCTACAATGGGCTCTCGCATTTCTTCAATATAAGACGGGTCTGGTAATTTGGACGGATTATCCACATTGATAATCTCACCCTTCCGAGATTTGATTTCATAAATAACCGTCGGCGCAGTGGTGATCAGATTTAAATGATATTCGCGCTCCAATCGTTCTTGCACAATTTCCATGTGCAATAAACCCAAAAATCCACATCGAAATCCAAACCCTAAAGCATGCGACACTTCGGGTTCATAAAATAAAGAAGAATCATTGAGTTTTAATTTAGATAAAGCCTCTCTAAAATCTTCATATTCTTCTGAATCCACAGGAAATAATCCCGCATACACTTTGGGCTCACACAACAAAAATCCAGGCAAGGGTTTTTCGGCAGGCCGATTGGCCAAGGTAATGGTATCCCCCACGGGCGCACCATTAATTTCTTTGATGCCCGCAATCACAAATCCGACTTCTCCGGCGGACAACTGCTCTTTTTTAACACGTTTGGGCGTAAAAATACCGACTTCATCTACCTCATGCGCTTTACCCGTGGACATCACCAGCATTTTATCGCCCACACGCAACACACCATTTTTAATGCGAACCAAAGAGACAACACCCAAATAACTATCAAACCAAGAATCAATAATCAAGGCTTGCAGGGGCGCTTCTACATCACCCGTGGGCGGAGGAATGGCATGCACCAAACGCTCCAACAAATCCGCCACCCCAAGCCCGCTTTTGGCACTGATGCGTAAAGCATCTTGTGCTTCAATACCAATGATTTCTTCTATTTCTCGAATCACCCGCTCGGGTTCTACCTGTGGCAAATCAATTTTATTTAAAACAGGAATGACTTCTAAGCCTTGTTCTAAAGCTGTGTAGCAATTGGCAACGGTTTGAGCCTCGACCCCTTGGGCTGCATCCACCACCAAGAGAGCGCCCTCACAAGCCGCCAGCGAACGGGAGACCTCGTAGGCAAAATCCACGTGTCCGGGGGTATCAATAAAATTCAGCTGATAGACTTGCCCATCGGCCGCTTTAAAGCTTAGGGTGACGCACTGGGCCTTAATGGTAATGCCCCGCTCCCGCTCGAGATCCATAGAATCCAAGACCTGGTTGGACATCTCGCGATCGCTTAATCCACCACAAAACTGGATAAATCGATCGGCTAGGGTCGATTTTCCGTGGTCAATATGGGCAATAATGGAGAAATTTCTGATGTGCTGCATCGTGCACATCATACTGAAAAGGGCTTATTGCTGCAAGAGTGGCTGTACACACTTATCGATGGCCGCGCGTGCGCGAAAAATCCGAGATCGTACGGTTCCGACGGGGCAATGCATCATGTCGGCTATCTCCTCATAAGACAGCCCTTCGATCTCTCGCAACATAATGGCTTTGCGTAACTCTGTGGGCAGGTGATCAATAGTGTCATACACAATGTGTTCTATCTCATCGCGCATCATTAAACGTTCTGGCGTACCGGTTTCTTTCGGAACATTGCGTGTCAAAAATCGTTCCATATCCGTAATGCCGAGTTCGATATTCGGCAAATGACGTCCTTGGGAAATAATATAATTTTTAGAGGTATTAATCGCAATGCGGTATAACCACGTATAAAAAGAACTGTCCCCTCGAAATTTATCTAATGCTCGATACGTCTTAATAAAGACTTCCTGACAAACATCTAGAATTTCACTCGGATCGCGCACAAATCGAGCAACGATTTTAAAAACGCGTGATTGATAACGCAGTACTAAGACATCAAAAGCTCTGGAATCGCCTTGCTTGGCTGCTTCAATGAGTTGTATATCTTCTCGATTGTCAATCATCGGACTGGCCCCCCTGTGTTTATAACTCACCAGTCCTTTTGGCAAACTGTCGTCTTATGTTTTCAGCTTAGTTAATTAAATTTTTTATTTCAACGCGCGGGTGTACACAGATTCAAACGCATGCATAACACGCGGTATTCCTCTGAACTGAATGCATCGCGCGGCACAAACACGCTTCGATGATGCGTTTTAAAACGAAAACGCAGAATGATAAACCAAGGATTTTTAAAGCTATCGCCTTTTAGCTCGCCTAAGGCCACACGCCCCTCTCGTGTCTGATAGCCCCAGTGTCCTTTAGAATCTTGCCAAATTCGAATCACGGATGCTTTATCTATTCGTCTTGCGTGTAGATTCCATATTAATCGCGAATAAAGTATTAATAGTGTAAGGCCAACTATTTTAAAAAAAAAGGGAATAGGCATCCAAAATAATAGACACGCTGAACCCAGCGTCATCAACAATAATCCTCCGATAAAAAACCGAGAAGGTCCCAACACAAATTCTACAGCGCCCATCGAGAATGCTCACGAATGCGTTGGACTATCGCTTGAAATTCAGGCGCTTCAGGCTGCAATTTGCCAATCAAATACTCATATAATTCTTGATCCGGAAACACCAACAATGCCACAAAAGCTTCTTGTTGTTCTACAGAGAGGGTTGCGTAGGCTTGGTCAAAAAAAGACAGTAGTAAGAGATCTAATTCCAACATTCCACGGCGACATTGCCAGCGAACGCGGGCAGGATTTGGCAATTCGAGATTTTCAGTATCCTTCATGATATTTTGTCTTTTTTTCGCCTATCACACTGTGGTATGCTATCAATTGTTTTGATAAAAAACAAGAAGGTATTGGAACAACCATGGAACCCCTATTTAAATTAATCCTTGTGAATCTCAGCGATGCTTATGGACTGATTTCTGTGTCTGGCCCAGATGCGCAAAGCTTTTTACAAGGCCAATTGACGGCGGATATTCGAGAGATTACATCCTCTAAACATGGGTTGGGTGCTTATTGCAATCCCAAAGGCCGTATTCGCGCACTATTCCGAATTTTTCTATCTGAGAATGACAACAATACGTATTATTTACAGTTGCCATCCTCTCTTTTACCCAGCGTGTTGACACAACTCAAACAAGTCGCACGCTTTTCTAAAGTAACCGTCGATGATGTCAGTCAACAGTGGCAACGCATTGGGATTGGGTTTCGCGCACCGGAAGGGGCAGTATCCACTCAGGTTCTCAGCGCAATCAAAAATTCTGAGATTTTCAAAAAATTTTCCACTGTGATGGAAGCAGGTACTGTTCAAGCGCTACACGATATTCTGATTTTAAGATTAGCTCATGATTACCCAAGATTTGAACTGATTGGCCCTGCTGAGTCGCTGAAACCCATCTGGGATTACCTCACAGCCTCCGCAAAACCCAGTGATCTCAATGCCTGGAAATGCTTAGAAATCGAAGCGGGAATTCCAGAAATTTGGCCAGAAACCACAGAACAGTATTTGCCACATGTGCTCAATTTGCCAGCGCTGGGTGCGGTGAGTTTCAATAAGGGGTGTTATTGCGGCCAAGAAATTGTTGCGCGTATGGAATATCGTGGCACCCTTAAGCGGCATTTATTTTGCGCAACCTTGACGGATACCCATACTATTCCACTGCCCGGTACACTGCTTTATGCAGAAAATAACAGCGACGAGGCCATTGGCACAGTGGTGACTGCAGCTCAGGTATCAGAAAATACGGTGATGCTTTTAGGGGAAGGCCCAAGCGATACGGCTTCTTAGCGCATATGCGGAAACAGCAGCACATCCCGAATCGAAGGCGAGTCGGTTAAGAGCATCACCAAGCGATCGATGCCGATACCCTCGCCTGCAGTGGGCGGCAAGCCCTGCTCCAAAGCCATGATATAATCACCATCATAATGCATAGCTTCTTCGTCGCCAGAGTCTTTGGCTTTGGCCTGTTTTTGAAATCTTTCGGCTTGATCTTCTGCATCGTTTAACTCAGAAAAGAGATTGGCGATCTCACGACCGGCAATAAATAATTCAGCGCGATCGGTGATCTCTGGATTTTGATCGTTACAACGAGCCAAGGGCGAGACTTCGGTGGGATATTCTAAAATAAAAGTCGGTTGCAGCAGTTTGGATTCCACCGTGCAATCAAATAATTCTAATTGCAATCTGCCCTGTCCCCAAGTTTTATCTACTGCAACGCCGTGTTGCTTTAAAATGCCTGTTAGAGCTGCTCGATCTTCTAAATCAGGGGCTCTGAGATCGGAATTATGCTTTAAGATAGCCTGTTTAATAGACAGACGCTCAAAGGGTTTGGAAAAATCGATGAGTAAGCCTTGATAAGAGACAGTGAGTGCACCTAAAGTTTTTTCGACCACTTCTTTGAGCAACACTTCCGTCAGATCCATAAAATCACGATAGTCCGCATAGGCCTGATAAAATTCCAACATGGTAAATTCAGGATTGTGTTTGGTTGATAAACCCTCGTTACGAAAATTACGATTGATTTCAAAAACCCGCTCGAATCCGCCCACAACCAGGCGTTTTAAATATAATTCGGGTGAGACGCGCAAATACAGATCCCGGTGCAGTGCATTATGATGCGTCATAAAGGGCTTTGCGGCAGCGCCCCCGGGAATAGCTTGCATCATGGGCGTTTCGACTTCTAAAAATTGTCGTTGTGTTAAAAATTCTCGGATTACTTGGATGACTTTAGAGCGGATCACAAAAGTTTGACGCGTGTGATCGTTGACGATGAGATCTAAATACCGTTGTCGATAGCGCGTCTCATGATCCGTTAGACCATGCCATTTATCCGGGAGTGGCCGTAAGGCTTTGGTTAAGAGTTGTAAAAACGTGACTTTAACCGATAATTCCCCTGTTTTTGTCTTAAACACAGTCCCTTCTGCGCCAATAATATCGCCTAAATCCCAATTTAAAAACTCATCATACAAACCTACAGGTAAAGCATCGTGTTTAATATACAATTGAATTTTGCCAGACATATCCTGAAGCTGCACGAAACTGGCCTTGCCCATTAATCGGCGCATCATGATACGGCCTGCAACAGAGACAGGAATTTGTTTTGCTTCTAAAGCTTCTGCGGTCTCAGATCTCCATTTTGTATGCAGGGCCTCTGCAAAATGGCTACGCCGAAAGGCGTTTGGAAAGGGGTTGCCCTGCGCGCGCACTTTTGCGAG
>Ga0207107_1089_pt1 | contig 21624 bp, 28 predicted proteins | sample Alteio_BWMinHeat_75_FD_153555 | JGI IMG/M metagenome (GOLD analysis project Ga0207107, IMG submission 153555) | Enriched cells from forest soil in Barre Woods Harvard Forest LTER site, Petersham, Massachusetts, United States -... | ecosystem: Environmental > Terrestrial > Soil > Temperate forest >... | reverse complement strand
GTTGATATATCACACCTGCCGCCGGCACTCCTGATCCATGGCGAGCAGGATGCGGTGGTAGCACATGAACAATCCAAACTGTTTGAGCAAGCTATTCCAGGCGCAAAATCGCTTACATTGCCGGGCGCAGGACACGCACCACACTGGCATGATGCAGAGCTACTCAAACAACGTATAAAGGTACATGCCGATGTTTGATACGGAATCGATCAAGCAGGATTTCGGGCATGCCGCCGGGGGGTATGATGCAAGTGCGCATTTACAGAAGCGGGTGCGCGCGCATTGCCTTGAGATGGCGCGGAATATATACCCTAGTGGGGTAACCATCCTCGATGCCGGGAGTGGCACCGGTACGTTGGCGCAGGAAGCGCCGCAGTGGCATATCGTGGCGCTTGATCTTGCATTTGGTATGTGTGCAGAGGCGAAGAAACAGGTAAGTACCGTCAACGCCGATGCGGCGTCCATGCCGTTCGCCGATGCCAGTTTCGGCGGCATTTTTTCCTCGCTGATGCTACAATGGAGTAATGATGTGCGTGCTACGCTACGTGAGATGCTGCGGGTATTGAAACCGGAAGGCCGCGTCCTATTATCGACGCTGACGCAGGGAACGCTCAAGGAATTACAGGAATCCTTTGCCGCGGTGGATGATGCGCCGCATGTGAGCGCATTTCTTGGCGCGCCGGAAGTTGCGGCTTATGCCGTGCATATGGGATTTCGGATATTGTCTATTGAGGAAACGACCATCACCGAATATTATCCTGATGCAACGAGCCTAATGCAGTCGCTTAAGGCGATCGGCGCGGGCAATAAGCAGGCGGACCGGCGTAAAGGGCTTACCCCACCTGGGTATATGGAAAAAATGCAGTCGGCATATGCAAAACGCTTTGGCAGTAAAAAAGGCCTGCCCGCGACGTGGAAAATACTGTATCTGATGATGGAGAAGCCATAGCATGCAGCCGTTTTTTATCACCTCCACCGGCACGAACATCGGCAAGACACTGGTGACGACGGCGCTCGTCTGGCAGCTGCGGCAGGCGGGAAAAATGGTGACGGCGCTCAAACCCGTCATCAGCGGCTATGATCCCAATGACGCGCAGAGCGATTCGGCGCTGATTCTGCAAAGCTACGGCCTCACGCCAGCGCACGATTTGGCAGCGTCGATTTCGCCCTGGCGCTATACCATACCGCTGGCGCCCAATATGGCGGCGGCGAAAGAAGGCAAGCCGGTCGAGTTCGAGAAGCTCGTTGCGTTTTGCCGTGAGCATATGGCGCTGGCGTCTGACATCGTGCTGGTCGAAGGCGTCGGTGGCGTCATGGTGCCGCTTGACAATGCGCATACGGTGCTCGACTGGATGGTAGCGCTCGGTTGGCCGGTGATACTGGTGGGGGGGTACCTATCTCGGCGCGATCAGCCATACGCTGACGGCACTCGAGGCACTCAAAGCGCGCAAGTTGAAAATGCAGGCGCTCATCCTCAGCGAGTCGGAAGGCGGTGTTTCGCTTGACGATACGGCGGCGACGCTTCAGGCATTTATGCCAAAAAAAATTCCGGTGGTAAAAATTCCCAGGCTTGTTACAGATAAGGAAATGTGGAAACAGGCGCCGCCGATCAGCTGGATATGCGACCATGAGCGATAAACCAAACCCTTTTGCCAAATTGGATTTGCCCGGCATTTTGAATTTCGCCGGCGGAAAAAAGCGCGGGCGCGACAAAAAATATGCCAGCTTCAACCGGCGCATGCTGGCCGCAACGATCGACTCCATGCTTCTCCTGCTGACCGCGCCGTTGCTCGATAAGCTCGCTCCCATCAACAAGGAAGCCTTCCAGAAATACATGCCCGAGCCGGGCAATCCGGAAGCGATGCGTCAATGGATTCTGAGCGTGGTAACGGATCCCCTTTTTATCCATAGCTGGCTTATCAATCTGTTCATGCAGATTGCGATGATCTGGTTGTTTAGCGGTATCTGCTGGCATTTCTGGTCGGCGACGCCGGGAAAAATGCTGGCGCGTATCAAGATCGTCGATGCGACAACCGAGCGCCACATCACCGATAAGCAAATATTCGCCCGCTTGCTGGGCTACCTTGTTTCAACGGCGGCGTTGTGCATCGGGTTTTTTTGGATCGGCATGGATAAGCGCCATCAAGCGTGGCACGATAAAATGGCTGGCACGGTGGTGATTGCGCTTCCCTGGAAATGGTGGACTAAATAAGGCTTAACAGCTGTTCGTCGGTAAGGTTTCCCGGCACCATCAAGAGCGGAATAAAAAGCTTGCTGCCGAGCTGTCCGGCCAGCCATGCGGCGAGTTTTCCGCGGCCGGCGCTTTGCGGCGCGACGCCGATGACCAGCACGTTGATGTCCGGGTCTTCCAAAGCCACCGCGAGAATTTCATCACCTGCCTGGCCTTCGCGCAGAATTAAACCAGGCGTGATACCGTGATTGGCGTTGGCAACGTCCGCGAGTTTTTTGAGCAGCTGCTCGCCTTCGGCGCGCCGCTCTTCGCGCATGCGGTCGGCGATGGCGCCCAGCGTTTGGAAATCGGCGGGCGGGATGATGTGCAGTATATTCACCGCACTGCCGCGCGCCTGCGCTTTCATGCAGGCCAGCCGCAGCGCCACGCGCGATTCTTCGCGGCTGTCAACGCAGACCAGATGCTTGGGCGTTCTGGCAACAGTTTGCGAAATAGGTTCCATAAGCCCTCCTTACATTTTTTCGAACATGCGCCCGGCGAACCAGCCGATTACCAGCGCCAGCACGACGGCGGTGATGCCGTAGAGCGCCGGATAGTCATGCGCGTACATAAATAAAAACGCATCGATCCCGCTTTTGACGACGGTAATCGGCGTCGATTGCATGCCGACTACTTCGCCGTCGCTGATCAGATAAATTTCCGCCGTATACGCCCCGGGGGGTATATCGTCGGGAAACTCGATGACGGTTTTAAACAGCGTTTCGCCCATGAAACTCACCGGGTCCGGCTCTTTCATATAGAGCCTTCGCTCATGCTGGTAGCGCAGGAAAGCATCGGCGAATTGCTCGAAGCTGGTGCGCGATTTCGGCGATGGCGGCGGCGACAACAGATTTTCCTGACCGATGCCGAGCTGGCGGAATAAGCTGGTTTGCTCGATTTCGTTTAATGGCTTGCTAGTAGCGATGGCGTAAAAATCGGGAACGCCCCAGAAACGCATGCGGTCGCGGTTGACCCAGATTCCGGCGATTTCTTCTTTCTTGCGCACGATATAATCTTTTTGCGGGCCGCGGATCACCGCCACGATATCGCCGTTATCGTTGCGTGCGCCGAACAGGAAGATGCGCGTGCCGTTGAAACCCGAATCGATGTCGATGCGGTAATTTGACAGATCGGCAACCAGCGGCGTTGCCTGGGCGGAAGGAACGATGAACGATGAAAGATGAACGATAAACGATAAACACAGGAATGCTACTCGCAATAACCATACTCTCCTGCTTTTTGTTCGTTCATCGCTCATCGCTTATCTCTTATCCAATCATCCTTCATCCATTTATCTTTTATCGCTACTCAAGCACACTCACCGAATAAATATCCGAAGGCGGCGTGAACAATCCCCAGGCGAGTTTGAGCGCTACGAGCAGCACGATAGCGGCGAGCGATGCGCGCAGATAATCGGCGGGAAGTTTTGCGCCCCAACGGCTTCCGAACTGCGCGCCGATAACGGAGCCGGAAAGCAGCAACAGCGCCAGCATGATGTCGACCGTTTGCGTGGTGATCGCCTGCAGGAACGTCACGTTGGCGGTGATGAAAATAATCTGGAATAACGATGTACCGATAACGACGGCGGTCGGCATGCCGAGCAAATATATCATCGCTGGGATCAGAAAAAATCCGCCGCCGATGCCCATGAGCGACACCATGATGCCGACGAAAAACCCAATCGCCACCGGCATGATGGCGCTGATATGCAGTTTCGATTTCGGGAATTCGATTTTAAACGGCAGGCGCGTGGCGAGCTTCGGCCGGGCATGCGGCGAATGTTTTTTGACGATGCCCATGATACTGCGGACGCTTTCGTTGGCCATCATCGCGCCGATGACGCCGAGGAACGCGACGTAAGACACCGAAATAATCAGGTCGATATAGCCGAGTTGTTTCAACCAGCGGAATATCTCGACGCCCAGCGTCGAGCCAACCAAACCGCCGCCGAGCAGGAACCAGCCCATCTTGAAATCGACATTTTCGCGCCGCCAGTGTGCGAGGAAACCGGATACCGACGAAGCGATGATCTGGTTGCCGACGGTCGATACCGAAACGGCGGGCGGCACGCCGATGAAAATGAGCAGCGGCGTCATCAGGAATCCGCCGCCGACGCCGAACAAGCCGGAGAGCACGCCGGTCACCACGCCCAGCCCGAGGATCAGGAAAATATTCACCGACATCTCGGCTATGGGGAGGTAGATATTCATGGGTGGTAGGTTATGGGTTTTGGGTTATGGGTTCAACAGCTCTTTTTTCTTAAACCTATAACCTAAAACCTACAACCCATAACCTCACCTTAAGGCGTATGCGAGTAACTGATATACTTCCCGAAATACATGAACATGTTTTGCTCGAGCTGTGCGTTCATCGCATCCATCATGTCGTAGACCAGGCGGCGGAAAATGGCGGTACGTTCGGCGACGCTGGCTTTCTGGTTGATGGTGATCGAGCGCGTGACGCTGGCGGTGACGTTGGCTTCCGACATGGCGCCTTCGCCGTAAATGCGGATTTCAACGGAGAGTTTCGCGTCGTAACGCTTATCCTGGCTGTCGGTGAAAAAGCCGTTGACGCCCTGCGGTTTGGGAAGCTGCGTGGCGATGACGCTGGCATCCTTGATGATGACCTGCATCGAACGATCCATACCGACCGTGCGCAGGCGGTCTTTGACCCATCTATGCATCGCCTCGGCGGGCGATACCGGCAATAGATATTCAACATTGGGCGGCTGCATCGGCGATTTATATTCGTCAACCATTTCGATCTTCGCCACGTCGAAATACATCGGCTGGAAGCGCGTGAAATTAATCGACGGCCCTGGCTCTGGCGCGACCGGTTGTTCGCAGGCGGCGAGTAGCATGCCGGTAAATAATAACAGCGAATATTTTATGAGTGGATGCATAGATTGACCTCCTGCAGGAAGCCGCCATCATAGCGTTTCTCTTTATTTTGTCACCCCGCATTTTTCCGTCATTCCCCGAATTTTGTCCTTTACAAAATTCTAGGGGAATCCAGTCTTTTCTTATTCAGCGCTGTCTGGATCGCCCTAGAATCGCAAGAGCGATTCGGGCGGTGACGGAAGCGGTTTTTTCTGCGGCAGCTTGGCATCCGGCGGGCGGATGTAGAACGGTTTGAGCGCCTGCGCCGATGCGGCGCGCGTCGCCGCCAGTTCCGCCAGCGCGTCGGCGCGGGGGAAGGCGATGGTGTTGGTACCATAGCCGATGATGTGCGGTTTATCCACCGAAGCCGTCGCTTTTTCTAATGTACCGAGCGCCGATTCATAAAGCGATTGCCATGGATCGGTTTTGTAGGCCTGGTAAAAAACTTCGCCTTTCCCCGCATTCACGATGGCCAAAACGGTTTCGGCGTCTTTGCGCGCGGCAAAGGCCAATACTTCGAGCGTGGTAAATCCCAGCGTTTTAATTCCCGCGGCGAAAGCAATGCCGCGCGCGCTCGCCAGCCCTACGCGGATGCCGGTAAAGCTGCCGGGACCGATCGTGCAGGCGATGGCGCTCAAATTTTTGTAGGTGAGATTACTTATGGCGAGCGCCTCCTCGATCATGGGCAGCAGGCTCGCCGATTGCATGATGGGTTTGACGTTTTCGACATAGGCGCTGATGCCACCGTTTTTCCATAAGGCGACGGAGCAGGGCCCGGTGGCGGTATCGATGGCGAGGATATTCATTATATATGGCTTCTTTATAATAGTGTACTATACGGTATAAAGACTACGGAGAAATGTGCAATGGCTGACCTTACTCATAAAAAATTTGTACCCTGCGAAGGCGGGCTCACACCGCTTGCGCCAAATGAGGCGAAAAGCATGCTTGCCCAAACGCCAGGCTGGGAACTGGCCAATGACGGCAAGGCCATCCGCCGCCGCTTTACATTCAAAAATTTCAAACAGGCATGGGCGCTGGTGAATAAAGTGGGCGACATCGCCGAATCGGAAGGCCATCATCCGGACATCACCTTTGGTTGGGGCTATGCCGAATTTCTGCTATGGACGCATGCCATTGGTGGGCTGCATGAGAATGACTTTATAATGGCCAGTAAAATCAATGCATTATCGGATAGCGCGAAATAGGTTGGCGAAATCGCCTCCGATGCTTTAAAATGGCTTATAATATAGCGTAATAGGCCCTTTCCCATTGACCAAAAAACTTTTCATTAAAACCTACGGCTGCCAGATGAACGCCTATGACTCGGTGCGCATGCGCGATGTGCTGGCGCCGCTGGGCTATAGCGCGAGCGACACGCCTGATGACGCCGATCTGGTGATCCTCAATACCTGCCATATCCGCGAGAAGGCGGAGGATAAGGTGCATTCGGATTTGGGGCGTATCCGCAAAGTAAAAGACGGCAAGGCCGCGCGCGGCGGGAATATGCTGATTGCGGTCGGCGGTTGCGTGGGGCAGGCGGAGGGCAAGGAAATTATCAACCGCGCACCGTATGTAGATATGGTGTTCGGGCCGCAGAGTTATCACCAGTTGCCGGAAATGGTCACGCGCGCGATCCGCGAGGGCGGCGGCGTGGTGGAGCTGGATTTTCCGGCGGTGCAGAAATTCGATTTGTTGCCGGAATCGGCGTCTTCGCAAGGTGTGTCGGCATTCTTGTCGGTGCAGGAAGGCTGCGATAAATTCTGTAGTTTTTGTGTCGTGCCTTATACGCGTGGCGCGGAATATTCGCGCACGCCGGAAAAAAATCGAAGCCGAAGCGCGGCGCATGGTGGATCAAGGGGCGGTGGAGATTACGCTGCTTGGCCAGAATGTGAATGCGTATCACGGCGAAGGCGCCGGAAAAATATGGTCGCTGGCGGAGTTGATTTCACAGCTTGTTAAAATTAATGGGTTAGAACGCATTCGCTACACCACCTCGCATCCGCGCGATATGAGCGATGATTTGATTGCGATTCATGGCAGCGAACATAAACTCATGCCGTTTTTGCATCTGCCGGTGCAGTCCGGTTCCAATGAAATTCTGAAGCGCATGAACCGCAAGCATGACCGGGATTTTTATTTGGATATCATTGCGCGGCTACGCGCCTCAAGGCCGGATATTGCATTCTCATCGGATTTCATCGTCGGCTTCCCCGGCGAGAGCGATAAGGATTTCGAAGATACGATGAAGTTGGTGGAAGAGGTGCAATACGCGCAGGCTTACAGCTTCAAATACAGCCAGCGCCCCGGAACGCCTGCGGCGGTTGACGATCGGCAGATTCCGGAAGACATCAAACATGAACGGCTGCAGCGCTTGCAGGAACTACTGCGCCAGCAGCAAACCGCATTCAATGAATCCCGCGTCGGCATGACGATGAGCGTATTGCTCGACCGCGACGGCAAGCATGACGGGCAACTGCTCGGCAAATCGCCCTATATGCAATCGGTGCATGTCAGCGCGCCGGAGCATTATCGCGGGCAGTTGGTTTCCATGCGCATGACGGGGGCGTATTTGAATTCGCTATCAGGTGAGATAACTAAAAATCAAGTCAGCTATAAGAAAGCCAGTTAAAATGACGTTAGATTCTTTTTTAGATTCTCTGACGCTACATACTAGTGGAGAAGTACACGATATTTTAGTTGCCGGTATTTTTATGGTTATACCATTTTGGCTAATCATGAAATCGCTGGCATCAACGGAATTTAAATTTCTAAAAAACAAAAAACTCCAATGGGTATTAAAAATAGGAATTGCCCTAGGGGCTTCATTTTTGATGTTTCCTATTATTTTTATGATTTTTCTGGTCATCTATACGATAGCAGCGCCTCTTTGGGGTGAAAATGTTTTTTGGGGAAGATAAGGAATATCGTTGATAATTCATATCATTATGGTAAACTGATTGCATGCTGAACATTACCACTGACATACAGCCTCTTTCGAAATTAATCCAGCATCCGGACGATGTGGTGGCGCAGGTTAAACGTACCGGCAATCCCGTGGTGCTGACGGTGGACGGCAAGGCCGATGTGGTCGTGATGGACGCTGCTGCTTATGAGGCGTTGCAGAAAGATCAGGGGCTTGAAATCTCCGGGGAAGATTTGCAGCGAGCTATTGATGAAGGTGATGCCGGACTTGGCAGACCAGCGCGTGAAGTGCTTACAGAGATTTTTGCCAAGCATGGATTATAAAGTCGTTATCGTACCCATGGCGGCGCAGGAAATAGCCGATGCCACTGCATGGTATGCTACCGAATCATCCCTTCTCGCTGCCACATGGCGCGACGAACTTTTTACTCATATAGCTACGCTTGAACAGTCGCCTCATCGTGCGCGGCGTTTTGCGACTGAGGGTCAACATAGTAAAAGGGATGTCAGGTATCTACTGCACGGCAAGGGCCGCGGCCAATACAAAATCCTATTTGAAATTATAGAATCTACGGTACGTATACTCTCGATACGCCATACTGCTCGTCATTCATAAGAAAGGAATCTCAGTGAAAGAAAAAAACGGGAACGGCAAGGGTACGCATGAGGGCGTGAGCATCAATATGGTGTTTTCGGATAACGGGTTGCTCCCCATGTTGTTTGGTGAGAATGACGCGCATCTGGCGCGGATTGAGAAGAAATTGAATGTGTCGGCGTCGTCGCGCGGGAATGTGCTGGCGCTGTCGGGCGGCAAGGCGAATATCGAGGCAAGCAAGGCGGTGCTGGAAGCGCTGTATGCCGATCTTAAAAAAGGCGGTGAAATAGGGCTGTCGCAGGTCGATGCGGCGATTCGCATGCTGGGCAATGGGCGCGGCGAGGAAACCGGCTCGTTGTTCGAGACGCAGGATATCGTCATCAAGACGATGAAAAAAGTTATCAAGCCCTATTCGCCGCATCAGGCGGGTTATATTCAGGCGCTCGGCGCCGATGAGATGGTGTTCGCGCTCGGGCCGGCGGGAACGGGCAAGACATATCTTGCGGTGGCGATGGCGGTGGCGATGTTCAACGCGCATCGCGTCGAGAAAATTATTCTGTCGCGCCCGGCGGTGGAAGCGGGTGAAAAACTCGGGTTTTTGCCGGGCGATTTGAAAGAAAAAATCGATCCGTATCTGCGCCCGCTTTACGATGCACTCTATGACATGATTCCGCCGGAGCGGCTGGTGCGTTACATGGAAACCGGCGAAATTGAAGTGGCGCCGCTGGCGTTCATGCGCGGGCGTACCTTCGCCAATTCATTCGTCATTCTCGATGAAGCGCAGAACACCACGCCGACCCAGATGAAAATGTTCTTAACCCGCATGGGCGAGGGCTCGCGGCTGGTGATTACCGGCGATTTGTCGCAGACCGATCTGCCCAAGGACGTGAAATCGGGCCTCGGCGATGCCATTCGCAAAATCGAGGGCATCGAAGGCATCGGCGTCGTGCGCTTTAATGACGGCGACGTGGTGCGCCATCCGCTGGCCGCCAAGATCATCCAGGCCTATGACGAGTGGGACCGGAAGAAAAAAACACCGCCTTCCTCGCAGAGTTAGTTGCTCGTGGACTCAGGCATCACCGTTCAACTTAAACATCCGCGCTGGAAATCGCTGCTGCGGCCCTATTGCAAGACGGTGCGTGCGGCGTGTGAGGCGGCGCTGCCGCAGTTGGCAGTTGGCAGTTGGCAGTTGGCAGAAATAACGGTGGTATTGGCTAACGATGATTTGATCCGCGATCTCAACAAAACCTATCGTGGCAAAAACAAGCCGACCAATGTGTTAGCTTTTCCTGGTATTGTACAAAAAGATCCTAATCTGCCAACTGCCAACTGCCAACTGCCAACCGGGGGCACATCGCGCCACTTAGGCGATCTCGTCCTTGCCTTGGAAACCATCGAACGCGAAGCGAAAGAGCAGGGAAAAACATTCAAGGATCATGCGAAGCATCTGCTGGTGCATGGCACGCTGCATTTGCTGGGTTATGACCATATGAAAAAGCGCGAGGCACAAGAGATGGAAGCGCTGGAAATCAAAATCCTTAAAAAACTTGGGGTTGCAAATCCATATGTGTGATTTCTTTGTCATCCCGGACTTGATCCGGGATCCAGCGTGCCGCGTCTGCGGCACAGTAAGGGCTTTTTCGCTGCCGCCGCAGCTACTGGATCCCGTGTCAATTCCTCCGTCGCATCGATGCGATGTCGGGCACGGGATGGCAGTTGCAAATCCATACTTGTAGGACAGGGAATGCTTGTGCTATCACTCTTGCGTGACCGATATGAAATCCGCCGCTTATAAAATGCCTGCTGCGCCTGTGCATCATTCTGAGGCGCAGGAGACCGACAGGCCTAAACCATCGCCCATAAAGGCGCTGCGCCACTGGCTGCGGCAGGCGCTTGCGCCGAGGACGGATTCGTCGCTCAAGGAAGCGCTCGAAGACGTAATCGAGGAACACGAAGAGCAAACCACCGAATGCATGGCGCCGGAAGAGAAAGTCATGCTGCATAATGTGCTCGGGTTCGGCGACATCAAGGTCAGCGATATCATGATACCGCGCACGGATATTTCCGCCGTTCCTTCCGATATTTCCTTCGAGGATTTGAAGCGCCATATCGTCGAGATGCGCCACACGCGCATTCCGGTATATGAGGACACGCTCGATCATGTGCTGGGTTTTATCCATGTGAAGGATTTGCTGCCGGCGCTGCCGGGCGATGCACCCTTCGAGCTTAAAAAAGTGTTGCGGCGGTTACTGTTCGTCCCGCCGTCGATGCGCATTATTGATCTGCTCATCAACATGCGCCACGCAGGAAGCCATATGGCGATCGTCGTCGATGAATATGGCGGCACGGACGGGTTGGTGACGATGGAGGATTTGTTTGAGGAAATCGTCGGCGATATTCAGGACGAGCATGATGAAGATGAGGAACAGGAAGATAAAATCCTGCGCATCGGCGACAAGGTGTTTGAAGTCAATGCGCGCATCCGCATCGAGAAGCTGGAAAAAGAATTGGGGCTTAACCTCGTCACCGAAGAAAAGACCGGCGAGTTCGATACGCTGGGTGGATTGATTTTCTTTCAACTGGGGCGGGTGCCGGCGCGCGGTGAAAAGGTGCCGCATGTTTCCGGTATTCATTTTGAAATCACCGACGCCGATCCGCGGCGCATTCATAAAGTGCGGATTGTAACAGCCAGTTAGCTGAATGGAATAAATAGTTGTGATTTTCTCAATCTATGGTATATGTAGTCGCGGTTTCATTTTTTCTAAACGCCGATAACATTTATGCCGCTTATACAAACCATGGCTTCCTCTATCGTCGCATCGCGCGGCTGGAAACGCAATGTGGCCGCGTTCGTTTGCGGCGTGCTGGCAACGCTGACGCTGGCGCCGTTTTTTCTCTTCCCGCTCATTATTCCCGCTTTTACCGGGTTGCTGTTATTGCTGGGCGGTGCGCCGTCGCATAAACGCGCATTCTGGGACGGCTGGTGGTGGGGATGGGGATTTTATATCACCGGGCTCTATTGGTTTTGTGTCGCGTTGCTCACCGATCCGGAAAAATTCGCCTGGCTGATTCCGTTTGCATTATTCGGCGTGACTGCTGTCATCGCTATTTATTGCGGTATAGCATGTTGGATAACCTCGCGCCTGCGGCTGGCAGGACTTACGCGCATTTTTGTTTTCAGCGTGGTGTGGACATGCGTGGAAGTTGCGCGCGGGCATTTATTTACCGGATTCCCATGGAACCTCGCCGGTTACAGTTTCGGCTTTTCCGATGTTACGTTGCAGATGGCGGCGCTCATCGGCGCCTATGGGCTGACCTGGTTTGCGGTATTGCTGGGCGGCAGTTTCGCGGCGCTGGGGCAGAAGCGCGGCGCGGCGTTTATCCTTATTATATGGGGATTATTCGCGGTGGGTGCGGGCTGGGGCGCGTGGCGGCTTTCCGAAGCGGACAAAATTCCCGAGAGTGAGCGTTACGTGCCGGGGGTGATGCTGCGGCTGGTGCAGGCTAATATTTCACAGTTCCATAAATGGGACCCGAAACTTCAGATGCAGGGCTTGCAGGAATTTGTGCGGCTGACTAAATCGCCGGGGCTTGAAAAGGTTACGCATATCATCTGGCCGGAGACTGCCGTGCCTTATACCATCAAAGCCGGATCGCCGCTGCTGCGGATGCTGGGCGCGAGTATTCCGGAAGGAAAAATTCTTATCACCGGCGCGCTGCGCGATGAAGGCGAGGGCGATCGTTGGCGGGTGTGGAACAGCCTGATGGCGCTCAATCACGACGGTAGCATCGTCGGCGTGTATGATAAGACGAGGCTGGTGCCGTTTGGGGAATTTCTGCCGTTTCGGTCTTTGTTACCCAAATCGTGGCTGACGCCGGTCGGCGATACGGATTTTTCGCGCGGCGCTGTACCGCATACACTTGAATGGCCGGGGTTGCCACCTATATACCCATTGATATGTTATGAGGCGATATTTCCGGAATTGGGTATCGCTTCCGGCGAGCGTCCGCAATTATTACTCAATGTGACTAACGACGCCTGGTTTGGGACGAGCACCGGGCCTTACCAACATTTCCATATGGCGCGCATGCGGGCGGTGGAAGAGGGGATTCCGCTGGTGCGGGTGGCCAATACGGGGATTAGCGCAGTAGTTGACGGTTTTGGTAGGATTATTTCCGTCTTATCACTTGATAAACAAGGTATTATTGATGTTCGTTTGCCAAAGGCGCGTCAAGCCTACACAACCTATAATATTTTTAATAATATATTTATACAATTATTACTATTTATTACGGTATTATTAATTTTAAGGCAACAAAGGGCACTAGAAAATTAATAAATTTCACTTGCAAGTTGTAGAGTTTTCAGCAATTCTGGCAAATATTAGTTAAGTAACTTGGATAATTTTTTTAAGGGTTTTACGAAAAATATGAAAAAGCAGGATATCGATAGCCATGTGGGGAAACGCCTGCGTTTACGGCGTACCATGATGGGGCTGAGCCAGGAAGCGGTTGCAAAAGCCGTAGGCATCACTTTTCAACAGGTGCAGAAATATGAAAAAGGCGCCAACGCCATGAACGCCAACCGTCTCTATGAGTTCGGCCAATTCATGCATGTGCCCGTCGCATATTTCTTCGAAGGCATCGACAGTGCACTCGCCGAACAGGCAACCGGCTTCGCCGAAGAAGGCGAAAAATTCGACCATAACGCCAAGCGTGTTTCCGACCGCGAATCGCTCGAAATGATGAAAGCCTTCAAGCGGATCAAGGAGCAAATCATCCGCAAGCGCCTGGCCGATCTTGTGCGCGCCGTCGCCGATAATAAGGCTATTCTTGAATAGAGGCAGTCGCCGCGCTTGACTAATTCTCCACTTCCTCTATAAATGCCCCATTCAGTGGGGATTTGAACTGCTTGCCACCACTCTAAACTTAGGTCTAAGCATCGGCGCGGCCAATAAAAATAATATGACCGCCTGATTTTTCAAGTCCCCTTGATTATTTTTTTGAAAGGGGAATTCCATGTCCGATCATTTTTCTGCCGGTAGAAAAAATTATATTTTCACCAGCGAGTCCGTTGCCGAAGGCCATCCCGACAAAGTCTGCGACCAGATTTCCGATGCCGTATTAGATGCGTATCTGACTCTTAATCCAGAAGCGCGCGTAGCCTGCGAATGCCTGGCTACCACCAACACGATTGTTATCGCCGGCGAAACACGCGGCGCCGATCTTACCAAAGCCGAGATCGAAAAAATCGCCCGTGATAAGGTGCGCGAGATTGGTTACCTGCAGGAAGGTTTCCATGCCGATAACCTCGACGTCTATGTGCATTTACACCAGCAATCGGCCGATATCGCCATGGGCGTGGACTCCGGCAGCAATAAAGATGAGGGTGCGGGCGATCAGGGTATTATGTTCGGTTTTGCCTGCAACGAAACCAAGTCGCTGATGCCAGCGGCCATCGATCTCTCCCATAAAATCTTGCAAAACCTTTCCCGCGCACGCCATAGCGGCGAGGCCAAAGGTCTGGGGCCCGATGCAAAATCGCAGGTGTCGCTTTTATATCAGGATGGAAAACCGGTGAAGGCAACGTCGATCGTGGTGTCCACGCAGCATGCGGCGGGCATGACGCAAAAAGATGTGCGCGAACTGGTGCGCCCGTACATTGAAAAAGCGCTGCCCAAAGGCTGGATGTGCGATGAAAAAGAACTCTACGTCAACCCCACCGGCCAGTTTATTATCGGCGGACCGGACGGCGATTGCGGGCTCACCGGCCGAAAAATCATCGTCGATACATACGGCGGTGCCGCGCCGCATGGCGGCGGCGCATTCTCCGGCAAAGACCCGACTAAAGTCGATCGTTCGGCGGCTTACGCGGCGCGTTATCTGGCGAAAAATGTGGTCGCGGCCGGGTTTGCCGATCGCTGCACCATTCAGCTGTCATACGCCATAGGGGTATCCAAGCCGATCTCATTTTATGTCAGCACGGACGGCACCGGTCTTGTCGATGAAGCGAAGCTCGAAACCGTGCTGCAGGAACTGGTGAACCTGACGCCGCGCGGCATTCGTCAGCATCTGAATCTCAACCGGCCGATCTATGCGCGCACCGCTGCCTACGGCCATTTCGGCCGCGAGCCGGATGCCACGGGTGGTTTTTCCTGGGAAAAACTCGATCTTGTGGAAGCGTTGCAGGATCACTTCAAGGTGCAAAAAAAAACTAAAGTAGCATCGTAAATTGGCTGAGCCGCAAAAAAAGCTGCTCGCTTCCTATGGTCGCCGGCGTGGACGCAAGCTCCGCCCAGCCAAACAGGGGCTGATCGATGAGCTGCTGCCGCAGCTTGAGCTGGCGCTGGAAGAGGTGGCTGGGTGGCGAAGTGGCAAGGTTGTGGATCTTTTTCCGCGTCACTCCGCCACCACGTCACCATGCCACCTATTTCTGGAAATCGGCTTCGGTGCCGGCGAGCATCTGACGCATCAGGCGAAGCTGAATCCGAATGTCGGCATTATCGGCTGTGAGCCGTATATCAATGGCGTCGCGGCACTGCTCACACATATACGCGATCATAAACTTACCAATATTCGCATCCATCAGCATGATGCGCGCCCGCTCATCGAGCGTTTGCCCGATGCGTGTTTGGATAAGGTTTTTATTTTATACGCCGACCCATGGCCGAAAGCGCGGCATCATAAACGCCGCCTGATTTCCACGGAATTTCTGGATAAGCTTGCGCGCGTGATGAAACCGGGCGCAGAACTTCGCCTCGCCACCGACGATGCGGATTATTGCATCTGGATGCTCGAATATCTGCTTACCCATGGGGGGTATAGTTGGCAGGCCAAAAGTTGTAAGGACTGGCTGAATCCGCCGGAGGACTGGATTAGCACGCGCTATGAGCAGAAAGCATTGAAAGCCGGGCGTGTGCCGACGTATTTAAACTTTAAGCGCGTCTAAAATATCTTTCTTCAAATCCTCGATATCCTCAATGCCCACCGACAGCCGTATCAAATCTTCGCTGATGCCGAGCGCTTTGCGGGCGGCCAGCCCCATGCTGGCGTGGGTGGAGGAGGAGGGGTGCGTGACTAAGCTTTTCGCATTGCCCAGATTGTTGGAAATGTCGATCACGTTTAGCGCATTCATAAATTTAAACGCCGCTTTTTTTCCACCTTTTAATTCGAACGCGATCATCGGCCCGCCGCGCGACATTTGTTTTTTGGCGATCCTATATTGCGGATGCGATTTCAGGCCGGGATAAATTATGCGCGACACTTTCGGATGTTTTTCGAGCAGCGCGGCGAGTGCCTCGGCATTATCGCAATGCCTGCCGACGCGCAGCTCCAGCGTTTCAAGGCTTTTGAGCAATATCCACGCATTGAAATGGCTCATATGCGGGCCGGTGTGGCGCACGAAGGGCATCACCACATCGTCGATGAATTTGCGCTTGCCGAGGATGGCGCCGCCGAGCGTGCGGCCTTGCCCGTCGATATGTTTGGTAGTGGAATACACCACCACGTCGGCGCCAAGTTTCAGCGGATGCTGCAAAAGCGGCGTGGCGAATACATTATCGATGATGAGGCAGGTTCCGGTTTTTTTGCACAAGCTCGCGACGGCGGCGATATCGACAATTTCCAGCGTTGGGTTGGCGGGTGTTTCGATGAAGACCACGCGGGTTTTTTTCGTGATGGCTTTTTGCCAGCCTTTCATGTCCGTGCCTTCGACGAGCGTGTAGGTAATGCCGAAGCGCGGCAGGATTTCGGTGATGATGTAATGGCAGGAAGAAAACAGCACTTTGCTCGCCGCCACATGATCACCGGCGCGCAGCTGGCACATCAGCGAAGCAAATACAGCGGCCATGCCCGATGCGGCGACGGCACAGGCTTCCGCGCTTTCCATGAGGGCGAAGCGTTCTTCGAGCATGCTGAGGTTGGGGTGCGAATAGCGGCCGTATTTGAAGCCGGTGGTTTTTCCGGCGAACAGATCCTCGCTGGCTTCGGCGGTTTCGTATGTGTAGGACGAGTTGAGGAACAAGGCTTCCGAGGTTTCGCCAAACTGGCTTTGCCGCCGCCCGCCGCGCACCAGCTTGGTCGTCAGCTTCCAGTCTTTCGGATTTTGCTTCTTTTTCATGATTTTTTCTGTAAAAAAGCTATAGTAACAAGGCTACCAGCCTAAAACAGCGGTCATAACAGTGCAAGGAAAAAACCCCATACGGGCGCCGATTCAGGGCGACGGGCAGCAGCTCGACGTCAAGCGCATCTTCCCGACATTGCAGGGAGAAGGGCCGTATAGCGGCTATCCTGCGGTGTTCGTGCGGCTGGGCGGCTGCAACCTGGCCTGTACGTTTTGCGATACGGATTTTGAGGGTTTCGAGGCCATGCCGCTTGCCCGGATCATCGAAAAAGTCAAAGAACTGGTTAAAGATGAAGGCGGGCAGCGCTTGCGCGAGCTGGTGGTCATTACCGGCGGCGAGCCGCTCAGGCAAAATATTGCGCCCCTGTGCGAGGCATTGCTGGCGCAGGATTTCAAGGTGCAGATCGAAACCAACGGGACGTTGTGGCGGCCGCTGCCGGAAGGCGTCGATATTATCTGCTCGCCCAAACATACCGGTATGGGGTATATGCCGATCCGCGACGATTTGCTCAGGCGCATTAGCGCGCTTAAATTTATTATCTCGGCGCAGGACGAAAAATACGGCCATGTAGGCGATGTGGGGCAGGGACTATACCATACCCCGGTATATGTGCAGCCGATGGATGAATATGATGCCGCGCGCAATGCCGAGAATGTCGCCTATGCGGCGGAGCTGGCGATGCGGCATGGCTACCGGCTTTCGTTGCAGCTGCATAAAATATTGGAGATCGAATGATGAAGAAAGCGGTATTATTACTTTCCGGCGGGCTGGATTCAGCGACGGTGCTGGCGATTGCGAAGGCGCAGGGTTTTGAGGTGTATGCGTTGTCGTTCGCTTACGGCCAGCGTCATGCGCATGAGCTGGAAGCAGCGAAGAAAATTGCTGCGGCATACGGGGCGAAAGAACATCGCGTGATTCCGATCGACCTTAGTGTGTTTGGTGCGTCGGCGCTGACGCAGAATTCGATAGCGGTGCCGAAGGATCGCAACGCGCATGATCTGTCGCATGGCATTCCGATTACCTATGTTCCGGCGCGCAACACGGTGTTTTTATCGCTGGCGCTGGCATGGGCGGAGGTGCTCAAAGCCTATGATATTTTCATTGGCGTCAATGCGCTCGATTACAGCGGCTATCCCGATTGCCGGCCGGAATTTATCCGCGCGTTCGAAGCGGTGGCAAATCTGGCGACGGCCTATGGCGTCGAGAATAAACAGCGCATCACCATTCACGCACCGCTGATTGATTTGAGCAAAGCGGAAATCATTCGCAAAGGATTGGCGCTTGGCGTCGATTACGGGCTTACCACCAGCTGTTATGATCCTACCCCACAGGGGTATGCCTGCGGGCACTGCGATTCCTGTCAGTTGCGGCTTAAAGGTTTCCGCGAAAGCGGCATGAACGATCCGGCGAAGTATGTATGAGCATTTGGGTATTGCATCAAAGCCTGTCGCCTGATGAAGAATCGCATATCGAACAGCGCGAGCATCTGGTTTTGCCGTTTGACGGCTTGCCGGATTTATCGGCGGTGGCGAGCCAGTTACAATGCCGGCATCTGATGCAGCTGCTCTATCCCGACGATCCGCCGGAAGCGATTACGCGCCGCGTGGACCGGCTTTGGCCGCGCTATAGTGGATTGCAAAAGGAAGATATTATTGCCGTACCGCTTGCCAGCCGCAAAGCAGTTGCATTAGCGGAGGTGGGGGGTAAATACCTGTACCGGGTAGGGGTATCTGGCGAAGCGATGCATCTGATCCCTGTCACATGGCACAAAGCCGTTTCATTGCGCTCGCTCTATAAGCATAAGGATTTATTCGAGCGCACGGGCGAGCCGATGATGGAAGTTACGCGTGCCGAGGCTCGCATCGCTATCCGCGATCACCTGCCGCACAGCTATAACCGCTTTGCCAAATGGAAATGGTTGCTGGTGGTATTTTTCCTGATGGGGCTGGTGAGATTTTTCGTGCGGGTAGCTGGGCAGCCATAGAAAAAATATTACAGAACTTGGCCTGAAGAGCCACCCTTATCTACTTTTAGCGTTCTACCCTGATGAGTAATCTGATTATCTTCTGCGAGCAAATATTTTGGTTCCGGCAGCCTTGCGGGACTATTTTTTCCTTCGTCATCTTTCCACTGATCTAGTTTAAGAACATTGATTGCGTTTAGTAAGCGTTGGTCAATGACAAAATTCAAATAGGGCCTCAATTCTCTAATCAATCCCATTTTAATGCATTGGGAAGCAAGGTGAGGGGAATGCACAAGGTATGAGGCATCAATGTAAGCATATCCATCCTTTGATTTTTCCCAGCCTTCACGAAATGCCAGCGCACATCTTCCCGCTAGCACTTCCCATTCTTCATCAGATTGTGGTTTTGAAAGGTCAGCCATCTTTGACTTAATGCAACAACATCGGCTCCAGGTCATGCTGCTTGGCGGCGAAGTAGGCGGCATCTTGCGTGGCGAAGATGGCGAGTTGCGTGCCGTCGCCGGTGCAGACGGCGTAACCTTTGCCTTTTTCGGTGGCGACTTGCTTGACGTAGGCGATGGGCAGCGTGGTGAGCATGATGGCATTGATGTCCGCGAGGGTTTTACTGCCGGGAGTGTTCATAAATTCAGGCAACCTTTCATAAGGATGGGGCATTACTATTATTTATAACACAAAATATGGTGCGGTGATATGAAATTTCAATGACGGCCACAAGAAAGGCATTGGGCATTAGGGATTGGGGATTAGAAAGGACAATAAAATCAGCCTATTATTATGCTAAATCTAATGCCTAACGCCTAATGCCTGCTCCCTGCCTTTTGCGTGGGTCGCGGAAAATGAATAATTCCGGGTCGAGCGCCTCGCCGAATCTGGCGTTGTTTAGCGAAACGGTGGTGGTTTGCTGCGTGGCGTCGCGGATGATCATGTTGCGGATGAGCAGCGGCGCATCGGAAAATTCGAGCGTGAGCTGGCCTTCATCCGGTTTTTTTATTTGTGCGACGGTGACGCGGATGGCATCGGCGCTTTCCTCAAAATTCAGGATGCCGATGCCGTTGCCGCTCAGGCGGATCTTATCCTGCGCGAGAAAACCGATGAGCGTTGAGTCGAGCGGGATGTGGCTTACCTGCTCGAGTTCGGAATCGTAATAGACGAGTTCGGTGCCGCTGGAGATCATCAGGATCGGCGTCGGCGGATTATATTGCCAGCGCATTTTGCCTGGGCGCTTCAGATAAAATTTTCCGGTGCCGAGCGAGCCGTCGGGCGCGACCTGCGTGAAATCGGCGGCGACGGTGGTGAGGTTGGTCAGGTAATCCTCGATGCGGTCGATGGTTTCCTGATGGGCATTTATTTCGGATGCGGAAAGAAAAACCGGCGCGGATGCGCTGCCGGCTGCCCATCCGCTAGGGGGCATGATGATGAGAAATAACGCGAAAATGAGTAAATGGCGGCGCATTAATTAATTCTTATTAATAATGAGGGTATAATGGCCCATTATTTCACGATTCGTGGAGAAAGCAATATGCCAAATAATCGGTCTACGACTCCTCCTAGAAAGTCTGATAGTAAGCTTAAAAAGCCTGAACGGGTAAAAACAAAAGAAGTGCCTGCTGGTATCCAGACAACTCTTAAGGCCGTATTTGAAATTGATGCTCGGGTGGTGGAAGCGCGTGCCGAATTATTGAAAAAAATATAGTGAGGAAATCAAAAACGTTCCAAACGATTTGCAATTTGATCCGGAAAAGTTCGAGTTTTCTAAAGTAGCCAAAGAGCCAAATAAGCAAGGAAACTTTGAGAAAGAGACGTTTGCTATAGTGGTTAATTATGACGAACTAGAAGGCGAGAAATTCAAAAATGATAATGAAAAAACTAAACGCAAAGCAGAATTAGATACGCGTCAAAAAGAATTGGATAAAGATACCAAGGCATTCAAAGATCTTCTCAAGGCCAAAACAGAAGCGCGGGTCGCTTTCGAGGGAGCATTAGAAACGGCGATTCAAAGCAATCTGCCAAAAGGAGCAATGCTGGATTTAACTCAAGTAAGACGTCTTTCCAAACCGGCGGAAGAAATAGCGGAGATGACTGCTAAACTGGGAGGAAAAGAGACAAAAGAAAATACATTGGCCATGGAAAAACTACTCAAGAATCTTCCGGATAATTTTGCCGATTTCATCAAAGGTACAGCTAAAGATGAGATTACGAATGTAGCGAAAAAAATGTTGGGAAGGGTACTGGGAGCTACTAGTATAGCAGGAATAATTGATAGATTTGCTAATCCAGCGCCGTTAACGCCAGAACAAGCACGTCAAAAAGCTGCAACACAGCATCTCTCACCTGCCAGCCCTAACTAGCCTCACGAATCCTCACTCATCAACACTTCCCGTTTCCCCACATGATTCGCAGGGCCGACGATGCCCTGGCGTTCCATTTGTTCGATGATGCTGGCGGCGCGGTTGTAGCCGATTTTCAGGCAGCGCTGGACGTAGCTGGTGCTGGCTTTACGGTCGCGGACGACGATGGAGACGGCCTGATCATATAGCTCGTCTTTTTCGCCGTCTTCGCCGAATAATCCTGATTCCGGCGAACCTATTATAGAAGAAGTACCGCTCGATATGAATGACCTGCCATTCATCGTCGTCGTCGTCGATGAAATGGCCGACCTGATGATCGTCGCCGGAAAAGACATCGAATCCTCCATCCAGCGCCTCGCCCAAATGGCACGCGCCGCCGGCATTCACATCATCATGGCCACACAGCGCCCAAGCGTCGACGTCATCACCGGCGTCATCAAAGCCAACTTCCCGACGCGCATTTCCTTCCAGGTCACCAGCCGCATCGACTCGCGCACCATCCTCGGCGAACAGGGCGCAGAGCAACTCCTCGGGCAAGGC
>Ga0207107_1088_pt1 | contig 21655 bp, 20 predicted proteins | sample Alteio_BWMinHeat_75_FD_153555 | JGI IMG/M metagenome (GOLD analysis project Ga0207107, IMG submission 153555) | Enriched cells from forest soil in Barre Woods Harvard Forest LTER site, Petersham, Massachusetts, United States -... | ecosystem: Environmental > Terrestrial > Soil > Temperate forest >... | reverse complement strand
CGGGCTGCGGAGGGCGATTTTCGAATCAGCGAATCGATCTACCGTCAGGGGATCTCACTACCTTCGTCGTACAGCCTGACGGAGGACGACCAGTCGCATGTTATAGAGCAGATTCGGCGTTTTTATGCGGATCGCAGTTAACTGTCTTAGGCTCGATCCTTCTTTTGTCGGAGGGGTCAACACCTACACGCGAGGTCTGCTGGAAGGATTCGCCAATACAGCGAATGGCCATCAGTTCCGGTTGTATGCTTCCGACTGGAATCAAAGCCTATTCGAATCGTTCCGGCACAGGAAGAATTTTGAAGTAGTTGTGCTGGATGAACGGACGCAATCGCTTCGCAAGGGTATCTGCCGGGCGGCGCTGCTTTCGTTCAGCAAGAAAGTATATGAGTCGACAAGCAACCTGGTTTTCCGAGGACTACGCGAATTGATGGACCGTGACGCCGACATCGTCTACACGCCGTCTACCTTCTTGCAGTGTTTTAACAGCCAGAAACCGACGGTTCTTTCGATGCACGACATCCAACAGGTGCACTACCCAGAATTTTTCAGCTGGCCTCGGCGCCTGAGTCGGCGTATCACCTATGGTCTGAGCGCTCGCCACGCCCGTTTTTTTCAAGCGAGTAGCGAGTTTACCAAGCAGGACCTTTTGCGGCACTTCCGATGTATCTCAGCGGATCAGATTGCTGTGATTCCGGAAGGCGTGCGCGTCGAAGAATTTGCTGCGCCTGTGGATAGCGCTTCTCTGCGCAGCAGATATGCGATCCCCGAACGGTTTCTTTTCTTTCCGGCGCAACTCTGGCTACACAAGAACCATATGATGCTACTGAAGACGCTGAAGCAAATCGAGTCGAGGCGCGGATTGCAGATCCCACTCGTATTAACCGGAGGCAAGTTTAGCTCCGCTTCGAAAGTCCTTGGCTATATCGCCGATCAGTCGATGAATTACGTTCATTATCTTGGCAAAGTTCCGTTTGAGGATCTCGTCGGGTTGTATCAGAACGCAACGCTATTGGTCATGCCGTCGTTGCATGAGTCCAACAGCTTGCCGGTACTCGAAGCGGCTGCTGCCGGCACGCCGGTCGTTGCTTCCAGGATTCCGCCGAATGAGGAGCTTGCGCGCATATTACAGCTAAATCTATTTGATCCGCTGAATGAGGAGGAATTGGGAGAACTTCTAGTGCGGTTATGGACGGACGAATCGGTTGCGGTTGCGCAGACGATTCACAACCGGAAACACGTTCTAGCGTATTCGTGGGACAACTCTGCGGCGCAGTACTTGCAGTTGTTTGAGCGCGTCTTGGAGGCGAAGTGGTGAAGGGGCAATCGTATCGAGTATTAGGAGTTCGTTTTGACGCGGTGCAGATCGCGGGAGTGGTTGCGCGGATGGAAGAGTGGATTGCGAAGAGAGAAGGCGCGCACTACATCGCAGTGAGCAATGTGCACGTGCTGATGGAGGGCCGGCACAGCGCATCGTTCCGTAAGGCGCTGGACGGGGCCGATTTGTGCGTTCCGGACGGGATGCCGCTGGTGTGGGTTGGGCGGCTGCGCGGGCACCAGTTGAAGCGCCGAGTCTATGGGCCGGATTTGCTGCTGAATTTCTGCCAGGAGACGCAGGCCAAAGGTTATCGCCACTTTTTCTACGGCGGAGCTGCCGGCGTTCCAGAAGCCTTGGGCGAGGAATTGCAGCAACAATTCCCGCGGCTGGAAATTGCCGGGGCGTACTCGCCGCCGTTCCGCGTGCTAACGCCAGAAGAAGACGCTGCAGTTGTGGACATGATCAATGGGGCGAACGCGGATGTTGTGTGGGTGGGATTGGGGTGTCCCAAGCAAGAACTGTGGATGTACGAACATCGCGAGCGGCTGCGCGTGCCGGTTCTAATAGGCGTTGGGCAAGCGTTCGATATTCATGCGGGACGCGTGCGGCAAGCGCCTCGTTGGATGCGCGAGCACGGCCTGGAATGGCTATTTCGCTTAGCGGTGGAACCACGGCGGCTCTGGCGGCGCTATTTGGTTTACAACTCAGAGTTTGTGTTCAGCGAGCTGTTAGAGATTTTGGGTGTGAGAAAATTCGATTGAGGTGCCTGTGAGTAAGCGCGCGCTAGTGACGGGAATTACCGGACAGGACGGATCGTATCTGGCGGAGCTGCTGCTGTCTAAAGGCTACGAAGTACATGGCGTCATCCGTCGTGCCAGCACGTTCAACACGCAGCGGATTGATCATATCTATCAAGATCCCAACCATCCGAATGCGCGGCTGTTTCTGCATCACGGAGATCTGTCCAGCACAGAATGGGTGCTGAACCTGATCTACAATCTGGTGCCGGACGAGATTTATCACCTGGCGGCGCAGAGCCACGTGCGAGTCAGTTTTGACATGCCGGAGTACACCGGTGATATCACGGGATTGGGTACGATTCGTCTTCTAGAAGCGATCCGGCGTGGAAGCGCAAAGACGCGCTTCTACCAAGCCTCGAGTTCCGAGATGTTCGGCTCTGCAGCGCCGCCGCAGAGCGAATCCACTGTTTTTCACCCACGTAGCCCATATGCTGCGGCCAAGGTTTACGCTTACTGGATGACGCGCACCTATCGCGAGGGCTATGGCTTGTTTGCGAGCAACGGGATGCTTTTCAACCACGAGAGTCCGCGTCGAGGGGAAACGTTTGTCACTCGCAAGATTACGCGAGGAATAGCGTCAATCCTTACCGGTCAGCAAGACAGCATCTTTCTCGGCAATCTAGAGGCGCGTCGCGACTGGGGTTACGCGCCGGAATACGTCGAGGCAATGTGGCAGATGCTTCAGCAGGACGCTGCTGATGACTTCGTTATTGGCACAGGCGAGGCCCATACGGTACGCGAATTCGTGCAAGAAGCCTTCGCATACGTCGGCCTTGACTGGCGCAGTCACGTGAAAATGTCTGAGCGGTATATGAGGCCGCTAGAAGTCGATAGTCTCATTGCAAATACGGCCAAAGCACGCGAAAAGTTAAGCTGGGCGCCGCAGGTTGGGTTTCAAGAACTCGTGGCCATTATGGTGGACGCTGATCTCGAAGCGGCCGGCCTGCCAGCTCCCGGCCGCGGCAAGGCAATCCTTGAAGAGAAACTCGGCCATTGGAATCACTGGCATAATTCGGTCAGCAAGGTTATGCATGCCGTCCAGGGCAGCGCTTCCGAGCGCTAGGATGAGGGCACTCTAGATGACTTATTGGGAAAAGCGGCGGGTCGTGGTCAGCGGTGGCGGCGGGTTCCTCGGCTCGTTTGTTGTCGAAAAGTTGCGGGCTCTAGGTTGTAGCGAGGTCGTTGCACCGCGCAGTCGCGAATACGACTTGCGGGAGAAAGGCGAGGCCTTGCGGCTCTTTCGTGAATCCCGGCCCGATCTTTTCATTCATCTTGCAGCCGTCGTCGGAGGTATCGGGGCCAATCGCCAAAATCCTGGACGCTTTTTTTATGACAATGCCGCAATGGGGCTGAACGTTATCGAAGCTGCGCGTTGCCGGGGGGTTGAGAAATTCGTGTGCGTGGGCACGATCTGCTCGTATCCAAAATTCACTCCCCTCCCGTTCCGAGAAGAAAACTTTTGGGATGGCTATCCCGAAGAAACCAATGCCCCATATGGCCTGGCAAAGAAGATGCTTCTGGTGCAGCTTCAGTCCTACCGCGAGCAGTATGGGCTCAATGGCATCTATCTGACGCCCGTCAATCTGTACGGCCCTCGAGATAACGTAGATCTCGAGAGCTCGCATGTTATTCCGGCGCTCATTCGCAAGTGTTGGGACGCGAAACAAACCAAGCAGACGGAGCTTGTGGCTTGGGGTTCTGGCCATGCCACTCGTGAGTTTTTGTACGTGGAAGACGCAGCGGAAGCGGTCGTGCTGGCTGCGGAGAAGTACGAGAAGCCAGACGTGGTTAATCTAGGTTCTGGAGAAGAAATCAGTGTTCGCGAACTTCTTGAGAAGATTCGGAACCTTGTTGGATACGAGGGCGCCGTGAGCTGGGACACTGGCAAACCCGACGGTCAGCCGCGCCGCTGCCTTGATACGTCCCGCGCTCTCGCCGAATTCGGCTGGCGCGCGACGACTACTTTGCACGACGGATTGCAGCGTACCATCGCTTGGTTCAATGAGATATCGACTCAGCGAGCAAACCGATCAGCGTAAGGTTACGGCAAAGTACTCCGCAAAGGCATGGGCGGGACCGAAGGGTACCTAAGTCTGCGGCCAAGTCGAAGCTCGTGGCCTTCGCGCTCGCTGGTTCTAGGAGGTTACAGAGAGACCGATGGCAGGTAAGCTCGGCTTTCTGGCTCACCGCCTGATTGACTTACATGCGGCTGAACCCGTTCGCGGTTCAAGAAAATGTGTGCCAACCCGCTTCCCGTGCGAGAACAATTAAAGGAACGATAAGCTTTCCCGCCTGCTCCGACACTACTGAATGCTTCACCGCTGCACGGCACTGAAGCAGCAACTCCAGAGCCACCAGCCTTTGACCATCACTCATCCGGACATCAAGCGCTTCTTCATGATCACACCTGAGGCTGTTGCGTTGGTGTTACAGGCTTTTGCCATCGGCGACCACGGCGACATTTTGGTCTTAGACATGGGTAAGTCCGTACGGATATTGGATTTGGCCCGCAGCCTAATTCGACTTTCCGGCAAGTCTGAACAAGATGTCGAGATTCGTTTCACAGATCTCCGAGAGGGCGAAAAGCTTGCGGAAGAGCTCTTCTACGATCACGAGATAGTGACGCCAACGTCGTGCGCAAAAATCAAACGCACAAACGGAGCGCATCGAAACTGGGTGCAATTGCGCCTTCAGCTGGAAGAGCTTCGCGCATCGATGTCCATTGACGGAGCCTCGCCGGTGCGCCGAAAAATAAAGGAAATCGTTCCGGAGTACACGAGCCCCGCCGAGAGCGTCGATCACGCACGAATCCCTACAACCTCGCTCACCCATCGCCCGAAAGCTGCTGGCCAAAGCTAGTTGCCTTTGTTCTCTCTCCTCTCTTCGTTTTCCCCCACAAGCCAAAACAGCCGGCATCGCTGAACTTAGGAGCGTTGCTCCTACCGGAGGTCTGCCTCCGCAGCAAGCCACTGGAAGGCTGTGTTTGGCTTGCATCGACTCGCAGCGGTCACATCGAGCCTTCAAGTCTCAAGAAGCAGCACTACAAGGCGCTGAAGCTAAGCAACGTACGTCCATTTGTCCCATACAGTCTGCGGCACACTTTCTTGACCCGGCTGGGAGAGTCTGGCTGCGATACTTGGACCCTGGCGCGGATCGCGGGACACATCTCCATCGCGCTTTCGGCCCGCTACGTTCACCCTTCCGACGATGCTGTTCTCGCGGCGATGGACAAACGAGGTGGGCACAAAATTGGGCACAGCGAAGATCAGCAATGTCTTCCAGATGCAGTGAACAAAGCTCTACCTACATGAAATCTGAAGGTTTAGATGGTCGGGGCGCCCGGATTTGAACCGGGGGCCTCCTGCGCCCAAGGCAGGCGCGCTACCAGGCTGCGCTACGCCCCGACAGTTGCTAGCTATTGAGTCTACAGCACTTTTGGATTCTCCTTCCATTCTGGGGCGGACTGCGCACGAGACTGTGCAAGTGAGCCAGGTTTTTGACCTGCTATGCACAATCATCAGAGCTCCAAGTCGTTCAAAAACAAGAAGCGATTTTGCCATTGGAGTTATTGAAAGGGGTGCAGCTTGCCTGAAAAGCAAGCGCGCCTTTGCTTAGATCTCCCAGAGCTCCATCGGCTCCATGCTGCTCAATGCTCTGTTGGACGGGAGTCAAGACGCACGCCATTCTAGGCGTTTGGGTTCGCTGGAGCGCGCTGCCTGCCAAGCAGGTGGCCTTGCAGATTACGACTGATTCTCCAGAAATACGTGGGCTATCCAATGCGTGGAGCGTCACCGAGTAGCTCAGGGGCCAGGGGCGTCAGTTCCTCCTCAGTTCCTAGGGCGAGGGCCGCCTCAGCTCGCGCACCTTTGTCGAGGAACTTCTCAATGATTGCGAAGAGTTCATTTGTCCGAATGGGCTTAGAAACGTAGGCATCCATGCCTGCGGCGATACAGCGCTCCTCGTCTCCCTTCAAAGCATGCGCCGTCATGGCGATGATGGGAATGTGACCCAGGGTTGATTTTTCCTTCTCGCGGATGGTAATGGTTGCCTCGAACCCATCCATGATTGGCATTTGCACGTCCATCAGCACTAGGTCAAAGGATTCTTTCTCGAGGTGGTCGAGTGCGGCCTTTCCATCTCCGGCGACGGCCACTTCGAAACCGCGTTTTTCGAGGAGGCGCATCGCCAACTTCTGGTTCACCAAATTGTCCTCGACAAGGAGGATGTAGTTACGCTTGCGGTTCTCGCGCAGGCTGTGTTTGGTCACGAGCATTTCTTTCTTGTTTTCCGGTTTCTTCTCCAGCAGAGCGCAGATGCCCTCCAGCAATTCTCCTTGGCGAATGGGCTTGACCAGATAGGCAGATATGCCCAGTTCCCGGCATCGCGCTGCATCTCCTGGGTGGCCAGCCGATGTCAGCATCATTATCATTGCGCCGACCAGGGAAGGGTCCTTCCGAATCAGCTCAGCGAGTGTGAACCCATCCATTTCAGGCATCTGGCCATCGAGTAGAATTAGTGGGAACGGGTGACCCGTACTTTTTGCCACTTGCAGTGCTTGAAGTCCCGCCCTCCCGCCTTCGACCGCCGTCGGGCGCATTCCCCACCGGGTCAACATTCCTTCGAGCACCCGCCGGTTTGTGAAGTTGTCGTCGACGATGAGTACGTGCATGTCGCGCAATCGCTCGGGTTGAACGGGAACGGAACGCGCCGCCGGTGTATCCTGAATTCCGACGCGAATGACGAAGTGAAATGTGCTGCCTTGTCCAGGCTGGCTCTCCATCCAGATGCGTCCCTCCATCAAGTGCGCCAGGCGCTTGCAAATCGTCAAGCCAAGTCCAGTACCACCATACTTGCGCGTCATGGAACCGTCAGCCTGCGAGAAGGCTTCAAAGATACTCTCCTGTTTCTCGATGGGGACGCCGACTCCCGTGTCTCGCACCGCGAAATGGAGACGGGTCATATTCGGTGCTTCCGGCTGTTCATCAACCGTTACAACAATCTCGCCGCGTTCTGTGAACTTGATCGCGTTGCCGACTAAATTGATGAGGATCTGTCGGACCCTTCCCGGATCGCCAAGCAAAGCCTCGGGCACTTCGGGCAATACGTCGTAAATGAGCTCTATCCCTTTTTGATGCGCTCGAAAACTCAGGGCTTTCATCGTTTCGCCGAGACTTTCTCGTAGGTCGAAAGGGATGAACTCCAGCTCGAGTTTTCCTGCCTCGATCTTTGAAAAGTCCAGAATGTCGTTGATGATGGACAACAACGATTCCGCGGAAAGCCGGACCAGCCCAAGATGCTCGCGTTGTTCGGTTGAGAGATCCGTGTCCAGAACCAGTTCGGTCATTCCCAGAATGCCGTTCATGGGCGTGCGAATCTCGTGGCTCATAGTGGCCAGAAAAGCACTCTTGGCTTGGTTCGCTCCCTCCGCGGCTTCTTTGGCTTCGCGAAGGTCCTGTTCGAATCGCTTGCGCTCGCTAAGGTCACGGACGAACGCAGCAAATTGATGCGAGTCTTCTCGCCGCACGATGGAAATCGTGACCTCGGAGGGAATCTCACGTCGGTCGTTGCAAACTGCGGTGACCTCGAATCGTTTGTTGAGTGCTGTTCCTTGCCGCGAGACCAGCAGCAGCCGAACCTCTTCCTCGTAAAGATCCCTCTGGTGCGCGGGAATAACAGTTTCTGAGAGAATCCTTCCGAGTACTTCGGCGCGGGGCCATCCGAAGATCTTTTCTGCTTGCACGTTCCAATCGATGATCTTCCCGTTCGAGTCCATTTCGACAAAAGCGTCGAAGGATGTTTCAAGTATCTGTCTGGACCTCTTCTCACTCGACTCGAGTTCCAAGGCTTGGGCTGAAAAACGGCGGTCGGCCAACGCCGTCAAGATCGTCAGTCCGAGAACCATGAACGTGACGACAATAATCCCAATCGTCCCGAGAGCAGATATATTGAGCGCGTGTGAGAGATCGCCGGAGGTAAGCGACGGCCTGAAACTTGCGGCTGCCATTCCGGTGTAGTGCATAACGGGCACTGCGGATCCCATGACAACTGCACTCAGACTCTTTTTCCAACCTCCGGATTTCGTTTCTCCGCGAAAGTAGAACGTCAGCCATAAAGCGACAAAGGAAATCACGATTGCTAGAACTATGGATACAACGACAATCCACGGAGAGAAGTGGCACATTGCAGGCAACCTCATCGCCGCCATGCCGATGTAGTGCATGCCGGCTATCGCGCTGCCCATGAAAACACTTCCGGCCGCGGCTCGGAACAGACCCATCGTCTTTCGACTCACGACGAACAAGGCAATCACCGATGCGAGAACGGCAGCCAAAAGTGAAATCAACACCGTCGGCCAGTCGTAAAGGATGGAGACGGGCAACCGGAAGGCGAGCATTCCGACATAGTGCATCGACCAGATGCCAATTCCCATGGCGATGGCGCCGCCGCTCAACCAAAGAACCCGAGCTATGCCCACCGCCGAAGTTACTCGTCCGGCGAGGTCGAGGGCGGCATACGAAGCAAGGATGGCAATGATCACGGACAGCGCGACAAGCCAGTAGTCGTACGAACTCACAAGCATGTGATCGGGCGAAGGCATCGCACCGCCTTCCTTTAGCGTCCGCAGCCCAGCTACTCGTTGTGCTCAACAAGCAGGGTATAGAGATACAGCCAGGCGATCTTCGATTGGAGAGGGGCAATCACGGACAGCAACGGCAATCTGGAAGGGAATCTCATTCTGACTTATCACTCAGATAAGTCAAGCGCGCCACAAGGAGTTCAGCGCATTAGTTAACATGTGGAGCGGTTTACAGATTGGAGTTAGCTTTGAGCGAAAAGCAGACGCCCCGATTTGTTGGAATTGCTAGCAGTTGGAAGTAGTGAGGAGAACCGCCGGAGTCGAGTGTTGTGCGCCCAAGGCAGGCGCGCTACCAGGCTGCGCTACGCCCCGACATTCAGCAGCAACTCATTCTAACGCACTATGCGAATCGCTTGCCAATGAACCGCCAAAACTGCACTCCGGATCGACCGCCAGCCAAGCCAAAGCGCTCAGCACCGAAAATACGGCGGCAATCAGGAACGAAGTCGTCCAGCCGTACCCGCGCGCAATGTGCGGAGGGAACGAGGCTGTCATGAGAACCCACCGTGAGAAACACCGCGGTCAGCACCAGCGCAAACATCGCGACGCCAACACGGCCCGCGCGAGCTCCGTATCGCTTCACTAACCGATCGCTGATCATTCCACCGATCGGACTGCAAACCGCCATCACCAGGAAAGGCCGCGTGGTGAAAAAATCGCTGGTCTCGAGGTCCAGTCCGCAACCTTCGCCAGACAAATAAAGAACCAGCTAAAAAAATCCACGCGACCTAGCCGAAGCAAAAGTAGTGACCGCCCACACATTCTTGCTTCCAAAAATGAGAGGCACTCTCAGTTGCAGGGATGAGAGGACAGTGCGGGGGTTCTCAGATCGTTTTGTCCTTGGAGTAGCACAGCTCTTCCAGATTGCACTCCGTGCATCTTGGTTTGCGCGCCACGCAAACTCGCCGTCCGTGCCAGATCAACTGATGCGAAAACAAAATCCATCGATCTTGCGGCAGAATTCTCATCAAGTCTTGCTCGATCTTTTTCGGGTCTTCGTTTCGCGTCAGATCCAGGCGCTGCGACAGCCTTTGCACATGGGTGTCCACAACGACGCCACTCGCAATTCCGTATGCCGTTCCCAGCACAACATTCGCGGTCTTGCGCGCCACTCCCGGCAGCGTCAGAATTTCCTCCATCGTCCGCGGCACCTTCCCGCCAAACTTCTCGATAATCGCCTTGCTTGCGCCCATGATCGACTTCGTCTTGTTTCGAAAAAATCCCGTCGGCCGGATCTCCTGCTCCAATTCGGCCGGATTCGCATGCGCAAACGCTTCCGCCGTCGGATACTTGGGAAACAACGTCGCCGTCACCTGGTTCACCCGCACATCCGTACACTGCGCCGACAGAATCGTCGAGATCAGCAACTGAAACGCATTTTCATGTGTTAACTCACAGCTAGCCGCCGGATAGGCCTCATCCAGCCCCGCCAAAATCGCGGCCACTCGCGTCGGGTCAGTTCCCAGTTTGCGCGCCGGAGTTTTTCTTGCCTCCGCGCCGGAGCTTTTCGCTCTGTGCTTGGCGATCTTCTTCGGTTTCTTCGCTTTCCTTTTCATAGAGCCCAAAACTATAGCACGCAGTCCAATACTGCTGTCCTCGTTCAGCCAAGCGCCGCAAGCAGTCTGCGAAACGCCTTCCCTCGATGGCTAAGTAGATTCTTTTCTTCGCCGGGAAGCTCCGCAAACGTTTTTCCCGTTTCCCCAAAACAAAACACTGGGTCGTATCCGAATCCGCCCCGCCCCCGCGTCGTCTCCAAAATCGTCCCATCCACGCGACCGGATACAATCGCCAATCCGCGTCCCGGTTGTGCCGCTGCAATCACGCAAACGAAATATGCCCCGCGCGCCTCGCCCTTCAGTCCACGCATCTCAACAAGCAGCTTCGCGATTCGATCTTCACTGCTGGCCCCAGCTCCCGCATAACGCGCCGAATGCACACCTGGAGCGCCGCCCAGCGCCGGCACCACCAGCCCGGAATCATCCGCAACCACTAATCCGTTGCAAAAACGCGAATAGTGCAGCGCCTTCCCCAGCGCATTCTCGCCAAACGTAGGAGCGCTCTCCTCAAATCCCGGCAGCGAAGCAAACCTCGGCACTAGCTCGATTTCCGCAGCTCCGCCCACTGCAGCCGCCAACGCCCGAAATTCCCCAAGTTTTCCTGGATTGGAAGACGCCAGATACAACTTACCGTCCGCGCGCACTGAATTTCTGCGGTAGAATCGCCCGCTGCTCATCCGTCAAGCGCCGAATTCCCGCAGCCGCCAGCGCCAGCAAATCCTGCATCTCGCTTCCGGAAAACGGTCGCCCTTCCGCCGATGCCTGGATCTCCACAAAATGTCCGGACCCGGTCATCACCACATTCATATCCACTTCTGCGCGCGAATCTTCTTCATACGCCAGATCCAAAAGCGCGCGATCGTCCACAATCCCCACGCTAGTTGCTGCCACGGTATCGATCAGCGGGCTACGCTTCAACATTCCCGCGGCCACCATGCGTTCAAACGCCAGCGCCAGCGCCACAAACGCTCCGGTGATCGACGCTGTTCGCGTTCCGCCATCCGCTTCTATCACGTCGCAATCCACCCATACGGTACGCTCGCCCAGGGCTTCCTGATCCGTAATCGCTCGCAGCGATCGCCCAATCAACCGTTGAATCTCCTGCGTCCGTCCTGATTGCTTCCCCCGCGTGGCCTCGCGCGCCGTCCGTTCTTCCGTAGCCCGCGGCAGCATTCCGTACTCGCTGGTCACCCAGCCTTTGCCCGCGCCTTTCAGAAATCCCGGCACCCCGTCATCCACCGTCGCCGTGCAAATCACCCGCGTCTTGCCCAACTCAATCAGCACGCTTCCTTCCGTCGTAGAAATAAAATCCGGCGTGAATTTCACTGCGCGCATCTGATCCGCATTCCGTCCGTCAGCTCGCACTCGTCCTCCGCATCAAAAACTCTTTCCCTCGCTCATCCCGCTTTCGCCGGCTTCACTGCAGGCGCACTCGCCGGCTTCGTATTCACCACAAACGTCCCCGTCAAATCGAGATGTCCAGCCAGCGTGTCCACTTCCTGCCCATGAATCAGAATCTTCAGCCGCTGTACCTGCGGCACATTCGCTTCCAGCGTACGTGTAATCGATTCCACGGCTAGTTGCTCGCTCTCGATTCCAGACGGTATCGAAGTTCCCAGCGCTTCGGAAAAATCCGCGATGCCTGTCCCATCCGGCAACAAATAAAATTCCAGCAACGCTGCATCCGGCGGCAACGTCCGCAAATCCGAATCCACCGGCCCGGCCAGCAGTGTATTCAGCACTTGTTTCGAGCGCAGCACCGGATCATCCGCCAGCGGCAACTCCACAGTCACCGCCGTCAGCCTCGCGCCCTCCGTTCCAGACGCCCAGAACAATTTCGTCTTCACGCGTGGCCCGGTCGGAGTCGGCGAAAGCGCCTGCGTCAATTCCCGCCGCGCCTGCTCTTCCGTCTGTTGCACCAATTTCGCCGTGCGTTTCACATGCTGTCGCAGCGTTGGCAGATAGATCGCCGCCGCACTGACTGCAACCGCCAATCCCATGATCAGCCCAGTCCGCCATTTCGGGCTCACGGTTTCGCCCCCGCCGCTCCCGCCACGACGTACGACGGCTTGAACGCAGCCACGCCTTTCGCAATCGCGTCCGCCACTCCCGGCGCCATGCGATCCAAATCGTTGCGATTCTCTACCGTCACGCTCGACACTTCCACCGCAATCGCCGGTGCTGCCGTCGTGCGCAACTGCCGCACTGCCGCGCTCTGCACCGAACCAGGCGAGCCTTTGAACCGCTGCGCCAGTTGCCCTTGCACCAAATCGCCGAGCTTCCGGCTCAACGACAGAAACGGTCCCTGCGCCCGCTCCCATGGAATTAATCCGGCAACCTCCGGCGTCACCGGCAAGTCTTCATTTACATATACGCGCGCCGTCCCGGGCAATCCCGTCGAAGCCACATGCAACGTCACAAATACTGCCCCCACCTGCGCGTTCGCCACCGCCGACCGCTCATCGAAAGTCGGATCCTCATTCCCCAATCGCGTCTGCACCACCTGAAATCCCTGCGTCTCCAGCGCTCGCCGCACCTGCACCGCAAACTCCATCACCACTTCGCTCTCCCGCACACCCTCCGTCCCCCGCGCCCCGTAGTCCGCTCCCCCATGCGCCGGATCCAGCACCACCACATTCAAAGTCCCCGCCTGTGCTGGCGAAATAGGAGTCGTTTGCGCCGGAGTCGCCGCGGCTGTGGCCGCTTGCTGTGAGGGGGAAGGCGCTTGCCCCGCGAAGCTGATCGCCGCTAGGAAGGGAAGTGCCAGCCCAAGAATCCTGTTTCCCCGAAATAGTTTCATGTCAGAAATGGAAATCCCCAGCGCCAATCGCATCCCCAGCAGCATATCAAATCGCATCCACTCCGGTAGCACAGGCACTCTTGCCTGTGCTGCGCTGCCCACACCGCAACCTCGCCATCCGCTACACTGCGTCCGCCCTCGCTTAGCACCCCGTATCTTTCCTCTCTTTTCTGCGCCCTCTGCGCCTCCGCGTTAATCTCTTCCTCTTCCCCTATGGCGCTGATCCCACCACTCCCAAATCCAAAAGATTGTCCCCCTTCTTCATCGACGGCACCGCATTGATATGCAACACGACGCCAGCCTCCGGCGCGCGAAACTCCTGAATCACGCGACCCACATAGTCTGTCGCGTACCCAATTTTCATCCCCGCCGACACATACGTCCCGCGCTTCACCAGCGGATAAAAAATCCCAGATTGCTCCGCCAGAATGTCGTCCAGCTTCACGATCCACACCGGATTCTCCACGCGCTTCGGCTCGCCCGGCAGCATCTTCAAAGCCCGCATCGTGCTCAGCGTGCCATTCACCAGCAACGCCACATCATCCGTCTCCACCGTCCCCGCGTGCCCAGCTTCCACCACAATCGAAGCCTTCCCCCGCACCGAAGCCGTATTGTCTAGATATCGCGTAGCCGCCGGATCGGTAGGCCGCTCTTTCCAGATAATGATGTGATCCAGCCCAAACGCCAGCACCATATCCTTCGATATCCGGTCCTGCTCCGCCTTCCCAGTCGGTCCCCAGTATGCGTACGGCCGCAAACTCTCATCCAGATCCCCGCCGTGGTAATCAATCAAATAGTCGCAGCGGTCCACCACTTCTTTGGTAATCGCATACAGCGCCCGGTCCGTCTGCGTCCCATCCGCCTTCCCCGGATAAAACCGGTTCATACTCTTCCCATCCACCGGATTCACATGCGGCACTTTCTGTTCGAACGAAGCCACATTCACCAGGGGCACCAGAATCACCGTCCCAGAAATCTCCGCCGGATCCAGCACCCCAATCAATTTCTCCACCGCAATAATCGACACATACTCCGTCCCATGCGCCCCAGTAACCAAAGCCAACGTAGGCCCAGCCTTAGCCCCATGCACCACAACAACGGGTATGCTCGTCGCGGCGTCAGACCCAGCCGGCACCTCAATCACCCCGCTAGCCTTTTGCCCAACGCCAGCCGCCGCCGTCCCCACCCTAACCACACGCTGCTGCGCAAAGGCGCCAACGCCTGCCACCGCCAGCACCCACGCCAAAGCCATTGCCCACTTCACCGCCAGCCTCGAAACCATAAACCCTCCTAATCGCCCTCTAAGCCGCTGCATTCTCCCACACTTCCCGCGCCCGCCCCGCACTTTCCGCCAGTGGCGGCGCGACATTGCCGTGCCGGTCTTGCTTACAGCCGACTCCGTTACACATGTCCGCCAAATTAGAAAGGCCGCCAGCTTTGAAGCTGGCGGCCAAGTAACAGCTAAGGTCAGACGCGCGGGCTTACCCGCGCCTCAACCTAATTGTACGCAGCCGGAACGAACACAAACGTTCCGAAGAAGTTGTCTACAAAGATGTCGAACTCTGTACCTTCCCCGTACTTTTGTGGAGTTGGTGGATAAGGCGGATTGCACGGAGTGCCGTTGCAGGCCGGCCCCGTGATGTTTGCCGTTCCCGTGAACGTATTCATCACCGTCGTCTTATTTTCCACTTCGAAGCTGGTCGTCAACGTCTGTGATTGGCCGACACTCGCTCCAAAGCCCATGAGGAAGCCCGTTCCCTTGAAAGAGTCCTCAATGCCATACGTCTGCGCATACGTTGTAGTGCTCTTCTGACCCTGCGTCGTTGCGTTCATCGCGCTAACCATATAAGTGGTCTGTGGTGCACCCGCTCGGTAGGGAACATTCGTTTTGCTTGAGAGAGTGAACTGCGGCGGCAGCAGGGTAAACCCTGGCGTGGTAAAAGTTGGGCACGCCGCCACACCAATGGCTGAAGTGGGTGTGCACCGTCCCCACGGGTCCGCTGCCAGGATATTGTTCAGGTCGGTTGGTGTCAGGCCCGGCCCTTGTCCAGCGGGCCAGTTCTCAGCGGCCGCCCAGGTCCGTTGAAATTCCCCAAGCGGAGGCGCGCACCTGGAATCACTTGCGGCGATATCGCCGTTCAGGCAACCCACCAATATGTCTACCACGTGAATGGGGGCCACCGGATCCAATGCGCTCGAGCCATATCCATTCCACGTGAATGCGCCGGACGTAGACTGGGAGAACAACATCACTGGGTTTACCCACACCATGATGACGTCGCAATCGTGATCGACGCCGATGAAGTCCGTCGCCAGTGGTCCGCAATTGTTGGATGGGCTGGTTTGCCCAGGCCCGAAGAGCTGCAGGCCGCTGGTCGCTGTGAAGCTTGCGGTAACGGACACCGAGTCCTGATTCGACTGCGTCAATGTGTTCGAGATCGTACTGGTTCGCGACCCTCCCAGAAAGCTGAACAGCCCGCCCGGTTGCGTTACAGAGACGCTCGTGGTCTTGCCAACCGTGGACGTATCGGTGACCGTCAGCGTGCTGCTCACCGTGTTGCTATTGGTGTAATCCACGAAGCTTTTCCCTCCCGGAGGCGCGTAGATCACTCCGACCACCACATACTTCGGGTTAACGTACCCGGCCACTGGCTGCGAAATATTGATGTCATAAACCTTGTGGTACATGTCGTCGTGCGAGTCGGAGAAAACCATCACCTGTACCTTGGAAAGGTCCTGGGACACGGCCAGCGTGATCTTGTCCGTCGTCCGGTTTCGACGCGCTGAGTTATAGACCTGTACCCAGGAAATCCCGCTGTCGATCGAGTACCACACCCCAGCCGAACGTTGCGTAACGATAAAACCATCTGTCCCGCTTGCCGGCACCTCACTGTCGATATTTAATATCCGCGCTACTCCCGAGGGTGCGACCGCTGTGAAATGGTAGACGCAGCCGGCATATTTGTGCGTGTGCTGCATCGCCGAAAAAGCGAACGTAGTAGTGCTCGCGTCCGTGGCATTGGCTGCATTTGTGTAAGCAAATGTGGTGTCGTTGTTGAGTCCAAAGTTAAAGCCTTGATTCTGGCCTTCTTCATAGGCTCCAACATGTGCATTGTTCCCCCACCCGTTCAGCAAAACTGTCGGACGCGCCAAAATCTGATCCGCCTCCGACACTCTCGCAAATGCCATCCCTAACAAAGCAAGAAGTACGAGTCGCCATTTCATGGATTTACACCCTCCTGAGGACAGTTCCGTCGGGCGGCTGGGGTTTGCCCGGCCCGTACCCTATCGAGTAAGACTTGCGAGTGTCAAGTTAATTGTATGTGAAGAGAGCAGTATATAACCGAAAATGACAGGCGCACGCCGGGTGGGCGGCGTACGCTAAAGCGTGAGGAACCTCTTGGCTGGCCGGCATTCTGCCTTATTCCGGTGCCGTCCCCACCACGCCGTTTACGTTAGAATACAAATCACATGAACGCGTGGGGAATCACCGCTGAAGCGGAAGCGAGAATAAGGAAACGTGACAAGCTTTGCGTCTATTGCCGTGCCAAAATGCGCCAGCGGCCAAGGGCTAGGGGCGTGCCACCAGACAAAGCTACTTGGGAACACATCGACAATGACGATCTCCGTCCCACAAACCTGATGAACATCGTGATTTGCTGCGGACGATGCAACACGAGCAAACGCGCCAAGAAACTCCTGAGCTGGTTTGCGTCGGATTACTGCGTAAAGAACAACATAAATTCGAGAACCGTCGCGCCCGTCGTCAAAAAATGGCTAAAGGATCAAACGACTTAGACTAACGCACCGGAATCCATGTGCCATCGGCATCGAAACTCGGGGACCCCTCTCTGCCGAACATTTGGTGAGCCTGATCACATAGAGGTCGGATTATTCTATCGACGTTCATAGTATCCTCCACCTGCGTAAGGGGAAACTGGTAGTCGCCAGGTGCCCCGGGTTCGGTTTGTGAACCCGGGTCTTGCTTCTGATGGCAGCCGACGTTGTGGCATTCCTCATTTGTGGTGGACTAGTTGCCACAAATCGCGCCAGCCAGTTTTGAATCCCAACAAGCTGAGAGCCTGTAGCAACGCGGAAGCAAACGCAACGATGCTGACGGCGAAGCCGATGAAAGCCTTCACGATCTTCCCACCAAGACTCGCTTCAATTGCAGGCGCGTTGAATCCGGCCGCACCCAGCAGGCGGAAGGGCAATCCGATGAACCACAAGAAGCCAAGCCGCAACCAGTAGAACGGATTCCAGCGTTGCCGCCGGAGTATCTTCACCTGTTCTTCGTAGATGCCGATGGCGCGGTCCAGGTAATCGAAAACGGTCGAGACAGGGATTTGCATATTGTCTAGACCCCAGATGCTCTCAATCACGTTCACTTGGCCTTTCACTCCTCGTCCCGGATGTATGTAGTCCACGCTCACTGGCTGACCGACCTTGTAACAATTCCTAACCGCAGCAGGTATGTCTTTGTTGATTTGCTCACGCACTTCGGACAAGTCTTTAAGGGGATGTCTGGTTCTACGGTAGGTGTTGTCCCGTGCCGTGTTAGAGAAATACTCGTGCACCAAGGCGCGAAAGGCACGCACTTCGGCCAGACGGCTACGCGCTTCCCAATAGAGCATGTATCCGATTATAGATTATCTCGGCAACCTTCCGGGTGCCGCTCTTTGGCGGGTGGCGCGCCCGATTATTCGAATCTGCGATTTTCTGATACAACCTAGTTTGCTGGCTTTAGAGAATGAATTGGAGAACTCAGGTGAACATGAGAGTGGGCTATTTGCGCTCGGCGTGTGTTGTTCTCTTGGCAGGTTTGGCGCTGCCAGCTTTGCCCAGTCAGAGCGTGTCCGGGCAAGCCGCGTCCGGTCAGACCGCGCCGCGCGAAAACAGCTGGCCGGTTACGTGGCCGATCACCTCGCCACAGGCTGTAGGACTCGACGCGGCTGGACTGGCTCAACTGGATGCCGACATTGCCAGCGGGAAGTACGGCAATGTCGACAGCATGCTGGTCATTCGGCACGGCAAGATCGCCTACGACAGAACTTACGCTCACGACTACGACAAGGTGTACGGCGGCAAGGCCCATGAGACCAACGCACTGAACGCGCACGATCCCGGTGGTCCTTACAATTATTTCAATCCCTGGTGGCATCCCTACTACCGCCGCGGTGATCTGCACACGCTGCAGTCGGTGAGCAAAACGGTCACCTCCGCAACTATCGGCGTTGCTGTCACGCGCGGCGAGTTTCCCTCGCTGGACACCCCGGTCTTGAAGTTCTTCGATGAGAGCAAGGTATCCAACGTCGATGAACGCAAGCGGCGGATGACCATCCGGCATCTGCTGACCATGACCGCGGGGCTCGAATGGAATGAGGGCCTGCCTTACAACGATCCGAAGAATTCCGGCAGCGTCATGGAAGCTGCGGCGGATTGGGTTCAGTACGTGATTAACCAGCCGATGTCGGAAGAGCCCGGAACTCGGTTCAATTACAACAGCGGCGCGACCGAGCTACTCGCGCACATTTTTCGGGTCGCCACGGGTCAGGATGTTGAGGAGTATGCGGCCAGGAACCTCTTTGCGCCGTTGGGCATCGAGCGCTTCTACTGGAAGCGGATTCCGTGGGGACTGGCGGATACCGAGGGCGGACTCTACCTGGAGCGACACGACCTGGCGAAAATCATGCTCCTCTTCGACCAGAACGGCATGTGGAATGGGAAGCAGATCGTCAGCCCCGATTGGGTGAAGGCGTCGCTGGCCCCGAGTGTCACGGTCAGCGAAAAGGCCGGCGTGAAGTACGGCTACAAGTGGTGGCTGTATCCGTATGGGAAGGACGATTCGCGGCTGGCGTTTGCGGGAAGCGGGTTCGGCGGGCAGTTGCCGATTGTGATTCCGGCCTACGACATTGTGATTGTGTTCACGGCCTGGAATATCCTCGATGGGCCCAGTCTGCGCCACCGCGAAGCCATCGACCGCGTGCTCGCGGCGGTCACCGACGGGAAGCGGTAGCTTAGGAGCGTTCGGCCTTGGGCTTCGACTCCGCGCCGAGCGGTTCGCGGAAAGGATCCATCGGAATCGGCGCGTATTCGACGTCGATGATCTCAAGGGACTCCGTCTTTCCTGGCGCGCGCAGATGCACGCGGTCGCCGGGGCTCGCCTTCATCAGCGCATTGGCGAGAGGCGAGCGCCAACTGATGTACCCGCGGTCGAGGTCCACTTCATCGATGCCCACAATCGAGACGACGTGTTCGACGCCGGAGCCGTCCTTGTACGTTACGGTGGCGCCGAAGAAAACGCGCGTAGCGACGGAATCTGGCCGACGAGCGGCGGGATCGACGACCACGGCCGCGTCAATGCGTTTCGTGAGAAAACGAATCCGTGAATCGATCTGGTTTAAGCGTCGTTTGCCGTAGAGGTAGTCGGCATTTTCACTGCGGTCCCCGTTGCTGGCAGCCCACGCTACGACCTCCACCACCGCGGGCCGCTCGCGAGTGAGCAGGAACGACTGCTCCTCTTTCAGACGCTGCAGCCCGGCGGGCGTGATGTAGTTTTTGAGTGGCGGGCCCGGTGGCTCGGGCCGAGGTCCTCGGAGGGGCCGCTTTTCTGGCATTGGCCAATCTTACCGGTTTCCAGCTGGAGGCGGCTGCTCTCTCTTAGCGCGGGCGAGATGCTCGCATCCCCCACAGCCCGCGCACCGACAGGATCAGCGACAATATCCCCGTCACTCCCAGCGCGTGCAACGTCCAGACAAACAGGAACGCCGGTGCCACCCTGGCAAGCTGCCCGTTAAAGATGCCTGCCGCGAACATCACGTGGAGCACCGGCATTCCGATCGCCAGCAGCGACCCTACTAACATGATGATCAGCCCCGACCGCCGCTCCGCCAGCAGCAGCGTTCCGTACAGCCACACCGCCAAGATCGGCACTGCAATCAGGGTCGAGCCGCCTGCTTCCAGTGTTCCTGCCCGGGCGCGGATCGTATCGCCCGTGAAATGCAGCGTCATGAACAGAATCGAAAGCACCGACGCGATCACCAACACGAGGGTTTCCCGTTTCATCTAGCGCCTCCGTCAGCGAAGCAGCCCTTCGGGCGTCCGCTCCACCTCCACCCACTCGGATGGATACGGCCGTGACCCGCGCCGAGTTTCATCCGTGTATGGCCGGGTGCCGCCGGGTTCGGTTTGTGAACCTGGGTCTTGCCTTTGACTTTCCCCGCTTCGGAAGGCGCGCTTCGTCCAAGTCTTCGCTGTATCCGTCCCAACTCTGCGGCAACCGCCAAAACGGTGCTAGGATGCCCCTCACTCCCTTGAACCTGCACTTGGAGGCGCTATGACCGTTCACCAGATTGATCGCCGCTCATTTCTGAAGACTGCCGCCGTCGCAGCAGCCGCTGCATCGCTTCCGCCCTTCGCGCGCGCCATGCAGCCGCCCATCCCCGGCTCGTTTCAATTCGCCTTCTTCACCGACACGCACATCGAACCCGAACTCAACGCCCCGCACGGCTGCGATCTCGCCTTCGCCAAAATCGCAAAGTTGAAACCGGACTTTGCCATCATGGGCGGCGATCACGTCTATGATGCCAACGCCGTTCCTGCCGCTCGCGCCAAAGAAGTCTTCGACCTCTACAAGAGGTCCGAACAGATTCTGCAGATGCCCCTGCACCACACCATCGGCAATCACGACACCTTCGGCACCAACGAAAAAAGCGGCATCTCTACCTCCGACCCCGCCTACGGCAAAAAAATGTTCGAAGACCGCATCGGCCGCACGTATTATTCCTTCGGCCACAAAGGCCACCACTTCATCATTCTCGATTCCATCCAGCCCACCGAAGACCGTCAGTGGGAAGCCCGCATCGACGACGCGCAACTCTCCTGGCTCACTGAAGATTTGAAAAAAGCTGGCGCAGCGATGCCGACCATCCTATCCACGCACGTACCGCTCGTCAGCGCCTTTCCGACGTACGCGAACGACTATGCTCCGAACACGGACAAATACAGCCGCGCGACCATCGCCAACTCCACGGAAGTGCTTGCCGCCTTCGAAGGACACAACGTCCTCGCCGTCCTGCAAGGACACATGCACGTCAACGAGTCGACCACCTACAAAGGAATTCAGTTCCTAACCTGCGGCGCCGTCTGCGGCAACTGGTGGCACGGCCCCCGCATGGGCTTCCCCGAAGGCTTCACCATGGTCAGCCTCAACGCTGGCAAACTCTCGACCCGCTACGAAGCCTCCGCCTTCCAATCCCCCGACATCCGCGAAAAGTTCTAGCGTCTGCCCACAACTCAACCGTCCCGCACAGGCGAGCTAAGTCCTTTGGACGCAACACTTACACAAAATGGCGGGGGGGCTATAGCCCTACTTCGCCGCATGCTCCGTCGTATCCTGCGGCAGATTCGCAGGCGCAGAGTCGCCCTTCACGTAATGCCCATACCACGCCAGATAGCGCAGCAACCGATCCCGCAAATGCGAAGGCACCGTAAACCCGTGATACTCACCGGGATACACCACCAGCCCGGTCTCGCGTCCCAGGC
>Ga0207107_1086_pt1 | contig 21717 bp, 15 predicted proteins | sample Alteio_BWMinHeat_75_FD_153555 | JGI IMG/M metagenome (GOLD analysis project Ga0207107, IMG submission 153555) | Enriched cells from forest soil in Barre Woods Harvard Forest LTER site, Petersham, Massachusetts, United States -... | ecosystem: Environmental > Terrestrial > Soil > Temperate forest >... | reverse complement strand
ACCGCCGCAGACCTGCACGCTCGAGTCATGGCCGACGCCATCCGCTTCGCCGGCGGCGCCTTCACCGACGACGCCACGCTGCTAGTCCTAGCCGCGATCTAAAGTAACAAGTGAACAGACCTTTGCGGTTTCTCAACATACCGGTCCGGGTTAGAATGCGCGGCGATGCTTTCCGTGCCCTATCGGTTTCGGCTTTGGAAATCAACTATTCAGTTTGCGCGCCGCCTTCTTCCCGGTGATTTGAAACAGATAATTTTTCTGCTCTGCGGATTCGCTCTTACGGAGAGTTATTCGAGCCCTTGGTGGAGCGCCGGGAGCGTAAACGCCATTCGTTCGTCTAGAAGCCTGGACGCCATCCGGAATTTGGCTGGAGTGAGCGTCGTCACACTGTTACCTCTGCTTGCTGCCGGTTCGGTCGCTTACGCCTGCTGTTTTTGGTGGAGGCCAAGAAAGCCGCGCCAAGTCTGGGAGTTAGGTGTCATCGGCGCCGGCACACTAGGTTTGGCACTCTACCTGGGCTTCGCTGCCGCATTATTGCTCCGCTCTCCGGCAAGATCGGTACTGGAGCACGGATTGGGAACACCATCCGTCATTTCCAGGGACGAGCTATGGGCGATAGTTAGACACCCAGGCGTCGGAATGCAACTGGCCTGGGTCGGGATTGCTTTAGCAATTCTAGGTGCATGGCTGATCCGGCGAGGAATCTCGCTTCCACCTCTGCGTCCGTTCGGAGATTCGCAAGGCAGCTCGTCACCCAAACTTTCCAACCGCAGCAAGATTTTCGTATGGTACGCGATCACGTTGAGTGGCTTTGTCGGGGCCTGGCTGGCTTTCGCGCTGGACTTCCCACTCGTGTGGATCAGCAACCGTGCTGGTTGGGGGAGTTTTGGGAACTGGGTTTTCGCGGCGGGAAACCTGCCGAGAGCCATGATTCTGATGGGTGTCGGCTTGTGGAGTCTGGGCTCCGCCAGAATTGAGCGGTTCCGGAGAGTTCTCCGGTTTCCTGGACTTACCATGCTCGCGATGGGCATTGCGCTGCCTGTTGCCGCACATTGGCTTCCTCATGTTGTTGTCTACGTCGTGAGCCGCGTCGTGTGGGCGCAGCATTGGAGCGGTGGTACGGAGGTTCCGTCCGCGTATTTGTATCTGCATGTTCCACCCTTAACCGCCGTGCTGATTGGGTACGCCATGCTGGCTCTTCTTAGTGAGTTCGCCTGGCGAGGTTGTGCTCAGGGGCCTTTCCTCGAGCGATTCGGCATCCAGCCGGGGATGGTGTACATCGGGCTACTCTATGGATTGAATTCAACTTTGCTGTTGCCGCATCTTCTGGCGGGTCTCCCCGGCTTCGCCATTCACGTGGCGCTAGGCCTGGTTTGGGGGATCGCGATTTCGGTGACGGTTGGGTGGTTGACCTTCCAGTCTGGATCCATCTGGCCAGCCGTGGTTTGCATGGCTGTGAATTCGATGTTGACCCAAGCAGCAATGCGAGACCCCCATGAAGCGATCGAACGCAACTACTTGCGGTTAACGCAACTCCTGGTTTGGATCGCGGCTGCTTTTTTGGTGGTGCGTTTCTTCCCGCGGCGTGAAGCAGCAGGGGGAGCGCCATCGAACGAACCGGCGGCCAACACAGAGTTACCAGAAGCGACTGGTGCGGTATAATTGCGATAGCGGGTGAGCTGGGTGATCGCTGGCTTGGCGTTGCAAGATGCCGAGCGGGAGGAAAGTCCGGACACCATCCTGATGTAACGAGCCGCTTGCGGTTCGCGCGGTCAGGAATAAGGGCGACGCGCCTGGTAACGCCAGGGGGTTTGCGTTTGTAGTAGGGCAGGCGGGTTTCGGCTCGCCGATGCAGACGCGGACTACGGATAGTGCCACAGAAAATTAAACCGCCGGCGGAGTGGAGCTCGGTGACATCGAACAGGGAAACCTGCGAGGCGTCTTCGGAAAGCTAGCTAGGTTGGTAAGGGTGAAAAGGTGGGGTAAGAGCCCACCGCTCGTCTGGCAACAGGCGAGGCACGGAAAACCCCGCGTGGTGCAAGGCCAAATAGGAGGGGAGAGCCGGCCCGGCTCGCCGAGCGAGTTCGCGCAAGCGAACGCGCTTCCGTTGCGATGGCGCAAGCCAAAGCAACGAGCAACCCTCGGGTAGGCTGCTGGAGCCGTGGCGCGAGTCACGGCCTAGAGGAATGATCGCCACGATGCGCGGTTCGCTCACGCGAACAGCGCATTTTGACAAAATCCGGCTTACAGGCTCGCCCGCTATTCTTCAGAAGCTCGCATCGGAAGCGTGCACTCCAGAATCACAGGAGGCCGGCGTCTTGCCTGTCCCACGCGGAGACTTCCGCGTCGGCATCCTTCCAAAGTTAGGGAATTGCTGCCGCGAATTCCGAGTGAGGTGGAATGCTTTCGCGGTACGGGCTCCAGGGGCGACCCCGAGTACCACTTTCGGTCGACGGCGCCGTCCTATCGAATCCTCGTTCTCGAATCCTCGTTCTCGAATCCGGCCGAACCTCTCCTGTACCGCTCTGCATCGAAGACCTGATGCGCGTTTTGCTGCTGAATCTTGGCGTTGGTGCCTTGGGGGCCGCCGCAAAGTCGCTGGCGGGCCATGGGCGTGATTTCTCAGCGGAGTACGACTTGACCGTCGACCCGTTGCTAGCTTTGTGGCCCCAGCTGCCCAAGCGAATCTATACTTCCAGGAGTTCCGAATAACAGTGATCACGAGGCTTCGATCGACATGGAAAAACCTGACTGGCTCATCCCGATGGAGACGGTGCTGGAGACGCTCAACGAAGGAGTCATCGTAGCGGACGAATTGCACCGCATTCTCTTTGCGAATTCTCGGTTTCTGGAAATGACCGGCATCCCCTCGCAAGACTTGAAAGATTCTGGCCCTGCTCACTTCTATTCTCCGCAGGAATGGGCTTTTCTTATGCAGCAGGCCAACCTCGCATTTCGCGCCGGGCACAACCGCTATGCGTTTGTCTTGCCTCGGAAAGACGGCGGCCGCTTGCCCGTGATTATCAGTTCGCGGACGCTCCAGAATTCCGGAAGCCAGTTTGAGATCGTGACGTTCACAGATATTTCTGAGCAAGTGCGGGTCGAGCAGGAACTTCGAGCGGCCAACGCGAAACTTCAGGAACGCCAGATGGAAATTGAGGAGGATCTGCGACTCGCCGCGCGGGTCCAGAGAAGCCTCGCTCCGAGATCTCTGGTCTTGGAGGGGATGAGCATCAACTCCTTCTTTCAACCTGTGCACTCCGTCGGAGGCGACTTCGCGGTGGTGAACTCCGAAGATCACGAGCCGGTCAGTTTGCTCGTCTGTGATGTTTCGGGTCACGGCATAGGTTCAGCCCTGGTGGCGAACCGAATCTACTCCGAAACGACAGCGCACCTTCGCAATGGCATGCCTTTCGTTGAGATGTTCACTGAGTTGAACCGCTTCCTGATGGAAGACATCGCGGGTTCGGGGATGTTCGTTACGGCGGCCGCGGCGCGCATCGACGCCAAGCGACGGAGTATGGTCTTCGCTGGAGCTGGGCATCCACCCGCAATGCTCGCTCGCCGCGGCCAAGACCCGCTGCTGCTCGAGTCCCGAAGCATGATTCTGGGCGCGCTAGCCGATGCGGTGGACGTCGCACCTAGCGTTGAAGTGCAACTCCAGCCGGACGACCGCATCATTCTGTATACGGACGGCATCACCGAAGTGTTTAATTCTCAGGGACAGATGCTGGGCGTCTCAGGAGTCAAGGAAATCGTCCGTCAATCCTCATACCTGCCTGCCGATGAAATGAAGCAAGGTATTCTCGATGGAGTGGCAACCTGGCGTGATGGGCTACCGACCGACGATGTTTCCCTGGTGCTGGTGCACGTTCGCTAAGGCCAATGCGATGCAGACCGGAACGCGCACTGATGACCGAGTGGCAAGGCCGGCTGACCTGAGACGCACGGCCCCGGTAGCTCTCTCTTACTCGCAATGGAGAAGGAAATGACAACGACAGAGTTTGATCTGGTGGTGATCGGGAGCGGGCCCGCGGGCCAGAAGGCGGCGGTCTGCGCCGCGAAATTGCACAAGCGAGCGGTGGTGATCGAACGCGCGAAAATGCTCGGCGGCGTCTCAGTTCATAAGGGGACGATACCCAGCAAAACGTTGCGCGAAGCAGTCTTGCAGCTCACGGGATATCACGATCGAGCGATGTATGGACGGAATCGCGCCGCCGACGAGGAGATCACGGTCGAAGACCTGGTGAATCGCGTGCACACCATCGTGGAGCGTGAAACCGAGGTTGTCGGCGCTCAACTGAAGCGAAACGGGATTGCTGTTTACGAAGGCTCCGCGCAGTTCGTCGATTCGCACAGCGTGGCGGTTGAAACGAAGGATGGTCCACAAACCCTTCGAGGAAAGTTCGTTCTGATTGCGTGCGGCACGCGGCCGGCGCGGAGTCCGAGCATACCGTTCGACGGCGAGCGAATTCTCGATACCGACCAACTGCCCGGCGTAGGACGCGTGCCCAAAGAGGCCATTGTGGTGGGGGCCGGCGTGGTGGGAATGGAGTACGCTTCGTATCTCGCCGCTCTGGGCACGCGGGTCACCATCATTGATCAGCGGCCGGTGTTTCTGGATTTTGCCGACCGCGAGATTCTGGAAGCGCTTTCCTACCACCTGCGGCAGCGCGGAACCACATTCCGGCTTGGCGAGAAGGTGAAGGAAGCCGGCTACGATGCACAACGCGATCAGGTGTTCGCCGAGTTGGAGAGCGGCAAGCGCGTTCACGGCGACAAGCTGCTGTACGCAGTGGGACGGCAGGCCAACAGCGATCAGTTGAATCTGGACGCTGCCGGACTGAACGCGGATCAAAGAGGACGAGTCGAAGTCAATGGTTTCTTCCAGACTAAAGTTCCACACATTTATGCCGCCGGCGACGTGATCGGCTTCCCGGCGCTGGCCAGCACGTCGATGGAACAGGGCAGGCTCGCCGGCTGCCATATGTTTGGAGCACCTTTTCAGAATTTTCCTGAATTATTTCCTTATGGCATTTACACAATTCCGGAGATTTCGATGGTGGGGCAGACGGAAGAGCGGCTGACCGCCGACAAGGTTCCGTATGAGATTGGGATTGCCCGGTACTCGGAGCTTGCGCGAAGCATGATGATTGGCGACGACACTGGAATGCTGAAGCTGCTCTTCGAGCGAAATACACGAAAATTGTTGGGTGCGCACGCCATAGGCGAGCGGGCAACCGAGATCATCCATCTCGCGCAATCCGTGCTTTCGTTTGGCGGAACGATCGAGTATTTCCGCGACGCGGTGTTCAACTATCCGACCCTCGCGGAAGCCTATAAGGTCGCAGCACTCGATGGTCTAAACAGATTGGGAGTGTAGGCTGCCAAAAAAAGACTCTAGGAAGCGCAGGAGAAGCCATGGACCAGATGCAAGACGCTAAGCGGCGTAACTTAGTCGTTTCGGAGAGTTGGATTCAAGCGAGTCTAATCGTCGGGCGATGCGGGTTCTGCTTCTCGGAATACTCGGCTGCCGCACGTACGTCGACGAGCCACTGATACCGTCGAGGGTGCTTGGTCCAGGCGGGCAGCTTCTCTTCATCGGGGAAGACGTAACGGCCGGCCAAGAAGTCTTTTTGAAGAGCCTCTCATGGAGCACGGTTCGCCACCCGTTGTGCCCGTGAACGCGTTCGACCCGCGCTGAGAGACGTGATTCTGGAGAGTAACGAAGTGAAACCAGGACTGCTGGCCTTGCTACTCGCTCTCGGCTTTCTACTTATCGGAGCACATCCACAAGCAGACCCACTCACGTCGGCGGCTCGGAGATCCGCTCAGAAGTGGGTTTTGACCTGGAGCGACGAATTTGATGGTCCGAACGGGGCGGCGCCGGACCCGACGAAGTGGGTCGTTGAGAGCGGCGGAAACGGCTGGGGCAACGAGGAACTGGAGTACTACACAACGCGCCGCAAGAATGTACGGCAAGAGGACGGAAACCTGGTGATCCAGGCAGAGAAAGAGGAGTTCACCGGCTCCGACGGCGTGCACCGCACGTACACTTCGGCGCGCCTCAAGACACAGGGACGATTCGCACAGAAGTACGGGCGATTCGAAGCGCGCATTCGGATTCCTTATGGACAGGGCGTCTGGCCGGCTTTCTGGATGTTGGGAGACGATTTCTCCACAGTCGACTGGCCCGCCTGCGGAGAGATCGATGTCATGGAGAATATGGGCGCTGAGAAGTCCACAATTCACGGCACGATTCACGGACCGGGATACTTCTCGGAGAAATCGATCGGCAGCAGGTTCACACTTGCCAATGGACGGTTTGGCGATGGATTCCACATCTTTGCAGTTGAATGGGAGCCGCGCGAGATTCGTTTTTATGTGGATGACCAGCTTTATGCGACGCGGACGCCCGCCGATCTTCCAAAGGGTGCGCCCTGGGTCTTCGACCATTCGTTTTTCCTAATACTAAACCTGGCGATTGGCGGCAATTTTCCCGGCAGTCCGGACGACTCGAGTGTTTTTCCCCAGCGCATGCTTGTGGATTACGTTCGTGTCTACTCGGCCAGCGGAAGCAACTAGCTCGAGTTTCGTTGGGCGATGCCAAGTGCAATTTATTTGGTCAATTGCCGTATGATGCTGGCATGCGGCTGCTTCTGGTTGAGGACGACGCGCGGATCGCGCGATTTGTGGCCAAGGGACTGCGTGAGCAGGCCTACGCGGTGGATATCGCCGGCACTGGCGATGTCGCGCTCTATCAGGCAGAAATCAACACCTACGATCTAATCATTTTGGATGTGATGATTCCGGGGCGCGATGGACTTGAAGTGTGCCGCACGCTCCGCAAATCGGGTTTGCGCACGCCAATCCTGATGCTGACGGCTAGAGATGGAGTGGACGATCGCATCAAGGGTCTGGATCAAGGCGCGGACGACTACCTCACCAAGCCGTTTGAGTTTGGTGAGTTGCTGGCCCGGCTTCGAGCGCTGTTGCGGCGCTCGGGTGAATTACGTCCGCCACAGATCACGGTCGCAGACCTGGTGATCGATACGGCGGCGCAGACGGCCGCGCGCGGTGGCCGCAAAATTTCACTGACCACGAAAGAATTCGCGCTACTGGAATACTTGGCGCGTAACACGGGCCGGGTAATCGGGCGAGCGGAGATTGCCGAGCACGTTTGGGACGAGACTTTCGATCCCTTTTCCAATCTCATTGAGGTGTATGTCAATCGACTGCGTGGAAAGATTGATTCGGGCTCGGGACCGCACTTGATCCATACGCGGCGCGGAGCGGGCTACTTCTTCGGTCGCGCTGACGATGGGCAGGTCAAAGCCGATTCCCGCGAATCGAGCGGTGCGCGCAGCAAGGCAGGAGCACCGAACGCGGCCGGCCGGAAGAATCATGTTTAGCTCTGTGCGCGTGCGTCTCACGCTGTGGTACTCCACGGTGCTGGCTCTGGTTCTGCTTGTCATTTCGCTGGTCAGCTACTTCATTTTCTGGAAGAGCAACGTGCAGCGCACCGATGCGGATCTCGCGCAGCTTGCCGAGGCGTTTCTGGTCACTTTTCAAGATGAACTGAAAGATCAGGCGAAAACCAGCGGAGTGGCAGGCGCAGCGCGACAATCGATCCTTGAGCACCGGTTCCGCGACCACGTCTTTACCGTTCTCGACGGTTCTGGAGCAATCGTCGCTGCGTCACCGGACCAGCCATCGGTAGGTTCTGGACTGGTAATTCCGTCGGTGGTTCTTTCCTCGCCGGCGTTTCGCAAATTTTTGGAGACTGCGGCGCGCGGGGAGGAGCGGAATTTTCGCAACATCAATGGTCCCAAGGGAGGTTATCGCGGATTCGCAGAGCGATTCAGCGCGGATGGCCAGTCTTACACGCTGGTCATTCTCCGTTCCATGCACCCGCAGCAGGAGACGCTTGAAGAAATTCGCGTGACGTTTGCGTGGGTGATTCCGCTGGCGATTCTGCTTGCTGCACTGGGCGGCTATTTCCTGGCCCGAAAGAGTTTGGCTCCGGTCGTTGCGATGAGCGCGCAAGCCGGTCGGATTGGAGCAGCGAACCTGCATGATCGGCTGAATGTAAGAAACGAGCGAGATGAACTCGGCCAACTGGCGCAGTCTTTCAACGGCCTGCTCGATCGGCTGGACCAGTCTTTCGAGCGGCAGCGGCGTTTCATGGCTGACGCATCGCACGAGTTGCGCACACCGGTGGCGATTTTGCGTGGCGAAGCGGAAGTAGCGTTGTCGCAGCCTTCACGACGTCCAGAAGAGTACCGTGAATCCCTGGCGATTCTTCACCAGGAGGCACGGCGCCTGTCGCTGATTGTGGAGGATTTGTTCACACTGACGCGCGCCGACGCTGGCCAATATCCTATTTCCGCCAGCGACTTCTATTTGGAAGAACTTGTCGCCGACTGTGTCCACTCGATTCGTGCGCTAGCTTCGGCAAAAAAACTGGCTCTGAGTGTGGAATCCGCGGAAGAGTTAGTCATTCACGCGGATGAAGCGCTGCTTCGGCGCATGCTCCTCAATCTGCTGGACAACGCCATCAAATACACGCCGGCAGGCGGGCGCATTGTTGTCTCGTGCCAGCGTCTGCGAGACGAATACACGCTAGTCGTCTCGGATACCGGCCACGGGATCCCCGGTGACCTGCAATCTCGAATCTTCGAGCGATTTTTCCGCGCGGATAAGGCGCGCACCCGTTCCGATCAGGATGGCGGTGCTGGGCTTGGCTTAGCGATCGCGCGCTGGATTGCTGAGGCTCACGATGGCCGGCTGGAATTGTCACGCTCGGACTCCAGTGGGTCCACCTTCACTGTTTTCCTGCCCGCTGCACCGATCCCCGCATTACAGGCGCATTAATCGTGTGTTTATGTCGCGGTCGATAGTTTGACGTTGTGGCACAGACTGCCTGCTTTCGCCGTGGACACCTCCCTTCATGGAAGGGCCTCGGCCTGTTGCTCACCGTATTGGCGATTGAGTTGGCAATGCCGGGTTCGGTGCGCGCACAACAGCCAGAGATGCCCGCTCCCAAAGTTTCGCCCGATGCGACGGGGCAGGGAAGTCAGCCCACTGGCGCGACTTTGCACCTAAGTTTGCAAGATGCGCTGGCACTCGCGCGCAAGAATAACGTCCAGTTTCAAGCGTCAGTGACTAGCGCCGGAATCGCTCGCGAGGATCGCACCCAGGCGCGTAACGCACTCTTGCCTTCTGCCAGCTACAACAACTCCGCGATCTATACGCAAGGCACCGGCCTGGCGGCCCAGGCTGCTGGAAACGCTCCAGTCGTGTTTATCGCCAACAATGCAGTTCACGAATACAGCAGTCAGGCCAACGTTCATGAAGCAATCGATGTTGCGGCGGTTGCCGGCTGGCGCCGTGCATCAGCGGCTGCCGCAGTGGCACGCGCACAGCAGGAAATAGCGGCGCGCGGGTTGGTCGTGACCGTGGTGCAAGGCTATTACAACGTTGCCGCTGCGCAGCACAAGCTCGAGACAGCCAAGCGAGCCGCTGAAGAAGGCGGCAACTTCTTTAAGATCACGCAGGACTTGGAAACAGGCGGGGAAGTGGCGCACTCGGACGTTATCAAAGCTGAGTTGCAGTCGCGGGAACGTCAGCGTGCTTTGCGCGAAGCCCAGCTGGCGTTTTTGAACGCACGGCTGGACTTCGCCGTGCTGATATTCCCGGACTTCAACGACAACTTTGACATCGCGGATGACCTGCATTCACCCGTGCCCTTACCAACGCTGGAGGAATTTCAGCAGCAGGCGTCCCGCGACAATCCGGAAGTCCGGGCCGCACTGGCAGCGGTTCAGCAGTCAAACCATGACGTTTTTGCCGCGCGCGCTGGTTATTTCCCGTCGCTTACCTTCGACTATTTCTACGGAATCGACGCCGCACAATTTGCCGTCAACTCCGTTGCGCCCAATGGACAAAAGTTCTCCAACCTTGGTTCCTCGGTCGTCGGCACGCTGAACATCCCGATCTGGAACTGGGGAACCACCCAGAGCCGCGTAAAGCAAGCGGATTTGCGGCGAAGCCAATCCAAACGCGAACTCTCTCTCGCGCAGCGAAAGCTGCTGGCCGAAATGCAATCACTCTACGCCGAAGCTAGCGCCGCGCTGGATGAGCTGGAAGGTTTGAGCCGGTCCGCGCAGTTGGCCGAAGAAAGTCTGCGGTTGATCACTTTGCGCTACAAAAACGGTGAATCCACGGTCCTCGAAGTGGTTGATGCACAGACGACGTTTTCCACTGCGAATGCAGCCTATCAAGATGGCGCCGTTCGTTATCGAGTTGCTCTGGCAAACTTGCAAACTTTGACGGGAGTGCTAACGACTCCATGAAGCCGCTGATGATTACGCGAACGCGGATGAACTCGAGACTGACGACGATTGCGGTCGCGCTAACTGGCATGCTTTGCTTTTCCGATGGCTGCAGCAAAGTCGAGAAAGAGAAAGAACCTGTCGCGAGCGTACAAGTCACTCCCGCGGAGAAAGGCTCGATCGCGCAGGTAGTTTCCGCGGAGGCTGTGGTATTTCCGCTGCAGCAAGCGACCGTTGCACCAAAGATCACTTCGACGATCGCCGAATTCAAAATTCAACGTGGTAGCCCGGTGAAGAAAGGGCAACTGCTGGCCATTTTGGAGAACAAAGATCTCGCGGCGCAGGCTCAGGCCAGCAAGGGCGATTTTGATCAAGCCGAAGCGACGTACACGATGACCGTAAGCGCCGGGCTGCCGCAGCAGATTCAAAAAGCGGAACTGGATGCCGCTTCAGCGAAGGCGAGTTTCGACGCCGCGCAAAAAGTCTACGATAGCCGCAAGGAATTGTTTCAACAGGGGGCCATTCCGCGGCGCGATTTGGATGCCGGGGGCGTGGCGCTATCACAAGCGCGCAGCCAGAACGAGCAGGCTCAGAAGCAACTCGCGGATCTGCAGCGGCTCGGCAAAGACCAATTGTTGAAGGCAGCGCACGGAACCAAGGAATCCGCCGAGGGCCACTATCGCGCCGCCGCCGCGCAACTCAGCTATTCCGAAATTCGCAGTCCCATCGACGGCGTGGTGACGGATCGCCCGCTCTTCGTCGGAGACGTTGCGCAGGCCAACCAGCCGATTCTCACGGTGATGGACACTTCGAAACTCATCGCCAAAGCACACATTCCGCAATCGGATGCGGTGGTCCTCAAGGCTGGGGACGAAGCGCAACTCAAGGTGGCAAATCTGGACGAACCTGTAAAAGGTCGCGTCAGCTTGATCAGTCCGGCTCTCGATCCAGGCAGCACTACCATCGAAGTGTGGGTGGAAGCGCGCAAGCCTAATCCGGCCTTGAAACCGGGAATGACGGTGAGCATCTCCATGACTGCGAAGACGGTCAAGGACGCGATCACCGTGCCCACTACCGCCGTGTTCAAAAACGCTGAAGGCGCTGATTATGTTCTGCTGGCGGGCTCCGATGAAAAAGCCCATCAAAAGGTCGTTCAACTAGGCGTGCGAAATGTGGAGGATACGCAAATCGTGAGCGGCATCAAAGCTGGCGATCCCGTGATCACCAGCGGTGGCTACGCTGTTCCCGACGGCACCGCGATCAAGATCGAGAAACCCGCTGCCGCAGAAGCCGAAGCAGGCGACAAGTCTGACGACAAGAAGGACGAAAAGCCCGGACCTCCCGCGAAACCTCCCGCCAAGGTCAAGGAGTAGCCGCGCATGGATCCTTGTCCGGCTTCGAACGACGCCCAGCGCGGGGCGGCAGGAATCAAATCACAAACCCCTTGGTTCCATAGACTCTCCCGCCCGATACTTTTCCTGACCATCAGCGTGGCTCTGATCGGAGCCTATCTCGCCTTCACGATTCCCGTCTCCGTTTTTCCCAACACCGATTTTCCACGAATAGTCGTCGGCGTCGACAACGGCGTGATGCCCATCGACCAAATGCTGGTGACTATCACCCGCCCGCTCGAAGAAGCCGTCAACAGCGTTCCCGGCCTGCAAAAGGTCACTTCCATCACCAGCCGCGGCTCTGCCGAAGTCGATCTCTTCTTCGACTGGAAGTCCGACATGATTCTCACGCTGCAACGTGTTGACGCCGTAGTTGCGCGCCTGCAGTCCGAGTTACCGCCCACCGCGAAACTGGAAACTCATCGGCTGACCTTCGCCGTTTTTCCGATCATCGGCTACAGCCTGACTTCGGACAGCGTCCCACAAAACAAATTGTGGGAGATCGCCACTTACGACTTGAAGCCCCGGCTGAATCGTCTCGACGGAGTTGCAACCGTAATCATCCAGGGCGGCCGCGTTCCAGAATTTCAAGTGACACCCGATCCGGCGCGATTGCTGGCCGCTGGCGTCACCGTGCAGGACATTCTCGATTCCATCAAGCGCACGAATTTGATCGATTCGCCCGGATTGATCGAGCAAGGCCACCAATTAGTCCTTGGACTGGTCAGCGGGCAAGTTCGTAGCCCCGAACAAATCGGCCAAATCGTGGTGAAGAATTCCGCCGCAGGCGTACCCATCCGCTTAGGCGATATCGCTAAGATTGCGCCGTCAGTCGCGCCGGTCTACACCGTGGTGACCGCAAACGGTAAGCCGGCCGTGCTGCTCAACGTAAATCGTCAGCCAGAAAGCAATACTCTGGATGTCGCGAACGAAGTCCATGCACTGATCCACGAACTGACGCCCACTCTTCCGCCCGGCGTGCATCTCGAGCCGTTTTACGATCAATCCACGATCGTGCACGATTCCATCGCCAGCGTACGCGATGCCGTGCTGCTGGGCATTCTGCTGTCGTCGATTATCCTCGTCTTGTTCCTGCGCGATTGGGGCACTTCCTTTGTCGCCGGATTGGTCATCCCTGTCACGCTGTTCATCACCTTTATCGTGCTCAAGGCTACCGGTCAGAGTTTCAATCTGATGACCCTCGGCGGTCTAGCGGCTGCCGTCGGCTTGGTCATCGACGACGCCATCGTCGTGCTCGAAAACATCGTGTTGCATCGTGACGCGGGGCAAGGCCGCTTTCAGGCCATCCAAAGCGCCTTGCGCGAACTGACCGTTCCGCTTATCGGCTCGACCATCACGCCCATCGTTGTGTTTTTGCCGCTCGTCTCTATCACCGGCGTTACCGGCAGCTTCTTCCGCGCCCTTGCCGTAACCATGACAGTTTCTCTTTTCACTTCCCTCATTCTGGCGCTTTCGTGGACGCCCACGCTTAGCCTCTATCTAGTGCGCCGAAAAGTTGCGTCGGATGTCCATGAAACGCCACCAGAAGGCACAGTCGATACCGCCACATTGCTCGCTACCGAAGAAGCACACCTGTCCGGTCTCTTCGGACGCATCGTTGCGTTCTATGGAAGAACGATGCAAGGCGTCTTGAAGCGTCCATGGACTCTCGTCGCTGGTTCCATCGCCATCGTGGTTCTTTCTATCGTCAGCTACAAGTTTCTCGGCAGCGATCTGCTTCCGGAAATGGACGAAGGCGGCTTCATTCTGGACTACTACACTCCGCCCGGCAGTTCGCTAGCCGAATCCAACCGAATCCTGCAGCACATCGAAAAGATCCTTCATGAAACTCCAGAAGTGGAAAACACCTCGAGACGTACCGGACTGCAACTCGGCCTGGCCGCCGTCACCGAAGCGAATCGCGGCGACTTTACCGTCAAGCTGAAACGCAACCGCAGGCGTGCCATCGACGAAGTCATCGCGGACGTGCGCTCGGAAATCAAGCAGACTGAGCCCGCCGCCGACGTCGAATTTGTCCAGGTGCTTCAAGACATGATCGGCGATCTGACCAGCCAACCCGAGCCCGTGGTCATCAAACTCTTTTCTCCGGATGGCAATCTGCTGAAGCAGACCGCGCCCCGCGTTGCAGAAGCAATCGGTAAAGTCCACGGCGTCGTCGACGTCCTCGACGGCATCGAAAACACGATCAGCGGTCCTGCCGCCACCTACCAGATCAATCCGACGGTGGCCGCCCGCGCCGGCTTCACTCCCGAAGAAGTGGCCGTTGACGCGACCGCAATCCTCGAAGGCGAACCGGCGGCGACTCCAGTAGTAGTGAATGACCGAGCCTATACGATTCGGATTCGCTTCCCCGATCAAAACCGCACTTCCCTCGATCAAATGAACAACACGTTGCTCAACAGCTCGACCGGGCGCACTGCAACCCTCGGGTCCCTGGCTACTGTGGTCACCGAGCCCGGACAAACAGAAATTCGCCGCGAGAATCTGCAACGCCTGGTCGAAGTCACCGCCCGGTTTGAAGGCGTGGATCTTGGTTCAGGCATTACGGCCGTGAAAAAGGTCGTCGATGATTTGCACCTACCCGCGTCCATCCGCATCGAGTATGGCGGTACCTACGAGGAACAACAGAGATCGTTTCGTGATCTGCTGATGGTTTTATTTTTGGCTCTTCTTTTGTTATTTGCGGTGCTGCTCTTTGAATTCCGCACGTTCTCTGCGCCGACCGCCATCCTCGCCTCCGCCCTGCTCTCCACCTTCGGCGGATTCGTCGCGCTGCTGATAACCCAGAAAACCTTCAACGTCGCCTCGTTCATGGGCATGATTATGGTCATCGGCATTGTCGCCAAAAACGGTATCTTGCTGCTCGACGCCGAACACCGCTTCCGTGAACTCGGTTTCTCCGGAGAAGAAGCCATGATTCAAGCCGGCCGGCGCCGATTGCGGCCCATCGCCATGACCGCGCTCGCCACCATCGCGGGCATGTTGCCTTTGGCATTCGCCATCGGTCAGGGCTCGCAAATGCTCCAGCCGCTGGCCATCGCGGTCGTCGGCGGATTGCTGAGCTCCATGGTTCTCTCGCTCATCTTCACTCCTGCGATTCATTACTACCTGCAGCGCGACAAAATCGCCGCCTAACTCCACCCGGAATAATTTGTCTGCCGAATTCTGCGAAACCTGCCGCCTGTGGCAAGATACTTCCGGATGCCCGCTGCGCCAACTCCTATCCCTTCGGCCCGCGTCGCTTTTTCGCACCCCGCTTTCGTTCGCTTTCAATCCGCCCGTTTCTTTACAGTGCTGGCCACGGAAATGCAATCCGTCGCCGTGGGCTGGCAGGTCTACGAAATCACCCACCGCCCGCTTGACCTGGGCTTCGTGGGCCTCGCCCAATTCCTCCCGACCGCTCTTCTGTTTCTCTTCGCCGGCCATGTCGCTGACCGTTACGACCGTCGCAAGTTGCTGGTCACCTGTTACGCGGGCTATGCCGCTTGCTCGACGTTGCTGCTTTTCGCTGCGGTCCGCCACGTCACTCACGTTTATCCTATTTACGCCATCCTGCTTTTGCTTGGAGTGGTGCGCTCTTTTAGCGGACCAGTCAGCCGCGCGATTCAACCGCAGCTGGTCCCGCCAGAGCATTTTGCAAACGCTGTAGCCTGGAGCTCCGGCATCTATCAAGGCGCCAACATCCTCGGCCCAGCCCTCGGCGGTTTGGTATACGCAGCGACGCGTGGTCCCGCGGCGGTCTACACGCTTGGGCTCGTGTCCGGCTTGGTCGCCGTCTCTTCCACATTTCGAATACAGTTCCAGGAGCAGCCGCGCGAAAGGGCGCCCGTGACCGTCCGCACGCTGCTGGCTGGCTTCGGCTATATCTGGCGAGAAAAAGTGGTACTCGGCTCGATTTCGCTGGACATGTTCGCGGTCCTTCTAGGTGGCGCTGTCGCTCTGCTTCCAATCTTCGCCAGCGAAATCCTGCACACCGGCCCCTGGGGATTGGGGCTTCTCCGCAGCGCGCCAGGGCTTGGTGCGGCCGCGATGGCCATATTCGTCGCTCACAAGCCTATGCGCCGCGCCGGACTCAAGATGCTCTGGTGCGTCGCCGGATTCGGCTTCTGCACCATCCTCTTCGGCCTGTCGCACAACTTCTGGCTCTCGCTCGCCGCCCTCTTCTTTGTGGGTGCGTTGGACATGGTGAGCGTAATCGTTCGCGCCGTCTTGATTCAGATTGCTACGCCGGACGAGATGCGCGGTCGCGTCAATGCCGTGGACATGATCTTTATCGGCACATCCAACGAACTCGGCGAGTTCGAGTCCGGCCTCACTGCACATTGGTTCGGCACTGTGCCTGCCGTAGTGCTCGGCGGCCTCGGCACTCTCGTTGTCGTTGCACTTTGGGCCTGGGCGTTCCCAGAATTGCGCCGCACCGACCGGCTCACACCAATCATCCGCAGCACCTAAGCAGCGCATTCCCTTGGGCCTGCGAAACTATTTCTGCGCGGGACTTGGCGCCGGGCTCGCACTTGCCGGTGCCCCCGTCGGAGTCTCCACCAGTGCCGCTCTCACTGCCGGTGAAATCTTATCCGCGTTTTTCACCAGCACGACCACTTGCCAGATCTGTGTCTCGCTCAACGCTCCGTGAAAGCCAGGCATCCCCGTCATGCGAATCCCGTTTTCTACCTTCCAAAAGCTCTCCCAAGCCTCGTCATCCGTCACGCCGGTTCCATGAAACAGTTCCGGCGGTTTCGGGTACATTCCGCCGGCGATCGTCGTCTTCTCCAAGCCCGGAAGTCCATGGCACACCGCACAGTTCTTTTTGTAAACTTCGGCGCCCATCAACAGGTTCTTATCATCCGCCGGGACGCCAGGCTCCGGATGCGGTAGCTTTTGCAGGTAGGCGTCGAGTGCCATGTGCGCCAGCTTATGTTCAAAAGGCATGTCCGGGGCCGTCACCGCCACCGGAGCCCGCCCAGTAGCAAAGTAGAAGTACAGGCCCGCCGCCACGCCCAGAACGCCAAGCAGAATCCCAATCAGCAAACCCTTGAACATACCCTGCCTCCGACCATCTCTTTTTCCACACGATTCGTTTTGATGCGCCGTAAGTGTACTTTTGTCCGGGCATTTCCGCATCCAAAAAGCCTCAGTCTCGATTGCTGTCTGGAGCCTGCAAGACACGTTGTTCCCCAGCGGGGTGCGGTAACCATTCTTCTCCCAAACTCGTCTTAATTAGGAGTAGAGACTTGTTTGGGTACGCCGCCACAAAAGCTTGACTCGGCGGCTCTTCGGGCCTCCATTTGCTATGGTCCCCTTTGGCAGACGCGCAGGTATGCCGTCCTCGACAGGAGAGTATGAATGGGCGATGTGAATTCCATGGGTCTTCCCGAATCGGGAGCGCGTAGCGCTTCTGTCGCATCGAGCGGCAAAAGCCGCTGGTGGATTTGGCTTCTGGTCGTTGGGGTCATCGCCGTCGGGTTCTGGTATTTCCGCGGTCGCTCTGCCAGCCAGGCACAAGGCACGCCTCAGGCTACTCCGGGTGGCGCGGCAGGCACCGGCCGACGGGGTGCAGGCGCGGGACCAGCAGTTGTTCCCGTCGTCGTGGCCGCCTCCCAAGCTGGCGATCTGCCGGTCTATTTCAATGGTCTTGGCACCGTCACGGCGTTCAACACCGTCACCATTCGCAGCCGCGTTGACGGCCAGATCATCAAAATCAATTTCACGGAAGGCCAGTTCGTGCACGAAGGCGATTCCTTGGTCGAAATCGACCCCCGGCCCTTTCAGGTCTTGCTGGAACAAGCGGAAGGCCAACTGGCCAAGGACCAGGCACAACGCAGGGACGCTGAAGTAAATCTTGAGCGCTTTCAGCTTCTCTTCAAGGAAGGCGTCATTCCTAAGCAGCAGCTCGATACCCAGGCCGCGCAAGTCGGCACTTTTGACGGCTCCATCCGCAGCGATCAGAGCCAGATTGACAACGCTAAATTGCAACTCGTCTATAGCCGCATCACTGCGCCCATCAGCGGTCGCGTCGGTTTGCGTCTCGTCGACAGCGGCAATATCGTTCACGCTTCGGACCAGAACGGTCTTCTCGTCATCACCCAGCTACAACCGATCTCCGTTATTTTTTCTTTGCCGCAAGACCAACTTCCTCAGGTCAACACCAAGCTGCGCAACGGCGGGCAGCTCCCCGTAGACGCTTTTGATCGCGACGATACCAGCAAGATCGAATCCGGCAAGCTGCAGACCATCGACAACCAGATTGATACCACGACCGGCACCTACAAACTCAAAGCCATTTTTGACAACAGCAAGAATCTTCTCTTTCCCAACCAATTCGTGAACGTTCATCTCCTCGTCGATGTCAAGAAGAACCTGGTCATCGTTCCGACCGCCGCCATCCAGCGCGGTCCGCAGGGAACCTACGTCTTCACCGTCGAAAACGGCAACACCACTAAAATCAAGACCGTCACCATCGCCCAAACCACCGGCAATTCCGTCGGCCTCAGCGCTGGACTTACCGCTGGCGAGACCGTGGTGATCGACGGCCAGGACAAATTGCAGGACGGCACGAAAATCAATCCCACATCAGCCAACAACAACGGATCGCAAAACGCCGGCGCAAATCCGCAGCCTTCCGACACCCCTGGCGACAGTCCATCAGGATCTCCGTCCGGTCACAAGCGGCAAGGCCAACAGCCGGGAACCCCTTCCGGGAAAAAACAATGAGCCCATCACGGCCGTTCATTCTGCGGCCAGTCGCCACCACCCTGCTCATGGTCGGCATTCTCTTGGTCGGCTTTGTAGCCTACCGCGAATTGCCGGTCTCTGCTTTGCCGCAAGTCGATTACCCGACGATTCAGGTACAAACCTTTTATCCCGGCGCCAGCCCTGAGGTCATTGCTTCGGCCGTCACCGCGCCTCTCGAGCGCCAGTTTGGCCAAGTCCCCGGCCTCAACCAAATGACTTCCACGAGCTCCTACGGCAGCTCGATCATCACCCTGCAATTCGCTCTCGACCTGAATATCGATATCGCCGAGCAGGAAGTCCAGGCCTCCATCAACGGAGCGTCCAACCTCCTCCCGCAAGGCCTCCCGAATCCCCCGATTTACAGCAAAATCAACCCTGCGGATTCTCCGATTCTCACGCTCGCTCTCTCGTCCGACTCTTTGCCGCTCTCAAAAGTCGAAGACCTTGCCGACACCACGCTAGCGCAGAAAATTTCGCAGCTCACCGGAGTAGGTCTCGTCACCATCAGCGGCGGCCAGCGTCCCGCAGTCCGTATCCAGGCAAATCCTACAGCCCTCGCCTCTTACGGGATGAGTCTCGAAGATCTCCGCACCGCTCTCAGCCAGGCCAACGTCGATCAAGCCAAAGGTACGTTTGACGGCCCGCACCAGGCCTACACCATCGGCGCCAACGATCAACTCATCTCCAGCGATAGCTACAAACCGCTGATCATCGCTTACCGCAATGGCGGCCCCGTCCGCCTCACCGACGTTGCCACCGTCCTCGACGGCGTGGAAAACGTCCAGCAAGCCGCCTGGGCCAATACTACTCCCGCCGTCATCATGAACATTCAGCGCCAACCCGGCGCCAACATCATTTCCGTCGTCGATCGCGTAAAGAAGCTGCTTCCCCAACTCCAAGGCGCGTTGCCCGCCGCCGTCAAAGTGCAAATCCTCACCGACCGTACTACCACCATCCGCGCATCCGTCTCCGATGTGCAATTCGAGTTGATGCTCACGGTCGTCCTCGTGGTCATGGTCATTTTTCTTTTTCTGCGTAGCATTCGCGCCACCATCATCCCCAGCGTCGCCGTTCCTCTCTCCATTGTCGGCACTTTCGGCGTGATGTACCTGCTCGGCTATAGCCTCAACAATCTTTCGCTCATGGCTCTCACCATTTCCACCGGCTTCGTCGTCGACGACGCCATCGTCATGATCGAAAATATTTCCCGCTACATCGAAGAAGGCGAATCCCCGCTGCAGGCCGCCCTAAAGGGCTCCGAGCAAATCGGCTTCACCATCGTCTCCCTCACGGTCTCATTAATCGCCGTGCTCATTCCTCTGCTCTTCATGGGTGATATTGTCGGCCGCCTCTTCCGCGAATTCGCCGTCACTCTCGCCGTCACCATCATCGTCTCTGCCTTCGTTTCCCTTACGCTCACCCCGATGATGGCCGCCAAGCTCCTCCGCCACCAAAAAGAAGAAGATCAGACCTGGTTCTATCGCAAGTCCGAGCACGCTTTTAATTCCGTCATCGCCTTTTATGGCCGCACCCTGAAATTCGTCCTGCAATACCGCAAGATCACCTTGCTGGTGACCGCCGGCACCCTCGTCGCTACCATCCTTCTTTATATTTACGTCCCGAAGGGTTTCTTTCCGGTGCAGGATACCGGCGTAATCCTCGGTGTCTCCGAGGGCCCGCAAGACGTTTCCTTCCGTGCCATGGCCCAGCGCCAACGTGACCTCGCCGTCGTCATCCTCAAGGATCCCGCCGTCGAAAGCCTCTCCTCCTTCATTGGTGTTGACGGCATCAACAGCACCCTGAATTCCGGCCGCATCCAGATCAATCTCAAGCCGCTCGATCAGCGCAAGCTCTCCGCCTCTGACGTCATCCGCCGCCTCCAGCCGGAAGTCGCCAAAGTCGATGGCATGTCCCTCTTTCTTCAACCTGTCCAGGATCTCACCGTTGAAGATCGAGTAAGCCGCACGCAATTCCAATACTCGCTCGAAGACGTCGACGCCAAGGAACTCGCCTACTGGGTGCCCCGCTTCATCGAAAAACTCAAAGCTCTCCCCGAACTCCGCGATGTCGCTAGCGATCAGCTCAACAACGGCTTGCTCGCAACTCTCACCATCGACCGCGATACCGCGGCCCGCCTAGGGATTCTGCCCTCCGACATCGACAACACCCTCTATGACGCCTTCGGCCAGCGCCTGGTCTCCACCATCTTCACTCAGCTCAATCAGTATCACGTGGTCCTCGAAGTCGATCCGCAATTCCAGCAGAGTCCGGACTCGCTAAAAAATATCTACGTCCGTTCGTCCACCGGCCAAGCTCCCTCGTCAGGTTCCGGCACTTCCATCACCGCCACCAGCGGGACCGTCAGCTCTACGCCCGTCGCACAGATTCCGCTCAGCGCCTTTACTCGCTTCGAGCCCGGTTCCACCGCCCTCACCATCAATCATCAAGGCCAATTTCCCGTCGTCACTCTTTCCTTCAATCTCGCTCCCAACGCTTCGCTCGGCGAAGCCGTCAACGCCATCACGAATGCCCAGCAGGAAATCGGCATGCCCGCCAGCGTCCAAGCCACCTTTCAAGGCACCGCCGCTGCCTTCCTTCGCTCCCTCGCCAACGAACCCGTTCTCATCATCGCCGCGCTCATCACTGTCTACATCGTTCTCGGCGTTCTCTACGAAAGCTATATTCATCCGATCACTATTCTTTCCACACTGCCTTCCGCGGGCGTCGGCGCCATCCTCGCGCTGCTCCTTTGCCGCACCGAATTCAGCATCATTGCGCTCATCGGAATTATTCTCCTGATCGGTATCGTCAAGAAAAACGCCATCATGATGATTGACTTCGCGCTCGAAGCCGAACGCAAGGAAGGCAAAGCGCCGCTAGACGCCATCTACGAAGCTTGCCTGCTCCGCTTCCGCCCCATCATGATGACCACCATGGCCGCGCTCCTCGGTGGTTTGCCGCTAGCTCTCGGCGGCGGTGTTGGCTCCGAACTTCGCCGCCCCCTCGGCATCACCATTGTCGGCGGCCTCATCCTCAGCCAACTTCTTACGCTTTACACCACGCCAGTCGTCTATCTCGCCTTCGATTGGCTCGCTCATCGCTTCGAAGTCCGCGCTGGCGGCCCCATTGAAGAACCCGCTCACGGAGACTAGCGCGTGAATATTTCCTCCAACTTCTCCGCGCCCTTCATCCGCCGCCCGGTGGCCACTTCACTGATTACCCTGGCCATCTTTCTTTCC
>Ga0207107_1085_pt1 | contig 21777 bp, 19 predicted proteins | sample Alteio_BWMinHeat_75_FD_153555 | JGI IMG/M metagenome (GOLD analysis project Ga0207107, IMG submission 153555) | Enriched cells from forest soil in Barre Woods Harvard Forest LTER site, Petersham, Massachusetts, United States -... | ecosystem: Environmental > Terrestrial > Soil > Temperate forest >... | reverse complement strand
GAACGAAGAGGACGACGGGCCAGATCCAGGGGGAACGTTTCAACCCTGTTTTCCCTACGCTGAAAATCGGGGGTTTCCAAGTAAAGGATTCGGGGAACGTCCCGATGGCGGGCCGGCTTCTTCGGTTTTAGCGTGATTTAAATCAACAAGGAAACGATATGAAAAGACCTCAAATGAAATCACTTTTCCTGGCCGGTTTGATGACGGCAGGTGCTCTCCTGACCGGCTGTTCCACGACTGAAAAAGGCGCTGGCATTGGCGCGGCGGGCGGCGCCGTGATCGGCGGCGCGGTGGGCGGGCTGCCTGGCGCGGCAATCGGCGCGGGCGCGGGCGCACTTGGCGGCGCGGCAGTCGGTGCCATCAAGGAAGATGCGGACGCTCGACGCGGCCGATAATTCATTTTTCAGCCAGTTCGCCCTGCGAGCTGGCTGTCCGTCCCTGCACTTGAGAGCGGCAGAATAGATGAGTTTGTTGTGATTGCCACATGCAAGTTTGTGGCACTGAACACGACAGTTTCGGTTTAGAGCACACCTCGCCGAAGCTGACAATCCGCCTACGCCGAGGCTTCGGCGCGACACCCGCCAATATGTGTCCATCGGCAAGCCCGTGACACTCCGCGAAGGCGGGTGTAGGATAAACGTCCTTGTGAAAAAGGACGCCCTCTTTCAACGCCTGCTGGCACTCCACGACGTGCGCGACGCCATCTCCTGCGTCGAAGCGCGCCGGACATTGTCGTTGTCGGTGGCCGAAGCCGGCAAGCCTCCTCTTTTCTGGCTGATGCGTCATGCCGTGCAGCAAACCGTTTGCGTCCTCGCGTCCACGATCAAACAACAGGAACATCTTTATTCCGAAGCGGAGGCGCTCTCGGGTATTTTGGGTGGCAGCGGAGAGGTGGTTTATTTTCCTGAGTTGGAATTCGGCTGGCGTCCGGATGCGGAAAAACGTTTGCCGGATTTGGAAACTTTGGGCGAAACGCTTCGAACCCTTCTCGAGCTGCGAAAAAATTCCAAGCCGGTCATTCTGATCACAACGGAACGCGCCTTTTGTCAGGCGCTGCCTTCCGCTGCCGCGCTGGATGGCGCGGTGCGTGACGTGAAGCGGGGCCAGCGGCTTGACGTCGACGCGTTCCTCGCGGAATTGATTTCACTCGGCTACGAGCGGGAAGGGCAGGTCGCGGGACGCGGCCAGTGCGCGCGGCGCGGCGGCATCCTCGATCTTTTTCCGTTTCAGGCGGAATCGCCGGTGCGCCTTGAGTTTTTTGGCGATGAAGTGGAATCGATCCGCGTCTTCGATCCGGACACGCAGACTTCCATCAAATCGATTTCGGAATTCGACTACACCGGCATGCCCCAAATGGGGGAACGCGAAACGGGCTTGCTTCGGGATTATCTTCCTCCCTCCTTTCTGCTCTGGAGGGAACCCGTCAAAGCCGGCGAATTCTCGCGTCTCTCCCTGGATGGCGCGACGGAGGAAGGGGTCCAGATGCATCTTGGAATTTTTGGACACGATTTTCTCGCGTCGCACGCGGGCGATCCGGTGCTGCGCGAACAACGCCAGGCAAATTTGATCCGGCATTGGCAGAGCTGGGGCGATGAAGGAGTGGACGTTCTCGTTTGCTGCAACAATGAAGGGGAAGAGCGCCGCCTGAAGGAGATTCTCACCGGACTCGCGGGTGGAAGCGCGAACGCCATCATTGCGCGGACGCGGTGGGCGCAATCGCCGCTCCTTCGCGGTTTTTCATGGCCCGACGCGAAGTGGGTGGTGTTGAGCGACGCGGAGATCTTTGATCGCTATCAAACGCTGCGCATGGCGCGGGTGCAGCAGAAGGTGGCGCGGGCGCGCGCGCGTCGTGAGGTGCTCGATTTCAGCCAGTTCAACGAAGGCGATTTTGTCGTGCACGTGCAGCATGGCATTGGAAAATTTCTCGGCGTGCGCAAAGTCGAGGTTGGTTCACATGAACAGGAGGTGCTCACGCTCGAATATGAAGGCGGCGCGTTGCTGCACGTGCCTCTCGAGCAGGCGCATCTTGTGGGGCGTTACGTCGGCGTGGGCAAGGCGGTGCCGTCGGTCGATCAACTCGGCGGCAAGCGATGGGAGAAGGCGACGATCCAGGCGCAGCAGGCCGTGATGGATTATGCGGCGAAGCTGCTTCGCATTCATGCCGAGCGCGAAGCGCATAAAGGTTACGCGTTTTCGCCGGACAACGAATGGCAGAAGGAATTCGAGGATTCCTTTTTGTATGAGGAAACGCCCGATCAGAAAACCGCCATCGACGACACGAAGCACAACATGGAATTGCCCGAGCCGATGGATCGTCTGATCTGCGGCGACGTGGGATTTGGAAAAACGGAGGTCGCGATCCGCGCGGCGTTCAAGGCGGTGATGAGCGGCAAACAGGTGGCGGTGCTTGCTCCGACCACGGTGCTCGCGCAGCAGCATGAGCGCACGTTCAAGGAACGCATGGCGGATTATCCGGTGCGGATCGATCTCGTCAGCCGTTTCAAGACGAAAGGTCAGCAGCGCAAATCGCTTGAGGCGGCGCGCGAGGGCGCCGTGGACATTTTGATCGGAACGCACCGTCTGCTTCAGCCCGACGTGCAGTTCAAGGACCTCGGGCTCGTGGTGGTCGATGAAGAGCAGCGCTTCGGGGTGAAGCACAAGGAACGGTTCAAGGAAATCTTCAAGCTCGTCGACATTCTCACGCTTTCAGCGACGCCGATTCCGCGCACGCTTTACATGGCGCTGATGGGGGCGAAGGACATCAGTACGATCGAGACGCCTCCGCCGAACCGTCTGCCGGTCGAGACGACCATCGCGCCCTATGATGAACGCCTCATCCGCTCGGCGATCGAGCGCGAGCTCGCCCGCGGTGGGCAGGTTTATTTTTTGCACAACCGCGTGCAATCGATCCAGCGCGTGCGCGACCGCATCCAGGAGTTGGTGCCTTCGGCACGCGTCGAGATCGGGCATGGCCAGATGGACGAGGACGATCTGGAGGACGTGATGATGCGTTTTGTCGCGGGCGAGATGGACGTGCTGGTGGCGACGACGATCATTGAAAGCGGTTTGGACATTCCGCGCGCGAACACGATCATCATCGACCGCGCCGATCGATTTGGGCTTGCCGACCTTTACCAGCTTCGCGGGCGCGTCGGGCGCAGCCAGATGAAGGCTTACGCGTATCTGCTGCTGCCACGCCATCTGATGATCGAGGCGCACGCGCGCAAGCGGGTGAGCGCGATCAAGCAATACAGCCATCTGGGGGCGGGATTTAAAATCGCGATGCGCGACCTGGAAATTCGCGGCGCGGGAAATATTCTCGGCACGGAACAGAGCGGGCATGCCGCGGCGATCGGGTTCGAGCTTTATTGCCAGTTGTTGAAAGAGACGCTTGCGCGCATGAAGGGGGAGAAGACGCCTCCGCGCGTCGAGGTGAGCATTCGTTTGGATTTTCTTCCGATGTCGGAGGACCATGCGACGCAGGGCATGGGCGCTTTTATTCCGCGGGCCTACATGACGGAGAGTCGTCAGCGCATCGAAGCGTATCGGAAACTGGCGGAAGCGGTCTCCGAGCAGGAATTGCAAAAATTGGAGACGGCGTGGGGGGATCGCTATGGGCGTTTACCGCCGCCGGTGAGCGCGCTTCTGGAGCTGGGACGACTGCGCATTCGCGCGGCGGAACGGAAGATCACTTCACTGGAAGTCGAAGAGGGAAAGGTGTTGATGAAAAAAGGCGGCGCGTTCGTCCTTGTGGGAAACAAGTTTCCGCGATTGGAAGCGGGCGTCGCGCAGAAACCCGACAAGGCTCTGGGAGAGTTGCAAAAAATCCTTCAGCTTGCCGAAGATGGACGACGTGTCGAAAATGCCGGGCCTGCCTCGCGTGAAGCCGCGAAGGCGCGAAGATAAAAAAAGGCTACGCAACAGGCTGGGCCAAGGAACTTCGTGTCTTCGCGTCTTCGCGTGAACTTTCCTTGGGACTGGGCTGGTCCGTTAGGCGCGCGAGGATTTCGTCGGCCTTCTGGGGTGTCACGCCTTCGTACAAATCGTCGTTGATCTGGATCACAGGCGCGGTGCCGCAGGAGGCGATGCATTCCACGTGGGAAACGGTGAATTTGCCATCGGACGTTGCTTCATCCAATTTGACGCCCAGTTTTTTAAGAAGATGATCGCATGTGGCTTCGCCGCCGTTGAGCGCGCAGGGAAGGGTGCGGCAAACCTTGATGTGATATTTGCCCACGGGTTCCTGTCGATACATCGGATAGAATGTGACGAGTTCCAGGATTTGAACGGCTTCCAGGCCCAGGTGCGCGGCGATCCATTCCATCGATTCGCGGGAGATGTGGCCGAATGTTTCCTGCACGAGGTGAAGCAGGGGCATGGCGGCGGAGCGCTTGCTGACGGGATAGCGCTTGATGATTTCGCTGGCCTGCGAGTCGAGAGAGGAAAGGGAGGGCGTCACAAGCGTTTCAATCTGCAATGCGCGGCCCATGGTTGGCGAGTCAAAAACAAGACTTGAATCCAAAACCCACTCCCAACAGAACCCCTTATCGCTCGCTCGATTCCTTCTTGATGTTTCAAAAATAAGTCTATATATTTATATATAGTTTGACTTTATCTGTAAACGATTACATCTTAACGTCTATTCTATGAAACCGATATCACATCGCTCATTTAGTGGGTTTACCCTGCTCGAACTTTTGGTGGTAACGGCAATCATTTCGCTTCTTATGGCACTGATTACGCCTTCATTTGCGAGAGCAAAAGAGCGAGGAAGACAGTTAAAATGCGCATCGAATCTTCGAAATATCGGCATGGCGACTTTAATCTATATCGATGACAACAACGGGCGTTATTTCCCGCTCCACAGTTGGTCTGATTCGCCTCCTCCGAATACTTATATGATTTTGAGTTATTTGAAGCCATACATTAGTGGAGAATATGATGTGTTTCATTGTCCAAGCGCGACACAATCTACGAGTGGAGCAAATACTCAATGGTCCTTTCAAACTCAAACACCGGCACCTTTAGATGGGCAAATTCGCTATACCGATTATAAGATCAACGACAATACTGCTTTAACTCAGGATCCGGTTGTAGGGCCGCCCGCAACGGGAGGCCCGGTGGTTCGGTTTAAAGATCATGGATGGGTCGTGGTGGCCTTGGATTTGGATTATGCGCCACCACCACAATGGCAGAGACATAGTGGCGGCAATAATCTTTTATTCCTCGATGGACATGTGGAATGGAAAGCGGCGCAAAATTACGAGGCGGGTTACGCGACGGCGGTCGACCCGCATGGCGAAACCCCCTTCTACAACTGGGGAGTACAAGCCAGCTGGCAATGATGACGTCCATTTCATGTTAAATTATCCGTGGACCGGCTTGGCTCCCAGATATGCTTCGATGACGGCCGGATCGTTCTGAATCTGCGTCGGTGTGCCTTCCGCGATCTTTTGTCCGTGATCCAGCACGATGATGCGCGGGCAGATGCTCATCACCATCTTCATGTCGTGTTCGATGATGAGCAGCGTCAAATGAAAATCCTTGCGCAGCCGTTCGATGAGTTGAGCAAGCGCGGTTTTTTCCTGCGGGTTCATGCCCGCTGCGGGTTCGTCCAGCAGCAATAACTTCGGCTGCGTCGCCAGCGCACGGGCGATTTCGAGGCGGCGCTGTTGTCCATAGGGAAGGTCCATCGAGCAGGTCGAAGCGCATTTTTCGAGTCCCATCCATTCCAGCAACTCATGGCTGCGCCGCACGATTTCCGCGCGGTCCTTTTCGGCAGCTGCGGATTTTACCATCGTGCCGAGCAGGTGGCGCTGCGCCTGTCGATGAAAGCCCAGCATCACGTTGTCGAGCGCGTTCAGGTTGCGAAAAAGCCGGATGTTTTGAAACGTGCGCGCCACGCCGTGGCGCGTGATCAGGTGGGGAGGCAGATGATGAATGGGCTGACCTTGATAGAGAATCGTGCCGTGCGTGGGTTTGTAGATGCCGGTGATGGCATTGAAGACGGTGGTCTTGCCCGCGCCGTTGGGGCCGATGAGCGCGAGGATTTCACCTTCCTCGACGCACAGGTCCAGTCCTTCCACGGCCTTCAGCCCGCCGAAATGGACGGAGCATTGTTGCAGTTCCAGAAGCGCCACGGGCCGAGTGTTTAAAGAACCGGATTAAATGTCACGCCGATTCACGGGCAGGCGCGAGGTGTGTTTTTCGCACAGCCGGCAAAACGTTTCTTCGACGAGATTGAGGCGGCGGCTGGCGAGATGAACGATTCCCCACGGGCGGCTGAGTGGGCGGCTGCCCAGGGGACGCATTTCAAGGAGGCCCTTCTTCAATTCCTGTTGTGCGGTCCACGGAGCGATGATGCCCACGCCAAGTCCAAGGCAGACAAGTTGCTTGATGGCTTCGATGCTCGCGATTTCCATGATGATCTGTGGAGAGACGTCGAGCGTGCGAAAATAATCGTCCACCAGATCGGCTGTGACACTCGTCTGATGATAAAGGATGAGAGGTTGCGAGGAGATTTCATGACGCGGGACCGATTTTGCCGAGGCCCACGGATGAGACGGAGGGAACGCAAAGAGAAGTTCGTCTTTAAAAAGAAGGCGGGATGCAAGGTGCGTCGTGTTTGCGGGTTCGACGCCCAAAGCCAGGTCGATCTTGTTTTCCTCCAGCAGTCCGAGCATCTCGGGCATGTCACCGGATTTCAACTGAATGGAAATCTTCGGAGTCGATTTTTTCAATTCGCGAATCACATCAGGCAGGATGTATTGGCACGCCGTCGCGGAAGCTCCAATGCGCAGCCGGCTTTGTCCCCACTGGCCCAGCCGTTTAATCTCTTCTTCCGCCGCATTGAGGGCGCTCAAGGGTTTCCGGATTTGCGAGAGGAGCTGTTCTCCCGCCTGGTTGAGATAAACCCTTTTGCCCACGCGGTCCAATAGAAGGCAGCCCAGCTGTCCTTCGAGCGCTTTCAGGGCGTGGCTCACGGCGGAAGGCGTGATATGCAGCTCGCGCGCGGCATTTGCGAGGCTCCCGCTGCGCGCCACGGCACAAAACATTTTTAAGAGACGAGTATCCATGTCTTCTTTTTATGACATGAATAAATTTCATCGAAAATAAAAAAATGAATCATTTCTTTCATTTGATTTTCGCTTGTCTGGCACGACGCCTGCTTGATGGATGGCATGATAAACTTCTTTGGCCGTGGAAATCGCAAGCAGGGTGAAGCTTCTCAATCCACCAGTGGAAAATTCCGGCGCCGCAGGCGCGCCCCGTTGACGAAGCGTTGGGGGCGCCGTGTGCTGGTGCCGTGGCCGGCCGGGCCGGCGCGCTGGTTTCTCAGTTTTCTTTTTCTGGCACCCGCTTCGCTTCGGGCGGGTGATGTCGCGAAGACATCTCTTTTTGCTCAGACTGTTCAAATCGCGACAGCGCCGATTTTCATGCGCGCGGCAAAGGGGGCGACTTCTTTTGCCCGACATTACGCGGAAGCGTGTCCGTCCGAATGTTCTAATATCCTTGAATCCAAGGAGAACGGGTCGTCTTTTTACGTTAATGAAAAAAATTCAATAATACTTAGTAAATCCATCAATAGATTCATGTCGCTTCATCGAGGAATGGCATGAGTTGTGCTTTTTCGGAGTGACAGGAAGTGAATGCGCAAAAAGAAGCAGAACGAAAATCAACTCAACCAAAGGAGTGAGCATGGACAACCCGGAAAATTCGTATGACAGGATGGGGGGGACACAGCCTCCCTACGGCAGGTCGCGTTCTTATTTTTACGGTCATTCCCACCGCCAGGACTGGAACCGGGTGGTGGAGGCCTTGTGCGCCGCGGCGTTGCGGATTCACGACGAGGAGGTCCCCGTGGGAGATCCGACTGCAGGAATTTCTTTTAGACCGAATTTAGGCCGAACAGACTAACCTAAGGAGGTGGAAATGGGAGCAACGCGTGGCAGGGTATGGTTGGTACCCTGCCGCGCGTGTCTGTTTTCAGAGATCCTTGTTTAATTCTTTGCGGATCAGGGCTGCGACGTCGTCGTGTCCTTTTTCCTCGGCAAGCATGAGGGCGGTTTTGCCCGCATTGTTCTGCGCGTTGATGTCGGCGCCTTTTTCGAGCAGCGCGCGGACCACGTCGATGTAGCCCTTATGTGAAGCGAGCATGAGCGGAGTATGGTTGTGATCCGTGGCGGCGTTGGCATTCGCGCCGCCGTTGAGGAGCTGGCGCACGGCTTCGACGTTGTTTTCGTAGGCGGCGAGCATGAGTTCGCTCGCGCCCGCGAGTTTGAGTTTGTGGACGACGCCCCGGTGGCCGTTGAAGGCGGCCATCATGAGCGCGGTGTTTTCGAGTTTGTCCTGGGCGTTGACGTCGGCGCCGTTCTGGATGAGGACATCAGCCACTTCCTCGTGGCCGTTGAAGGCGGCCATCATGAGCGCCGTCTGGCCCGTGGCTTTGAGGTTTACGTCGGCGCCGGCTTTCACGAGGGCGTTGACAGTTTCAGCGCGTCCGCCGGTCGCGGCGTAATGCAGCGCGGTGTAATTGAAATTTTCGTCCTTGGAGTTCACGGCGGCGCCTTTTTCCAGGAGGAGTTTGACGGTCTGCGAAAAGCCTCGTTCCGCCGCCATCATGAGCGCCGTCTTGCCTTCAACGGGCTCCTTTTCGTTGATCGCGGCGCCTTTTTCCAGGAGGAGGGCGGCGATCTCGACGTGTCCGCCTGAGGCGGCAAGCATGAGCGCACTCATGCCTTTGGCGCTTTTCCCCTGAATGGAAACGCCCGCCTGCAGAAGAAGGCGCACCGTCGCGAAATCTCCCATGCCGATGCGGGCGAGGAGCACGATGGGCTCGCAGGAGATCCCTGATTCCGCGAGTTGCTGCAGGGCTTTCTCCTTGTCGGAAAAGTTCGGGGGTTGAGGCGTGGATTCCATCCATTGGCCACCGCGCGGACACCCATATCCGAAGGTTGCGCCCGCTGGCGCCGAAGACAATGTACGACGAAGGGGAGCCGCAAAGCGAGTCTGAAGCAGGACTCAGTCCTCGTGCAGCGCGAGCACGGAATTGAAGGAACCGTGCGGATTGGGGACTTGCTCGGGAGCGCGCGGGTCGGAAACCCAGCGTCCGTCGATGACGTAGCGATATTCGTAGCGCCCGCGTTCGAGCGAAAGTTCGATCTTCCACCAGCCATTGCCAACGGATTGCATCGGCGTGGCACGAGGCTTCCACCGATTGAAACTTCCCGCGAGGAGAACTTCCTTGGCGCTCGGATGATGGAGTTCCACCTCCACGGTGCGGTGCGATTTTTTTGGGGCAGGCTGAACCTTCACCTTGGTTTTCATAGGTTCGGATAAGACGCAGACGTTGTATAACCTAACCCGAAAGGACGGGGTTGCAAGTGGCCACGATTGAATGAAAGGAAGGGTGTTTTGCGATGCGGCGAAGGGCTTTTTGAAGCAACGTTTTGCCGGGTTCCATGCGATGCCATGGAGAGGCCCCAGAGGGATGGGGCAGGGGGATGAGATCGAAGGCATGGCCTGAATGTGTGACGCGAAACGTGTTGCCGATCACGTCGTCCAGCCGCGTGACGGGAAGGAATTGAAGGATGGCGAGTTTGCCCACGGGAATGACGAGCTCGGGTTCCAGAATGTCGAGTTCCTGCTTCAGCCATGTGGAACAAAATTGAATTTCCTCGTCGGAAGGCACCCGGTCGCCGCCGGTTGTTTTTTTTCCGGGAAAGCAACGGCAGACTGCGGCCATGTAGACGCGGGAGCGAAAATCGGTCTGGGTGATGCCTGTGGCTTCCTCGAACCAGCGGAAAAGGGTCTTGCCCGCGGTCCATGCGAAGGGTTTTCCATAGAGCGGTTCCTTGTCGCCTGGAGCCTGGCCCACAAGCATCACCTTGCTGAGAACGGGACCGCCGCTCACCACGGGTTTCAGCATGCCGGCGCAGCGCGTGCAGGCGCGGAGCTGGGCGACGTGTTTTTCGAGAAGCTGCTGGCGTGAAGGCATGGATCTTGAAATTTAAAGCAAATGGAGGGACGCTGCAGGCATGAAAAAAGCATATCTCCTCTTATTTGCAATGCTGGGTTTCGCGGGATGCGGCACGCCTGACCCGACATCGTATACGGCGCCTTCCAAAAACCAGGCGCAAATCAATGATTATCAGGACAACGACCAGCGCGCGGTTTCGGAGTCAGAGACAGGAACGCGGTGGAAGCGCGTGGGAACCCATGAGGTCGAGCAGCGGGATTAAGCGACAACAAGGAGGAGAAGGCCAAGCCTCCTTTTTCACTCGTACTTACGTAAACACGATCACGTGTCTTTTCAGTACGGCGTCTGCCAGGGCACCCGCCTGGCGCAGGTCACGGGCCATTGCTTCCAGGAACGACGTGCTCTCGCAGAGACGACTCCACTCGTCGCGTGTGAATTGATGGGCGAATTCGCCCATTTCACGCGGCGTGGGATAGTGAGCTTTCGGAGACCAACCCAAGACTTTTTGCACCTTTTGACGTATCGAGGATTCTTGTGGGTTCAGTCGGTTCATGTCTGCCCCCTTTAATCGTAATATCGGCGGGATTCCCGAAATGTAAAGGTCTGGCCCATCAAAATAGGACGATCTACTTCATGCGCGTGGCGCATCCCAGCCGCTTTTTTGCGCATTGCGGCTCAAGTTGGCCGTCTCTCGTTAACGAATGGCTTCTTCGCCGTTCGCTCCGATGGCCCCCACGGGGCATTCGCGCAACGCCTGATCGCAAAGTAGAAATTCGCTGGTGGCTGCGGGCTGACGATGAACAAAACCTTCGCCGAGACGCGTCTTCGTAAAATGTTCCGGCGCAATGTCATGGCAGAGCTCGCAATGGACGCAGGATGTATCGACATAATACTTTCCTGGAGCGTTGAATTCAAAGCGTTGCTGCAGTTCAGCCATAAGCCCGCATTTTAGCGCGGACTGCTGAAAAAGAAATTCTTTTTACCGCCTACGCAAAAGTCTTGTCTGCGGGGCCATGAACGAATGAAGCGGGTAATCTCGCCGTAGCCTTGGCGAAGGCGGATATGCTTCGGCGTGGTTGCGGTGAAGACATTATGATTTAGGAAAAATGGTGCCTTATGCGGGTGTCGAGGGGCGCCGACGCGGGAATGTGAGCTCGCGCATTCCCATAAGGCCCTGCGGACGCGTGAGCATCATGATGATCAGAAGCAGCGAGTAGGCGACCATGCGGTAATCTGAAAATTGTCGCAGCGCTTCGGGAAGGATCGTGAGCACGGCGGCGGCGATGAGCGAGCCGCTGATGCTTCCCAGGCCACCGAGCACGACCATCACCACGATCTCGATGCTTTTTAAAGTGTCGAATTCCCCCGGCACGATGAAGCCCGTCGCCGAGTGCGCGAAAAGCCCGCCGGCCACGCCCGCAAAAAAACTGCCCGTGAGAAACGCGAGGACTTTGTAGCGCGTGATGTCGATGCCGATCATCGACGCCGCGAATTCATCTTCGCGGATCGCGAAGAACGCCTTGCCTTTGACGGAATAAACTAGCCGGCTCACCATCACCACGCACGCAAGCATCCAGCCGTAAACCCAGAAAAAATTCGCGTTCGTCGGAATGTCGCCCATGCCGCGCGGTCCGCCGACGGCTTCCGTGTTCAGGATGAGGATGCGAATGATTTCGCCAAATCCAAGCGTGGCGATCGCCAGATAATCTCCGCGGAGCCGCAACGTGGGGATGCCCACGATCAGGCCAGCCATGGCGGCAGTGATGCCTCCGAGAACGATGGCGATGCCCGCGCCGATTCCCAGGGCTGCGGTTTCCACGCCTCCCGTCCAGTGCATGTGCGCGACCCATGGCTTCATGACGAAGGAGCTGAAGGATGCGGCCACATAAGCGCCGAGCGCCATGAAGCCCGCGTGACCGAGCGAGAATTGTCCCGTGATGCCGTTGATCAAATTCAAGCTCACCGCGAGGATCGCGGCGATGCCGACGTCGATCAGAATTTTGTAATAGTAGCTGTGGTTCCATCCCGTGGCGGCTGTGATCCGGTCGAGGACCAGCAAAACGGCGAAGGCCATGAGGATCGTCGCGTTGTTTTTCAACATGCGCATATTAAACCTTCTCGATCGTTTTCTTTCCGAGCAGTCCGCTGGGTTTGATGAGAAGCACGAGGATGAGAATGACAAACGCGATCGCGTCCTTGTAGGTGGAGCTGATGTAGGAGGCGGTGAGCGTTTCCGCCTCGCCGATGAGAAAACCTCCGAGGAGCGCGCCGGGAATGCTTCCGATCCCACCGAGCACGGCGGCGACGAAGGCGCGAATGCCGGGCGCGAAGCCGGTCAAGGGATCGATCGACGGATAGCTCAATCCAAAAAGCACTCCTGCGGCGCCCGCGAGCGCCGATCCCAGAATGAATGTGAAAGAAATCACATGATCGACGTTCACACCCATCAGGCTCGCCGTCTGGTAGTTGAACGACACGGCGCGCATGGCGAGCCCGAGCTTCGTGTGATGCACGATGAAGTGAAGGATGACCATCAGGGCGATCGCCACGACAAAGACGAGCACTTCGATGTTTGAGAGCGTGAGCGATCCGATGTGGATCGCTTCGCGCGTTTCGATGAGGCCCGGGAAAGCCTGGGGAGTGGGGCCGAAGACGGCGTGAAGCTGGCCGGCATTTTCGATCAGGAGGGAGACGCCGATCGCGGTGATGAGAAGTGAAAGCTTCGGCGCGGAGCGGAGCGGGCGGTAGGCGACGCGTTCGATGACGCCGCCGATCAATCCACAGGCCGCCATGGCCATGCCGATGATGCAGAAAAGGGAAATCCAGGAGGGATGCATGTCGAGGCGGGTCCAGCGCGCAAAATAGATGCTGAGCATCGCGCCGAGCATGAAGACGTCGCCGTGTGCGAAGTTGATGAGCCGCAGGACGCCGTACACCATCGTGTAGCCCAGCGCGATCAACGCGTAGATGCTGCCGAGCTTCAATCCCTGCAGAATTTGTTGAAGGAAAAGTTCCAAGTCAGATGGCGGTGAACCACCCGGGTTCGGGCGGTGAACCCTGTCCTTTTAGTCCGACGGCGCTTGAGTGACAAACAGAAAGCAAACCACTTACGGAGAGACGAGCTGAACGAAATTGAATTTGCCGTGCTCGATCTTCAACACCACGGCGCCTTTTTGCGCGTTGCGATGCTCGTCGATCGTGATCTTGCCGGTGACGCCTGGAAAATCCTTCGTCTTGGCGAGCGCATCACGGATGGCCTGCGGATCGGTGCTTCCCGCCTGCGCGATCGCGTTGAACAAAATATTCGCGGCGTCATAGCCGAGGACCGCCATGGAATCGGGCGTTTCCTTGTACGTCTGATTAAATTTCGCGACGAAGTCCTTCACTTCCGGACGCGGATCGTCCTGGCTGTAATGCGTGCTGAAATAACAGCCTTCGACCGCGGTGCCGCCGTTCTTGATCGTCACTTCGGAATCCCAGCCATCTCCGCCGAGCAGGGGCGCATGGATGCCGAGTTCGCGCGCCTGGCGTGCGATGAGCGTGCAATCCGTGTAGTAACCGGGCACGAAGATCGCTTCGGGATTTTTGGCGCGCAGATTGTTAAGCTGCGGTTTGAATTCCTTGTCGTCGGCTTGATACGCTTCTTCGGCGACGATCGTGCCGCCGAGTTCCTTGAACTTTTCCTTGAAGAATTGCGCGAGGCCGACGCTGTAGTCATTCTTTCGGTCCGTGAGCACGGCGGCGTTATGAACCTTCAGGTTGTCGAAGGCGAATTTCGCCATCACTGCGCCCTGGAACGGATCGATGAAGCAGGTGCGGAAAATATAGTCGCCCTTTTCCGTCACGGCGGGATTCGTCGAGGCGGGTGAAATCATGGGGATCTTGTTCTGCTGGCAGATGGGAGCCGCCGCGATGCTGCGCGAGCTGGCGACTTCGCCGAGGACGGCGATCACGCGGTCGCGTTGAATGAGCTTCAGCACCGCGCTTGTCGCCTGTTCGGGTTTGCCCTGATCATCCTCCACGATGACGCGGATTTTTTTGCCAAGCACGCCCCCGCGGTTGTTGATCTCGCTTGCGGCAAGCTCGACTCCCTTGTGCGTGCTCTGGCCGAAAGTGGCCGTGCTTCCCGTGAGGGAGCCGTATTCGCCCACCACGATTTCGTTGTTGTTCGAGGAATTGCATCCCGAGAGGATGAGCGCGCCGAGAATCAGCAGGGAAAGGGAGGATTTCATAGGCAAAAGAAGATTCCCGAGAAGTAGGGAAATTCCGGAGTCCAGTCAAGCAGGCCGTCCTTCATGGACAATCGGATGGAGTCGGATTATAGAAATGCGATGCCTGCCGAAGCCGCTCCTCTGTCTGTCGTCAGCGCGATCATCGCGGTCGCGCTTTCCGACATCAGCCTGGCGTTCGACAACGCGCTCGCCAACTCACAGATGGCGCACGGCCTGCCCAGGGCGCAACAGAGCAAGGCGCTCCTTTTCGGCATGTTGCTTTCATGCTCCATCATGATCGTGCTGACGTTCGTCGTCGTTCAGATCCGGACGCATATGGACTGGGTGCGTTATCCCGCGGGAGCATGGCTGATTTTCGTGGTCTACAAGCTCTGGTTCGACAAGGACAGGCACCACGCGCCGGGCACGGCCGCGCAGGCGTTGATGAAAGCGGTGATCCTGATTGCCGTCACCGATCTCACCATGGCCGCGGACAACGCGATTGCGAATTCCGAGTTCGCCCTTCGCGCGGGGCCGGAACATCTTTGGACGGTTCTGATTTTCGGGCTCCTGCTTTCCTGCGTTTTCATGATCGCGTGCACGTACGCGATCGTCTGGATCCGGCGGTACGCGGAATGGATCAAATATCCCGCCGGAGCGTGGCTGCTTTACGTCGCCTGGCTGATTCTTTCAGGCCACCATCACTGATTCCATTGCGGATGGAAGCGCTGGTCCCATTTCCAAAGCATGAACCACGTCCAGAGCCGCTGGCCATGGTCGTAATGTTCCGAGAGGTGTTCCGTCCAGACGCGCTGAAGCTCCGTGCGGCGAAACGTGGCCTCCAATCCCGCGCTCCATTTGCCTTCGATGGATTCTTCGACGGTATCCTTCCATTGGCGGCGCATCCATTTGCCGATCGGCATGCTGAATCCTTTTTTCTCGCGATCGAAAAATTTCGGGGGGAAGGCCTCGGGATAAAGGCGTTTTAAAATCACCTTGGTGCGACGCCGGCCTTTTTCGCGCAGGCGCGCGGGGAGGCTCGCGGCAAATGCGGCAATGTCCTGATCGAGGAGGGGACAGCGCACTTCGAGGGAGCATGCCATGCTCGCGTGGTCGACCTTGCGAAGAATGTCGTCTGCGAGATAGGTCTCCACGTCGACGGCCTGCCATTTGGCGATGCCGCGAAGTTTTTGGTGCATGCTGAGATGATTGTCGATCCATGCGGCCGCGAAATGGCCTTCGGGCGAATGCTTCCAGATCGAAAGACGGTCTTCGTCATGCCAGCTCCCGAGGAGCGCGAGATATTGCTCGATGTCGCCGCGTCCCACGATGGTATCGAGCGCCGAGCGCGGCCACTTCAGCGAGCGACGCGAGGAATTCACGAGGCGCTCCATCGCGAACACCAGGCGGCTTCCCAGAAGCCAGGGTTGCGAGAGGCCGAGGCGCTGAAGTTGTCGTGCTCGCTTCAAATGTTGATAGCGTTTGTAGCCGCCAAAAAGTTCGTCGCCGCCGTCGCCCGAGAGCGCGACCGTCACATGCTTGTACGTGAAACGGGAGAGAAGATGCGTTGGAAGAAGGGATTGGTCGGCAAACGGTTCGCCCATGTGGTCGACGAGTTCATCAAGTGAATCGAGCGAATCGGGCTGGACGCGCATCTCGAAATGATCGGTGTTCAGGATTCGAGCCACCTTTCGGGCGTGGTCCGATTCGTCGAAGCGCGGATCGTCGAAACCAATGCAAAACGTGCGGACCTTGCCGTTCACTTTTTTCATCGCCGCCGCCGTGATGCTGGAATCCACGCCGCCGCTCAGGAACGCGCCAAGCGGGACGTCCGCCATGCTGCGGCTGCGCACGCTTTGTTCCAGAAGCTCGCGCATTTCGCGAACAGCATCCTCATCGCTCACACCCGCAGGAAGTTGCTTCGTCCAGTCCAGTTCCCAGTAACGCGCGGGAAGCGAGGCTTTGCCATCGCGCACGAACATGGTCGAAGCGGCGGGCAGACGCCGGATCTCCTTCCACGCGGTGTAGGGGCTTGGCACGTATTGGAGGGTGAGATAAGCGTCCAGCGCGTCAGGATGGACGTCACGCGTGCAATCGGCGAGTTTCAGGAGCGAGCCGATTTCCGAGGCGAAATAAAAGCCGGTGGCTGTTTCCGAATAGACGAGCGGTTTTTTGCCGAAGCGATCGCGCGCGAGAAAAAGCGTGTGGCGCGGCTCGTCGTAGATGGCGAAGGCGAACATTCCTCGCAAATTTTCGACGCAGCGTTCGCCGAGGTCTTCGTAAAGATGCAGGATGGTTTCGCTGTCGCTGCGCGTCTTGAAATGATGGCCGCGCGATTCGAGATGGTCGCGCAGTTCGGGGAAGTTGTAGATCTCGCCGTTGAAAATGAGGTGGAGCGTGCCGTCCTCATTGCTCATGGGCTGGCTGCCGGTCTGGAGATCGATGATCGAAAGCCGGCGGAAACCGAGGCCGGCCTGGTCATTGTTCCAGATGCCCCGTTCATTCGGGCCTCGATGGGAAAGGGAATCGACCGCCTTCTGGAAAAGAGCGGGTTCTGGAACCCATTCGCCCTTGGACACATATCCGATAATGCCGCACATAGTCGCGCCGGTATATTGAGCTGGGCATGGGACAGAGGCAAACCAAAGGAGAGTCTTCGAAATCTTGTTAATCCTGAAAATTCTGTCCTTTGCACCGAAATTTTCCTTCTGACCTCTGTGGTTGTTGAGGCTGTTTTTTTAGGTTAATCTGAGAATTCGACTGATTGGACTTTTCTATGCCTGAAGGCGTCATCACCATTGGCGGAGCGCGCCAGCACAATCTGAAAAACGTGTCGCTCACGATTCCGCGCGACAAGCTCGTCGTGATCACGGGCTTGAGCGGCAGCGGCAAGTCTTCGCTCGCGTTCGACACGATTTACGCCGAGGGCCAGCGCAAATATGTCGAAAGCCTTTCGGCCTACGCGCGGCAATTCCTCGACCAGATGCAGAAGCCGGACGTCGACTTCATCGACGGCCTCTCGCCGGCGATCGCCATCGAGCAGCGCTCGTCCGCTTCGAATCCGCGCTCCACGATCGCCACGACGACGGAGATTTTTGATTTTCTGCGCCTGGTTTTCGCGCACGTGGGAACGCCGCATTGTCCTTCATGCGGCAAGCCGATCCGCAGTCAGAGCATTCAGGACATTGTGGACCGCATCCTCGCGATGCCGCAGGGAACGCACTTGATGCTGCTCGCGCCGCTCGTGCGCGGTCGAAAAGGCGAGTTTCGGGACGTGCTCGAGAAAATCCGAAACCAGGGTTTCGTCCGCATGCGCGTGGACGGTGAATTCGTCGAGATCGAATCGACTGGGGAAAAGGCGACGCCTCCTTTGCGCCTCGAAAAAACGCAGACGCACGACATCGAGGCCGTGGTGGATCGGCTTCCGATTGACGTCAAATTTCGCACGCGCATCGCCGACTCGGTCGAAACCGCGCTGAAGTGGGGACAGGGAACGTTGATCGCCCTGACGCGCGCGCCCTCCAAGACGGAAACGCCCTGGACCGAGACGTTGTTCAGTACGATGAACGCCTGCGTGGAATGTGGCATCAGCCTGGGGGAATTCACACCTCGTCATTTCTCATTCAACAGCCCCTACGGCGCGTGTCCGCGATGCCACGGCATCGGACAGGAAATGGTGTTCGACGAGGAATTGATCGTTTCCGATTTCGACAAGAATATCGAGCAGGGCGCGATCGCCCCCTGGAAGCGCGGCGGACGACGGCTCATCACGCATTACAAAATGCTTTTGCGCAATGTGTGCGCCCATCTGCATGTGGATGCGGCGACGCCGTGGAAGGACATCCCCGAGGCAAAGCGCGCGCAGATCCTCCATGGCACGGGTGAAGAGGAAGTCACATTTCGTTTCACGCGCAACGGCAAGCCGCAGAACGTCGTGAAGCCGTTCGAGGGTGTCGTGCCTCAACTGCAGCGCCTTTACACGGAAACGGAGAGCGAATTCACGCGCAAACGTCTTCGCAATTACCAGACCTTCCAGCCATGCACGGCGTGCCACGGCTCACGCCTTAAGAAGGAAAGCCTCGCCGTCACGCTGGGCGACAAGTCGATCATCGACGTCACGCGTCTCTCCGTCGCCGAAGCGGTTCAATTTGTGGAAAACCTTCAGCTCACGGAGCAGCAACGGACCATCGCGCGGCAGGCCCTCGTTGAGATCTGCTCCCGGCTCAGTTTTCTTTCCGAGGTGGGCCTGGATTATCTCACGCTCGACCGCGAGAGCGGGACGCTCTCAGGCGGAGAGGCGCAGCGCATCAAGCTGGCGACGCAGATCGGTTCGAAACTTTCCGGAGTCATTTACGTTCTTGATGAGCCGAGCATCGGTTTGCATCAGCGCGACAATCAGCGATTGATCGGCACGCTCATGCAATTGCGCGGCCTCGGCAACACGGTGATCGTCGTCGAACACGACGAGGATATGATCCGTCAGGCCGATCATATCGTCGATCTTGGCCCGGGCGCGGGCGTGCATGGGGGCGAAGTGGTGGCGCAGGGCGCGCTGGAGGACATTCTTGCCTCTCCCAAATCGGTGACGGGCCGTTATTTGACGCATGAATATCAGATCAAGCCGCCGAAGCGCCGCGTTCCGCCCGGGGATGGATGGATCAAGGTCGCGGGCGCGAGCGAAAACAATTTGAAAAACATTCGCGTCGAAATTCCCGTCGGACTTTTTACATGCGTCACGGGTGTGAGCGGCTCGGGCAAGAGCACGCTTGTGGATGATATTTTGCGCCGCGCGTTGCAGCGAAAGCTCCATAACTCCACCGACAAACCCGGGAAACATGAAAAGATCACGGGGACGGATCATATCGATAAGGTGATCGTCATCGACCAGTCGCCCATCGGACGCACGCCGCGCTCCAATCCGCTCACCTACACCGGGGCGTTTGGCGTGATCCGCGATCTTTTCTCCTCGTTGCCCGCGTCCAAGGTGCGCGGTTATGGACCCGGAAGATACAGTTTCAATGTGAAGGGCGGACGTTGCGAGAAATGCGAAGGCGATGGCATTTTGAAAATCGAGATGCATTTTCTACCGGACGTGTACGTGGTTTGCGAAGCGTGTCAGGGGCAACGCTACAATCGCGAAACGCTCGAGATCACGTACAAGGGAAAGAACATCGCCGACGTGCTCAACATGACGGTGGACGAGGGCGTGGAATTTTTTCATGGGATTCCCGGGGTGAAGGACACGCTCGTGATGCTGGCCGAAGTGGGTTTGGGCTACATCAAGCTGGGGCAGCAGGCGACGACGCTCTCGGGCGGTGAAGCACAGCGGGTGAAGCTGTCTGCGGAACTGGGACGCAAATCGACGGGCCGGACGCTTTATATTTTGGATGAGCCGACGACGGGACTTCATTTCGCGGACATCGAAAAACTATTGGAGGTGCTGTTGAGGCTGCGTTCCAGCGGCAATACGGTGTTGGTGATCGAGCACAATCTCGATGTGATTCAATGCGCGGATTGGGTGATCGACCTGGGCCCCGAGGGCGGCGGGGCGGGAGGCCGGGTTGTGGTTGCGGGCACGCCGGAGAAAGTGGCAGACTGCGCCGAATCGCACACGGGGCGTTTCCTCAGTCAAAAGTGGGTGGGATTTGGAAAGACCGAAAAAAAATCCGTTTCTGCCGAGAAGATTCTTTCATGAAACGATTTCTAAAATTCGTTCTTCTCCTGCTTCTTGCAGCTTCCTGTTTCGCCTATGAAACCACCTCTGAGGAGAAGCGCCTCTTCACCTTCGGTCAGAAGGCGATGGAAGACCATTTGTATGAGCTGGCGGAGACGCAGTTTCAGGCGCTGCTGAGCGGATTTCCCCAATCCGAATTTCGTGATGAGGCCGCGTGGCTGCTCGCGCGGGCGAAACTCAATCAGGGCCGCGCCCGCGATGCGCTCGATCTGCTGCAGACGCGGGTAAGCTCGGTCTCCACCGCGTGGCAGGACGCCTATCTTTTTTACATTGGCGAAGCGCAGTTGAAGGCCGACGAGCCGGCGGATGCGTTGCAGACCTTCGGTAATCTTGGTGCGCGTTTTCCGAAGAGTAAATATGCGATGGACGCGCGCTACGGCATCGCCCGCGCGCTGCTTCAACAGCAGAAGTATGACGCCGCGCAGGAAATCCTGCGGGTATTGCAAAAGGAAGGCTCCTCCGAGCTTGCGGCCCGCGCCACGCTTTCGCTCGGCATGACTTATTTCCTGCAGAAGAAATACGACCAGGCTTCGACGATCCTGACGAAGCTTGCGAAGGACGAGAGCCGCAACGCGGTGGGCTTTCAGGCCCTCTACACGCTGGGCGAGATGGATCTCGAGCGCAAGCAACCCGACGTGGCGCGCTCGCGTTTCGAAATCATCACGCGTTCCGACCGCCCCGAGGCCCAGAGCATTGTCCCTTCCGCCCTTTTCCGTCTCGGACAGCTTGATGCGACGGCCGGCAATGCCGCTGAAGCCGCGGCCTCCTATGAGCAGGCGTTTCGCAAAAGCGATGACACCTCCTTCCGTCTCAATTGCGTTCGAAAACTGGAGGAAATCTATCTGAAGCTGAACAAACCGCAGGCCCTTGCCGATCGGTTGAACGACTGGCACAACGAAAACGCCACCACGCGCCTCGGCGAATCCCTTCAATTGGAAATTGGCAGCCTGTGGCAAAAGGCCGACAAGCGCGACCAGGCGATCCGCGCGCTGCAGCTTTATTTCGATCAATATCCCGCGGGAGCGCTCGCCGATCAGGCGCATTTTCAGCTCGGCTGGGTTTTTCTCGAGGATAAAAAATATGAGTCGGCGGCTTCGGAGTTTCAAAAAGCGGCGGAACACACCACGGACCCGCAACTTCAGTCGGACGCGTGGCTCAAGTTGGGCGATTTGAATTTCGAGCGCGAACAATTCGAGGATGCCGCCGCTGCCTACACGAAGGCGTACCAGGTGAAGGGGGTTTTGGATTCCACCAAGAGCGAGCAGGCCCTTTATCAGGCGGCGAACGCTTATTTCCGCGCGGGCAACAATGCGCAGGTTTTTCAACTGCACGCCACGCACACGGCGGATTTTTCGGATGGAAAGCTCGCGCCCGAATTTTTGCTCCTGGCGGCGGAGGCGAACCGGCGCAACGGCGACATGCAGAAGGTTGCCGATGGATATCAAAAGTTGATCAAACAATATCCCAATTCGAATTACGTTCCGCGCACCTGGATCGATTACGCAGAGGCGCTCTATGCGCTTGGAAAATACAAGGAGGCCATTGATGCCGTGAACGCCTTCATTGAAAAATATCCAAAGAATGAATTGGTGCCGCGTGCGATCCTGAATCGCGCGCGCAATCTGGAACGCCTCGATCAAACCAGCAAGGCCGTGACGGAATTCGAGGGGCTCGTCAAAAATTACCCCAAGCATCCCGCCGCGCTGGAGGCGCTCTTCTGGCTCGGCACCTATTACGATCGTTCCAAAAATTATGCCAGGGCCCAGGAGGAGTTTGAGCTCCTTCGGAAAAATTCGCCCGCCAATCCCCTCGCTCCCGAAGCAACTTACTTCGCCGCGCTCGCCGCGTATCGC
>Ga0207107_1084_pt1 | contig 21947 bp, 18 predicted proteins | sample Alteio_BWMinHeat_75_FD_153555 | JGI IMG/M metagenome (GOLD analysis project Ga0207107, IMG submission 153555) | Enriched cells from forest soil in Barre Woods Harvard Forest LTER site, Petersham, Massachusetts, United States -... | ecosystem: Environmental > Terrestrial > Soil > Temperate forest >... | reverse complement strand
AGTCCAGGCGCCGAGATTTCTGACCAGATGGAAATGTCTCTTGCACCTGCTGCAGCCAAGATTTCCGCGGCTTGGATAGAGATGTCGCGATTCATGGCGTGTTCGTTTTCGCCCCAGGCGCAATTTATTTTTAGCGTGGGGATGCCCCAGGCGTCTGGTTTTTCCTTGTCAATTTCGATGTAATTGTCGTGGCTGGGGAGGCACTCGCCGAAACCGCCCATGCCGTAGCGCCACGGGCCGGGCATTTTCAGTGCGTTCTTAAATTCCTTGCCGAGTCCGGTCATACCGAAACCGCGAGTCCAGCCGTCGCGGCTGCCGCCGCCCTGGAAGCCGTAGCCACGGAGAAATTCCTTTTGCTTGGTTTTGATGTTGCGGAAACGCGGGATGTACGTGCCGTTGGGGCGATCGCCGAAGGGCATTTTGTCTTCGTGGCCGGGCATGACGCCTCCGGCGCCTGCGCCCATGTGGTGGTCCATGAGGTTGTGGCCGAGTTCGCCGCTAGCGTTGCAGAGACCGTTCGGAAATTCTGGCGTGGCGGAATTGAGGAGAATGCGCGTGGATTCGAGCGCGGAAGCGCAGATGAAAAAGATGCGCGCTTTGAACTCGACGGCTTTTCTGGTTTGCCCGTCGATGGCGCGGACGCCGCTAACGCGGCGAGCATTCGAATCGTAAATGAGGCTGTGCACGACGCTAAACGGGCGGAGGGTGAGCTTGCCGGTTCTTTCGGCAGCGGGCAGCGTGGAATTGAGGCTGCTGAAATAAGAACGCGTGATGCAGCCGCGGTGACAAATGCCGCAGTAGTGGCAAGCGGCGCGGCCTTTGTGGACTTTGGTGAGCACGGCGGAGCGGCCGATGGTCATCATGCGGTCGTCGAAATGTTTGGCAATGGCGTCTTTTACGTCGAGCTCGACGCAGGTCATTTCCATGGGCGGGAGAAATTTGCCGTCGGGAAGCTGTGGGAGGCCTTCGGGCTGGCCGGAGATGCCGGCGAATTCTTCGACGTAGTCGTACCACGGCTCGATGTCGGCGTAGCGAATTGGCCAATCGACGCCGACACCTTCTTTGAGATTGGCTTCGAAATCGAGATCGCTCCAACGATAGCTTTGGCGGCCCCAAGTGATGGATTTGCCGCCGACTTGGCGGCCGCGAATCCAGGAGAAGTGTTTGCCGGGAACGAAGGAGTAGGGATTCTCGTCGTCGCGGACGAAAAATTGGTTCGAGAATTCGTCGCAAGCGTAATAGCACTCGCGCTGAATGGGCTGGGTCTTGACGCGCTCGGCGCGATTGTCCCAGTTGCGATGCTTGAGTTCCCAGATGGGGACGTGCTCGACGTAGTCGCGTTCGGGGACGATCGGGCGGCCAGCCTCGAGGATCAGGGTGTTCATGCCTTTTTCGGTGAGTTCTTTGGCGGCCCAGCCACCAGTGATTCCCGAGCCGACAATGATGGCGTCGTAGGTGTTGGTTGGCATGTCGGCTCCTAGCCTTTCTTTTCTTCGACGAGCGGAGCGCAGCCGTGCTGGGCGCCGGGGATGATTTGGAGTTTAAGTTCCTGGGTGAATCCGATTTCGGAGGTGTAGTAACCGTGGAGGGTGATGCCTTTGAAGACGCGCCAGAAATCACCTTGGAGCTGGGTATCGCGCTTTTCGGGAGGGACAGAGCCGTGATGTTCGCGGGCTTTTTCGGCGACGGAGGCGTCGTCCAGGGCGCGAAGCTGGGCAAGTTGCTGGTCCGGCGAAGCATCGACGAATTTCTTGGCGTAGAGGAGATTGCTTTGGATGTCGACGGCAGCGAGACCATCGAGGAAATTCTGGCGTTCGGCATCGGTGGCCCATTCGGTGAGGATGATGTCGATGAATTCGTTGACGCGAGCGCCTTTTGCTCCGGGGGTATCCGTGGCAGGGATGATCTGGTCGATCATAGCGATCACTGTGTCGTTGAGATGGGGAGTTAGCGTTTGCGGTTTGTAGCTGGAGGTGGGCTGTGCGGATTGGAAGGCCGCGAAGAGTTCGGGAGTTAGCGATGGCAGGACCGCGCCAGCGCCCAGCATTCGGAATAAATCACGCCGTTGCATAAGTGCTCCTTGTGATTTGCGAAGAGAGTTTTTTGCCGGAGGAGCCGGCAATTGCGGCCATTTCGCGAGCGGCGCGCAAAGCTGCTACGGTGTCGCCGGTAGCCATGAATTCCATGGCTACGTAGCGCTGATAGTTGAGCTGGCCGAGTTTGCGGAAAATGGATTCATAGTGAATTTCGCCGGTGCCTGGCTCGTGGCGGCCAGGGACATCGGCAACGTGAACGAGGCCGACGAGATCGATATTTTTTTCGAGCTTGGCGATTAGATTTCCTTCGGCGATTTGTTCGTGGAAGAAATCGTAAAGGAGTTTTACGTGGGGATTGTTGACGGAGCGGATGATTTCGAAGCCTTCGGCGGAGGAAGTGAGGAAGTATTTGGGGTTTTCTTCGGGGTCGATATTTTCGATGAGGAGTTCGATGTTGTTCTGGGCGGCGAGATCGCCGGCGCGTTTGAGAGTTTCGATGGCGTTCGAATGCATTTGCTCCTGGGTGAGGCCGGGAACCTTGTTCCCGGTTTGCAGGATGAGGCAGGAGGTTTCTAGTTCTTTCATGGTGGGCAGAAAATCGCGGACGGCTTGGAGGAAGGGATCGCGGTCGGCGGGATCGGCAATGGCGTGCCAGACGCCGGCGGTGCCGTCTACGGTGATGTTGAGCTGGTGGAGTTTTTGGCGTGCTGCGGCGTAGTCGGACTTGGACCAGTCTTTGTATTCGCCGACGAGTTCGACGGAGTGGTAGCCAGCTTCGGCTATTTTTTCGAGACGGCCGGCGAACGGCAACTTGGGATAGACGGTCCAAAGCATTACGGAGAAATGGAACGGCGGAGCGGCTTGGGACGACGATTCGGCTGAAGCGATGTGGACGGTGGGGGGCGCCAACCGGGAGATTGGCGTTCCCAGGGAGGCGCTTGAAGTTAGAGCGGCTCCTGCACAGGCGCCGAAGAATTCGCGGCGCTGCATATTAGGAGCCCAGCAATTCGGCGCGGACGTTTTTCAGAACGTACGCGGCGCGTTCGACGCCGACTTCGCCGGGGAGGATGGGGTCTTCGTTTTCTATGCTGAGGATGCCTTCAAAGCCGACGTCCATGTAGGCCTTGATAATGGACTTCCAAAGGGTTGCGCCATGACCATAGCCGACGGCGCGGAAGTTCTCGGAAGCGGTGTCCAAGTCGTTTTTGTCAAATGCAAAGTTCAGGACGCCGTATTTGTTGACGTTTTCCGGATAAAAGCTGGTGTCTTTCATGTGAGCGTGAAAGATAGCGCCTTGCTTCCCGAGATAGTGAATGACTTCGACCGGGTCGCAGCCTTGCCAGAAAAGATGGCTGAGGTCGCAGTTCGCGCCGATTTCTTCGCCGACGGCTTCGCGAAGCATCATCAGCGTGCGTGGATTGTAGACTACGAAATTTGGGTGCATTTCGAGCGCAATGCGTTTCACGCCATGATCGCGGGCCAGTTTGGCGGCGTCTTTCCAATAGGGGATGACCTTTTCCTTCCATTGCCAGTCCAACATTCGCGCGAACTCGGAGGGCCAGCGGTAGCAGGCCCAGTTGGGCATGGTGTCCGTGGGGGTGCCGCCCGGGCAGCCGGAGAATCCGACGATGACTTTGATATCGAGCATTTCAGCAAGGAGGACGGTTTTGCGGAAGGATTCGATGTCCTTTTGGGCGTGTTTGGGGTCGGGGTGAACAGGGTTGCCGTGACAGCTCAAAGTGGCGACGCGGATGCCTCGATCTTCGAATTTTTTCATCCAGGCTTTCGCTTTGGAGCGGTCGGCGATCAGTTCGTCGATGGGACAGTGGCTAGTGCTGTTGTAACCACCCGTGCCCATTTCCATCGCTTCTAGACCGAGTGCCGTGACTTTGTCGAGCATCTGGTCGATCGACAGATGGTCATAGACGGTATCGAAGACGCCGATGGGGATTCTGCGGAGGGAGCTGACGGGAGACCTGGGTTCTGCATTGGCTGAGGGGACGAGTTCCGCCGCGGGCGCCGCGGGCGCCGCAGTTGCCGGTACGGCGCCGGCGACTAAGGCGGCGCTAGTGGCGGCCAGGAATTGACGGCGGTCGACAGCGAATCTGGAAGGCGAATCGGACATTGAGGAGTCTCCGGAAATCCGGCGGAATTATACGCTGAGGAGGAGTTTAGAAAGATAGAAAATCGTTTTTTATTGGTGAAGCGGCGAAGTCGGGGGGAGTCGCGGGACGGTAAGTTGCGAGGGCCATTCGGGCGCTGCATGCAGCGCCACTACAAAGAAGTGAGCGGAGTATACTGCGAGGACTATGGTGATCGTGGCGATGTTGCGGGGCGTGAATGTTGGGGGGCGGAACAAGATTGCCATGGCGGAGCTGCGCTCGCTGTGCGCGGGGCTAAAACTGCGGGATGCGCAGACTTACGTGCAGAGCGGGAATGTGGTGTTTCGTACTGATGAGCGGGATATGGCGGCGCTGGCGGCGCGCATCGAGAAGGCGATTGAGAAGAAGTTTGGGTTTCGGCCAAGCGTGATTTTGCGGACCGCGGCGGATTTGCGACGGGTGATTGCCCGGAATCCGGTGGCGAAGCGGTCTGGGATCGAGCCTGCCAAACTGCTGGTGTCGTTTCTGGCTGGGGTGCCCAGCGCGGAGGCTCGCGATAACGTTCGCGGGATGAAAACTGATCCGGAGGAGATTTGGATTGAGGGGAGCGAGTTGTACATTTATTTTCCGAATGGGATGGGGAAATCGAAATTGCCGTGGTCGCGGATGGACAAGATTTTGGGGGTCGCTGGGACGGGGCGGAATTGGAATAGCGTGGTGAAATTGTTGGAGATGGCGGAGGCGATGGAAGCGGAGGAGTGAGCGGGCTCCGACTCGGTTTTGATGGCGGCCATGCTGGCGCCGCATGCTGCGCCACTACAAAGAATGGGTTAGGGGCGGCGCGGTTTCAGGTCGGTTAGGGCAGGGATGGAGACGGGATCGATTAGGGCGCGTTCGGGGATGGGCTTTTTTTGCTGGAGTGCGCTGACTAGCATTTCGATGGCTTGGCCAGCGTTGGGCGGAACGAAGATGGTGGCAGCTAGGCTACCGTCCTTGACCCAGACTTGGCCGGTTTTGGGCAGGCCGTCACAGCCGGTGAAGGGTAGGCTGAGCCAACGCTCGCGTTCAGATTCCTTGGTGATTTCCCGAAAGGCATTGCGGGCGCCGATGGCCATGGCGTCATCCTGAGCAGCGATCAAATCGATCGAGGCTTTCTGAGAAGTGCTGAGCTTGAGCCAGGAGCGGACGGCGCGCTGGGCGCTGTCTTCGGTCCACTGGCCGCGCAGCATGATGACGTGGATGTTCGCGGGCTTGGTCTCCATCATTCCAGTGGTGCGCTCTTTGGCAGCGGAATTCTCTGACGGACCTTGGATATAAAGGACTGCGCCGCCTTGTGGAAGAAGCGCGGCGAATTGTTTGCCCTGAATGCGGCCGATCTCGACGTGATCGGAGGTGATCGTGAACACGGGAACTTTGGACGTCTTGCGAAGTTCGGGGACATAGGTAGCTTCGCGATTGAGAATGGCCCAGCCGATTCCGGCGGAGACCGCGGCGCGCGCGACTTGCGGGAGCGCGGTGCCACCGACCGGCTCGAAAATCACAGCATCGGGGCGATCCGCTTCCGGAACTTGAATAGCACGGAGAAGCTGAGTGCTTTGCGTGATGGCGTCGTTGTTGGCGTAGACGATCTCAGCTTCGACGCCGAGTTTGCGCGCGGCTTCTTCAGCGGAGTGCGCTTGTTCAACTTGGTAATCGTTGTCGTCAGTGGTGAGGGAGACGAGGATGCGTAACTTGGCCATGGCTATTTATAGGAATCCGATGAATTGAACCGAATTAACGATACACGGCGGAACGGGAATGAAACAGAGCTATCGCCGGAAGTCTTGTGGAAATGTCACGAGTGCGAGATTTTGCATATGCAACGGGTATCGAAAATGGATTAGTGGACTGGCGGATGAGTCATCTCCATGGCCCAGATGGCGGCGGGGCGCATATACATCGAAGCGCGATAGTTGCCAGTAATGTCCCAAGCCTCGGGAGTGCGGAACCAGTAGCCTTTGGTTTCGTAGCTGGTGTGGTAGATGCCGCGGGCGGTGTGGAAGGCTTCGTCGGTGAGGCCGTCTTGGAGCATTAGAGCGGCGAGGCCGAAGGTTGTGCCGGTCCAGACTTCCTGGACTTGTTCGTTGCTGGTGATGATGGTGCCGTCGGCGGCTATGCCGTTGACCGCGCCCATTTCGCCGTTAGCGAATTTCATGACGTTGAGCGCGTAGATTTTTTTTAGAGCGCTGAGTCGCATGTCGCGCGGGACGATGTCGCCGAGGCCGGTGAGTCCGGCGTACCACTGACCGGCGAGCTGGTCGGCTTGGACGTTGTCTCGATATTCGCTGTTGGTGTCGTAGCGGAAGTATTCGCCGGTCCAGAGCTTTTTGATGTAGCTGGCCTGGCTCTGCGTGAAGAGGGCGTGATATTCGGCGGCTTTTGCAGGATCGCCGAGTTGTTTGGCGATTTCTTCGGCTGCTCGCAGAGCGGCCAGCCAGAGGCTGCCGGAGTAGGCGCTTTCTCCGCTGACGAGCCAAGTGTCATACGTTTGATCGGGATAGCCTTCGTTTTCGGGGATGCCGTCGCCATCGCGATCGTACTTACGAAGATATTGCAGGGCTTCCTGGATGGCGGGCCAGGTGTAGCGGAGAAACTCGCGGTCTTTTTTCCCGGTGAGAACGAAATCACGGTAAATCATGAGCACGAATTTGGTGTTGAGATCTTTCCAGCCGTTGGTGTCTTGCCAACTGAATTGATTGATTTGCACGAAGGGATCTTCTCTGGGAACGCCGAGATCGTGCGGGACGGCTCCTTTTGCTTTGCGAACGCGGAAAACATCGGAATTAGTTTGCCGGGACTTCCAGACCCACATCATTTTTTCGGGATACTCGCGCGGGACGACGTCGGCGAACGCGCGTATGACGTCTTTCTCGATCTGCGGCCAAAATTTGATCAGCGGCATGGAGCCATAGAAGCGGACGTCGAGCGTTTCGTAAAAAGGATAGTCGTAACATTCCATGAAGGAGTAGACCGGGCGGGATTTGGGATCAGAGCCGATTTGGCGACCCCAGAACGAACCGCCGTCGGCGAAAACGTAGAGTTCGTTGAAGAGCATGCCGCGGTACCAGTCGGGCTTGGTGGAGTCGTTGATGTAAGAAGCTTGCCAAGCGTCGATGGCGGCGCTCCAGGCGGAAGCGTTTTTCAGGGCGTCCTTGGCGATGGCCCAGGCGTTTTTTCCGTTGGTGCCAAAGAAATCGGTGTAGCGGCGAAGCCATTTGCGGCCGGCGCCGAATTCGACAATTGGCAAATCCCAAGAAATCACCATCGGGATGATGCGCTTTTCGCCGGGTTCGAGCGTAAAGCGGACGGCGATGGCACCAGCAAGCGGTTCGCCGCTGCTGGTCCAGGAGTTTTTGCTGTTGGCGAGACGGCCGTCTTTGGCGAAAGGTTCCCAGACGGATTTACCATTGCCCTCGGGATCGAATGTGGTTTGGTAATAGACTTCTACTCCCGGAGACTCGAGCGCAGCGATCGCGAACTGACCGTCCCAGGCGGATCGGATCGGTCCGATTTGATTGCGATCGAAGACGATGCCTTTCATCGCGCCGTCCTTGGTGGAATCCTGAGCGGCACGATTGAAATTACCTTCGCTGATGGCGCTGCTGAAATCACGATCGAAGTTGCGGAACCAGCCGATCATATTTTCCCACGAAAGCAGGAGTGAGACGGTGATGCGGCGGTTGGTGGGATTCTCAGCGTGCCAGCGGTAAACGGCTACGGGATAACTGGTTTCCTTGTAGTTGTCGGGAAGAATCGGAGAGAACTGCTCGAGGACGACGTGGGCTGGAAATTTTTCGGAGCGGTAGTCGTACCAAGCCTTTGGATAAAGGGCGTAGTAATCGCCGGCGCCGACAGGATAATCCCAGTTCCAGGAAGATAGGGCGTTGCCTTTCGGATGCGCAGAGGTGAGGACCTGGGCGAAACCGGTGGCATCGCCATCGGCTTGCTGAAACATGGCGAAGGAGTCCGCGAAAACCGTTTGGTAGCGATGCACGCCACCCTGCAGATGCCAACGGGCGAAATCGCCGCGATAGGTGCGGGAGAAAGTACCGGCACCGAAACCGCCGACCGGAGCGCCTTGCCAATATCCGTCGTCGATGTGGCCGGCGTCGAGGGCGGCTTTCCTGGTTCCCGGGTTGGAGAGCGGTGCGCCGAGGGGGCGCTTCCATGCGACGGCGGGGATGCCGTCATCCGCGCGAACGATGGAGGCGGCGAAAAAGCTGAGTGCAACGCAGGCGAGCACACAGCCGGGCACGAGAACGCGAAGTTTCACCAGACCTCCTTGGAACGCGGCGCACAAAGGGTTCCGCCCAAAAAGCACCCGAGGACGTTAGCTTGCAAGCTATAGAATATCCTTATTCTAAGCAACAGTTTATTTGATGCAGGCACGGGAAAGCCAATGGGCTCTGCCGGGACGGAATGCAGTTGGGGGCAGGCGGGATTGCCGAACCGAAGTGTCGGCTTTTCGCGCTTCCTGGGCTACAATCTGCCTTCCCTGTCATCCACCGGCAACAGCATCTGGCGTCCGCCACGGTGCAGTGCGAGACGACGCCGAAGTGGAGAGGGCGGAAATATGGCGCAGCGGAAGAAAAAGACCGGTTCTGGCAAAGAGTCGAAAGTAACGCTGAAGACGATCGCGAACCGTCTCGGTCTGACTCCCGGTACGGTGTCGGCGGCGCTGAACAATTCCGCGGCTTCGCGATCGATTCCCGAGGTCACCAAGAAGCGCATTCTTGCCGCCGCACAGGAACTGAACTACCGGCCGAATTTTTTTGCGCGGACGCTGCGGATGAAGCGGACTTTCACGATCGGGGTGATCGCGGAAGAAATCGGCGACGCTTATGGATCGCAAGTAATCAGCGGAATCGAAGAGTATCTTCGCAAGAAGAATTTTTTCTTCCTGACGGTGATTCACCGGCACGATCCAAGCTTATTGCAATCGTACTCGCAATTGCTGGTATCGCGTGGAGTGGAAGGGTTCATCACCGTCGACACTTCGATTACTGAGGAGCCGACGCTGCCCACCGTGGCGGTGGCCGGCCACCAGACAGTAAAAGGCGTGACCAATATTGTGCTGGATCACAAACGCGCGGTGCGGCTGGCGCTGGAGCATTTGCAAAAATTGGGACACGAGGAGATCGCGTTCATTCGCGGGCAGGCGCTGAGCTCGGACTCCGCCGTGCGGTGGACGTCGATCTGCGAAGTGGCGGCGGAGCTGGGGATTCGCATCCGCCCGGAGCTTACGGTGCAGATCGAGAGCATGGAATCGACGCCGGAAGTCGGTTACCCGTATGGGAAGCAATTGCTTGAGCGCAGGAAACCGTTTACGGCGCTCTTTGCGTACAACGATTTGTCCGCGATTGGGGCAATCTGGGCGTTTCGCGAGGCGGGACTGCGCGTGCCGGAAGATGTCTCGGTGGTGGGTTTCGACGATATTCCGGGCGCGGCTTTCGCCAATCCGGGGCTTACGACAGTGCGGCAGCCGCTGGTGCGGATGGGCCGCATTGCGGCGCAGACCTTAGTCGACCGGATCGAAAAGCGCGGCACGTACGCGCCAGAAATTGCAATCGAACCGGAATTTATCGTGCGGCAGTCAACTGGACCGGCACGCTTGATGCAAGCAAGCAGCTCTCGACGAATGGACAAGCCTGGGCTCAAGGCAGTTTAGTTCCCTTTTCCAGCTTTCCTCTCGTTTTCCCAACGATCCACTCATAGGCTGCTACCAGACTGACCGCCGTGAGTAGTAACAGCACCGGATCCGCCGGATGACGGTAGCGCAACGATGCGTGGGTGAAGTAGTAGACGCACGGGAAGAGGGCTGGGAACGCTGCGATGGGCCAGGCCAAGGAATTCTTGTCCGCCGAGAGCAGGACGATACCGATAAACGTGCCCAGCGCCACGACGGCATTGGCGAGCAGACTGATTCTCGCAAGGAACAAGTCCGACGCCAGAAAATCACGGTAGGGATGGGGCGTGCCCAGCCACATGGCCACGAAGCGGTCGCGCGTGAGGTGCAGCTCGAGCTTGGGATGTGTGGCGATAAAGGTAGTCGCCTTGTTCCATTTCTCATCCATGAAGGCGGACTCGCCGAGCTGCACGTAGCGCCGGACTTCGCCGTAGATGGTGACGCGAGCCATAACATTTCGTGACTCACTGTCGAAGACTTCGTTGTTGCCAAGCCATAGTTCAAAGGGAAAATTCGAGCGTAGCGGAATGAAACGATGAAATGCGTTGTAGTTGCGAATCGTCCACGGAAGACAGCAAAGAATAGTTACGATGGCGGCGAGCAGTGGGCGATGAAACCACCGCCCGGGCGATTTTCGCTGCTGGAAGGCGAGCCAGACAAATAGAAAAGGAAACAATGCGCCGAGCGACGGATTCGTGAGCAGCGATAAACCGCAAAGCAAACCGTAGGCGATCCAGGCGCGAAAACGGCGGCCCGGCAGAGCGAGCGTGGCCCAAAGAATGGCGGAGCCGAGGAGAGCCGAGAGGGAAGTATCCCAGATCCACTCGAACGGGATAACAAAGGCGTTGGGGAAAATCGCCCAAAGCCACGCTGCCAGACCGGCAACGGCGATACCGCCAACGCGCTGGGCCGCGAAATAGAGGGGGATGGTGGCGGCGGCGGAGAAGAGAATGTTGAGCGCAGCGGCGGCATAGAACGCGTGAAGAGTGAACGCGCCGAAAAGCCGAAACAGCATTGCCAGGAAAACTGGATAGACCGGAGCGAGCCAGGCGGTCGGCCCGGTGTCCTTTCGAAATGGCGCGCTAAAGCCGTGTCCAGCGGAAAGCGAATACGCGATGCTGCCGGCTTCTTGAGCGAAAGGAACGGTGGCTAGCACTTCGGGCGAGATTTTTCGTGATTGGTCGACGGCGAACCAGGTGCGGGTGAAAACCGCCACGGCGAGGATGACCCACAACGATGTGGCCAGGATGAACAGAGATCGTTTCATTCGGGGCGATGTTGGCACGCGGCAGGGCCGCACGCAAGTTCTGGCCGGAACGAAGACTGTAGCGGGCGGCCTCCGCCCCTCACGAAAGCTGGCGTCGTTTCAGAGTATAGGAATAATTTCCATAAGAATGGCGACCCCGGGGAGGTTCGAACTCCCGACCTGTTGCTTCGGAGGCAACCGCTCTATCCATCTGAGCTACGGGGTCGTGAACAAACGATCTTTCGGACTGCATTTTTAGTTTATCGCGGCGGAAGCGGCTGCGCCAGTGAGCATTTTCTCCAGTCGATTGGAACACTGCAGAGGAAGCCAGGCGTTAACCCTTGGCCCGAATTTTGATCTCTTTCGCGAGCTTCTCGATTTCTTCGGCCTTGCGGACCAGCGCAATCGAGAGCACTTGCGACGAATCTGTTTTCTCGACCTCCGCTTTCAGATCGCTGGCCAACTGATACAACTTTTCGATGTCCTTCTTAATGTCTTTTTCATTTTCCTTCAGGATGGTCTTGGTGGGCGGTGGCGCTGGCGGCTGCCCGTATTCATCTTTCGGCCGTGGATCGCTTCTTGGATTTGGAGACTGGCCGCGCAAGGTGGTCCCGAAGAACCCAGTCCAAGCACATCCCGCCACTAGCCAAGACAAAAATCTCCGTCGATCCCCACTCATGACCACCTCCGGGCTCACGCTGCGCTTGCGGGTGAATCCAATGCTATACTCCCGTTCCTGTAAAAACCATGTCCAGTTTCCTCGCGTTTTTCTCGCAGCCAGCAGTATCCACAGCGTTGTATCTGGTTCTGATTCTCTTTGCGGCCCTGCTGCTAAATCGCTTCCTGCGCGTGATGACCAATCTGCTGGTCAAGCCCGCGACATCGCAAGCGCGGGTCGCACAAGTACGCGAGCAACAAACGCGGACTTTAGCTGGAGTGTTGTATAGCGCAGCCACCGTGGCGCTCTGGATCGTGGCTCTGCTGACCGCAATGGATAAGGTAGGCGTTAATCCCACGCCAGCACTGATTCTGACCGGGCTTTGTGGAGTGGGTCTTGGATTTGGCGCGCAAAGCCTGGTCCGCGACTTCGTGACGGGCTTCTTCATCGTGCTCGAAGACCAGTACGTGGTCGGCGACACCGTGCAAATCGGTGAGACCACCGGGCGCGTAGAGCATCTAAGTCTCAGGCGCACGGTAGTGCGCGACCAGCGCGGCGCGTTGGTAACCATCTCCAACGGGGAGATTCGTTCGGTGGCCAACCTAAGCCGCGACTGGTCACAGACTTTTGTGGACGTTGCGCTGGCCCCGGACCTGGCTATGGACAGATCACTCCAAGCACTGGAAGCAGCAGCCACAGAACTGCGCGGGGACGCCTCCTGGTCTCAAGCGCTGGTCGATGGACCACGCATCCTGGGAGTGCACAGCCTGGACCGCGAAGCTTCCGTGATCCGCCTGCAGGTGCGCACCGCGCCGACGCGGCAGGACGAAGTGGCCCGCGAACTACGCCGCCGCATTCAGATTGAGTTTCAAAGGCAGGGCATTCCAGTTTCGACCGTGCAACGAGTCGAACTGGCCAGCGTCTCTTCCTCTCCGCAAGAGATCGCCCAGCCGCAAGCCAGCAGTTAGATCGAGGAGGATTCATGTCGCAAGTCACCTACGACGAAGTGAACCTGATGTTGCGTCTCTACGACATGCGCCGCGAGCCGCGCATCCGCCAAGCCCGCGCCTGGTTCGTCGAACATTTTCATCCGGAGTCCCCGGACGACATGATGCAAAAGTATCCTCAAGGGAGCGAAGAAAACACCTTCATACGCATGGTGATTAGCTATTGGGAGATGGTGGCAAGCATCGTTAACCGCGGCCTGATCAACGACGAACTGTTCTTCGAGAGCAACGGCGAAATCTGGGTGGTTTGGGATCGGATGCGATTGATCGTGCCCACTTGGCGGTCCGCTTTCAAAAACCCCTACCTTTTCTCGAACATCGAAGACGCCTGCAAGCGTTTGGAAGTCTGGCGCGAAAAGCGGGCACCCGGCTCAAGCTCAGCCATGCGGCAGATGATGGACCAGTCGAAGCCAAAGAACAAAGGGGCCTAAGTCGACTTCCATCGGTCACGGCGCGGACGACTCTTCGTTAGCCTGACCGACGCTCCCCATGCTCGGCTGATACCTCAACAGCGTGGTAGTCGGCCGGAGGCTCGGCAAGCTTTACGCAATCCCTGCCCGCAGCTTTTGCCGCATAGAGTGCGGTATCAACTTCGTTCAGGACCTCGCCCACCGGCCGCAAGCCCCAATCCTTACTCACCAGCAGGCCAAGACTCATGGTCACGCTGAGTGACCCAGCTGCCGTCTGCATAGGCTTGCCGGAAATCGCTTTGCGAATTTGGTCCGCGCGAGCGAAGGCGTGGCGCGCGTCGCAATTGCTCAGCACAATCAGGAATTCCTCGCCGCCATAGCGCCCGATGTAATCGTATGAGCGCACCGAGGCCAACAATCGGTGCGATGCTTCCAGAAGCACTGCGTCGCCGACGACATGGCCATGCGTGTCGTTGACCTTCTTGAAGTGATCGAGGTCACCCAGAATGACCGCGATATTGCTGCCCTCGCGAGAGGATCGCGCCAGCTCGCGGCCCAGCAAGTCCATGATCACTCCGCGATTCCACAAGCGCGTCAAAGCATCGTGCGTGGCGCGAAAACGCATTTCTTCCCGCGCTTCCACGAGTTTGTCTTCGAGATCCAGAATGCGAACGCCGGTGCGCAGCCGCGCTTTGAGCTCTTCGGGATTGAACGGCTTGGTCAAATAATCATCCGCGCCCGACTCCAAACCGGCAACGGTATCCTCCTTCGACTCCTTGGAAGTCAGCAGCACCATGTACACATAAGAATGATCGGCCTTCTGCCGCACTTCGCGACAGACTCCTGGGCCATCCAGTTCAGGCATGACCCAATCCAGTAGCGCGAGGCGGGGGCCATCCTTGCTACACAACTGGTCCTTGGCCAACATCCCATTTTCGACAGCGATAACCTCGTACCCGACGCGCTCGAGCGTTTTCTGCAGCAGTCTGCGGGACATGGTGTCGTCGTCGGCAATCAGAATCTTCACAAACTCACTCCAGATAGGCAGGCATCGATCTCGGGCATCAATTGATTCATTTGCTTTTCGAAAGCGGCGAAAGCTTCGGTGAAGTTCGAGGTTTTCGACTCCCGCGCCAGCAACTCAAGTGCCGCGGCCCCCGCGGCTGCTGGTTTGGCCGAGAGATTGGACAACATGCCCTTTAACGCGTGCGCTTCGGACGCGACCCTGCCAATGTCCGAGCGGCCGATCGCTTCGCGCAGCGCTTGGAGATGACGCGGTGAATCATCTTTGAAAATATCGAGAAGTTCGCGCAGCAACTCACGATCGTTGTCCACGCGAGCCAAAAGCTCGTCGACTTCAAAGTCCAGTACGCTCGATTTTCCTTGCGACATGGTCCGGTCCTTTTCTTTCCTCGAGGCTCTGCCAATCACGCCATTCACGCATCGTTCGATCTCAGCTATCAGCCGGTCCACGCGAATCGGTTTCGAAACGTAGCCATCCATTCCGGACTGCAAATACTTTTCGGCGTCTCCAGCCATGGCATGCGCGGTCATGGCGATGATTGTGTGGCGCGCACCGCTTCCCTTTTCGAATGCGCGGATTTCGCGCACCGCTTCCACTCCACCCATGATGGGCATTTGAATGTCCATGAGAATCAGATCAAATTCGGAGAGCCGCACGAGATCGAGCGCTTCTCTGCCATTCGCCGCCAGCACCGCGTCGTGTCCCATTTTTGTGAGCAGCTGCAGCGCCAGCTTTTGATTTACACGGTTGTCTTCGGCGAGCAGAACGCGCAGACTCCGGCAGGGTTTGACGAACTGGCCTTCTCCAGGAGCAGCTGCTGCCGCCTTCCCGGACAAGCGCAGCGATTGCAGGATGGCTTCGTGGAGCAGCGCTCGCCGCAATGGTTTGAGCAAGTACCGGTCGATTCCCAGGTTCACTCCGCGCTGGTCTGCGACATCCATCGCGGAGGAGAGAATAAGGATGGCTGTCTGTTCCTTGGTCGCGAGCCCTCGAATGGCCTTAGCCACTTCGAAGCCATCCAGTCCGGGCATGTGTTGATCGAGCAGCACCAGCGGGTAAAGGCGACGGTCCTTGACGCTCGCTGCAAACTCTGCGATGGCCAATGTCCCATCGGCAACTAACGTCGGCTCAAGTCCCCACTGCGGGAGAAGCCTCGCCAGAAGCTGCCGGTTCACTTCGTTGTCATCGACCGCCAGCACGCGCTTCCCGGCAAGCGCTGCGGAGTCCAGGGGTGGCTGGGTGTCTTCTCCGGAGGCCGGTTCGAAAGGCAGCGTGAAGAAAAATTTGCTTCCTTGATCCGGTGCGCTTTCCAGCCCCATTTCTCCGCGCATCAACTTCACAAGACGCCCTGAGATGGAAAGGCCCAGACCCGTTCCGCCGTACTCTCGCGTTGTGGATGTGTCAGCCTGAGAGAATCCTTCGAAAATATGCTGATGCTTGTCGGCAGCGATCCCGATACCGGTGTCCGCGACTTCAAAACGAACCAGCACCTCGCCCTCGGCGGACGGTAAGCGCTCTGCGGTGACGCTCACTCCGCCTTGTTTCGTGAATTTGACCGCATTCCCCACCAGGTTGAGCAGAATCTGGCGAAGGCGCGTGGAATCGCCACGCACTCTTTCCGGAACCTGCCCTTTTACAGACCAGGTCAGCTCCAATCCCTTTTCTTGAGCTCGCAAGGCTAGTGGATGGAGCGCTGCCTCAATGCAATCAATCGGCGAGAAAGGGATGCTTTCGAGTTCCATCCGCCCTGCTTCGATTTTCGAGAAATCCAGAATGTCGTTGATGATTCCCAGCAACGCCTCAGCCGAAGACTTCACCATGCCCAGGTACTCGCGTTGTTCCGGCGATAGTTGTGTGTCCAATGCGAGTTCAGTCATTCCCAGGATGCCGTTCATCGGGGTGCGGATTTCGTGGCTCATGTTGGCCAGGAATTCACTCTTCGCCCGACTGGCGGCCTCCGCCGCTTCTTTCGCTTCCCGCATTCGTTCCGCGACCACCCGCCGTTCAGTCACGTCTTGCACGACTCCCACGTATCCTTGCAATCCGCCGGCGGCGTCGAAGATCGGCTGAGCGATCGTTTCGACCCACACGGTATGGCCGTCGCGATGCACGTAGCGATAGCTGTCCGCGAACCGCGCATGCTGCTCGTACGCTGCCTTCCAGGAATCTCTGACGCGCTCCGCGTCCTCCGAGTGCAATACCTTTCTCCATCCGCCCCCGTATGCCTCTTCAGCGCTGATTCCGGTCATCTCCGTCCAGAACTGATTCACGTACGAACACACATCGCTTAAGTCATGCCGGAAAATTCCGATCGGTGCCGCCGCGCTGAGGGTTCGGAAGACCTCTTCACTTTCCTTTACTCGTTCTTCCGCTTGCAGCCGCACGCTGATGTCTTGATAGAGGGCAAATACGCCGCGTACCTCCCCATCAAGAACGAGCGGTACCCCATGAACCTCAACGTCAACGCGTCGTCCGTCCTTGCGTTGGCGTTTCAGGGTCTTACATACCGTTTCCTCCTGGCGTGCGTTCTCGAACAATCCGCTGGCTTCCCCGAGAAGGTCTCCCGGCGCTATAAGCGTGTCCAGTAGCTGGCCTTTGCATTCCTCCGCGGTGTAGCCGAACAACTCGTGAAACGCCGGGTTGGTGATTTCGATCCGCCCGTGCAGATCTTGCGCCACAATCGCCAGAGGGCTGCACGAAATCAATGTGTTTAAGAACCCGGTTCTCTCGTTTAAGCTGTCCTGCGCGCGTCGCCGCTCCGTCACCTCCAATTCCAGCTCGGCCGTCCGCGCCTGCACTCTCATCTCCAACGTGTCTCGCGCCTCGCCTAACGCGGCGTCCTGCTGCTCGATTTCATCCAGCATGTGGTTGAAGTCGGCGCCCAACTGACGCAGTTCCTTGCCGGAGAGTTCCGGAGCACGCAGCGAGTGGTTTCTTTCGCCGGCAATCGCTCGCGCCACTTCGGCGAGCCGTTGAATTGGCTCCGTAACTCCGCGCTGCAGGGCGTTCGTCAAGAGGTATACGACCAACAGACTCACGAGGGCCACTAACGCAGTCAATTCTTCGAACTCTCTCCGCCTCGCCTGCAAATCCACCAAGTCCGCGTCCAGGTACAACGTGCCAAGGGCGCGCGCTTCGAGCTTCACTGCCGCGGAATAGCTCAGGCTGTCTGGCTTCCACACAATTCCTTCCGGAGCCTTAACCGGGATCAACATCTTTCCGTTCCAATCCGAGCGCACGTAAGACGCGAAAAACGTCCCGTCCGGACGGTACAGCACGCCGGCGCGGATATTCTTCCGTGTCTGCAAGGCAGCCAAGAGCTTCGTTCCGCTGATGGGGTCATCAAAGGCCAGGGCCGCGGCGGAATTGGTTCCGATCAAGTCAGACGCGGATCTAAGCTCCTCCACCTTATGGCTTCGTGCATCGTGCGTGTCGTAGACGAAAAACACACCACCACCCAGCAATACTCCAACACCACTGGTCAACATCGTGAGTAGCAACAACCGTTGCCGAAGCGAGAGCTCGCGAAGGGAGATCCGTTTCATGTCAGCTCTTCGCCGCCTCGTTCGAATTCACGATCCGCCGTGCCAGCGACAGGAAGCGCGAGCTGATTTTCAGATGCGCCTCGTTCGCCGAAGACAGGTTGACCTCAAACAGCAGGGCATCGTGTTCGTATTCAAATTCGACCATCCCGCCTGATTCCGCGAAGTCTGCCGTTTCGCCCACCGTGAGAACCGCCGCTCCGCGCATGGTAGCCAGAATCTTGGTGTAGCGTTTCTGTTCGGAGCGGCTGATGAACAAGATTTGGCAAGTCCTTAACTCGTTGTCTTTCCGCACCCATCGCACATCCACTCGTCTGCCGCGAACGGTCTGCGCCCGCGTCAGCTCAGAAAGCACCGTGCCGAAGGAAAAGTTCCCATAGACACAAACCAGAAAGGGCGCTTGCGGCGTAGCGAATGCCTCCGCCGGCCATTCCACGAAATTCGGAAAGTTCGACAGGGCGTTGGCTTCGCTGCGGTATTCGGCCTTCACCGCTTCTTGCGGCAGACACGTTACTGGGAAAAGGAATAGCGCCGCTGCAATGCAAATTCTCGCCATTTGCGCGAACACACTACGCGCACTCTTACGGTAGTGTTGTGACGTGTCGGTACCAGCGAGGAACACAACTCCCCCTACCCAGCAGCAAGGGGCACGCCACTGGCCACTCCTCGTACCTTCGCCTTGGCTAATTAATTGAAAGCATTCGACTTGCCGTTACTGCGCTTCTGCCATCGAACACACGCGGTGACCACCTCGGAACACTTCGCAGAAGAAGTTTCAAATCGGGACAGGCGCGAAGTAGCGCCTTCCCCAGAAATATCAAATTCGCAGGGAAAGTGGCTAGACCGGCTGAGGAGAGCGCTGTCGGGCCCGATCATAACTCTGCGCGCCAATGTGATTGTCTTTGTGAGCGAGCAGCAACGTTCTGGGATCTTACTCGCGCATGACCGTAGACCTGGAATCTACGTGATCACGCTAGAGCGCAGGAAGTCGGGGAAGAACTGAATAAGATCAGCGAATAGGAGGTAAGAGTCACGCATCGTTTCAGAGAGAGATTGATTTATTGAGAGATTGGAGGCGCGGGTGGGATTCGAACCCACGAATGGAGGTTTTGCAGACCTCTCCCTTGGGCCACTTGGGTACCGCGCCGAAACCGTAAGTATAACAAATTTTCCCCGGCCTTCCCTTTAGGGGAGCCGCTAGGGACTGCAGACTAGGCTGTGTCGGTCCAGGCTCAAGATGTTGTCGGGTTCTCGGTTGGAAGCAAGCAGTATCTGATCGAGAGAGAGCATCAAGCAGGCTTGCCGGGCGGTGTTGCCGGCATGCTGCCTGGCAAAATCCATTCACCGGCCGTCGCAAACAATTCCAGTCCCACGGCGAACAGCCCGTTCGTCAGGTTCTCGCAATACACCACGCGCGCCCGCGACCTCAAGCTTCCCAGCATTGACCGAACGTTCAGCCGCAACTCACGCGGCAAAGCCTCGCTCACCACCACGCGCGCTCCATGCGCGCTCACATTCTCCGTAATTCCTTCGCGCGCCGGCAACCGCACGTCTACGCTCGATAGATCGACGGTCACTTTGAGCGGAGTCCGGTCTTCAACGCGATTCGCAGCGGTTGGCATGGCACATCCTTGCAATACGCCGATTCTCTGTGAATGGACCAACGCCCGGCCCGGTGGGTGAGCATGCGGGGAGCGCTATCGTACTCCCCCCGCCCCCATCCAAGTCAACCGTTTCGATGAGGTCGATTCCTGGCCGTGTCCGGTCCCGCAACGTGGCGTCCCATCACCGGACACGCTTCTCCGCCATCACTAAGCAATAGTCCTACTAAGCCAATTATTTTGTTAGCTTTCCGACCTCGATGCTGGCCGAGCACAGGTACAAGAATTGCTCCGCCCAAGTCAGACGTGTGTCCAATCCACCCTTCGGCCCCTCCTGGAGGCGCCCATGAAGAAGATTGAATGGTTCCGCGAAACGCTCTCCGCCGTACCGACCGCCGAGTCCCTGCGTGACAAACAATCTGCAGGCTGGCGCCCGGTAGCCATCGAATGGGAGCGCGAGGTCGAAGTTCCCACGCAGACTCCCGGCGGTTCCGGCCAGGCGCACGACGAGATCCCCTACGGTCTGCGCATCGCTTCCGATTGCCGCCATCTAGAGGACGATCCTGCCGAGATGGAGGTCCTCCGCACCTTGGCGGAGATGGTCGTCCAAGACCTCTCCTTTCCAGGAATGGCGGACATCCTGAATCAACGCGAGATGCGCACCCGCGACGGCCGCCCCTGGTCTGCCGTGGACGTCTTTAAGCTCACGCCGCGCCTGATCGACGTCACCCCCAGGATGCTTTCCGGCAGTGAATGGGAAGCGCGCAAAAAACAAATAGCCCGCGTTCTCTGGAACTCCTGAGCCGCCTGCAAGTTACGGGAGACCGTTAACAACTCCATTTCATAGACAGCGGTGCCGTTGCTGCCGGCATCTCACCGTCGTATCCTGCCTCGACGAATCCCGTCCTGGTCAGCCGTCGCATAGGAGCGTCTATGAGATTCCTTCCGGCCCTCGGCCTGCTTTTGCTAGTGCTTTCCGCACCGCTCCAGGCTCAAGAACCGCCTCCACAACCCGCCCAAGACGCGCCGCCCAGCAACGTCGCAGCCCCTCCCGCTCCAGCACGGATTCGTCTCGGCGGAAACGTCGCCGCCGCCAAGCTCCTGAACAGGGTTCAGCCGATGTACCCGCCGCTTGCTCGGCAGATCCGCATCTCTGGCCTGGTGCGGCTGCACGTTATTCTTTCCAGGGAAGGTGAGGTCCGAGAGATTCAGGTGGTTTCCGGTCACCCGCTCCTGCAGCAATCCGCCATCGATGCTGTCAAGCAGTGGCGTTATCAACCGACAAGTCTCAACAGTGTCCCAGTTGAAGTTGACACCGCCGTCGACATCATCTTCTCGCTCTCCGACGATCACCAATCGCAACCCGTCGGCGACACTCCTATAGATCCACAACTCCGCGCCGATATCCTGCGCCTCTTCGAGGTCATTCACTTCAAGGAGAATGCCACCAAGGGCGGTCGGCAGATCTTTGAGTCCTTGCGACCAGCGCTCTTGTCTTCTCTGCCCGACACGCCTCGGCGCGAGCGCATCACGGACGCATACATCGAAAAACTCCTCGGCCTGGTGCAGTCGGACGCGTACACCGATCGGGTGATCGCTATCTACGTGAAGTATTTCTCGGATCAGGACGTTCAGGAATTGGTGCGGTTCTACCAGACACCAACCGGCCAGCATTTCAACACGGTGATGCCGCAACTGTTGGGCGACCTAAATCAAATTGGGCAGCAACTAGCCATGGACAACTTGCCGGCAATTTACCGACAGCTGTGCAAGGACTTCCCAGAATTGCAGGACGATGCGCGCTTCTGCAAGGAGCCGGACTCACAGCAGAAAAGCCTGCTCGCTGCGCCCGAAGGCGCGTTCGCAAAGGCGGCTCGCGCTTCCACCGCGCAAGACGACTGACGCCTCGCGGTCCGCGCACGGGATCAAGCTGGCGAGTGGAAGGCTGCCGATACTAGTTGGCGCGTTCGCCTTCGATGGCCCTGCGGGAGGCCGCCATTTCGATCAAGGCGTCGCACGCTTCCAGACAGGCTCTCTGAAATTCCATGGCGATATTGTGGTGTTCATCGCTTTCGGGCCGCAGCATAGCCGTGCCGTGCACCAAGGCGATCAGCTCTAGCGCAAGCCGTCCGTAATCGTCCGGCTTGCCTCCCAACTGCTCGGCCAGCCGCTCTCGCAAGAATTGATACGAAGGCATGGATTTCTGCTGCGCGAAGCGTGTGGCCCACTCGCTGGTCAGCAGCCGGTATTCGTGGCCGTGGCGCGAAACAAAAGCCAGCGCCAGCCGGCAAATCTCTCCCGCGGTTTTCGCCGGCTGAATGGCCGCAAACAACCTGCGGCGCGCGCGTTCGCGCAAGAATTCCAGCAGATCGTGCTTGTCGCGAAAACGTTCGTACAAGGTGGGCGTGGTGGTCCGCGCGGCCTTGGCCACCGCCCGCATGGTCAACGCTTTCTCGCCTTTGTCGCTCCACAGGCGATAGGCCACATCTACGATTCGTCCTTCCAGACCAGCATCGGCTTTCCGAGGCATAGGGTGCGACCTCCGTCGCGGGGCGGGACGCGCAAATTATAGCCTTTACATCGTTAAAGAAACAAT
>Ga0207107_1083_pt1 | contig 21996 bp, 8 predicted proteins | sample Alteio_BWMinHeat_75_FD_153555 | JGI IMG/M metagenome (GOLD analysis project Ga0207107, IMG submission 153555) | Enriched cells from forest soil in Barre Woods Harvard Forest LTER site, Petersham, Massachusetts, United States -... | ecosystem: Environmental > Terrestrial > Soil > Temperate forest >... | reverse complement strand
ACGGCGTTGGGGCGAATAAAAATCCAATTTTGCCAGGCAGAGAGGCGGCCGAAGATACGGGTTTCCAATGTTTCATTCGCGCCGAAGCGGAGATTGGCTTCGAGGCCGGTGAGGGCGTCGGGAGACTGCGCGGCACGAGATTCGATGGCTTGGCGAAGTTCGTCCTCCCAGTCGAGATCGTCGGGGGCCGAGGTGACCAGGCCGGCGTCAAGGGCTTCTTTGGCGGAAAGCTTTTTGCCGATGTGCGAGCGAAGGGCGTCGATGCGAGCGGGGTCTTGATAGAAGCGCGCGACGAGGCGCGCGAGATGATTGGTCATGGGGAGCGCGCCGAAATTTATTTCGGAGAGGGCGACGGTGGCAGGCTCGCCTTCTTGCGCATCTTGCATGTAGACACGATCGGCAGCCAGGGCCAGCTCGAAAAGGGAACCAGCGAAGCAGGAATTCGGTTCGACGATGGCGAAGAGAGAGCGGGAGGTGACATCGATGCGGGCGAAGGTTCGGCGTAGCATGCCGAGGACTTCGCGGGCGAACCAATTGTTCTGGTTGGCAAGGAGAAAGTCGTCGGTGGCGATCACTGCATCGGGATTTCCGGCGGTCTTGAGGAGCCACAGGCCGAGATCGAGTTCGCTAGAACGCAGGGTGAGGATCGCGTCGTCGAGTTCGCGAGCCATTTGGAGCGGCCACCAGTTGGCTCCTGCGGCGAGGACTCTTTCTATGCTGATTTCGGAGGCGGCTTCGGGGGCGCGGACGGTGACAGTGGCAGTGCGCGCTTCGCGATTGTATTGCACGTCGACAAATTTGTAGTGAAGGCCGGCATCGTCGACGGTGCGTTCAAGCGGCGTGAGAATGACACCTTTGGCGTTTGCGGGGCGATCGCTTTCGTCGGCGAGCTGGCGGGCGCGCTGCTTGACATGTTCAGCGAATTGCTGCGGCTTCACGATTTCGTCGACGAGGCGCCAATCTTTGGCGCGCTGGCCGCGCACGCCGTCGGGATTGGTGCAGAAGATGTCGGCATGATCGCGGCGGACTTTGCGCTTGTCGGTGACGCGCGTGAGGCCGCCCGTGCCGGGGAGAACGCCGAGTAGGGGAAGCTCCGGGAGGCTGACGGCGGAGGAGCGATCGTCGACGAGGACGATTTCATCGCAGGCGAGAGCCAGTTCGTAGCCGCCGCCGGCGGTGGTGCCGTTGAGTGCGGCGAGAAACTTCAGCCCGGAGTGGGCGCTGGCGTCTTCGATGCCGTTGCGCGTTTCGTTGGTGAATTTGCAGAAATTGACTTTCCAGGCGTGGGAGGAGAGCCCGAGCATATAAATGTTGGCGCCGGAACAGAAGATGCGGTTCTTGGCACTGGTGATTACAACGGAACGGATTTCGGGATGCTCGAAGCGGAGGCGCTGGAGCGCGTCGTGGAGTTCGATGTCAACCCCGAGGTCGTAGGAGTTTAGCTTGAGTTTGTAGCCGGGGCGGATGCCGCCGTCTTCGGCGACGTCCATGGTGAGTGTGGCGACGGGGCCGTCGAAGGAAAGGCGCCAGTGCTTGTAGCGCGATGGGTCCGTGCGAAAATCGATGGCAGCTGCGGTGGGCTGAGCTTCTTGGGTTGCGACGACGTCCACAATTCCTCCTGATGGTTACTGTGCAGCGGCCTGGAGCGCTGCGCTTAGCTTGGTGAAACTAGCATCGACCGAATCGCCTGAAGTGTCGACGCAGGTGTCGGCTTTGCGGTAGAGAGGTTCGCGGGATTCGAGAATGCGGCGGAGATCTTCCATGGCGCGATCGCTGCCAGCCATAGCGCGGAAATCACCCTGAGCGATCACGCGGGACATGTGCTCTTCGGGCTGAGCTTTGAGCCAGATGGTATAGCAGTGGGCGAGGAGATAGTCGTAGGTTTCTTTTTCGGAGACGATGCCGCCGCCGACCGAGATGACGGCGCTGTCGCTTTCGGAAAGGACGCGCTCGAGAGTGCGCTTCTCAATGGCGCGATAGCCGGACTGCGCGTAGAGGGAGAAAATTTCGGCGAGGGGCATGCCGGTTTCTTTTTCGATTTCGTGGTCGAGCTCGATGAAGGGGACGTTGCGTTGGGCGGCGAGCTTGGAGCCAAGGGTGGATTTGCCGGCGCCGCGCAGGCCGATGAGGGCGATGCGGCTGAGGCGAAGATTTTGCTCCGGGCCGAAGTCGCGCAGGAGGCGAGCGGAGGCTTCTTCGAGGCGATGGCTGGGGAGGCGCTCGATGAAGCGCAAGATGGTCTGCTTTTGCGAAGCATGCCGCTGGTCGTCTTGCCGAGCGTTTTGGTGCTGTGGGGCGAATAATTCTTCGAGCGAGACGCTCAGCACGGCGGCGACTCGGCGAAGAAGCAATATGGAGATGTTGCCTTCGCCGGATTCGAGTTGGGCAAGGTGGCGCTCGGAGACGTTGGATTCGCGGGCAAGAGTTTTGCGGGTCATGCCGCGGCGGTTGCGAAGATCGCGGACGCGGGAGCCGAGGGAGAGGAGAAACTGCTCGCCGGAAAGCTGAGGAGGGCGGCGGAAGGGGAGCTTGGTTTCGAGTCGGGAGTGCGATGCCACGGGTGATCTCTATGGTGCAGTATAGTACATACTTGGACAGTTCGGTCAATCGGTATTTTGGGAGGCTCGACCGGGTACACGGATGTATCTACTAACTGATTGCATGTGAAGCTGTTACGAGTACTCCGCCGTGGCTCGGCCGTCGACTAGAGATGCAGTATTGTGCCTGGTACGCGGGGGCGCTCGGAGGCAACGCCGACGTGCGACGCCATCCGTGCGCATTTATCTATATGTTAAGATGCCTCGGACGCCGCAGGAAGGTTGGTGCCGAGGCGCGATGGTCTGCTTGGACGGACACATTTGGACTAAATTCGCGGCGGGAATCGCGTACACTCTAGGGCGTTTTTGCTATGTTCTTGCAAACAAGCTTGCATGAATAAAGCGCACGAACTGTTGACATCGTTCAAGGCTCGCTTCGGCGCCGGTGCTTCCGTTTACAGGGCACCGGGGCGCGTGAATCTGATTGGGGAGCACACCGATTACAACGGCGGCTTGGTACTGCCGGCGGCGATCGGATTTTCCTGCTGGGTGGCGATTGCGGCGCGCGATGACCGCAAGCTGGTTCTCTACTCCGAAAATTATGGTGAAGCGTACGAAGCGGACCTGGATGAATTGGGAGCGCGCGGGTCGGGGCACTGGGCGGACTATGCGCTGGGCGTAGCATGGGCGCTCCAGGACGCGGGCTACCGGCTGCAGGGCGCGAACCTTTATATTGCCGGGGATGTTCCGCTGGGAGCAGGGCTGAGCTCGTCGGCGGCGATTGAGGTCTCGACGGGATACGCGCTGTTGTCGGTGGCGAATCAGGCGATTGACCGCACTAAGCTGGCGTTGCTGTGCCAGCGGGCGGAAAACGAATTTGTGGGAGCGCGCGTGGGGATTATGGATCAGTTCGTTTCGTGCCATGGGCGAGCGGGTCACGCGCTGCTGATCGATTGCCGGTCGCTCGAATACCGCTCTTTGAGACTTCCGCCGAAGGTGAGCCTGGTAATTTGCAATACGATGGTGAAGCACAGGCTGCAGGCGGGCGAATACAATGTGCGGCGCGCGGAGTGCGAGGAGGCGGTGCGAAAGCTATCCGAGGCGTTGCCTGGAATTCGGAGTTTGCGAGACGTGAGTTTGGAGCAGCTTGCGAAAAATCGAAGTTTATTATCGGAGACACTTTACCGGCGCTGCCGGCACGTTATTTCGGAAAACAAGCGTGTGCGCAAGGTGGCGGACCTTTTTGGAGCGGGGAAAACCGAGGGGCTGCGCGAGGTGATGGCGGCTTCACATGAGAGTTTGCGAGATGATTATGAAGTGAGTTGCCGGGAGCTGGATGCGATGGTGGAGATTGCGGGGCGGCAAAGAGGAATTTACGGCGCGCGAATGACCGGCGGCGGTTTCGGCGGGTGCACGATTAATTTTGTGGACGTGAAGCACGCGGCGGAATTTCAGCGGCGCGTTTCGGCCGAGTACGAATTCGCAATTGGCCTGCGTCCGGACATCTATATATGTGAAGCATCGCAGGGAGCGGAGTTGGTGGAGCCGGCGGCTGAGAACCTTCCGAGGGTGACGCGCTGAGGGATGCATACCTAAGACGGCGCCGTTTGTGAAACGCATGGATGCTTCGCTGCTGCAGGAAGTGCCACATCGAAGGTTGAATCCGCTGACGCGCGAGTGGGTGTTAGTCTCTCCGCATCGAACGAAGCGGCCGTGGCTTGGGAAGGTGGAGAAGCCGGCGGCGTCGAACTTGCCAGAGTACGATCCGACTTGCTACTTGTGCCCGGGGAATGAACGAGCGGCCGGCGCGAGGAATCCGAAGTACACCAGCACATTTGTTTTCGACAATGACTATGCGGCGCTCTTGCCCGATGCGCCTGCCTTCGAAGTGGATGAAGGCGGCTTGCTGGTGGCGCGCTCGGAGAAAGGGATTTGTCGGGTGATCTGTTTTTCTTCGCGGCACGACCTGACGATTCCGCGGATGTCGCTCGGGGCGATCACTGAGGTGATTCGCGTCTGGACGGCGGAATATCGGCGGCTCGGAGGGATTGACTGGGTCCGCCACGTGCAGATTTTCGAGAACCGCGGGGCGTTGATGGGGGCGAGCAATCCGCATCCGCACTGCCAAATTTGGGCGAACGCATCGGTGCCGGACTTGCCGGCGAAGGAGTTGGCGTCGCTTCGGGCATACCGCGAAGGCAAGAAGTCTTGCCTGCTCTGCGATTATTTGCAGCTTGAGTTGCAGCGGGGCGAACGGGTGATTTGCGAGAATGACGGGTTCGCCGTGGTGATTCCGTTTTGGGCGGTGTGGCCGTTCGAAACGTTGTTGATGAGCAAGCGGCACTTTGCATCGATGGACGAGTTTGCTGTGGGCGAGGCCGAGTTGCTCGCGGATATTCTCCGGCGCATCACGATTCGCTATGACAATTTGTTTGAGACTTCGTTTCCGTATTCGATGGGGTTTCACCAGCGGCCCACGGATGGGCGGGATTATCCGGAGTGGCATTTTCACGCGCATTATTTTCCGCCGCTTTTGCGATCGGCCACAGTGCAGAAGTTTATGGTGGGGTATGAGCTGCTGGGGAATCCGCAGCGGGATATCACCGTGGAGGCTGCGGCGAAGAGGTTGCGGGAGGTTGCGGAGATTCATCATTTGGATCGGGTGTGAAGACAAAGGGAGACTGGGATGCGCTAAAGCGCGCCCCTACAACCTCGGGGAGGGAACTATGTGGAGGAAAAGTTTGCTGGCGCTCTTACTACTATTCGTCATGAGCGGAGCAACAAAGGCTCAGTCGGCGCGGTGGACAGAGAAGGAAGCCGCGGATTGGTACGCGAAGCAGGCGTGGTTGGTTGGCAGCAACTACATTCCTGCGGACGCGATCAATGAGCTGGAGATGTGGCAGGCGGATACGTTTGACGCGAAGCGAATCGATTTGGAACTGGGATGGGCGGAAGCCATCGGGCTGAACACGATGCGCGTGTTTTTGCACGATTTACCCTGGCAGCAGGACGCGGCGGGTTTCCGGAAGCGAATTGATACTTTTCTGCAGATTGCGGCGCAGCACCACATCAAGCCGCTGTTTGTTTTGTTTGACTCGTGTTGGGATCCAGAGCCGCGGCTCGGAAAGCAGCATGCGCCCCGTCCGGGGGTCCATAACTCCGGATGGGTGCAAAGTCCGGGGGCGAAGGCGCTGCAGGATCCGACGCAATATCCGCGGCTTGAAGCGTATGTGAAGGGCGTGGTAAGCGCGTTTGCGAAAGACGAGCGGGTGCTCGGCTGGGACATCTGGAATGAGCCGGACAACGAGAACGGAGGGAGCTACGCGGAACTGGAGCCGAAGAACAAGAACAAGCTGGTGATTGCGCTCCTTCCACGAGCTTTTGCGTGGGCGCGGGCAGCGCATCCGACGCAACCGTTGACCAGCGGAGTTTGGAAAGGCGACTGGGCGGCTCCGGAAAAGCTAGGGCCAGGGGCGAAGATTCAGATCGAAATGTCGGACGTGATTTCCTTCCACAGCTACGACAAGCCAGAAGCGTTTGAGAAAAAAGTGATCCCTCTGCAGCAGTACCATCGACCGATTTTATGTACGGAGTATATGGCGCGGGGAAATGGAAGCACGTTCCAGGGGACGCTTCCGATTGCGAAGAAACATAATGTGGCGGCGATCAATTGGGGGTTGGTGGCGGGGAAGACGCAGACGTATTTGCCGTGGGACTCGTGGCAACATCCATATACGGATCGCGAGCCGGCGATTTGGTTTCATGAAATATTTCGGACCGATGGAGCGCCTTACAGCGCGGAGGAAACAGCCTTCATCAAGGAGATCACCGGGCGAGGCACCGCAGCACGGTGAAATCGTGCCACTACAACAACGCGAGAAATTAGCGTGCGGCGGAGATTGGAATGATGGCGGGTCGCTCTTCTTGCTGGAGGGCAACGCCGTCGCGGAAGGAAACGAACTTGCCGGAGTTGGAGGCCACGCGGTCGCCGGGGACGAGGACTCCTACCAAGTTAAGCGGGTCAGCGGCGGAAACGGTGATCAGTTCGGCGGAAGGCTGCTGCTTGCGCATGGCGCGGAGAGATTCCACCGCAACGGGCAGCGCGAACTGCTCTCCGAGAAGGCCGCTGACGAAGCGGCCGCCGCGAATTTCGCCACGGTCTTCAAGGCGGCGAAGGGTGATCAGGACCTCGCGCCATTTTGGCAAGATCGACTCGCGGGTGAGCACTTCGCGAAAGACGATGCCGTAGCGGCGGAGAAGCATCCAGCAGATTGCCTCGAGAGCGACGTTGCGGTCCGCAGTTTCGCCGGAATAGAGCAGCGACCAGCGGCCGGTGCTGTGACGAGGTCGCGCGGAGCGACCGCTGCCGTGACCGGAGCGGCGCTTAGGATCGATGAGCGCGCGCAAATTGTCGAAACCGTCGGCGGTCAGCAGACCCGCGGCGACCAATTCCCAGAGAGCCGTTTCTACTTCGGCCTTTAGCTTGCCCGTACCGCGCACGATGTCTGAGAAAAAGGAAGCGCCGCGCTGGCGCAGGAACTGCAGAACGGCTGCGGCGTCGGGGCTCAAATTGGAAGTCTCGGCGTCGCCGGCTTCGCGGCGCGGGATCATCCATTCGGATTCATCGCGTGCGAAGAATGTGATCGGCGCGACGCTGCTGGGCACGACGCGGCGCTTTCCATCTGTCGGTAATTCTAATGTGGCGGGATGCGGCGAAAGGCGGCCCCAACCGACCGCGCCAGTGAGGCAGAGCTGATCGAGATCTTTGGGATCGTAGTTGGCAACACGGCGCGCAAGGATTTGGCGCTCCCAGGAATTCGCTGGCGCTTCAAAGCCTTGCAACTGACGCAGTCCTTCGAGCAGGCCGCGCTCCCCGAGCAATTGGGAGCTCGGCGCGACGTGCTGCCAGCGAAACAGCCAGTTCATGAATTGTGCTGGAGTTACCGATTCAACTTGCTTTCGGAGTTGACCGAGGGTCAGGCGATGGATGCGGGCCAGGAGGCGGCGCTCGCACCATTCCGTTTCCTCGCTGACGGGATCCGTGAACTTTCCGCGCAGGATGACACCGCTGGTTTCGAGGCGAAGGAAAGCTCTCTCCACGTCGGATGCTGAGATACCGATGACGCCAGCCAGTTGCGTTGCGGAGACAGGACCACTGTGGGCCGTCCAGCCAGTGACCATCGCGAGCTGCGCGCCTTCTCGCGACGTTTCGGCGGAGGGCAGCTCTGGGAGTGGGATGTCGAAGGTCGCAGACAGGAAAATTTGGCGAAAGGCATGGGCGCACTCTGCTGCAACCCAGTAAGTTGCGCCGTTGCATTGCGCGCGGCCTGCACGGCGCTCCGCCGCGAGCTGTTCAAAATGTGAAGCCCATTGTGGCGCAGATTCCTGCAATTTTGTTTGCAAGCTGTTCGTGGATCGCACCGCATCGGTTGCGGGAATTGGCAGCGCAATTAGTGAGAGCAGAGCGTCGTGGAGTTCCTCGGGATCGCGGACGTCTGGCCAGACGTCGTCGCGGACCGTGGCAATAGCGGCAGGGTCGAGGCGGCCAATCTCGGACAAAACCGTTTCGGGGAGGACGCGCCGCATTTCGACGGCGCGGGCGCGGCGCTCTTCGAGCGGGGCATCGTCGAGGAAAGCGTACGGGTTGGCGTTCAGGATTTCGTGAGAAAACTGCGACGGCACGGGAGTGTCGACGGCGAGGCAGCGGATGCGGCCTTCGGCCATGTCGGTCAGCACGCGCTGGAGACCCTCGATGTCGAGGGCTTCGGTGAGCACGTCCTTCATGGTTTCCCGAATGAGCGGGTGATCGGAAAGCGCAATTTCGCCTTCCAGATTTTCCGGGCAGGCGAGCGCCTCGGGAAAAACGGCGGCGAGCAAATCATCGGCGCGCATGCGCTGAATGTTGGGTGGGACTTTCTTTCCGCCGCGAAAACGGAGCAGCGCGAGCGAGCGGCCGGCATCCCAACGCCAGCGGGTGGTGAAGAGCGGAGAAGGCAGCACGGCCTGCTCGAGAACGTGCTGCACGGAATTCGGATGCAGGAAATGGAAAACGTCGGCGAGTGGAAAACTATGTTGCTCGCTCAGAGAAATATTCAGGCCGTTGTCGGTGGCGGCGGCTTGCAGCTCGAAATTGAAGGAACGGCAGAAACGCTTGCGCAGCGCGAGTCCCCAGGCTTTATTGATGCGCGCTCCGAAGGGAGCGTGGATGATGAGCTGCATGCCGCCGCTTTCGTCGAAGAAGCGCTCGGCGATGACGGTTTTTTGGGTAGGAATGGCGCCGAGGATGGCGCGTCCAGCAGTGATGTATTCGGCGGTTTGTTCAGCGCCGGATTGGTCCAGGCCACATTCGGCTTTGAGCCAATTCACGGCTTCCATGAAATAGGCGGCATCGTGCTTCTCTGAGCCTGATACAGAACGTGGAGCTAACGAACCAATTTGTTCTCGCAAGTCGGCGACATGAGCGGAGAGTTCGTCGGTGCGCGCCGGAGCTTCCCCGCGCCAGAAAGGTACTGTGGGCGCAGCGCCGTGCGCATCTTCGACGAGCACGCTACCGGATGCGACACGGCGGATGCGCCAGGAAGTGTTTCCGAGCAGGATGATGTCGCCGGCGAGGCTCTCGACGGCGAAGTCTTCGTCGACCGTGCCGACGGTGACGCCTTCAGGTTGCGCGACGACGGAGTAGAGCGAATTTTCGGGGATTGCGCCGCCACTGGTGATGGCAGCGAGCCGTGCGCCACGGCGGCCGCGCAGAACGTGGTTGACGCGATCGCGGTGCAGGTAAGCACCATAGCGGCCGCGCTGGCTGGCGATGCCTTCTGAAAGCATCTCAATGATTTCGTCGAAACTCTTGCGCTCAAGGTTGCGATAGGGATAGGCATGGCGAACGGATTGAAAGAGCGCGTCTTCCCTCCAATCTTCAGCAGCGCACATGGCCACGATTTGCTGGGCGAGGATGTCCATCGGGGAATCAGGAATGGCGATGCGGTCCAGATCGCCCTGGCGGATGGCGCGAATGAGCGCGGCGTTTTCGATGAGATCGTCGCGCGTAGTGGCGAAGAGGCGGCCTTTCGGTATTGCTCCGCGCCAGTGGCCTGCGCGACCGATGCGCTGGAGACCTACGGAGATGGAACGTGGCGAGCCGATTTGGCAAACGAGGTCGACGCTGCCGATATCAATTCCAAGTTCAAGAGAGGCGGTGGCGACAAGCGCGCGGATCTCTCCGGCTTTGAGTTTGCGTTCGGCATTGAAGCGCAGTTTGCGCGAAAGGCTGCCATGATGCGCGGCTACGGTGTCGCGCCCCAAGCGTTCGGCGAGATTGTGAGCGACGCGCTCGGCCAGGCGGCGAGTATTGACGAAGATGAGCGTGGAGGAATGCTGGTTGGCGAGTTGCGCCAGGCGATCGTAGATTTCGCCCCACATTTCGTTGGAGGCGATGGGGCCGAGCTCGCCGGACGGTACTTCGACGGCGAGATCCATTTGGCGGCGATGGCCGATCTGCACGATGGCGGGATCGTTAGTTTCGGAGCCGGTCAAGAAATGTGCGATGGTCTCGATTGGCTTTTGCGTGGCGGAGAGGCCGATGCGAGTGAGGCGCTTGCCAGTGAGTTGGTTCATCCGCTCGAGAGAAAGAGCGAGGTGAGCGCCGCGCTTGTCATCGGCCACCGCGTGAATTTCATCGACGATGACAGTCTCGACGGATTTGAGGATTTCGCGGCTTTTTGCCGCGGTGAGGAGGATGTACAGCGATTCAGGCGTGGTGACCAGGATGTGCGGCGGACGGACGAGCATGGCGCGGCGCTCGTGGGCGAGGGTGTCGCCAGTGCGTACCGCGGTACGGATTTCGGGCATGAGCAAGCCGCGCTCTCCTGCGAGTTGCAGGATTTCTCCGAGTGGCGTCTCCAGGTTTTTCTGAATGTCGTTGCTGAGGGCCTTGAGAGGAGAGACGTAGAGGACCTCAGTGCGGTCGGTCAGATCTCCCGAGAGTGCCTTGCGAACAAGCGCGTCAATGCAGATGAGGAATGCGGCAAGAGTTTTTCCCGAACCGGTGGGGGCGGAGATCAACGTAGTCCTGCCGGTGAGGATGTGCGGCCAGCCTTGCGCCTGCGGCTCGGTTGGCGTGCTGAAGCGGCGGACGAACCATTCCTGAACGAGCGGGTGAGCCCACTCAAGACCAGTTGTTGCAGATTGTGGCGCTGCCGTGCTCATTTCCAATATCGGATTATATAACGATTGCAGAATCTCTCGCTTTCAACGGATGGGCCGGTTGGTTTTGCAGTCTAAGAGGAATAGAATCGCGCGGCCACGTTTATTAAATGAGGGAAAACGGGGAAGAATGGCGACTAAACTTTTGGGAATCGACGTCGGAACCGGGGGAACGCGGGCCGTGCTGCTCGACGATGGGGGGCGTGTGCTGGGCGCGGCCACGGCGGAGCACGCGGAGATGGCGTCACCGAAATTGGGTTGGGCGGAGCAGGATCCTCGCGATTGGTGGCGCGCGACTTGCGTTGCTGTCGCGGAATGTTTGACCGCGGCGGGAGCGACGGGAGCTGAGGTTTCCGCCGTCGGGCTCAGCGGTCAAATGCATGGCTTGGTGCTGCTGGATGCGGCGGGGGACGTGCTGCGGCCGGCCCTGATTTGGTGCGATCAGCGGACGGAGGAAGAGTGCCGGGCGATTACCGAACGCGTGGGCGCGAGGCGGCTGATTGAGCTGACAGCGAATCCGGCGCTGACTGGATTTACGCTGCCGAAGATTTGGTGGGTGCGCGCACATGAGCCGGAGATTTGGTCGCGGGTGCGCTCGATCATGCTGCCGAAGGATTATGTGCGCTTCAGGTTGACGGGGGCGCGGGCCACGGACGTCGCGGACGCTTCCGGGACGCTGTTGTTTGATGTGGTGAACCGGCGGTGGTCTGCGGAGATGTTGAAAGCGTCGGGTTTGAAGGCGGAGATTTTGCCGGAGGTTTTCGAGTCGCCCGAGACCAGCGGGCGCGTGTCGAAGGAAGGCGCGGCGGCCAGCGGGCTGCGGGAGGGCACGCCTGTGGTTGCGGGCGCCGGTGATCAGGCGGCGGGTGCGGTGGGGATGGGAATTGTTGAGCCTGGCAACGTCAGCGCAACGATTGGGACTTCGGGCGTGGTGTTCGCGGCGACGAGCAGTCCGGTGGTTGAGCCGAAGGGAAGGATCCACACGTTTTGTCACGCGATTCCGGGTCGCTGGCACGTGATGGGTGTGACGCAAGGGGCGGGACTGTCTTTGCGGTGGTTTCGCGATCAGTTTGGCGGCAGTGCATCTTACGATGGTTTGATGAAGGAGGCGGCGGAAGCGCCTGCCGGCGCCGACGGCTTGCTTTGGGCGCCGTACTTAATGGGAGAGCGCACGCCGCATCTTGATCCCAATGCGCGCGGCGCGCTGGTTGGGCTTACGGCACAGCACACGCGGGCGCATGTGATCCGCGCGATTCTGGAAGGCGTGGCGTTTAGTTTGCGGGATACGTTTACGATTTTTCGCGAGCTGGGCGTTCCGGTGAAATCCATCCGGCTCGGCGGCGGCGGAGCGCGGAGCTCCTTGTGGCAGCAGATACAGGCGGATATCTACGGGATGCCGGTGGACCTAGTTGCTGCCGAGGAGGGAGCAGCTTACGGCGCAGCCTTGTTGGCCGGCGTGGGAGGAGGTGTGTGGCGATCAGTGGAAGCGGCGTGCGAAACGGCCGTGCATGTGGCGAAGCGCGTGGAACCGATCGCCAGAAATGTGGAATCGCTGAATCGCAGGTACGAAGAGTACCGAAAGCTTTATCCGGCGCTGCGAGGGATTGGTCATCACAACTGAACGCTTTTGTGTCCAATTTCTAAGTACCGGAACTCCGTTCCCCTGTTGACAACTTAGCTAACTAGCGCTATGATTGCTTGTGAATACGCGAAAACAGCCCCTCCCGCCAGCCACGGTCGGCAAGCGCCCCGGTTTTCTTCGCTCCTCGACTGCTCATCTCCTTTATCATCAATCTCTTGCGGCCTCTTTGTCGATCTCTCAAAAGTCAAGTCCTTTGTTTTCAGCCGATTGCACGCTCTTTGGCAAAACACCCGGGTGGGGGGGCCTTGGGCCCTCTCCGATGGGTCTTATTAGCTGCTGGCGAACTGCCGTACAATGCTAGCTCCGGACTCGCATCCCGAGAATCCAATAATAAGGTCAGTGAAGGAAGAAGATTCCATGGCAGTCACGAAGGATCCTAGGCTTGGCAGCACAGCGAATCTCGCTCCCCGACCGCCCGCGCTCCACTCATCCCGCGAAAAAGAAGTGCTGGCCATGCTGGCGGGGCGCGAACTACAGCCGAATCGCGGTATCCCGTTAAACCTGGATTGGATCGAGAATATTCGTGTCAACACCAGCGCCGTGGAGCGGCGCGCGCAGACCCTGGTAACCCGGCGCACGGTGAAAAAGGATTGGCAGGTCGCCTGGCTGCTGCGCGCGATTACGTGTATGGATTTGACCACGCTGTCCGGCGATGACACCGACGAGCGCGTGCGGCGCTTGTGCGCGAAGGGCCGACAACCGATTCGCCAGGACCTGGTGAAGCTGCTGGGGATTGAGTCGCTGAATATTCAGGTGGCGGCGATTTGCGTGTATCACTCGTTTGTGGAGACGGCCCTAAAAGCGATGGGGGGAAGCGGCATCAAAGTGGCCGCGGTGTCGGCTGGATTTCCCGCGGGATTGTCTCCGCTGGATGAACGGGTGACGGAGATTCGCCGCTCCGTCGAGGCGGGAGCGCACGAAATTGATGTGGTCATCACGCGCGCACATGTTTTCTGTGGGCGGTGGCAGGCCCTGTTTGACGAAATCGCCACGTTCAAGGCCGCTTGCGGGAACGCGCACATGAAAGTGATTCTGGGGACAGGCGATTTGCTCACCCTGCGCAATGTGGCGCGCGCCAGCATGGTGGCGATGATGGCGGGGGCGGACTTCATCAAGACGTCGACGGGAAAAGAGGCGGTCAACGCAACGCTTCCCGTGGGCCTGGTGATGACGCGCGCGATTCGCGAGTACGCGCAGCAGACCGGAATGGCCGTGGGATTTAAGCCGGCGGGCGGCCTTCGCACCGCGAAGCAGTCGATTGAGTGGCTGGCATTGATGAAGGAGGAGCTGGGTGCGTCGTGGCTCAACGCCAGGCTTTTCCGTTTGGGCGCGAGCTCGATGCTGGCTGACATCGAACGCCAGTTGGAATTTCACGCGACGGGCAGGTATTCGGCGGAGTACCGTCATCCGATCGCGTAAGGGATTGCGTAACGGATTTCACAGCAGGCAAGCTGCTCTGGGAAGCTGAGAGCAAAGCATGAGTGTCACAGAGAAATTTCTTTCGATGGAATACGGCCCGGCGCCAGAGGATCCGCGCGAGGTGCTGGTGTGGCTCGACAGGCACGCGCGCAAGCTCGGCCACTTTATCGGCGGCGCGTTTCGCCCGCCCGCCGAGGGCGTTTATTTCGACACCCTCGATCCTTCTACGGGCGAACCTTTAGCGGCGGTTGCGCAGGGTTCGGCGGCGGATATCGACGCGGCGGTGAAAGCGGCGCGCGGGGCGCTTGCGGAATGGCAGTCGCTTACACCGCACGCGCGGGCGCGCTATCTTTACGCTTTGGCGCGGCAAGTACAAAAGCATTCGCGGTGGCTTGCGGTCCTGGAGACGATGGACAACGGCAAGCCGATTCGCGAGAGCCGCGACCTGGATATCCCGCTGGTAGCACGCCACTTTTATCACCATGCCGGATGGGCGCAACTTCTGTCGCAGGAATTTCCCGGTTACGTCGCGTGCGGCGTGGTGGGGCAAATCATTCCGTGGAACTTTCCGTTGCTGATGCTCGCCTGGAAGATTGCGCCAGCACTGGCCACGGGGAACACGGTGGTGCTCAAGCCGGCGGAGTTTACGCCGCTGACGGCGCTGGCCTTTGCGGAGATTTGCCAGGAAGTGGGATTGCCGGCGGGCGTGGTGAACATCGTCACCGGTGACGGTTCCACCGGCGAGGCGCTGGTGAAACATCCGGACGTGGACAAGATTGCGTTCACGGGATCAACGGAAGTCGGGCGCGCGATTCGCAAGGCTACCGCGCAGAGTCACAAAAAGATTTCGTTGGAGTTGGGAGGCAAGTCTCCTTTCATTATTTTTGAGGATGCGGACCTGGACAGCGCGGTGGAAGGTTTAGTGGATGGAATTTGGCTGAACCAGGGGCAAGTGTGCTGCGCCGGTTCGCGGCTGTTGATGCAAGAGAGCGTGGCGGAGACGCTGATCGGCAAAGTCCGCGAGCGCATGAGCATGCTGCGCGTCGGGCCGCCGCTCGACAAAGCGATCGATATCGGGGCCATCGTGGCGCGCGTGCAATTGGAGCGAATTCAGCGGCTGGTGGATCAAGGCGTTGCGGAAGGCGCCACCTGTTGGCAGCCGCCTTCGCTGGTCATGCCGTCGCGCGGACTGTTTTTTCCGCCGACGCTCTTGAGCAACGTGCATCCGACGTCGACCGTGGCGCAGCAGGAAATTTTCGGCCCGGTACTGACGGCCATGACGTTCCGAACGCCGCGCGAAGCGGTGGAGCTGGCGAACAATACCGTGTACGGGCTGGCCGCCAGCGTTTGGACCGAGAGCATCAACGTGGCGCTGCACGTTGCCGCGCAATTGAAGGCCGGCGTGGTATGGGTGAACAGCACAAACCTTTTCGACGCGGCTTGCGGATTTGGCGGCTACAAAGAGAGCGGATACGGACGAGAAGGTGGCCGGGAAGGTTTGTTTGAATATCTCGAGCCGGAATGGTTCAAGCGCGCTCCAAGGCTGGCGACAAAACCGAAGGCTATGGATCAGCCGCCTGAGCAGGAAATCGATCGCGGTGAACCCCAGATCGATCGCACGGTGAAATTGTACTTTGGCGGAAAGCAGGCACGGCCGGACTCTGGCTATAGCTTCGAGGTGCGTGCCGCTGATGGGCGGCTGCTAGGCGAGGCTCCGCTCGGCAATCGCAAGGACATTCGCAACGCGGTGGAAGCGGCGCGAAAAGCGGATGCCTGGGCCAGGACTACAGCGCACAATCGCGCGCAAATCTTGTATTACATGGCCGAAAATCTTTCGCAACGTGCGGGGGAAATCGCGGGACGCCTGGCTGCTGTAGTCGGCAAAGAGCAAGCGCACGCGGAAGTCCGGCGGGGCATCGAACGCGTCTTTTCCTATGCCGCTTGGGCGGACAAGTATGACGGCGCGGTTCACAATCCGCCATTCCGCAATATTGCGTTGGCGATGCACGAGCCGGTGGGCACCGTGGGGATTGTCTGCCCTGCCGACCTGCCTTTGCTGGGCCTTTTGTCGCTGGTGATGCCCGCGATTGCGATGGGAAATACGGTCATAGCGATTCCTTCAGAAGCCTATCCGCTCATCATTGGTGACTTGTATCAAGTGTTTGAAACCAGCGATTTACCCGCGGGCGTTGTAAACATGGTTTCCGGGCCGCCCAGTCGCCTTTCCAAACTCCGCTGGTCAACGGTTGCGTCGGATGCGCTGCCCGCGCCCACGCAAAAGCTCGTGGAAGGAGCGCAATCACCAGCTTGTTCTTGTTCTTCGGCTCCAGTTCCGCGTAGCTCCCTCCGTTCTCGTTGTCCGGCTCATTCCAGATGTCCCAGCCGAGCACCCGCTCGTCTTTCGCAAACGCGCTTACCACGCCCTTCACATACGCTTCAAGCCGCGGATATTGCGTCGGATCCTGCAGCGCCTTCGCCCCCGGACTTTGCACCCATCCGGAGTTATGGACCCCCGGACGGGGCGCATGCTGCTTTCCGAGCCGCGGCTCTGGATCCCAACACGAGTCAAACAAAACAAACAGCGGCTTGATGTGGTGCTGCGCCGCAATCTGCAGAAAAGTATCAATTCGCTTCCGGAAACCCGCCGCGTCCTGCTGCCAGGGTAAATCGTGCAAAAACACGCGCATCGTGTTCAGCCCGATGGCTTCCGCCCATCCCAGTTCCAAATCGATTCGCTTCGCGTCAAACGTATCCGCCTGCCACATCTCCAGCTCATTGATCGCGTCCGCAGGAATGTAGTTGCTGCCAACCAACCACGCCTGCTTCGCGTACCAATCCGCGGCTTCCTTCTCTGTCCACCGCGCCGACTGAGCCTTTGTTGCTCCGCTCATGACGAATAGTAGTAAGAGCGCCAGCAAACTTTTCCTCCACATAGTTCCCTCCCCGAGGTTGTAGGGGCGCGCTTTAGCGCATCCCAGTCTCCCTTTGTCTTCACACCCGATCCAAATGATGAATCTCCGCAACCTCCCGCAACCTCTTCGCCGCAGCCTCCACGGTGATATCCCGCTGCGGATTCCCCAGCAGCTCATACCCCACCATAAACTTCTGCACTGTGGCCGATCGCAAAAGCGGCGGAAAATAATGCGCGTGAAAATGCCACTCCGGATAATCCCGCCCATCCGTGGGCCGCTGGTGAAACCCCATCGAATACGGAAACGAAGTCTCAAACAAATTGTCATAGCGAATCGTGATGCGCCGGAGAATATCCGCGAGCAACTCGGCCTCGCCCACAGCAAACTCGTCCATCGATGCAAAGTGCCGCTTGCTCATCAACAACGTTTCGAACGGCCACACCGCCCAAAACGGAATCACCACGGCGAACCCGTCATTCTCGCAAATCACCCGTTCGCCCCGCTGCAACTCAAGCTGCAAATAATCGCAGAGCAGGCAAGACTTCTTGCCTTCGCGGTATGCCCGAAGCGACGCCAACTCCTTCGCCGGCAAGTCCGGCACCGATGCGTTCGCCCAAATTTGGCAGTGCGGATGCGGATTGCTCGCCCCCATCAACGCCCCGCGGTTCTCGAAAATCTGCACGTGGCGGACCCAGTCAATCCCTCCGAGCCGCCGATATTCCGCCGTCCAGACGCGAATCACCTCAGTGATCGCCCCGAGCGACATCCGCGGAATCGTCAGGTCGTGCCGCGAAGAAAAACAGATCACCCGACAAATCCCTTTCTCCGAGCGCGCCACCAGCAAGCCGCCTTCATCCACTTCGAAGGCAGGCGCATCGGGCAAGAGCGCCGCATAGTCATTGTCGAAAACAAATGTGCTGGTGTACTTCGGATTCCTCGCGCCGGCCGCTCGTTCATTCCCCGGGCACAAGTAGCAAGTCGGATCGTACTCTGGCAAGTTCGACGCCGCCGGCTTCTCCACCTTCCCAAGCCACGGCCGCTTCGTTCGATGCGGAGAGACTAACACCCACTCGCGCGTCAGCGGATTCAACCTTCGATGTGGCACTTCCTGCAGCAGCGAAGCATCCATGCGTTTCACAAACGGCGCCGTCTTAGGTATGCATCCCTCAGCGCGTCACCCTCGGAAGGTTCTCAGCCGCCGGCTCCACCAACTCCGCTCCCTGCGATGCTTCACATATATAGATGTCCGGACGCAGGCCAATTGCGAATTCGTACTCGGCCGAAACGCGCCGCTGAAATTCCGCCGCGTGCTTCACGTCCACAAAATTAATCGTGCACCCGCCGAAACCGCCGCCGGTCATTCGCGCGCCGTAAATTCCTCTTTGCCGCCCCGCAATCTCCACCATCGCATCCAGCTCCCGGCAACTCACTTCATAATCATCTCGCAAACTCTCATGTGAAGCCGCCATCACCTCGCGCAGCCCCTCGGTTTTCCCCGCTCCAAAAAGGTCCGCCACCTTGCGCACACGCTTGTTTTCCGAAATAACGTGCCGGCAGCGCCGGTAAAGTGTCTCCGATAATAAACTTCGATTTTTCGCAAGCTGCTCCAAACTCACGTCTCGCAAACTCCGAATTCCAGGCAACGCCTCGGATAGCTTTCGCACCGCCTCCTCGCACTCCGCGCGCCGCACATTGTATTCGCCCGCCTGCAGCCTGTGCTTCACCATCGTATTGCAAATTACCAGGCTCACCTTCGGCGGAAGTCTCAAAGAGCGGTATTCGAGCGACCGGCAATCGATCAGCAGCGCGTGACCCGCTCGCCCATGGCACGAAACGAACTGATCCATAATCCCCACGCGCGCTCCCACAAATTCGTTTTCCGCCCGCTGGCACAGCAACGCCAGCTTAGTGCGGTCAATCGCCTGATTCGCCACCGACAACAGCGCGTATCCCGTCGAGACCTCAATCGCCGCCGACGAGCTCAGCCCTGCTCCCAGCGGAACATCCCCGGCAATATAAAGGTTCGCGCCCTGCAGCCGGTAGCCCGCGTCCTGGAGCGCCCATGCTACGCCCAGCGCATAGTCCGCCCAGTGCCCCGACCCGCGCGCTCCCAATTCATCCAGGTCCGCTTCGTACGCTTCACCATAATTTTCGGAGTAGAGAACCAGCTTGCGGTCATCGCGCGCCGCAATCGCCACCCAGCAGGAAAATCCGATCGCCGCCGGCAGTACCAAGCCGCCGTTGTAATCGGTGTGCTCCCCAATCAGATTCACGCGCCCCGGTGCCCTGTAAACGGAAGCACCGGCGCCGAAGCGAGCCTTGAACGATGTCAACAGTTCGTGCGCTTTATTCATGCAAGCTTGTTTGCAAGAACATAGCAAAAACGCCCTAGAGTGTACGCGATTCCCGCCGCGAATTTAGTCCAAATGTGTCCGTCCAAGCAGACCATCGCGCCTCGGCACCAACCTTCCTGCGGCGTCCGAGGCATCTTAACATATAGATAAATGCGCACGGATGGCGTCGCACGTCGGCGTTGCCTCCGAGCGCCCCCGCGTACCAGGCACAATACTGCATCTCTAGTCGACGGCCGAGCCACGGCGGAGTACTCGTAACAGCTTCACATGCAATCAGTTAGTAGATACATCCGTGTACCCGGTCGAGCCTCCCAAAATACCGATTGACCGAACTGTCCAAGTATGTACTATACTGCACCATAGAGATCACCCGTGGCATCGCACTCCCGACTCGAAACCAAGCTCCCCTTCCGCCGCCCTCCTCAGCTTTCCGGCGAGCAGTTTCTCCTCTCCCTCGGCTCCCGCGTCCGCGATCTTCGCAACCGCCGCGGCATGACCCGCAAAACTCTTGCCCGCGAATCCAACGTCTCCGAGCGCCACCTTGCCCAACTCGAATCCGGCGAAGGCAACATCTCCATATTGCTTCTTCGCCGAGTCGCCGCCGTGCTGAGCGTCTCGCTCGAAGAATTATTCGCCCCACAGCACCAAAACGCTCGGCAAGACGACCAGCGGCATGCTTCGCAAAAGCAGACCATCTTGCGCTTCATCGAGCGCCTCCCCAGCCATCGCCTCGAAGAAGCCTCCGCTCGCCTCCTGCGCGACTTCGGCCCGGAGCAAAATCTTCGCCTCAGCCGCATCGCCCTCATCGGCCTGCGCGGCGCCGGCAAATCCACCCTTGGCTCCAAGCTCGCCGCCCAACGCAACGTCCCCTTCATCGAGCTCGACCACGAAATCGAAAAAGAAACCGGCATGCCCCTCGCCGAAATTTTCTCCCTCTACGCGCAGTCCGGCTATCGCGCCATTGAGAAGCGCACTCTCGAGCGCGTCCTTTCCGAAAGCGACAGCGCCGTCATCTCGGTCGGCGGCGGCATCGTCTCCGAAAAAGAAACCTACGACTATCTCCTCGCCCACTGCTATACCATCTGGCTCAAAGCTCAGCCCGAAGAGCACATGTCCCGCGTGATCGCTCAGGGTGATTTCCGCGCTATGGCTGGCAGCGATCGCGCCATGGAAGATCTCCGCCGCATTCTCGAATCCCGCGAACCTCTCTACCGCAAAGCCGACACCTGCGTCGACACTTCAGGCGATTCGGTCGATGCTAGTTTCACCAAGCTAAGCGCAGCGCTCCAGGCCGCTGCACAGTAACCATCAGGAGGAATTGTGGACGTCGTCGCAACCCAAGAAGCTCAGCCCACCGCAGCTGCCATCGATTTTCGCACGGACCCATCGCGCTACAAGCACTGGCGCCTTTCCTTCGACGGCCCCGTCGCCACACTCACCATGGACGTCGCCGAAGACGGCGGCATCCGCCCCGGCTACAAACTCAAGCTAAACTCCTACGACCTCGGGGTTGACATCGAACTCCACGACGCGCTCCAGCGCCTCCGCTTCGAGCATCCCGAAATCCGTTCCGTTGTAATCACCAGTGCCAAGAACCGCATCTTCTGTTCCGGCGCCAACATTTATATGCTCGGGCTCTCCTCCCACGCCTGGAAAGTCAATTTCTGCAAATTCACCAACGAAACGCGCAACGGCATCGAAGACGCCAGCGCCCACTCCGGGCTGAAGTTTCTCGCCGCACTCAACGGCACCACCGCCGGCGGCGGCTACGAACTGGCTCTCGCCTGCGATGAAATCGTCCTCGTCGACGATCGCTCCTCCGCCGTCAGCCTCCCGGAGCTTCCCCTACTCGGCGTTCTCCCCGGCACGGGCGGCCTCACGCGCGTCACCGACAAGCGCAAAGTCCGCCGCGATCATGCCGACATCTTCTGCACCAATCCCGACGGCGTGCGCGGCCAGCGCGCCAAAGATTGGCGCCTCGTCGACGAAATCGTGAAGCCGCAGCAATTCGCTGAACATGTCAAGCAGCGCGCCCGCCAGCTCGCCGACGAAAGCGATCGCCCCGCAAACGCCAAAGGTGTCATTCTCACGCCGCTTGAACGCACCGTCGACGATGCCGGCCTTCACTACAAATTTGTCGACGTGCAATACAATCGCGAAGCGCGCACTGCCACTGTCACCGTCCGCGCCCCCGAAGCCGCCTCCGAAATCAGCATAGAAAGAGTCCTCGCCGCAGGAGCCAACTGGTGGCCGCTCCAAATGGCTCGCGAACTCGACGACGCGATCCTCACCCTGCGTTCTAGCGAACTCGATCTCGGCCTGTGGCTCCTCAAGACCGCCGGAAATCCCGATGCAGTGATCGCCACCGACGACTTTCTCCTTGCCAACCAGAACAATTGGTTCGCCCGCGAAGTCCTCGGCATGCTACGCCGAACCTTCGCCCGCATCGATGTCACCTCCCGCTCTCTCTTCGCCATCGTCGAACCGAATTCCTGCTTCGCTGGTTCCCTTTTCGAGCTGGCCCTGGCTGCCGATCGTGTCTACATGCAAGATGCGCAAGAAGGCGAGCCTGCCACCGTCGCCCTCTCCGAAATAAATTTCGGCGCGCTCCCCATGACCAATCATCTCGCGCGCCTCGTCGCGCGCTTCTATCAAGACCCCGCTCGCATCGACGCCCTTCGCTCGCACATCGGCAAAAAGCTTTCCGCCAAAGAAGCCCTTGACGCCGGCCTGGTCACCTCGGCCCCCGACGATCTCGACTGGGAGGACGAACTTCGCCAAGCCATCGAATCTCGTGCCGCGCAGTCTCCCGACGCCCTCACCGGCCTCGAAGCCAATCTCCGCTTCGGCGCGAATGAAACATTGGAAACCCGTATCTTCGGCCGCCTCTCTGCCTGGCAAAATTGGATTTTTATTCGCCCCAACGCCGT
>Ga0207107_1082_pt1 | contig 22026 bp, 15 predicted proteins | sample Alteio_BWMinHeat_75_FD_153555 | JGI IMG/M metagenome (GOLD analysis project Ga0207107, IMG submission 153555) | Enriched cells from forest soil in Barre Woods Harvard Forest LTER site, Petersham, Massachusetts, United States -... | ecosystem: Environmental > Terrestrial > Soil > Temperate forest >... | reverse complement strand
GAAGCCGCCCAGCGTGTTGGGGGCGATGAATTGGGGGAGGGTGATCAGCGGCAATCCGCCAAATAGTGGATTGGTGACGCCGGTGTTGAGTCCGTAGGAGGACGCAGGCACGTTGTGATCGGCGGTGAAGGTAGGCTGGTACAGCCGGTTGTACCCGAAACGGGCTTCATTCACCCAGTGAGAATTTGGAATGTAAGCCCAGTTCACGCCGAACACCTGCGCGCGGGTGTGAATGAGCGTCAACCAAATCGGCTGCACTTCTTGCGCGTCGTCCACGGTTCCTTTGTTGTTGCCGAAGAAATACCTGCCGCTGATGGTGTGGCGGTCGTTGATGCGGTAATCGATCTTGCCTACGGCATTGTCGGCGTTGACGACGTTCGGGAATCCGATATTCACCAGGCCAGGGGCGACGGTCTGATTATTCAGCGGAAAGCCTTTACCGTTGCACGTGGTCGTCGCCGGTGGCGTAAATTGGCACCCGGCCACCTGCAGGCTGACCGGACTGACATCGGGCGACATGCTGGCCATAAAGCCCGCATGAACATCGGCGATTGCGTCAGGGATGCTGTTCGCGCAATAGCCAACGTTGGTAAAGAAACAGGGCCCTGCGGGATTCGTGGGGAGCGGGACAGTATTTGGCTGGCCTTCGACGAAGGAATTGCCGACTTTGTAGCGCTGACCTTCATAACCGCCAAAGAAGAAGAGTTTGTCTTTGATGATGGGGCCGCCCAGCGTGGTGCCGAATTGCTTCAAGCTCCTTGGCGTCTTTGGCGAACCCGCCGGGTTGAAGAAGTTGCGCGCATCGAAGATCGTATCGCGGTAGAAGCCATAGCCGGTACCGTGAAGGCTGTTTGTTCCGGATTTCAGTCCCACGTTGACGATGGTGCCCGGCTTCCATCCGTATTCCGCCGAAGGGTTCTGCTGGACGTTGAACTCCTGGATGGAATCGATCGGAAGTATGGTGGCCGAATCGCCGGCGATGCCCGCGCCGTTGATGATGCTCTGGCCGGAAAACGGCTCGCTGTTGAACAGGCCGTCAATGAGATAGGCATTGTCCTCGGCTCGCAAGCCATTTGTGCTGGTGGTGGAAAATCCCCCGCCGGGATAGCGTATGACGCCAGGACGGAGCTGAATTAAGTTTTCGTAGTTGCGGCCGTTCAATGGAAGGTCGTTGATCTCTTCATTGCTCAGCGTGCCGCCAAGCGTGGCGGAGGTGGTGTTAAGAAGCGGTACCTGCTCGGTGACCACGACTGTTTCCGCGGCATCGCCTGGTTGCAACAGGATGTCCACGCGCACATCGGTCGCCACCTCGATCTGAATGTTCAGCCGCTCATAGGTCTTGAAGCCTTTGGCTTCGGCCCGCACTTTGTATATCCCCGGAAGCAGATCCGGCGCGACAAACTCTCCCGCCTGGTCGGTGACGAGCGATCGGGTCAGGTTTCTCTGGACGTCAGTGATGCCCACCTTCCCGCCGACAATAACAGCGTCGGACTTGTCGTGCACGCTGCCCAGAATGCGCCCGGTATACGATTGCGAGTAAAGGGGCAGGCTGAGTAGTAGCGCCCCAATGCCTGCGACAAGAATCCGGATCGACCTGCGCGTTCCAGTGCTCGACGACGAACCGGTGCGTATTTCTAGGGAATTCATGGCAACCCCCTCAGGGCGAAAAGTGTGGATTGTCGCGTGACCTGACCCATCTGGTCTGGCAGCTGTACCACCATACGTCAAAAACTGTCAAGAACATTTATCCAACTGATTCGATTATGGTATGGTGGCTACACCAAAAGCCAAGTACAATCCCAATTCCGGTGACGGGACTCTTGTTTCAACGGGCGATCAGGGGGGCACACACATGGCGATTGCCACAATTAATCCAGCAACTGGACAGGTTCTGAAAACATTTGAGCCGCTCTCCGCTTCAGAGATCGAAACGAAACTTCAGCTCGCCGCGGAAGCATTTTCCAAACACCGCAAGGTTCCCTTCTCCGAGCGCGCACGCATGATGGTGAAAGCAGCAGAAATCATCGAGTCGGAAAAAGAGGCGCACGGCAGGACGATGACCCTCGAAATGGGCAAGCCAATACGCGCTGCCGTCGATGAAGCCGCCAAGTGCGCGTGGGTGTGCCGCTATTACGCCGAGAATGCGGAACGATTTCTCGCGGATGAAAAAGTAGAAACGGCTGCCACCAACAGTTTCATCCGTTACCAGCCGATCGGGCCAATCCTCGCAGTCATGCCCTGGAATTTTCCTTTCTGGCAGGTATTCCGGTTCGCAGCGCCGTCGCTGATGGCTGGAAACGTCGGCCTGCTCAAGCACGCTTCAAATGTCCCGCAGAGTGCGCTCGCCATCGAAAGCATTTTTCGGCGCGCCGGATTTCTGGAGGGTGTATTTCAGACGCTCTTGATCGGCTCCCGGCAAGTGGAAGAAATTTTAAACGATCCGCGCGTTGCGGCTGCCACGCTAACTGGAAGTGAAGAGGCCGGAATACAGGTCGGCACTACAGCCGCGAAAAAGATCAAGAAAGTGGTGCTGGAGCTCGGCGGCAGTGATCCTTTCATCGTGATGCCGAGCGCCAATCTCGACGAGGCAGTGGCCACGGCCGTAAAGGCCCGCGTGCAGAACAATGGACAATCCTGCATTGCCGCCAAGCGCTTCATTGTCGCTGAGCCGATTGCCAGCGAATTTGAACGCAAGTTCGTCAGCCGCATGGAGGCGCTCAAGATCGGCGATCCTCTCGATGAAAGCACGGAGCTCGGCCCGCTCTCCAACCCGGACGGAGTGACCAGTCTTGATGCCGATGTTCAGAAGACCATCCGTGCGGGTGGTCGCATCCTGACTGGCGGGAAGAAGCTCGATCGCCCGGGCAATTACTACGCGCCTACCGTGTTGACAGACATTCCGAAGGATTCGCCGGCGTACCGGGAGGAATTGTTCGGTCCGGTTGCTTCCCTCTTCCGCGCGAAAGATTTGAACGACGCGATTCGAATCGCAAACGACACGCGATTCGGATTGGGAGCCAGCGCCTGGACCAATGACGCCAAGGAACGCGAAATCCTCATCAATGAAATTCAAGCCGGCATGGTTTTTATCAACCGCATGGTTGCTTCCGATCCACGGATGCCGTTTGGCGGCGTGAAAAGTTCCGGCATTGGGCGCGAGCTGGGAGTTCACGGTATCCGTGAATTCACCGACATCAAGACAGTGTGGGTCCAGGGCGCGAGCTGAAGTGGTTGTGGAGCGGACAATGTATAAAATTCTCCGGACTTCCAGACTCTACGAACAAATCATTGAGCAGATCGAAGGCTCGATTTTCTCCGGAGAACTCAAGCCGGGAGATCAATTGCCGGCTGAGCGCGAGCTGGCGCAGAAATTTGGAGTGAGCCGCACTGCAGTCCGCGAGGCTGTGAAGGCGCTGCGAGAGAAGGGTTTAGTGGAAGCGTACTCCGGGCGCGGGACTTTCATTACCAACGGGACCTCCCAGGCCATCCGGCAATCGCTCGATCTGATGATAAAAATCGGGCAGCCCGATGGAGGCGTGCAACTGGCAGAAATGCGGCTGATCCTTGAGCCAGGAATCGCGGCGCTGGCCGCAACGCGTGTGGAGGAGCAGCATCTGTCGGCCATGAGAGAGGCAATCGCGGTGATGGACGGGGCGAGGCAAAACCCGGATGCATTCATCGAGGCTGACCTCGACTTCCATCTGGCGCTGGCTGAAGCGGCGGCGAATCCTCTCATCTTGTCTCTACTCGATTCCATTGTGGGCCTGCTTCGCGAGCAGCGGATGCGAATTTTCAATGTGCAGGGCGGACCGGAGCGCGGCCAGTTTCATCACAAGCGAATCCTGGCGGCCATCGAAAGCCGTAACTCTGAAAGGGCGCGCGAAGCGATGCAGGCGCATCTTCAGCAAGTCCGTGAGGACTCGCAAGTCTCTTCCAGCGGACAGGACAAGGCGGTTTTGAAGCCGGCGTCATAATCTGGAGGCTGATGGAGATGGCGAATCTTGGATTCATCGGACTCGGCGTGATGGGCAGCCAGATGGTGAACCGGCTGCTCGACAAGGGTCACGCCGTGACCGGGTACAACCGCACGCGCGCTAAAGCCCAGTGGCTGATCGACTGTGGAATGAAATGGGCCGACTCACCAAGGGCCGTCGCTGCGGCGGCGGATGTCACCTTCGCCATGGTAACCAACGTCGCCGCGCTCCAAGCCATTGCCGACGGACCTGACGGCCTTCTGGCTGGATTGAGCCCGGGCAAAGTTTTCGTTGACATCAGCACGGTGAGCCCCGCTGCCAGCCGCGCCCTTGCGGCCAGGGTTCGCGAAAGGGGCGCGGACATGCTGGACGCGCCCGTCTCCGGAAGCGTCATCACGCTGCAGGAAGGAAAATTGTCGGTGATGGTGGGAGGCAGGCGCGAAACATTTGAGCGCGTGAAGCCCTTGCTGCTCGACATTGGCCCGAAAGTGACTTACGTCGGAAACAACGGGCTCGCGCTCTCCATGAAGATCGCGACGAATCTTAGTCTCGCGGTGCAGATGATGGCGTTCTCGGAAGGCGTCTTGCTCGCAGAAAAAAGTGGAATCGCCCGTGAAACCGCGGTGGATGTGCTGACGCACAGCGCGATCGCTTCGCCGATGATCCAGTATCGCGGGCCGTTCGTCCTGCGCATGCCGGAAGAAGCGTGGTTTGACGTAAACATGATGCAGAAAGACATGCTGCTTGCGATGGAGTTGGGGCGGCAACTCAATGTTCCGCTGCCGACGACGGCGGCAAGCAATGAATTTCTGACTGCAGCACGCGGCATGGGGTGGGACAAGAAGGATTTCGCAGTTGTGTTCGACGTACTCGCTCAAATGTCGGGAGTATCCAAATGACGACGGCCACGAAACAGCTTGCAGCGGATGCCAAGATTGGCGTCGAGAAATGGCTCCGCATGTACCGGCAAATGCTCAGCATTCGATTGTTCGAGGAGCAGGTGAACGAGCTGTACACGCGAGCGCTGATGCCGGGGCTGGCCCACCTTTACGTGGGCGAAGAGGCAGTCGCCGTGGGGGTTTGTGAAGCGCTGCGCGCGGACGATTACATCACGAGCACGCATCGCGGGCACGGCCACTGCCTGGCGAAAGGCGCCGCGCCCGACCGGATGTTCGCGGAGTTGCTGGGTAAGGAAGCGGGGTACTGCCGCGGCAAAGGCGGGTCCATGCACATCGCTGACCCGGATACCGGAAACCTGGGAGCAAACGCAATCGTTGCCGGGAGCGCAGGAATCGCCACCGGCGCGGCATTTTCTGCCAAACGTTTGGGGACGGGCCAGGTTTCCGTGTGCTTCTTCGGTGAAGGAGCGCTGGGACAGGGCGTCCTGTACGAGGTGATGAATCTGGCGAAACTGTGGAAGCTGCCCGTAATATACGTCTGCGAGAACAATCTTTACACCGAGTACACCCATTTCTCGGAGACTACGGCGGGCGATATTCTCGCGCGCGCCACCGCGTTCGGATTGCAGGTCAAGACCGTAGATGGCCAGGATGTCCGCGCCGTCCACGCGGCGGCAATGGAACTCTCCGAACGCGCGCGAGCCGGAGAAGGCCCCGCATTCATCCTCTGCAACACCTACCGTTTCCGGGGCCACCACGTGGGCGATATCAACCGCGAATATTACCGCTCGAAAAAAGAAGAACAACAGTGGACCACGGAGCGCGACCCCATCAAGAACCTGGGCGACTGGTTGCTGAAACAAAACTATGCCGACAAGGCGCTCTTCGACCAGCTTCATTCCGAAATCGAAGTGGAGATGAAGAAGGCGGTCGAGTTCGCAATTGCTGCGCCCTATCCAAAGTTGGATGAAGTGGAGCAGGACGTGTATGCCTGAAGCGGCACAGCGCGAAATCACATTCGCGGAAGCAATTCGAGAAGCGCTCGCCGAAGAAATGCGCCGCGATTCGCGCGTATGTATTCTCGGAGAGGACGTAGCTGAGGCAGGCACCCCCTTCAAGGTTTTGTCGGGGCTGGTGGAAGAGTTCGGCAAGGACCGCGTGGTGGACACACCGATTTCAGAAGCCGGGTTCACAGGTTTGGCAGTGGGCGCGGCGATGACCGGTATGCGGCCGGTGGTTGACATCATGTTCGGCGATTTCATCACTCTTACGATGGATCAGATGGCGAACCAGGCTGCAAAAGTTCATTACATGTCGGGTGGAAAATGGAAAGTTCCCATGGTGATGCGGACGACGCTCGGAGCCGCGCGACGCTCCGCGGCGCAACACTCACAATCCCTGCACGCGTGGTTCAGCCACGTCCCCGGATTGAAAGTTGTGTTGCCGTCAACGCCCTACGATGCGAAGGGGCTTCTCAAGACCGCCATCCGCGACGAGAATCCTGTCGTCTTTTTCGAAGACAAGATGATGTTCAAAATGAAAGGGCCTGTGCCCGCCGAGGAGTACACAATTCCTCTGGGTGTTGCGGACGTGAAGCGCGCAGGCCGCGACATCACTATCGTCGGAACCAGCAGCATGGTGCAAGTGGCTCTGGGCGCGGCGAAACTCCTCGAAGAGATCGGCATCAGCGCGGAGGTGATTGATCCGCGCACCACCTGGCCGCTCGACGAGCAAACATTGATCGAATCCGCGAAGAAGACCTCGCGCGCGATCGTGGTTGATGAGGGCTACGGCCGCTACGGTGTGACAGCGGAGATCGCTGCAGTAATTGCCGAGGGCGCATTCTATAGTCTGGATGGCCCTGTCAAGCGCATGGGAGCGATGCACGTTCCAATTCCCTTCTCCCCCCCGCTTGAGGATGCCACCGTTCCGAATGAACAAATGGTGTTCGCGGTGGCGCGGGAACTTTGCGGCCGATCCTAGAATTCAAGAACGGGAGGCAAATCATGGCTCTACCGACTCATGGAACGATGGCTGTTGACTGGGAACAGCGCATTGATTTCGACCGCCTGCGCACCGAACGTCTGGCGCGTGTGAAGGGTCTGCTCGCCAAATCCGAAATGGGCGCCTTGCTCTGCTTCGACATGAACAATGTGCGCTACCTCACAGCGACACACATCGGCACGTGGGCGCAAGACAAGGCCAACCGGTTTTCTCTGTTGCCGCAGAACGATGAGCCAATCCTGTGGGATTTCGGATCAGCGGCGCGTCATCATCAGCTCCACTGCCCGTGGCTCGGCGAGCGCTCGCGTCCGGGAATTTCAATGCTCCGCGGCGCGATGTCGCCCGAAATGGGACGGGCGGAAGATGTGGCGAAGAAGATCCGCATCGAGCTCGAAAAGCGCGGCCTGCACAAAGAGCCGCTCGGAATCGATATCATCGAGCCCCCCGTCCTGTTCGCATTGCAGCGCGAAGGCATCAAGGTGGTGGATGGACAGCCGCTGATGTCGGATGCGCGTGTAATCAAAACGCGTGACGAGATTACGCTGCTCAACATGTCGGCCATGATGGTGGACGCCGCCTATGACGAGCTGTATCGCGCGATGAAACCTGGAATGCGAGAAAACGAAGCAGTCGGTCTGGTGAGCAAGGTGCTCTACGATCTCGGCTCGGAATACGTGGAAGCAGTGAATGCCATTTCAGGGGAGCGTTGCAATCCGCACCCGCATGTGTTTTCGGATCGCGTGCTGCGGCCCGGCGATCCCGTGTACTACGACATTCTCCACTCCTACATGGGATATCGCACCTGCTACTACCGCTGCTTCACCATCGGCTACGCGTCCCACGCCATGGTGGACGCCTACAAACGCTGCCGGGAATATCTGGACGCCGCGATTTCGCTAGTGCGGCCCGGGCGCACTACCGCAGAAATCGCGGCGGTCTGGCCCAAAGCGGAGGAGTTTGGCTTCCCGAATGAGGAGGCGTGCTTCGCGCTGCAGTACGGGCATGGCGTTGGCTTGGCGATTTGGGAAAAGCCGGTGATCAGCCGCCTGGTTTCTTTCGAGCATCCACATGAAATCAAGCCCGGGATGGTGTTTGCGCTGGAAACATTCTGGCCCTCGACGGATGGTTGGAGCGCAGCGCGCATCGAAGAGGAAATCGTGGTCACGGAAACGGGCCATGAAGTGATCACGCGATTCCCCGCCGAAGAGCTCCTCGTCGCCGGCGCACACTATCACACCGTCAACGGCTCGCTGCCCACCACGCGTGAGCACGAAGCCGCGCCCAGCAAACGCGTGAGGGAGATGGTCGAGGCCAGCGCAAAAACGGAGCGCGTAGGAGTGACGGACTGACGGCTGCACTCTTGCCGCGCCCCAATAAAATATGGCTATCAGCGTCGTGATGCCGGCACTCGAGTTGACGCAGGAAACAGGCAAGCTTGTAGCCTGGCGCAAGAAGGAAGGCGAACGCGTGGCCAAAGGCGAGCCGCTGCTCGAGGTGGAGACGGACAAGGCAGTGGTTGAAATCGAAGCCCCGGCGGAGGGAATTCTTGCCGGGATTAGGGCACACGAAGGTGCGGTGATCCCCGTAGGCCAGACAATCGCATGGATCGTGGTGCCCGGCGAGGTTGCTCCGACTGGCGGGGCGGCGCCCATTTCTGAAAGTCGAGCAGCAACTACATCGCATCCGACTCAAGAGCCCGGTGCGGGACTTTCAAAGAAGACGGGCCCCGCAGGAACAGGAATTTCGCCCAAGGCCCGGCGTCTCGCCCAGGAAAATGGCGTCGAAATAGGCAAAATTCAAGGCTCGGGCCCCGGGGGCGAAATCCTGGCATCGGACATTCTCGCCGCGGCAGGATCCAAGGGTGCAGCCGCGCCGCGTCTCGCACCAGCGGCCGGCAGCGTCGTTTCACTCGGCTCTATCGGGCGCCTAATGGCTGAGCGAACCACGCTGAGCTGGACCAGCGTGCCCCATTTCTTCGTCGCACGCGCCGTCGACGCGGGACCGCTGCTGGCAGCGCGCGAACAATTGGCTGCAAATATTGAAAAAGCGCACGGAGCGCGCGTGACGCATACAGATTTGCTGGTTGCGCTTGTAGCGCGCGCGCTGGCGGGACATCCCCGCATGAATTCCGGCTGGAGCGCCGAGGGACCTCGCCTGAACCCGCAAGTAAATATCGCTATAGCCACGGCGGTCGAGGATGGCGTGGTCGCACCTGTGATTCACAATGCAGATAAAGCAGCCTTGGGGGAAATTGCCGCCCAACGACGGGATCTAACCGAGCGAGCCCGAATAAATAAATTGCGCCCTGCCGATATTTCCGGCGCCACCTTCACCTTCAGCAATCTCGGCATGTACCACGTGGATGCATTCACCGCCATCATCAATCCTCCGCAGGCCGGGATTCTGGCCGTGGGGCAGATTGCAGATCGCGTGGTGCCCGTAGATGGCCGGCCCGGGATCCGGCCGATGGTCACGCTCACTCTTTCCTGCGATCACCGTGTGGTGGACGGCGCGCGTGCTGCCGAATTTCTGAACGAACTTGCCGACTCGATTCGCGAGGCGGAAACACGATTGCGATGACCACTCGCGCGGCATACTGCGCAGCATGAAAAGCGCACCGGCCCATCCGACGAACTGCCGTCCGGCCGTCACTTTCTCGTGTTTGCAATCGGCCTCAATCCATCTCGCACCCAGACGCTGCCATGGCTGCCAGCCAGTGGCATGAACAAGGAGAACTGACCATGGGAACTTTCGGCGACGCTCAGCCCCTTCCCGCAACTGTGTCGGCCCCGCGCAAGAAGGCCTTCTACGCAAATCTCTGGGCGCAAGTCCTGATTGCAATCGCTTTTGCCATCGCACTTGGCCATTTCTATCCGGCAAAAGCCATCGCCATGAAGCCGCTTGGCGACGCCTTCATCCGGCTGATCTCGATGATCATCTCCCTGATCATCTTTTGCACCGTCGTCACCGGCATTGCGGGCATGGAGAACATGAAGAAGGTTGGCCGCGTTGGCGGAAAGGCGCTGCTTTATTTCGAGGTGGTGTCCACACTCGCGCTGTTCATCGGATTAGTAGTTGGCAACTTGGTTCACCCCGGCAGTGGCTTCAACGTCAACCCAGCCAACCTCGACGCCAAAGCCGTGGCGGACTATGCCGGTCAGGCCAAGGCCCAGAGCGTGACGGATTTCTTGATGCACATCATTCCCACCACGGTGACCGATGCGTTCGCCAAAGGCGACATTCTGCAAGTTCTGCTCGTGGCGCTCCTGTTCGGGTTCGCGATGTCGGCCATCGGCCCGCGCTGCAAGCCCCTGGTGGATGTGTTTGACTCGCTCGCGCGCGTCGTTTTTGGCGTGGTCAATATCCTGATGCACCTCGCGCCCATCGGCGCGTTCGGCGCGATGGCTTTCACCGTCGGAAAATATGGCCTTGCCTCGCTTGGGCCTCTCGCCAAGCTGATCGCCACATTTTGGGTGACCTGCTTTGTCTTCGTCTTCCTGATTCTCGGCGCGATTGCATGGATGGCCGGGTTCAACATCATCCGATTCCTCCTGTACATCAAAGAAGAAATCCTGCTGGTTCTCGCGATCAGCTCCTCAGAGCCGGCCTTGCCCTTGCTGATGGCTAAGATGGAGAAGCTCGGTTGCTCCAAGGCTCTCGTCGGCCTCGTCGTGCCAACAGGCTACACGTTCAACACCGAAGCAACCAGCCTCTACATGACCCTCGCTGCGCTCTTCGTCGCTCAGGCGACCAACACGCCGCTCACGCTCTCTCAGCAATTGACCATCTTCGCCGTGGCGCTCCTCACGTCCAAGGGCGCCAGCGGCGTCCAGGGCGCTTCTTTTATCGCGCTCGTCGGAACGCTCATGGTAATCCCTGCAATTCCTGTGGCGGGCATGGCGCTCATCCTCGGCATTGATCGCTTCATGAGCATGTTCCGCGCCACCGTCAACATGATTGGCAATGGGGTCGCCACAGTCGTGGTCGCGCGGTGGGAGGGCGAGCTCGATCCGGACACGCTTCGAAAGAACCTCGCCTGAATTCCTGCTTTGCAGGAGCGCGAAAGCCACAGGTCCCAGGTTGCGGCACTACGATAGTGTCGGCTCACTTGATTTTGTGATCACCTGATAGGAAAATCCGGCCATGGCACATCAACTGACCACCTCTTATACCAAAGACGCCGTGGACCTACTCCGGTACTACAAGCGACTCGCTGATCGGGCGATCGAGCAATGCCCGGAGGAAGGGCTATTCTCGACGCTGGATGACGAGTCGAATTCGATTGCCATCATCGTGAAACATATGGCGGGGAATATGCGCTCGCGGTGGACGGATTTTTTAACCACGGATGGGGAGAAACCAGACCGGAACCGCGATAGCGAATTCGAAGAGCCGCCGAGGAACAAAGCCGAATTGATTGCGATGTGGGAATCCGGTTGGAAGTCAATGTTCGACGCGCTGGAGCCTTTGGTGGAGGCAGACTTGACGCGCACAGTCACGATTCGTACGGAGCCGCACTCCGTAATGCAAGCGATTAATCGGCAGATTGCTCACTATTCCTACCATATAGGGCAAATCGTTTTTCTGGCGAAGCATTCAACGGCAAAGGTGACCGGAAATTGGACTGCATTGACAGTGCCGCGCAACAAGTCCAAGGACTTTAACATCGATGTGGCAGCGGGACGAAAATCACAACGATGAGTCGAACATCCGTTTCAATCAGCGTCGCCCTCTACTTTCAAATCTCTATGCCAGAAATTTCTGCAGCCCCTCCCAGTAGTGTGATTTCCAGCCGGGGGCCAGATGTTCTGCGTGCCCTTGCGGGATCGCTGTCTGGTCAAACACCAACTTGGTGCCGGTCCCCTCTTCGTTCAATTGGAAATTGGCGATGGTGAAGACTCCCGGTTCCAGGTTTTTCGTCCGCCAGGCTTGCACCAGCCGCTCGTTGGGCACCATCTCGATGTGTCTTCCGCTGATGTAGCCGCCAAACAGCGAAAATGCCCCGCCAACCTCCGGGCTAATGACTGTCGTAACGCCGGGCATGCTGAATTCCGTAACCTTGCTGAATTGCTTCGCGTCCGTCAGCGCCTGGTACACGCGCGCGCGGCTCGCCTTGATCACCACTTCCTGGTGGATGCATTCGCAGTTGCGTGAAATCCCCAGGTCATCAGGAAGGGGAGCTATTCCAGCCGCCGCTCCCGCCTTTCCGGCGAATCCCAACACCGGCAGCAGCGACACCAGCCGCACGGATACTTCTCTTCTGCTCAACAAATTGGACATCATCGTCGTTCCCCTTTCATCAACTGAGATAGCTTCCCGCAACAAGCCGGTTTGCAATATTTAACAATATTGTTTAATATTGCCCCTTGTACCGGAGGCATGGGCATGCTGTCAAGCACAAAAGCTACTCGGTCATCTTCGGAGGCTCGGCTCGACCTCATTTTTCGAGCGCTGGGCGACCGCACTCGTCGCGCGTTGCTTACTCGCCTCACGCATGGGCCGGCCATGATCACCGAGCTCGCGGCGCCTTTCCGCCTCTCGCTGCCCGCTGTCTCAAGGCACATCCGTGTGCTTGAACGCGCCCGCTTGGTGAAACGGACAGTGGATGGCAGAGTGCATCGCTGCGCTTTGCGGACCGAGCCGCTCCAGCAAGCGGAGCAATGGATCCATCATTACCGCCGCTTTTGGGAGGGCGCACTCGACTCGTTGGCCCGTTATGTCGAGGTCGGTCGCGAAAAACATCACCGCTGAGAGGAACAGAAAACATGCCCGACCAGGAAACTGGCAGAGCCTCACAGTCGCAGGACACGACTCTCGTCGTTCGCAGGATCATACAAGCCGCACCGGAACGGCTGTTCAAAGCCTGGACTGAGCCCGAGCACCTCAAGAAATGGTGGGGTCCCCAATCGGTCACCTGCGTGGATGCCGAGGTGGACTTGCGAATCGGCGGCCGCTATCGCATCGCCAATCAATTTCCAGACGGGAAGGTATTGTGGATCAGCGGCGAGTTCCAGATCATCGAGCCGCCGCACAAACTCGTGTACACCTGGCGCATCGGCCCTGATTCTCCGCCTGCGGAGCTAGTGACGGTCACTTTCGAGCCGAGGCCCGCGGGCGCAACCGAGGTCATCGTTGTCCACGAGCGCATCCCGAACAAGAACGCTCGCGACAGGCATGAGCAGGGTTGGTTCGGCTGCCTCGACGGCCTTGCAAAATATCTGGGCTAGGCAGTCACAGCGATTCGGCCACCCGGCCAACAACGCCGAAAATTCAGCCGCAGGTGGCTCAGTGCATGGTGCCGGCCGGGTCGTCCCTCGAAACATACGCCTCCATTGACACCATAACGAATAAGGTATAGAAGTTCTGCCAACTTTACTGGGCCGTATCGATGGAGGGTGGGATATTGGAAAATGTCATCGCAGCATAGGGGCGATGGCATCTCTCGATTAGCGATTTACTCCGGTGGCCTAGAACCTCTCCTTGTGAGGCGATATATGAGGAATGCGCTCCTTGCAACCTTTGTTTTTATTCTGGTGTCAGCTTTCTGCCCCGCCGGCTGGGGCCAAAACGCGATTGCCAATGGATCTATCTCCGGCCGTGTGGTGGACAGCTCTGGCGGGGTCGTTTCCGGAGCGAATGTCTCCGCCAAGAATGAAGAAACCAATGTGGCGCAGAACGGAAAGACGAACGGCTCTGGAATTTACAATTTCGCGTCGCTGCGCGTCGGCCCTTATACGCTGACCGTGAGCCACGCTGGGTTCAAGGTTGCTGAAGTGAAGAACGTTGTCGTGCAGGTTGGGCAAGCCACCGAAGAAGATATTTCCCTTCAGGTCGGCGCCCTGACGGACTCCGTAACGGTGACGGCCTCAGTGCCCCTGTTGCGGACCACGGAGTCCAGCATCAGCACCGTTGTGGACCAGAAACTCATTGATGACCTGCCGCTGAGCGGCCGCCGCTACACCGATTTCGTCCTGTTAGTGCCCAACGTGAACCCGGACGGAGATTTCGGCCTCGTCAGCATCGGCGGACAGCAGGGGGGCGCGGATTCAGGGTACGCCAACGGCAACGGTTCGAATTCATTTACGGTGGACGGGGCCAACGCCACTAGTAATTACTTCGGCGAAGCGCGAGGCCGGACCCGTGTGCCGTACGTATTCGGCGAGTCAACGATTCAGGAGTTTCAGGTGGCCATCAGTCCATACTCCGCCGAATATGGCGGCGCTGGAACCGGATTCATCAACACCGTCACCAAATCCGGCACCGATGTACTCCATGGTCAGGCCTTCTACTACCATCGCAACTCCGCGACCGGTGCCAATGACGCCGTGGACAGAGGGAATGGATTGCCCAAGCCGTTGAATATCCTGCATCAAATGGGAGGAAATGTTGGCGGTGCGATCGTGCACCAAAAAGCATGGTTCTTTGTCGATTATGAGCAGCAGAATCAAAGCAATCCCATTTCCGTAATCAACTCTGGTTATAGAGGGCTCGGTCCCACTGACTTCGGTCTCGCGGCGGGCACGGCCTTGCCCGCCCCTAACGGGCTGTTCCCCGTGCCTGGAAATTTCGGCCAGGTGCCGATGCCATGTCCGCCCATCCCGCCCGCGACGACTTGCGACCCCAATTTTGCGGTGGACGAACCCGTTTACCTCCAGAATGTCTCGAATTCCTTGAACCTCCTCAACAACTCCCAGGGATCTCGTTCCCGCCGCAGGAACAATTACACTGTTTTCCCAAAGGTGGACTGGCAGCCAACAACCAGCGACCACGTGGCATTTGTGTACAACTACAGCCGCTTTGATTCCCCTGGCGGAGAATTTACTTTCAATCCTGTCTCCTCCGAAAGCGTTCAGTCGCTGCCGAACAATTTCGTTCACGACCACCATGCCACGGTTCATTGGACGCACACGTTCAACGGTGACTTGCTGAACGATCTCCACGTGACCTTCGTGCGGGACGATCAGATTGCTACGCAGTCGGGACTGCTGCCGGCAAATACCCCGCAAGTCCTATTGTTTCCGAATGGCTTCTTTACTTTGGGCAATCCCTCGTTCGCGGTAGCCGAAACCAAGGAGATGCAATGGGCAATCGGCGAACAGATCGCCTGGAATCACGGCCGTCACAGTTTCAAATTCGGCTTCGATTTCAACCGCACGCACATTACCGATTTTTTCCCGGGCACCTTCCTTGGCAGCTACGGCTTCTTCAGTCTTTCGGACTTTGCCCTGGGCCACTGGGGATTTTTCAATCAAGGTGCGGGGAATCCGACGTTCCCGTTTACAGTCCCTTACTATGCCTTTTACGCGCAGGATAAGTTCAGACTGCGGAGCAATCTGACTCTGGACCTCGGCCTTCGCGAGGATTTCCAGGTCTATCCCCAGCCTCAGGGAAACCCTGCCTTTCCGCTAACGGGACAATTCCCCAACCAGTATCAAAGACTCTCTCCTCGTGTTGGGTTTGCCTACCAACCCTTCAGCAAGACCGTGATTCGTGGAGGGTTCGGCATGTTTTATGAGATCTTCAACGCCATCAACTATGAGAACTCCGTCATCTCCAACGGCCTGCCCTCCCGCCAGTCCAGCGCCAGCCCTCCTTTTGACAACACCAAACCTCCAAACCAGCAGGCGCCCACGTTCCCTAATATCTTGCCGGTGAACGGCGCCGCGTTTGGTGCCAGCTCAAATCTCAGTCTTGTGAGTCCCAGCTTCAAGGTCCCCTATATCCTGGAATCGAACCTGGAAATTCAGCGAGAGATATTGCCGAACACCACGGTCGCCATCGGGTCAATGTGGACCCATGCGGTCCACCTGGCCTCCTCTTCTGCCTTTGACATGAACCTGAAACCGCTGCCCCCTGGGACGACAACTTACATAGTCTGTCCGGCGGGAACAGCGGCTCCCACTCCTGCCGTTTGCACCGGCCCCAGTGTCACGACGCAAAACCTCGATGCGGGCTTCCTCCAGGAAGGCCTGCTGACGACGCAATTTAACCAGATCAATGCGCTGATCAGCCCTGGGGTAAACAATTACAATTCCTTTTACTTTCAGTTGCAGCGGCGGATAGCTCGGGGATTCTCAGCCCAGGTGGCCTATACATTTTCCAAAGCCATCCTCTCGAATGGCGCGGATTTCAATAACCAATTTGATTTTCGCGACACGCACGGCCCATCGTTGCTCGACCAGCGCCACCGCCTGTCGATCGCCACGGTTTATTCGCCGGATGCTTCACACATGAGCGAAGGCATGACCCGGACCATGTTGTCCAATTGGACGATCAGCACGGTGATGGGATTTAATTCGGGGCGACCATACACGGCTGTATTGGGAGGGACGTGCACTGGTCCTGATCTCAACACATGCAATGGAGCGAACAACAACATCAACAGCACGAACTTCAATCAGGGCACTGGGAACACGGCTGCAGGCATCAATGGCGGCGGATCACCCGGCCCCACACAGGGCTTTAATTCCTTCTATGGCCCATGGATTAACGAAATCGACTTAGGGATTGCGCGCGCCATCCACCTCACCGAAAGACACTCCATCACTTTGAAGGTGCAGGTGTTCAACCTTTTCAATCACCCAAATTATTTTGTCCAGAATGGCGGCGGCGTAAACTCGACGCAATTTGATGCCATCGCCGGAACGCTCGCGGGTGGCGCTGCAGGAAATTGCGGGGACGGAGCAACCGCTAACCAAACGTGTTTCCTCGTTCCGCATTCAGGTTTCAGGGCGCTGAATTCGGTGAGCGAATTGAACGGCCCGCGCATCCTGCAGGGCGCATTCACCTGGAGCTTTTGAGGGAGGATCACACTAGCCTGTAGGAGGGAGATCGGCGTCGATCTCGTCACTTCCTGGAGGGCCAAACATTATTCAGGAGCATCGCCAATCTTACGCCCGCCTTTATAAGCTGCTGCTGCACAACTGGCTCTGCTACCGCTTGGTAGCTTTCATCTACCTGCTCATGCAACGCGAGCATGCGCGCCGAAATGTGATTATCATCGGCGCACGTCGCCACCGGCTTCGGCGACTCGATTCTGATCTTCGTTGGCAATTTCCCGTACGCTGACTCCTCCGCGATTCGGTGGCTCTCCCAGGCCCATGCTCCCAGCTCGATGGGCTTTGATTGCCAGGCAATGCTCTGGGCCCGCAGCTTGGTTTCCAGGGCATCTGCGGCCTGTTGCGGGGTCTGCCCCTGGGAAAAGCGTTCGACGATGTCGGTGTCCCAAATGCTGTGCAGGTTCGGCCGGTAGTCTTCCTTTTGAGGATTTGTTTGGGCGGGTTCGAGGCCAAAGAAGGCAACCGGTACACAATTCCCTCCGCGATCGTTATTGGTTGTTAGGTGTAGCGGCTGGTGCATATCGCCAACGAAGTGAATCAGAAAACGAAGTGCGTCGCCCCGGGCTCGAGCGTCTGCTTTTGTGTCCCGTAAAATCGCAAGCTGGGCTTCGATGGCACTCGTCACACAGCCCTCGGCAGCGCAGAATTTCGAGACTTCCGCTTTCGCAGCCCCGCGCGGTATGTCGAGATAATGCCATGGGGCCGTCTCCGGCCGGATGGTGCGCTCATCATCAGCCCAAGTGGACGAGTCGGCAAAGGCGTCGAGCCCACTCTGACCACAGTATCGGTTGAGTGCCGAGTCGATTGGCGCAGCCTCAAGGATTTCTCTTACCATGACGCGGGCGTTCGGCTTCAAGTGATCCTCGGCGATCAAGGCAACGATCTGGTGGCCTTTGCATCCCCAGGCGAAAACCGGCGAGCCACATACAAGAGCAGCAAGCGCCAATGCGCACGCAATCACAACACGGATTCTAGTCACCAGCCCTCGCTTCCCTGAAATCTCCCTTGACTGCCACACGTCTCTATCAGGCCATCGGGTGCCCCGGCAGCGTGGAGGGCGAGGGCGATGGCCGCAGCTCCGGAGTTCGTTTCGGTGACCCAGGATGCTGCTTGCGGCGCAAGAAGTAGACACGCAGCCGGTCCATATAGATGTAAACCACCGGTGTGGTGAACAAAGTAAGCATCTGGCTGACGATCAACCCGCCGGCGATGCTGATGCCCAGCGGACGCCGGAGCTCGGAACCCGTGCCGGTTCCTAGCGCGAGCGGCAAGGCGCCAAGCAGCGCAGCCATTGTGGTCATCATAATGGGCCGAAAACGCAGCAGGCAGGCCTGATAAATCGAATCTACAGGGCTCTTCCCGTCCTTGCGTTCCGCGTCGAGCGCGAAGTCAATCATCATGATTGCGTTTTTCTTCACGATTCCAATCAGCAGAATAATCCCGATCAGCGCGATCACGCTCAGGTCCAGGTGAAAAATCAAGAGCGCCAGGATCGCACCCACGCCCGCGGAGGGCAGCGTTGAAAGAATCGTGATCGGGTGAATATAACTCTCGTACAGCATCCCGAGAACGATATACACCGCTGCAAGCGCCGCCAGAATCAGGATCCACATATTTGACAGCGAATCCTGGAACGCCTGCGCCGTCCCCTGAAAGCTCGCCTGGATGGTGCTGGGCAGGCCGATTTCGCGCTCCGTGTTGTTGATCGCCGTCACCGCATCTCCCAGCGCTCCGTTCTGGGGCAGATTAAAAGACAGCGTGACAGCGGGAAATTGGCCCTGGTGATTCACGGCCAGCGCCGTCGTTTTCGGTTCATAGTGTGTGAAGGCGCTCAGCGGCACCTGCGCGCCGCTCAATGACTTCACATAGACGTCCTTCAGCGCATCCGGATTCCGCTGGAACCGGTTGTCCACTTGCATCACGGCGTGATACTGGTTCAACTGCGTGTAAATCGTGGACACCTGGCGCTGGCCGAAAGCGTCATAAAGGGTGTTGTCAATCGCTTGTGCCGTGATCCCCAGCCGCGAAGCCGTGTCGCGGTCGATCACCAAATTCGCTTCCAATCCCTTATCCTGCTGGTCAGTGGCCACGTCGCGCAATTCTGGCAGCCCCTTCATATTCCTCAGCAAGCGTGGCGCCCAATCATTCAAGTCCGCCAGGCTTCCGCTGGACAACGTGAATTGGTATTGCGAATTGCTTGAACGTCCGCCGACGCGGATGTCTTGCTGCGCCTGCAGATACAAATTCGCGCCGGGCACAGCGGCCAATTTCTTCCTCAGCCGCGAGATCACCGCGTCCGCAGTCACGCCCGGCCGGGCTGAGCGCGGCTTCAGCGTGATGAACATCCGGCCCGTGTTCACCGTCCCGCCATTCCCGCCGACGAATGCCACGACTGTATCCACGGCCGGGTCCGTCAGCACAATATCGCTGAACTGCTTCTGTTTCGCCGCCATGCCCTCGAAGGAAATGTCCTGCGCCGCTTGAATCGACCCGCCGATTACGCCGGTGTCCTGCTGCGGGAAAAAACCCTTGGGCACGATGACGAACAGAAAAATATTCACGCACACCGTCGCAATCATGATCGCGAGCGTCAGCGGCTGGTGTCGCAGCACCCACTGCAACCTGCGGTCATACGCACGCAGCAGATTCTCGAAAGCGCGCTCGCTTGCTAGGTACAGCCGGCTCTGCCCCTCTTTCCGGTGGGGCTTCAGGAATTTCGCGCACATCATCGGCGTGGTGGTCAGCGAAACCAGGAGGGAAATCACAATCGTCACGCTCAGCGTGACGGCGAATTCGCGGAACAGCCGCCCCACGATTCCAGCCATCATTAATATCGGAATAAATACCGCGATCAGCGACACGCTCATGGAAAGAACGGTGAACCCGATTTCAGCCGACCCTTTCAGCGTGGCCATCACCGGCGAGAGCCCCGCTTCCAGATACCGCGCGATGTTTTCGATCACCACGATGGCATCGTCCACCACGAATCCCGTCGAGATGGTCACCGCCATCAACGAAAGATTGTCCACCGAGTAGCCCAACAGATACATCACGCCGAACGTTCCGATCAGTGACACGGGAACGGCCACAGCAGGAATCACCGTCGCCCACACATTTCGCAGAAACGCGAAAATCACCAGGATCACCAGCGTCACCGTAATCAGCAGCGTGATTTGAATGTCTTCCACCGAGGCGCGGATGGTCGTCGTGCGGTCGGAAGCCACGCTCAGCGTCGCTGCCGCAGGGATGGATCCCTGCAGTTGAGGCAGCGCCGCGCGCACACGATCCACGGTCCCTACGATGTTCGCGCCGGGTTGCCTCCACACGATGATCACTACCGCGGGTTTGCCGTTGGCCAGCCCTGCTGTGTGAATGTCCTCTACGGCATCGTACACATTCGCCACATCCGACAATCGCACCGGCGATCCCTTGCGATACGCGATGATAATTGGGCTGTACTGCGCCGCCTTGAACAATTGATCGTCGTCCGTCAGCGTCCAGCGGCTCAGCCCATCCGAGATATATCCCTTCGGCACATTCGCATTCACCTGCCCCAAAGCGGCGCGAACATCCTCGAGCCCTATCCCGTAATTCGCCAGCGTCGTCGGATTCACATCCAGCCGCACGCCCGGCCGTGAGCTGCCTCCAACCACCACCTGCCCGACACCAGCGATCTGAGAAAGCTTTTGCGCGATGATCGAATCCGAAACATCGTACAGCCGGCTCAACGGCAAAATATCCGAGCTGACCGCCAGAATCATGATGGGCGCATCTGCCGGATTGCTCTTGCGATAGGTCGGCGCGCTTGGAAGATTTGTCGGCAATTGCCCCGCGGCCGCATTGATGGCCGCTTGCACATCGCGCGCGGCCGCATCAATGTTGCGGGTCAAATCGAATTGCAGCACGATGCTGGTCGAGCCCAGCAGACTCGAGGAAGTCATCTGCGTCACACCCGCGATACGCCCGAATTGCCGCTCCAGCGGCGTCGCTACTGCCGACGCCATCGTCTCGGGGCTTGCTCCCGGCAGACCGGCCTGAACTTGTATCGTTGGAAATTCCACCTGGGGCAGTGGCGCTACTGGAAGGAAGCGGTACGCAATCAAGCCTGCCATGATTACGGCTATCGTTAGCAGCGATGTGCCTACGGGGCGATTGATAAATGGCCGCGAAATATTCATCGTTGTTCGCCGAAACCCCTCAAACTTCAGTCGCCGGTAGTTTGCGGCTCAATCACATTGCCGACCCGATAGCGCGAAAGCCGTTGTGCCAGCCGGTCGAACCAAAGATACACAACTGGCGTGGTAAACAGCGTCAGCAACTGGCTCACCAGCAGTCCGCCCACGATGCTGATTCCCAGCGGCCGCCTCAACTCCGCCCCGGTGCCGCTGCCCAGCGCCAGCGGCAAGCCTCCCAGCAGCGCCGCCATCGTCGTCATCATAATCGGGCGGAATCGCAGCAGGCACGCCTGGTAAATCGCCTCTTCCGGCTTGCGGCCTTCCATGCGCTCGGCCTCCAGCGCGAAGTCGATCATCATGATGGCGTTTTTCTTCACGATGCCGATCAGCAGGATGATCCCGATCAGCGCGATCACGCTCAAATCTGTGCCGCAAATCAGCAGCGCCAGAATCGCTCCCACACCCGCCGACGGCAGCGTCGAAAGTATCGTCACCGGATGAATATAGCTCTCGTACAGAATTCCCAGGACGATGTAAACCGTCACCAGCGCCGCCAGGATCAGCATGGGCTCATTCGCCAGCGCCGCCTGAAAGGCCTGCGCCGTGCCTTGAAAGCTCGCGTTGACGCTCACCGGCAAATTGATATCCTTTTCCGCCTGCTTGATCGCGTCCACCGCATCGCCCAAGGAAACTCCTGGCCCCAGATTGAACGACAGCGTCACCACCGGAAACTGCCCCTGGTGATTCACCGCCAGCGCCGTGGTTTTCTGCTCGAAATGCGTGAACGTGCCGAGCGGCACCTGCGTCCCGTTCGACGACTTCACGTAAATATTCTTCAGCGCATCCGGATTCTGCTGAAAGCGCGGGTCCACTTGCAGCACCACGTGATACTGATTCAGTTGCGTGAAGATCGTCGTCACTTGCCGCTGCCCGAAGGCGTCGTAGAGCGTGTCGTCAATCTGTTGCGGCAGGATGCCCAGGCGCGCGGCCGTATCGCGATCGATCACCAGGCTCGCTTCCAGGCCCTGGTCCTGTTGATCCGTGGCCACGTCGCGCAATTGCGGCAGCGCTTTGAGCTTCTCCACCAGCTTGGGCGCCCATTGCGCCAGTTCCGTGCCGTCCGCGTCTTCAGTGG
>Ga0207107_1081_pt1 | contig 22170 bp, 17 predicted proteins | sample Alteio_BWMinHeat_75_FD_153555 | JGI IMG/M metagenome (GOLD analysis project Ga0207107, IMG submission 153555) | Enriched cells from forest soil in Barre Woods Harvard Forest LTER site, Petersham, Massachusetts, United States -... | ecosystem: Environmental > Terrestrial > Soil > Temperate forest >... | reverse complement strand
GCGATTCTTTTATCTTTAACTGTGCGAACGGATGCACCTTCAACGAAACCACTCGTCAGTGTCAAAGTTCGGATCCCGCCGTGATGTGCAATCCGACCACTTCTCCAAATTGCCCATACGGTTGTGTCTTCAATGATACTGATCATGTCTGTATCGACCTGATCGATGTGGATCCTACATATACTTATTACACACCATACACAGATTCACAATGTTGGAATAGCAACGATCAGTGTACATGCAAGTGTAAATTCAACACACCAACCAACTCTTGCATTCCCCAATCCAATTCCGAATATTGCAATAAACAATCTCATTGGTATTGCCCCAGAGGCTGTGGTTACGTTCAAGGTTATGGGAGATGTATTCGAACTACTTATCCGGGCTATTGTTCTGCCGAGACCGCTCACAGTACCAGAAACTGCCGGCCTACATATTCAACATGTGGCGCTACCAGTTATACTTGCAACGATGTTTGTAGTAATGGTGGATCCTGTTGGGATGATCCGACGAATGATGATAGACGATTAACTTGCTACCCGACTACTCGCGCTACTTGTCCTAGAGGCTATGCACATTACTTGCCGATTCCTTCGTGCACAGATACCAACCGGAATGACTTTTGTAGTTTAAACGCGGGAACTTTCCAATATCCCGACTGGTTGGATTCCGAAGGAGATATGTACAGATGCAATTATTTTGAACCACATCCTTGCGAAGAAATGAATCTCACCATCCTGACCTGCCCTCCACAATGTCACTTGGATGATCTTCGCAACAAATGCTTGCCTTCCTATCGTAATATCATTTGTGGGAGTTTTCAGTTGGAACCCAGTTTGAATCTGAACGGTTCTCTAGCTTGTCCCGATCCGACCACTCAAATGTTACTTAATATCACCAATTCTTCCGGCCAAAAAAATGTTTGGTGTGGACCCACATGGTACTACTTGTATCAGGGTCTATCATATACGGTGTCTGGAGCAAATCATGTGATGAGTATGAACCTGTTACTCTGGTTTGTTCTGATGTTCAGATATTTATTTTAAATCAATGTATTCATCTATTTAAAATAACACAGCACTTCCCGAAAAAAGTCCGACTGTCGGATTCGATATGGAAATGGCGATCAAATCTCCAGCATTCAATGTAACCGAAATAAAGGACAGTGTTCCATAAGTTGAAGTGGTACCAGTCGGACTGACTGTGAGAATGGAACTAATAGCCGCAGGTATACCATAAACTCCGGCGGTTTGCACCGAATGAATAGCAGTGAACGAGACTGATCCTGCATTGGCTGGACTTTTTACAGCAGCAGAAATATGAGAAACTGTTCTAGTGTTACCGATAACATATGCTGTGGCAAAGAAACCCGCATTACCGCCGGCTACTGACGAAGTACATAGACCAATATCTCTCGCACTGGCTGATGCAGATGGATCCGAGAAATATAATTCAGTGGGGCCAGTAGCACCAGTAGGTCCAGTCGATCCCGTAGCTCCAGTCGATCCCGTCGCTCCAGTCGATCCAGTAGGTCCGGTTGGGCCCGTAATTCCAGTCGATCCAGTGGGTCCGGTAGGTCCGGTCGGTCCAGTAGATCCAGTAGAACCCGTCGGACCAGTCGGACCTGTCGGACCAGTAGGTCCGGTCGGTCCAGTGGGTCCGATGGAACCTGTTGCGCCGGTTGGGCCAGTTACACCATCCGCACCAGTCGGTCCTGCAGGTCCCATGGCTCCGGTTGGTCCAGTCAGACCTCGCGGACCAGGCATATAGATGGGACTTTCATGATGTTTCTCCTCAGAATGAGAATATCTTTCAATAGGTAAATCAGGAAAATCAATTATAGATGGTTTTATGGGTCCATCACTTAATGCATTGTGTCGCCTAGATGATTTAACTGTTCTATAAATCCTATGTAGGGAACGCAAATTAACTACAGGATCACTCATTATGTATATATTTATATATATAATGCGAGATTATCTGTTTAAAAATCAGAAAATTACCAACTCACTAGTACAATTGTTGCAATTGTTTATACTTGGGCTGAATACTAGATCCATTAGATTGGACATTAGACAAATCAGTGGTAGGTCGTTGTAAATCCAAGTCATTGATTTTCCTTTTATCAGAGAACATGGACCTTTTAACTTGTACTGCCTCAAACGGAGTCAATTGATCAGAAGGAGTAACGATATCGTTTCTGATTAAGAAAGTCGGTTCAACTTCATCAATATTATGAGGAGCATTCTGTCCACGATTAACCAAAAATTTGTAGGCTGGTTTATTGACACATGGACAACCTACTCCGTTAATACCCAATCCACAAGAATAACTTGTACGAACAAATGGTCCGGGTTTACCTCTGTTCTCAATACATTTTTCTACTTCGGCTGCAGATAGTCCGTCAAACGGTACAGGCCATTGATCTCCACAACAACTTGGGTGACAAGTCATGTTATCGACTAAATAGTCTTCTACTCCGACAGTGGAACCATTATAGTATTGATCCAATTCTTTGGAACTTTGGTATGGAGAACTGATAAATGACTCCTGTTGGCCACTAGATTTGGTTACAAACCACCATATTGCAACTACTAGTACAATGACTAAGATGATTGATGTAGCGCGCGATTTGTCAAACATTCTGTATTTATATAGTTCACAAAGAAATTTATTATTCGGAATAACAGGATGATTTTAGGAAAGGGCCTCCAATCAAAACTCAAACTCAATCTCCTGTCCAAAAGCCTAACGAAATAATAACTACATCACCTCCATTAATCGCAGACCCCGTCGGGAAAGCCCTCACCGAAATGTATCTAAAAGGAACCACACCATAATTCATCAAATCAGTCATGTTGGGATCAGGTGGAGTATCTGTTTGAATTCCAGTCCTGAAAGATGGAACAGTAATGGTCAAGGAAATGGTACTGCCTCCAGTATTAATATAACGAAATAATTGAATGCCCGGATCAGCTAACGTATTCGAACCTAATATCTCAAATCCGTACCCAGGTTTGATATCTCCAATCGTCAGAGTTGGATTTTGACACAGTTCTGATCTGATTCGAATAATGTCAGCTAAATCTAATTGTACAAAATGTTGGTTATCAATTCCATGAACTGCACCACTGTAACCATCATTTTCCATTCCTAAGCCATTCGTATTATCATTGTGACCCGCACGGATGAACATATTAGATGGTGTCCCTGGAGGAGTAAAACCAGATGCTCCGGTAAAGCCATACGCTACAATATTCGCCACAAATGGAACACCAAAAACTACCGTTGTACCCAACAAGGTATCTGTTGAGTGACCAGATGCGAAGACAATGGAATTCGGAACACAAGCCCCGAGCGAATCTGCTAATGCTCCCCATGTACTGACGCAACAACAGACAGGCAACATCTCTAGTGTAATTTGAATAATGATAGCTTGATTCGTGACCATCGTTCCGATACTGGGCCATAAACCAACAGGTACAAGGAACACAGCAAAATAATCAGTGGGAGCGAGCGGTAAATAATTACTACCATTGGCTTCAGCATCCGCTTTAATGACATTGACATGCGATTGACTAAATGGGTTCGCACTTCCATCAGTAAAGGTTGGATTAATCAGAAATTGCCAAATAGCAGTTTGAACATCTCCCCATGAAAAATTCAATGGTGAGCTTTGATATCTTTTTGCGTTATTCAAAATATAATTCACTAATGGTAAATTCTCCATCATAAAGGAAATTCCGTAATTAATTAATTTTTGAATCAGTTGTGGATCAAAACTTGATATAGCGAATGCAGTATAGTGAGGGCCAGTACTAATGAGATGATGAACATCTATGCACCACCCAGAATATTCTGTTATGGTCATACCATTGGGCGGAGATAAAACTCCACCATGATTAATAAATACACCGAGATAGGAATTGATTGGAAGATTACTTGGATGATCGACCCATATTTCCATGGGAGCCATTGGCAGACAATCCTTAGATGTAAAAGAAGGGCCAATAGGTCCTTGTGGCCCTTGTGGTCCCATTGGTCCGGGTGGGCCCATTAGTCCCATTGATCCCTTAGGCCCAAGTAGAAATGGATTGGATTTTGGTTTTTGACAAATTTCGGTATTTTTGCATGCATTAATGGGATCACATTTGGTTATGTATCGTTTTTTCTGGTTATACTCGTTCTGTATTTTTCGACGCATTCTATGAATAGTTTTCAAGCTATAATGCATTTGTATAAACATACACAAGAAATTTGAATTAATTATGTGTATCTATCCACTGTAAATGAATTTGCTTCAGAACCCACTCTCCGTTCTTCTTTTCGCGAGGATAATATTCAATAAATAAATTGGCCGGTCGAATCAGACGGTTGTACAAGTTGATATATCGATAATTGGTAGAAATGTGTTTATGAAAAATGTCTGGATCTTGCAATTTAGACAAGATCCGATTATTGTGTCTAATAGCAGATTTTTCCAATTTGATGATAAATTTTTTCAAATAATAAAACAAATCGGTATCAAATTGATGGATTTTTCTGGCGGCGACCACTGGCCGAATGACATAAGTTCCTTCAGGGGAAAGGATTAGAGATGCTTGTGCTTGTCCTTCAGTCCGATACTTAACAAAATTAAAAATATCATTCGCGCTGGGAAACTCATATAAAATCCCTTCATTAATCCTGCCCGCATACTTAATGGTATTAGGGTGAGTATGAAATAAAAAATCATAACCAACTAACTTATCGGAGTTATTTGGCAAAAAAATAGTGTCATCAGTTAAATCGGTTCGATTTGTATCTGTAAAAACAATGATATTGTCTATGTTAGAATTCTTGACGGTTAATCCACCGGAATGTTCTGAAAAAATGAATTTAGCTCCATTCTGATATCTAGGGAAACTACCTTGATTTAGGAGAGCATCCAAAATCAATAATTTGTTGTGGTGCAACGGTACATATCTAAATTGACTAATTTGTCTGGGCGTTAGTTCAACAGGCGGATTGACAATTTGGCCGTTAGCGATGTTAGTGCAGAGCACCACTGAAATGAAATATTCAGAAGGATATCGTTGATGTTCCGAAATGATATGCGATATCGTATTTCCCCAAACGATATTACCCAATTGATAATAATAAGTCGGTTTACAATGAGAACAAATGAACTTTCCAAACAGAGATTTTGATTTGTGAACAACCTCGGCATTTTTGGTCCTTTCGGACTTGATAACATTTTCAACAGAATTTAATTTGGTTTCAAAGAAAGGATAACCCGACATATGAGATTGGGTACATTTTTCGTAGTATATTTTCTGTTTTTTCATCTTCCGAACTTAAAATAAGCACACAAAAAGTATATCTGTTTGAATGTCTCTGTTGGGAGTTTTGATCGAAATTTTCAACACTCGGTATAAACACTAAACAATATTTATTTGTCATTATTATGATGAATAATAATATCTATAATTTGTTGCGAGATACAGATATCGGGAATATCGCGGATATTCCTGATATTCCCGAGCCCCGAGTCGGTTGGACTCGAGAATCTCCGGATATTCTCGAGCCCAAGGTGCTCGAGAATATGCGCATATTGTCGGAACCTTTGGTTCCACAATATCCGGAGGAATTGTCAGACTCTGAGTTCGACTTTTCCAAATACGATGATGAAGATTCAGATACAATTGAGGATACTGAGATAAGTCTAGAAATCACTGATTGGAAGTCGAATGGTAAGCCATCTACTTACATCTACACCGTGCCTCGGAAAGGGAGTTCACAAAACGAAAAGAGATTATTATGTTTTTCTGTTCTGTCTGGGCAAGATTGTATTTATAGACATAAATGTACTTATGCCCATAATTTGGATGAACAGGTGTTGGATATTGATAAAGGGTTTGTGTATCAAATAATCCTTGATCAATCGCTAATGAATTTCTTTTCTGTAACTAATCCGAAAACAGATGAGATTTACAAATCTCTTTTGGCCATGACACAAATATGTGATAAATGTATCGAACATCAGTGTACTGGTGGATATAATTGTAAATATGGAGTCTTTGATAATTCAGTGAAGTTATGCAAGAATGATATCATGATGGGAGAATGTATTAATCATATTCAACCAATCGTAATGAATCCATTGATTCTTAATAAATTCGTTGATAATGTGACTGTTCCTGTGCAGTACACTGGATGTTTAAATGGACATCACCTAACCGATAGAGGATTCATTCCATATTACAAATTTCTCAACATGAAAGAAGCCACCAAAAAAAATTATTACAAATCTACTAGATACATTGATATCGACGCCACTCTTAAGATTTTAAAGAATGAAGCGAATGATAGTAATTGTATTAAATCTAAATTTATCAACAACGAAACATCTTCTTCAGACGATGAAGAACTCAATGAACTTTTCCGAAAAGATAAATATAATGATGACACATCGTGATAGATGACACATCTTGACCATAGTTTCAAGAATATTATTAATTTCTTTAATGATATTCTTCAAATGATTTTATTTAGCCTCATTTAACATGGCTTTGATCAAGTTCTTTTGTTTGCCATTTAATTTATTGGCGGGTTTTTTGATTTTGTCTATCTTGATAATGGATTCAATTTCCTTGAGAGAAATACCATATGGCTTCATTAATTCAATTACTGTTTCAAAATCTTTGCGTTCGAACAATATCTTCAACACAGATGCGATGTACAAAAAATCATAAATCGAAACTTTCTTTAGGAATGGATTTTCCTGGGCTTTCTTTATGACTTTATTATTAATTCGCGTAATGGAAGTTTTGTTATAATCTTGTGTGTATCGATAATGTTCCGCAATAGATAATTTCCCCGGGGGCTTGTTGATATGATAAGATGGTACCACACATGAATAAAACCCATGGACTGGCTGTAGACTCCAACATTGATTTGAATAAATCAAACCATCAATTTTATCAGATTCCGAAATAGATTTACTAATTTTGAGCACGACACTGATTTGATTTTGGGGAGTCATTTTTGGATACTGTTTGATCAAATTCAATGGATAGTTTTCATGTACCATTAATGGAATGGTTGCTCTTTCTTCTCCGTATAAACTCAAGGCCTCATCAATGGTAGTATATTGATTAAGTAACGCTCGAGTTGCCTCGAAAATACCAGGATCCAGATCTTTGGTCTTTGCCGATTGACAATAAGTCTTAAATAAACTGATAGTTATCTCTTTATTACCGTACATCAATTTTAGTTGTTCCAGAGTATTGATTAATCTTCGCATATCGTACTGGGAATGTTCCACAATTCGGGCGTATATATCATCATCACTATCGTCCGTATCAGATTCCGAATTAGAAATCTGATTCGATAACTTTAACTTTTCTTTTCGACAAATATCAGAAATAAATTCTTGAATGCTACGGTAATCTGGTGGCTGTAGTAGAACTTCATTTGTGATTTTGACGTTTTTCTTTTTACCGGTATCATTAATTTTTTTGATAGTGTAAGTAACAATTTTCTCGAGTTCGATAACTGTCTTATTGTGTTTCGTTTTGGTGATAATGATGATAGGAAATTTTTTTAACTTATTATTTAATTTCACAAGCAACTTAATGGCTTCTTTTTCTTTTGGATTAGATATATTTGATACATCATCTATGACAAGAGCCACTAATTTTTTATCGGACACTGGCGGATCTGAGTCTTCATACAGAGCTGCTAATTTTTTGTCAGTAATAGATTTATAATATGTAAGCACTGTTCTGTTGGTATGGTTGGTCTCCTTATCGGTTTTTTTCTTTTTTTTACTTTTTCTTTCTATAGAAATATTTGATAAGTCGGCAATAACTTTTTCGAATGCGTATTTTTCCAAAACTAGATCTACAATAAGAGTTTTTCCAATACCATTAGTACCCTTGATGATTAAATTAGGATTAGGTATTTTATCATAATTGATCTTTTTCTTGGTAAACTGTTCGACAAACTTCTCTACTCTTTTGATACCAAATCTATCTCCCAAGACGTTATCCAAATCAGTTGGTCTGTACTTATCTAACCAATTTTCCATTTGTTGATAAATATTGGTTATCTATTAATAACTAATAACATAATTTGTCAAAAGATTGAACGTTAAAAATTCAATCTTTTGGCAGTGAGTGAAGCCCATCTTAACTAATGATCTTTGTCAATTTGTAACAATTCATATGAATGTGGTTAGTCCCTAATTGGAGACTGGCTGCCAAGACACAATCTGAATGAGGATTCATAGTAGTAACGGCGGTCTGAACTCCAGAATGCTTAAATTGTCTGGCTTCGTTCTCACCAATCCATACATACAAGAATTTTTTATGTTTTACACTTTGAATCATCTCTTTCGTGTCAGCATAATGAAGAAGCACAATGCCTTTTTTTCGTCTATTCCTATATTCTTTAGTAAATTCGATCAAATCTTTCCGACATTCTGCCAAATGTACTTCTCCTATATGTTCAAATAATCCAGCAAATAATTCTCGCTGTTCGGGGACAGATAAGGTAAGGTTGAAATGCGTTGCATTTTGCCTAACCTGCCCCTGCGATTGCTGTTGCAATTCAGGGGACAAGGTAAGTGGTGTCGGTTCTGGTTGAGTGACCGGTTCTGTTTGTGCGACGAGTTCTTCGTTGGTATTCATTATTTGTATACGACATATTATAGTCCAGTGCCAAAACGTAAATAAATATAGTTTTTAAATGGAAATAAAAAAATATAACTATAAAATAGATATACATAATGGCCGCAAGAAAAGACTCTTTTGAATCATCGGACAGAAAAACTTCTGGCTCTGTGGACGAAAAAATCAATGCGGAAGTTGAGAAAATCATTGAGAATGAAGGAAAATTCACTCAACGAGATATTTCTCAATTGAGAAAGAAATACAAGGATGAATCCATTGTCGATGGTATTCTCAAGGCATATTCCAAGAGACAACGCAAAATCCGAAAACAAGCCAAGGAAATTGCCGCGAAAATCGCCAAGAAATATCGTGATGGTACTAGACCTCTACACGAAATTCTCGATCGCATGTTAAAATATAAGAACGAAAACAAATGGTCAAGTTTCGAATTTGATGAGTTCCGTAAGGAATTGTATCATCTTTTGACCGGAGACAGAGCTATGGAAATCGCTCTCAACCAAAATCTGATCCAATACAGATCACGAATCAATAGCGCTCTCGGAGCACCGTACATAGAAGATGGTGGATTGAGCATTAAAGATAGCGAACATGGAGTTTTGAATGAAATTCTCAGTATGTACGACAAGTCATTGGCACTCCACAAAGCAGTTTTCATGCAAGGATTGATTTATGATGATTGTTCTCTTGTCTCCATGACCGGAGAATACAAACGAGAAAAACATATTGCCAGCAATCATATTCATCCCTTGATTGCATGCATGTTTTTGCCCAAGATTTCCATTTTTGAACTTCAAATGTTGTATTCCAACTTTGGTTCCATTATTAAGAGCAGATATGAAGGCAAACCCATAGTCACTGAACCTGATTCCATGTTGTTCTACGATCTGATTTATGATCCTAATGATGTCGTTTGCGAAATTAATAGTCCCATTACTGACATTCGTAACAGATATCAAGTACAAATCAATTTATGGGAAACCGTCATGAAATTACGTAATGGTAGTTATTACGACGCATCATCTATCAATGAATTTTTGTCAAACTTGAACAAATGTAGAAATAATTTGTTTGATAACGCTGATTTGGCATACAGTCAAGATGAAGGAGCTATTATGAGAAGATTAATGTCAGTGTTCTCCCTCAGACCAACTATTATTACTGTCAAGCCCATCTACAGTGTTACATCAGGAATGTATCCTTTTATGGCAACTGGAGGTATGGATCTCGGAACAGCTCAATCAATGTTACCATTTAATAATCAACCAGTCTACACCGTTACTCAAATACCAATGATTACTTACAACTTACCACCTAGATTTGATGAAAATTCGGAACCAAAAGACCTAAAAGCTGCACAAGATCAAACCATCTGGATCAACGAAGGAAAAACCATTGTACCAAAAGAACAATCAATTGTGTACAGCAAGGAAGTATTAATTTTCTATGTCAATCGTCGTATCCAACGAATTCAAATCAAGACCTTTGCCAACCCTCTGACCTTCAGTCAACTTCCTCTCATGATGAATAACTTCGAACGACTCAATAAATATCCTGTCCATGTTCCTGACAGAATCAATCTTAAGTCTTCCGACGAACTCTTCCATCTCCGATCCGTTGTTGTTGCTACCGAAACTGAAATTGTCCAAACTGGTAAACCAACAATTAACATCATTACCGGAAGTTGTGGTTTAATTGCACAAAACACATCCAGTACCCCCGACAGTGCCTTGGCACTATTCAATCCTAAGTACTGGTTGTATGACCCATTGGGTGCTTCTCTCCCGGTTGCACACCCAGATCATCCTCCTGGAGCTTACTTCACCAACAAGCCAATCTCCCAAATCGATGGTCACTATCCATCAGGAGATTTCAGAGCGGAAGATACTTTCTTCAAACGTGCCTGTCACGCAGGAACCATTTTTATCTATGCCAAGACTACTGGTTTCAGTCGCGATGACAACTTGGTTCTAATGTAAGTTACAACCTTGTTCTAATGTAAGGTTTGTATAATCCGAACAAACAAATGATTAATTTATTTTTTGTCAAAAGATAAATTAATAATTCTTATTATCAGATATCTGCATTTGGTTCGCGGCATCCCATGTTCTGGTGACACTTGGGAGAGTTCTCAAACCGGCATTTGATACGCATTCGGGTCTGTCCATAATTTGTCGGGGAGCAAATGTTCGCTCTAGGTAACCAAAATAAGCATTGGCTTCAGAAATAATATTGGGAACGACATCATCCACAACCAAATTATTCAATTCTTGTATTTGTCCTTTAATATGATCTGGCACGTGTCTGGCATGTTGAATAAACATGGATCGCATAATAATTTGGAGATCTTTTTCTTCCTGTTTTTCAATCAGATAAGCCCCATCTGTACGACGAAATACTTCGGCAATAATCTGTCTCTGGATATTATTTACGTTTTTGGGATGAAAGAAAGCCCTAGACAAAATAGTCTCGTCCCATAGACCTTTAACCGAATCTTGTGACATGTTGTAGTAGTCATCGCGATGAGATTGGAACAAGAGAAAAGGAGTTTTCATGACATCAATTTGGCTCATGGGTTTTCGTCGGTTGTGGGATATTCCATTCTGAGATGTCAAATCTGACGGATCATACGATGGATAGATAGGATTTGCAGCCCGATTGTTGGGGACCGGATTTAGGGGAGATGGGGCTGGAGATGGATAAACTGCTCCTCTGGGTAAGCTCATTGTGTATGATTATTATACTATATGGAGAGATATCCTACCATCGCATTCTGGACGCTGGGTTCATACTTAAAAAATTGATTTTTGAATTGCTTATAATATACTAAACAAACCAATTATGATATCAGATATGGATCAAGAATTCGTCAAAGCGACCCTTAATAACCATCGTGAACAAGAACAGCTTAACGACATATTGAGCGTGCCAATTGTGACGAATGCAGAAACCGATGTGAGAAATTCAGAAACCAATTCTGCCTGTGGAGTAGGTATTGGAAGAGAAACTGACATACATAACCTATTTCCAGACCTCCCATGTGATAAATATCATATGGGAGATGCCGAGGACCTAGCACCAAATATCATCGCATCACTTCCACAACCACTTACAAAAAGAACATCAGTTAATTCGTTGGAGCGATTGGAACGATCTGTTCGGCGTACTGATAGGAAAATCCAATGTGCAAATCGAAACCTCCGATTTATTAGGAACCAAACGACATCGCTCAGGAGTAACGAACAAATGAATAAAGAATTCATAGAAAGAGTTGAGAATCGTATGCATTTCATAATGTGTATAATACTTATTTTCGCAGTGCTGCCTGTCGTTGTACGTATTTTCTTCAATCATTGAGCACAGAATATATCTTCAAAACTTGATTTTCATAAATAAAGTTTTGAACCAGTTCAGTTAACAATTTGGTGTGATAGGAGTAATGGAACCAACAAGACCATTGCTTTCTCTATTGGGTCCGGAAGCAAAGAAAATGACGTTGCCGGTTCCTTGGGCTAATCCCCATAATCCATCAATAATGAGATCAACACACTGGTAGTCTCGGAGTTTGCCTAAGAAAACACCTTGGCTACTATATGCAGCAATTGTTCCATTACCAAAATTGCCAATTAAGAACGCAGGTTGAGTACAATTAGTAGTGAGCAAAATAGGGACTTGTATCATAGCCCAAGGAGAATTCAAATAACCTCCGCTGATAAGTCTATTGACAAAGGTTCCGTTTGTACTAAAGACACTGACATAACCGTTTCCGGGTCCGGCCACATCATCATGCTGGGCAATTGGATCTTGTTTGGCATACAAGATGTACAACAAATTATTAAAACTAACAATATTGAAAGGAGCGAATCCGCTAGGCAGAGTTGGATCTACAAAAGGGAAACCTAACAACAAGTTAAAAGAAGAGTCGAATGTATCAATACGGTTGTTGTGGAAATCACAAACATACAAATAACTACCTACAATAACTAATCCTTTGTAAACGGCACCAACACCCGATCTGTTGACTGTGACAATGGCAGTAGTCGGATTAACAGTACTATTATATCCAGAGACAGTACCATCTTCAGTTGATGTCAATAACCTGGCTGGTCCACTATTCGATCCACTTGTAATAATGAATTGTGTGCCTCCATAATAAATTAGTCCATCCGGAGAACCAGTTCCAGAGGTGGCCGAAGGAACGGTGATCGGCGTAGCAATTGGACTTCCACTTGTACTGTATGTGGTAATAAATCCGGTTCCGTTATCTGCAACAAATAATTGGTTAGCATTATAAACAATACCCCAAGTATTGACAGCGTTCGGATCTTGGAAGGGAGCAACCCCACCTAAATTAGAGACCAAATTGGCAACACTGTATTTTTGTTTAACCTCGGGACATCGTGGTCTACACGGTTCGGGACAAGGAGATGGACAAAATGGTTCGCAAAATGGTTCATAGAATGGTTCACAGAATGGTTCACAGAATGACTCACGAAATGGTTCACGAATGAAAATACAAGCGTTACAACGACCACATGGATTATGGGGGGTACATGGATTACAAATGGGGCGAGGTCTGCAAGGATCACATGGTTCAGGGCAAGGCCGAAGACACGGATTGAAACAAGATATGACTCGGGGAGGACACCTGGGCGGACATGGTGGGCATCTAGGTGGACATGGTGAACACATCGGTAGACATGGAGGGCATCTGGGTCTACACCCATCAAAATTTCGAGTTCGCATTTGCTGTATAAACATTATATACATAAAAAAATTACAATAGGTGTATAAACATGGTTGGGACGCAGATTGAACAGATCAAACAAATTGAACAGATCAACCAAATCAAAAAGTGAATACATAATCTATATCAGCTAATTCAAATCCATTGAATTTAGATGCGGCAGCAATGGTATAAGCACCATGATTCTTGATGACTAACCAATTGCCGCAAGATAATTCTGGTAACATGATACCATCTATAATTTTATCCATACTATCACAGGTTTGGCCGAAAATAACTGACTTGTAAAGAGGATCATCCGATTTGACAGTTTTTAGAAGTTCAATTTTGGGAACGGCCTTATCAAAGATAATATTATTAAACAGGCCATACAGGTTAGAATTAATGAAATAATGAATAATTTTATTTTGGTTATCATCTTTTAGAATCTTTCTGCCGATCACATTGGTGACCAAGATTCCACAACTAGTTGCAAAAAATCTACCTGGTTCTGCAATTACTTCTAATTGTGGTATATCACTAAATAATTGATTCAGAGCTTCGTTAACCGCCACAGAAATTTGTTTGAATTTTTCATCTGATTCGGGAGTCGCATGTCCAGGAAATCCGCCACCAATGTCCAATAAATTCATTTCGAAGCCGTGTTCTTTTCCGATGTCGAATACTTCTCTAGAAAATGCAATAGCATTAGCATAAGCCATGGGATCATCGCAACCAGATCCAACATGAAAACTGACACCAATGATGTTCAAATTTAACACCTTGGCCAAAGAAAAGACTCCGGGTAAATTTCCTTTTGGACAACCATACTTGGATCCAAATGGTAGCTTCGATTTGGAATCATCAACTAAAATTCGAAGAACCAATTCCGCATTCGGATGAAAAGTAGCTATTTTTTTGAGCTCGTCTTCGTTGTCAAATGTCATTTTTTTGATTCCTTCCGATTCCGCGAAAGTAATGTGGTTTACCTCTTTGACGGGATTGGCAAAGATAATTTTATTAGGATCGACATTGAATTCTCTCCTGACGGTTGATATTTCCACTTTAGAAGCGGCGTCAAATCCGACATTCAAATCTACCAACGTATTAAGCAATAATTTATTAGGATTACACTTGATTGCATAAAACATTTTAACCCTAGGCATATGAGTCATCCATAATTTGTATCTCCGAAAAATCGCTCCTATATCGATAATAAAAATGCTATTCGAACTGGCTTTACTTTCAATGATATTTTTGATCACATCCGAAATAGTATATTCAATGTCATCGTACATCTTGATATTGTATTCATTGATCATGGAAACCAAACCGGGAATATCCACTCCCACAATATCCAATCCTTCGGCACCTTCTTTCAACTCTTTCACGACCTCATTTTCGACAATACTTTTGTTCTTTTCTTTGTTCATTCGGTAGAATAAGTGCATATAATAATAACTAAAAATTAATCGAATATGTTAATTTTTTCTCTGAATTTTTAGATTCAGAGAAAAAATTCTATCAATTCAAACAATAACAACATTCGTCAATAATCTCATATCGGTCCTTCATCCATTTGATACACCACAAATCGCCATGTTCAGACTTGTCATTGAGATCAATTTTCCATCCTTGGAGCCAAAGTCTGATTGAAGTTGGAAGTCGAATTTCATTCCATCTAGCATCTCTGGACATAGAAAGTATACAAAACTGTTAAAGTTTTAGAGCGTACCACTTTCCTTCGTATGTACTAAGATCAGTCATACAGGCTAACCATATAGCCGTTGCGATCTGTTGGCATATGCGCTTCACAGATGCTTTTTTATCCGTGGATTGAATAAATCCTTTCCTTTTATCTTATTCATTTCTTTTCCTTGTGTTATCATCCACTTTCTCATTATATTTATTGCTCCATTTAGATCCGCGTTTATTTTCCTGTGTTTACTCGAAAGAAACATACCGCGTTTCGTCCGGTTGCCTTTATAGTTTTCATGAAACTCTATTGTTTCGAGAGCCAGTGCATCACATTTTGATGTATACGATTCTTCAGTAATCACTAGTTCTTGATTTTGCGACTCTAATTTATCTCTCAACTTATCTAGAAGTTTTCGAAATGGAATCGCGCAAAATTTCCTGTTCATGTCTTTCCCCATATTCACTCCATTTTTCCATCCAGGATTATAACCGACTATCACTTTTTCGCAATCTCTATATTGGTATGCCACGCAATTCACTACGTGATTAAAGTATGCATTTATCTTTTTTTCGCGATTACACCACAGTCTTCGGATATGATGTGATGTCTTAGGTTTGGTTTGATCTTGGAGAGGTTTTCCAGACTTAATCGAGTCCAACATCTCAAGGGATCTTTTCCAATTAGCATCTTTTTGAGTGATTCGTCTTGAATCTGAAAAAGATCGTGTTCCCTCTATGTATTCTTTGTCTTCGATGAGTTTTTTCCAAAGAGTATTATGAGCATTCTTGGACTTATTGTCGGTCTGTTTACTCAACAATGATTTGTAATGACTAATATGTTTGTTGTATAAATTATTTATTCCTACAACCTTCTTACCTTTAATAATTATTTGAGTTCCGTTTGGATCATATATCGTCATTAGGTTGACAACTCCTAAATCAATACTAATATATTTACCTTTAATTGGTTTATTTTTAGTTTTGGTTCGAGCATAAGTGTAATTAATCTTAAAATGTTCTCCATCGTGAACTGGAACTATTTCGATAAGTTTCAGTTTAATATCAGGCTTATCCAATACACTAGGCTTCTGTACGTAGATATAATAAGCTTCTACAATGTGTTCGGAATCTTTTGGGATGTATGAATTTCCTACAATATAATTATTTGATTTTTGGATCTTGACATCTTTAGGTAGTTTGATTAAGTGATTCTCGTGACAGTACAATTTGTATATACCAGAATCATAAACACATACATATCTAGTATCATCAATAATTCCGACATATTTCGTGGCTACTGTAGATCCCACTGTCAAACGATAATATTTTTGTCTATTGATTGTCACTTCTTTCCGACTTCGACAGAAATAAGGCAAGATATAGAATCCGTCATAGGGTAAAAATTTAGGAATGTTGGCTTTAATACTCTTCTTTCGGATAGCAAAAAAACTTGAATAAGCATGATGTCCTTTGTCAATAATGTTACCAATTAAATCACCAGGAATCTTATCGTTTTTATAGTATTTCCGAACTATTTGTTTAATATAGTTTTGTTCGCTTTTCACACCTTTTTTTGAAGGGAAATTTTTAAACAGCTTATGTTTTTTCAATATAGACTTATATTTGGGAGGCTTCTTTTTGAACAGATGTTCTTTTCTCTTGACTTGATTAATAAATTCTTGATTTTTAATTGTAAACTTTTTTTTGAGCGAAATCTGTTTTGCTATCATATCAAAATTCTTATTGTAAAAACTCTTCATAATAGACATCAGAATATCTTCACGTAATTCTTTCATGACAAACTCAGAAGCAATTTCAGGGAACTTTAAGTCAGTTGATTTTTTTAGCGATGTGAGAATCTTTTTATAGTAGAATTGAAAATTATTGTTGATTAGATAAATGTCACGTAAAGATTTTTTAATGAAACGATAGATAATATCATTATTATGCTTAATGCAAGGCTTTATGATCAAATAATGTTGATAATACTTATCATACAATTGATAAACAGCATCATCAATAGCCTTAATTGTAGTTATTTTCTTAGATCGAACTAAGCGAAGGATTTCTCGAAAAATTAAGTTAGAATAGCGATAATATATTTGAGAATGAAAAATGGCGGAGTTATAAATATTCTTAGCTTGATGACTCATAAAACGTAGTATGTTTAGATTTTTATTGTCGATCCGAGCCCAAGTAGAGATGGTTCTAGTAATACTATTCTTTAGTATTTTTTTCTGAGGCATTAATCATGACGATATATAAATCGTGTTATATAATTAAAACCAATTTTGTAACGAAATTTTGGTATGAAACATTTTTGAGAAAGTAATGACACTAAAGAAAATATGTATTTATTTCTATGATAGTTTTAAACATTCGTTGTGAAGTTCGTGTGGATCTAAATGGACATGTTTTATACAGTTTTATACACTTTTACTGACCTGATACACGTCAAGTAAGGTTCCTGCGTAGCTCCGACGAAAGTGTTGCTGGGTGCTAAACGCACCCATCGATCCATTAGGATCTGCAACATTTCTTTCGGAGGTCCATCCGTTGTTCGATCCGTGGAAATAGTAAGTGGCTTAATAAGAATAATCTCACGTGTCGAATCAAAGGTAACAACTGCTCTGTAAGCGAGGAATGTTTGGATTTGATTCGCGATGTCCATAATGATTACTGGAATTATAACAACTGAACTAGACTTTAAGATAATTAATCAATTTTTTTTTCAACAACACATGGGTTGATAATAGCGACATTTGTCTATAACAGAACATCTAGATTTCAACCAATTAACAAACCATAGATCTCCTTCTATAGAAGAATCCGTATAATCAACACTCCAATCCCGAAGTTCTATAGTTAGACCAAGAGGAATACTTAAATTGGTCCACCAGGACATATCTCTCAAATACGAAATTCCATATGGCGATATCCAACACATATACTCTGGTTCATCCATGGCGTCGAAAGCGGCTTGTTCCGAAGGACTCAGTTTGGGTTCTGTGAGTATAAGATTAGTGTCGTCATACGTGATATTGACTTTGTTTCCGAATTGAGTTTTGAATAAGGCAGCAATTTGGTTCAGTTGGGATGATTGCATTTGAGGTTATAAATTAAGACTCAATGAATCTTTATATTTAGGATTCGTCACGGGATACAAAAAAATTGATCTAGTAATTATTCATAGATCTCGACACCACCCATTTACAAAAAAGAATCTCATACCTAATTAGATATACTTACTGACCATATGGTTGATTTTCTCAAACTGGCTTTTACGCAAAATATTTTTTCCAAAAGATTTATTGAAGACAAAATCTACCAACCGCCCGTTCACGCGCATACAGAATTTTCTCAATTAAACACAGACAGAAGCGAACTTCACATCATAAAAGGAACACCGATCCTAATTGTTAGGCCTTTTGTGGAGGCGGACAGATATATATTATTCTCCCATGGTACAGGAAATGATTTATTAACTGATTTTAACTTTTTGAAATGGATTTCTGATTCATGTGGCGTAAATATGGTATGTTATGATTATTTTGGTTACGGATTGGCAAACGGAATTCTGCCAGAAGAATCAAAATGTTATGAAAGCTTCGACAACACTCTCAATTATTTGAGAAACAATTTACAAATCAACAAATCACAAATTTTTCTGATGGCATATTCATTGGGGACTGGAGTAGTAATAAATTTTGTGGCTAATAATAACAACAACAAGAATCAACGTCGTTCCCTCCTTTGGACAAATCCATCTATTCTGGTTGCTCCATACAAGAGTATTTGTAGTATTTACACTGATACCATCCTAGCAAGAATCATTGACAAATTTGTTTCTATTGACAAAGTTAAATACATCAGAACCCCTATGAAGATCATACATGGCATGGATGATGAAATGATCAAAGTATCTCATGGCAAAGCTATTTATGAAGCCCTACCTAATAAATCAATGCAACCCATTTGGGTCACTGGTGGAAACCATGTCAATATTATGAGTTTTCTCACGCCTCAGATTATTAGTGAAGTCATCGGTCCTATCCCGGCGATTCCGTTAATTAATTTATCTGATCAAACCATAGTCGAATCCAAAGAACAAATGGAGACACCGACTGTAGTAGAAACCACCGACCAAATGGAGACACCGTCCGTAGCGGAGGTCCCAGAACAAATTGAAATACGAACCGTAGTTGAGACCACAGAACAAACTGAGATACCAACCGTAGTTGAGACTATCGAACAAACTGTAGTATTGGAACCTGCCGGATTAATTGACACAACTGAACTAATCAAACCGATAGATTCCACAGATTCTATGGAATCAATTGAATTATCCGGATCCACAGAACAGACTGAACAAACGAGACTATCTGATTCCGCACTTAACGGATCATCAGGGTCCGAATCAGATGAATCACCCATCAGCAAATCGAATGAAGATTCTCCAATCAGGACAAATAATCCCATATCATTTGTACCTCCAGATCAACCCGCTAAAGAATCCATTGTCCAAGCCAATGATCCGGCATATGATCAAATTGGAGTGGGAAATGAATCATTCACAAGTTCTGGTGAATCTTCTACGAATGAAACAAATAACAACAAAACTCAAACCGAACTCATTGCAGAAATCGAACAATCTATTAAAGAGATAAAAAAGGAATTATTTCAAGGTGTTCGAGAACAAATGAATGACGTATTGCTTATTCACGCGGAGAACCAATTGAAAGAAGAATTTCCTGTTCAAACGAATCAAACAAATGATTCACCAAAAGAAGAACCTGTTAACCAATCACAAATTGAATCCATTGTTCAAATCAATGATCAGGCCTATGATCAAATCAAAGAAGTGACACTTGTTCAATACAACCAATCTGTCAGCGGTGAATCCCCAGACCAACCGAAAGATGAGTTAATAGTTCCTGGCACGGAACAGATGGTTGATATGGTTACAATACCACCTCCGAAGGATTCGTAATTGATTTAATTTCGCAGAATATATATTTAAAATGTCTCCATGTGAAATGGAGACATTTTAAATTAATCAATTGATCCTTAATTTGTAATCATATATGTTTCTAACAATTGGTCTTCAGCTAGGTTAACTGTACCACTGGTTTGTTGTTCTATCTTTTCAGATGGAGAGTATTTTTTTAGTTTGGTAATACTGATAGTTTCATCGATAAAATCGGTGGATTCCGGTTTAGTTCTGGTAATGATTTGAACCATGCCATCTGGTTTGATGTCTGATACCACACACCATCTATAAAGGGCTTCTTCAACGACCTCTAAAGCCATCTCACCCTTAGTAAAGGCCCCAGTGATGTCTCTAATATTGGGTACTTCTGTATCCTTGCGCGCGAAGGTTCCAACTCTGCTGTGTAATAAAGGTCTAAAATGAGTGCAAAGAACTTTGCCGAGATTAGTTTCAGGATCAGAAGCAATGTCAGATAAGAGTTTCATAATAGATGATGGGGGCCTGGTGACGTTGTTTCGCATATGTTCTTTAGTGAAACTGTTGGTATTAATGATACGACGATAATTTTGGAAAATGAGATCGCGAACGACTGTAATGTCATCTCGATCTTGTTTGTAAAGATTGGGTGCTCTCATTTTGTATTCTCTTTTTATATTGTCTATGGTCAGATTTTCCGGTTTGATATCTTTGAAATTGGAATCTATCATTACCAAATAACCGTAGTTCGGTACATAAAATGACAATCCGTTAATGACATATTTCCAATATCCGCCTGAATTTCCATGTACTTGCAAATCCTTGATGTAGATATTATCTTGAATGGTCATATCTCTGATATATATGCCGTGAAGAGACATGACATAGAGTCCGGCTATAATTTGGAACAAAATACCTCTCCAAACATCCGCATCATAAAATGCATGTGTTATCATCTTACTCACAATACCTTCTTTGTTATAACTTTTGCAAGCCCATTGGTATAAATTCTGGTGTGGAGCTTCTGTTACCAAAATCAGAGTAGTTCCGCTGTATGCTTGTAAATGGGGATCCACTTCATCTGGCAATTTAGCGATACCGTTAACAAGATCACCTACCGGCATCCTCCCAATAATCGACACATCGATACTTTGGCTATCATTCAAAAACTTAAATCTGAGATATTCTTTTGTCAACATATCTTTTTGAGTCAAACATCCTTTCTTAAGTGAGAAAAAGTCTATTTTTCTATTGGGTGACAAGAAAAAGGCGTACAACATAGCAAAATTAGGGGATTGTTTGGCCCCAATGATCTGCTCCCGAACGTACTCATAAAACATTAGTTCTCTCCAAACATCGTAGTTTTTGTAAAGGGGTTGACGCAAGAAATATGAAAAGTACTCCGCATACGTCAACGAGTACAATCTAATATTGAGACCAATGGAATCTCTGGCACAAATGATATTCTGACTATGTTCATCAAATTTGATGGGAAAACAAGAACGATATATGAGTAATCCATATGGAAGTCCATCATACGGATTGACACTAATGGGACTATAATAATTTGGATTCAATTCCATGAATTTAATATAACTCATCAAACTGCGATGACCATCTGCATCTAAACTAATATCTTCGCCATCGTGAACTTGTATCAGGATTTGTTTGACATAATCATGCATTTGCATACGTTCCCCTATAGTGGTCGAAGTAAATCTACCTTCTTTTCCAGGAAGAACATTTTCATAGATATGTCTCATATTGACATGACCACCAGTTGGACCTGGTAGATTGATCTGGTAAACTTTTTGCAAAGGAAGTTGAACATTCGGACCATACGAAGGAATCACAGTTGGTGAGAATAAATGAGGCAAATTTTTGTTAACACCCATCGCCATATCTTTCAACATATATTGAGGATACATTCCAGTCAAGGGCATAGCCGGTTGTTCTTTTGGTGGTGAATACATTTCTAATTTTAAAGTTGGTTTTTGATCATAAGGTGAACTTTTCGTTCCCGGCATACCTGTTCTGGGCATATCTGGTTTCCATTTGGATTCGGCTCGGTCGACCCAAGGCTTGGACTCGAATCTCGGTTTAGAATC
>Ga0207107_1080_pt1 | contig 22501 bp, 23 predicted proteins | sample Alteio_BWMinHeat_75_FD_153555 | JGI IMG/M metagenome (GOLD analysis project Ga0207107, IMG submission 153555) | Enriched cells from forest soil in Barre Woods Harvard Forest LTER site, Petersham, Massachusetts, United States -... | ecosystem: Environmental > Terrestrial > Soil > Temperate forest >... | reverse complement strand
TGATAAGTTTCAATTCCATGAAGCATAGAACAAACATTTTGAAAAAGTGAATGCATTTGACACCCGTAACCTTCGTAAGTCCACTATTAGAATGGTCTATTATTTTAAATAACTCAAGGTTACTTTAAACCAGGATGATCTTGGCGTAGTTAAAGAGGTGTTTACAGATTGAGCAGATAATTTACCATTATCAAAAAACGCATCCCGAATGCCTTTTACATCTTTGGTCATTTGCATTTCCCTACTACATTTTCTTGCATATTACAACTCGAACCTTCACCAAACAGAACAGTTTAAGATTGGATTCCCTGCAGTGAACCCATCGTTTAGACCGCTTAACAATTGGGGTCGAACCAACGACCAACTGATTAAGAGGCAGTACTTTTAATCTCAATCTCTTGATTTTTAAACACTTTTACACGCTAGGCACCTGCTACAAATGCCTAACTGTGTACCACGATGTATAGCCCACTCGCGCAAATCTCGCGCAGCCGAAATCTAAAGAATGAAATCTTATGCTCCCTCCTGGATGCTAAATTTGTCTACTTCCTCCTGGCTTGTTTTATTTTATTCAGAAATTTTTATTCAAAAAAAAACAATATAACTTACATCATGAATTGTGAACCTAAAAACAGCTCGTTAGGTATTATGTCAAATGATGGAGAGGTAAGATTGTTCTAAAAAAGACCAATCTTTTCTAGTTTTTCAAATAAAACTGGAATAACGGTAGGCCAAAATTCTGAGGGATAAAAGCCCGCCGAAATACCAATACTGACATCCTGAATTCTGCTTACTAGATGCTTATTTTTTAAGACAGCGATGATTTTTTCTATAAGAATAACTTGTATGTCCGTAGTAGTTTCGTGTTTTCGGTTAGAACCATTCTCCCAATCAGAATCTCCATCATACCTGTTGTTAAAGTAATCCATATCAAAATGCAATAGTATTGGAATTTTTTCAGGCAAGTTGACCAACCATTCGCGCACATCTGAGGTAACAAGATAGCTTGATTCGCTAAACAGATCTTTCTGAATTATTGGCTCAATTTGAACTGAAATTCTATTATCATCATCAAACAACTTATCCTGACAGACAGTCTTTTTGAGTCTGTAAAATGGACAAGGGTTATTTCTAAACGATAAATGTCTAATATGAATCTTCTTTGTTGACCAGATCAAGGGGGTAAGAATGCTACCTTTTCCAATAGCCCCACTTAAAATGGCACTTTGAACTGTGCTAGGTTCCAATAATGAAAGACGATCTCCCGTAATATAATCGAATAACTCCCCATCTGCTCTTCTGCCCACGCGAGGGGACATCATATCTTGATGATCGTCAATATGAAGCACAATGATTTCTTCTGGGATTTTATGAAATCGTTGGAAATAACGACTCCAGGCAAGGGGGATCCATTGATCCTCAATAGCAAAAATTCCATTTCTTAGAAATCGCCTCTCAGCGGGTATGTCATTAACAAGAGTATTCTTCTTCCACCAGTCTAATCCTTTATTTAATCCTGGATCATAATTGTAACAGCCATAGCAACTTTGAGGGCGTTCGAGACGTAGAATCCAGCTCTCCTCATCTTTAACGACGCTCGGTAAATGTTCAGAAAAATAAGATTCTATGAAAAACTGTCGTTCTTCTTCCGCTTGGGGTAAACGATCATAAGGAATCCTCAAAAAAATATCAGGAATGGGACGATCAGATACCATCCTCTCCAATTCATCTGCTCTATTAAGATTAAATTTATCAAGAGTTGATTGATCTATAAATATGCCTCGTATAGTTGAATGACCTTCATAGATTGCCTTAAACAGACGATGAATCCCATCTATAATTTTATTAAAATTGTTAACAACAATAGGATGTTCCAGATCAACTTCTAAAATTCTTGCTTTCTCTTGTCCCTTTTCGAAATGTTTCAAATTTAAGCTGGGTTTTTCTGATGGATCTCTCCACGCATCTGATGTGAGATACTCCAGAAAATCCTTTACTTGGAATATATGTACTTTGAGATGTGCCCTATTATTATTTACCCAAGCACATAGTTTATCAATATCGTATGTTCCCTTATAATCCGTATAAGTGCTACTCGTGAAAGTTAAAACAGACATTTTAATCCATCCTTAAGCCTTGTCTTGTTCATTAAGATTTAGAGACACTACAGATGAAAAGCCCTTTATCTGACGCAGCATATGTTTTCTTTTGGGCCAGGTATAAGTTAGGCATCGGTAATATTAACTTTTTTTATTAATAAAGTTAACAACATCTCGCCCTCCTTGGTCAATGAACATTCTTTAAGTGTATTAAAGCCCTCACGCATTTTTTCCGTGATAGAACTTACCTGTATAAATGCGTGTGTATGATTATTTTTTAAAAGATATTCCCAAAATTGTAGCAATTCACTAAATACAAAAAGCGCGTGAAACAATGATTGAGGTGACCTCAACGCTTTTGGCCACGGAGAATAAACAAGCGGTTTATTAACGGCCACCAAAGGTAAAAATTTTTCCAAAAGGTACAGTTTTTGATGACGATACTCGTGAATAATAGAATCTGCTAAATTATAAGAGCTAATTAAATTTTTATTTTGATATAGACAAATATAAATAGCACCTAACATACTTTCATCACTAAAAGAAATAATGTTTTTGCAATCAGATTTAGGATCCTGTACAAGCTGAATTTCTGGGCAGAAAAAATCAATTTCCCTTCTTAAAGACGGCTTGTAAGCATCAATTAGCTCAAAAGCATCTGCAATTAATTCTTTCGCGTCCACCACAATTTTTTCAGGTTCAAATATAATATCTTTGAAGGGATAGCGTAACCACTGATCAGCTCTGTGAAGATGAGCTTTGCCAAAATCTCTCGTTTTTGCCATGTCAAGTATGAGGGGCAAATACAACATACCTTCTCTTACAGGAACATCTCCAACAAGCTGACTAATCTCCTCTGGAGATTCATTATTCATTACCCTGATCCAAAATGAAACAGAAGGGAGCCTAACCAGTTCTTTAAGCAGATATTCATCTGGCACAGAAATATCCGATTTTATTCTACGAAATTCACTTTTTTCGAGAATTTTTTTAAATTTTCTGAGATTCTCTTCTTGTTGATAGGAAATAAGTTTTTTAGCTAGTCCTTCTGAAAAATCACTATCATTATACAAAATGACTGAAAAATTAGACTTTTCTTCAATCGACATGAAAGATTTTCTATCTTTGGATTCGGAATCAATTTGCTGCATTATTTTTGCTTTTGCATGTTCTATCAATTTTATCATTTCTTGACAATAGACAGTTGGATTAGAAAATCCTTGACTGCTATAGCGATGAGGAACTGCACCCCCTCCACAAATATCAACAACTTTACAACTTTTACAAGTTTTGGATAATCCTTCTAAACGTAATAATCTTCTATGAGCTTCAATTTTTTTAGAGGAAGCTGCCTGAGAAATACTAGCATTATCCATTGTTAGATCAAGAGCAGTCGCCTTGTCATTGGTAATTTTGAGAACATCCAAGTCATGATAACTTCCATCTGTTTCTATAGATAGCAAGCTGATATCACCAAATCCAAATGCATCCGTCTGAGAAGGAAGACCAGCGATAGAATTTAAAAGCGTATCGAAAAAACGAATAGGTAAGTCGGGGTACTGATCAAACCATAGATCAAAGGCTTTGATAAGCCATTTTTCATAAATATCAGGTTTCAGGTCACGATGTTTTGGTGGGGTCACATGATTGGCATCCGGCAAAAGAAAATCTAGACTCGGTGGCTTCAACTCACTAAAAAAACTCAATATCAAATCAGGATCTGTAAGCGGATCAATCACAGAGATCACCCCTGAAAAATTTTTCGGAAATTTTTTCAGCAGATGGAAGGCATTTTCAACTCCTTTAAAACTAGATTTTTTGTTATGGCGTAGACGATGTAAATCATTGACTACTTGTGGGCCATCTAAACTCAATGAAATTGACACGCTATTATCAATTAAAAGAGCTAAATTTTTTTCATTCAGCAAAACACCATTGGTTTGTAAACAAAAATCAAAATGGGTTTTTTTAGGACATTCTAGCTTAACGCGATTTATTATCTCTACAATTTTGTCTACACCTGCTAATAGAGGCTCTCCCCCATGAAAAACGATTGTAACTGTTTCAAGGGCATTTTCAGCTATGTATTCAGCTAGTCGTTTTGCAAAGAGTTGAATATGATGATTTGATATGATTTTAGGTAAATTTTTCCAGTTCTGATCGGCATGTTGGTAGACATAGCAATAATCACAATTAAGATTGCAACGAGAAGCAACTTTAAACAAAAAGCAAGAAATTAGAGGAGGTTCTTCATATTGGAGAACCCCCTCCGCAGCTCGCCCTATGCTACCGATGTTTTTAGAATCAATAGTCGGGTGCAACATGCACAGAGTTATGAACGATTATGTCGATGATGCATGCGACTATATGCTTGGACAACCTCCTCAACACCCAAACCGTCCTGCGCCTTAAGCTTTGCTTGTACACGAGCCAAGGCCGGATGCTGTATTACATTTTTTTGTAGTTCTGCTTGAAGAGCTGGCTGTACTTCTGCAGCTACGAATTTTTTGCAACTACTCATAATCAAAATCTCCCTAATATGTGAAAAGTATCTGTATCTTCACATATATCCAAACTAGTTACAACACCTAATTTCAATAAATCATGATATCCACCTTTAATACCGAAGTTATTACAGATTTTTGTAGGTTAACCTAATGACGCATATTGATAATTATGATCAACTAAATTTGGAATATCTTGTTAAACCCGGCCCCGTGTGCTGTTTAAATGGCAGTTTGTTCTCAAGACACATTGTCAATGGATTGCCACACAATTTTAAAATCTCTTCCACATTAAAATGATATACTTCATTACCCTCTGCTTAACAGCAAAAAAATAGTTTGACTAAGACTCATTATTTCAGTATCTTGAAACCTATGTATCACGTTAATCCTGCCCGAAATCCTAGATATCTTTTTATTCGCGATGCGGCTCAAGTCCGAAAAAAATTAGTGATTACGCAAGCAGAAGAATTGTTGGGGATAAAATGGTTAGAATGGAGCATAGATGGTTGTGATGTATGTGACAACTTGGAAATTTGTTACATGAATAATTACTGCGGTTGGGGCTTGTTTGCTAAAGAAAAAATAAGCAAGGGAAAGTTAATTGGATTTTTTACGGGGGAAATAAGATTACAACAAACGAATAAAATTCCGGCGTCTGAGAACGTATTTTTTTCTATATCAAATGATGGGATGATCATTGTGGATGCTACCCAATGCGGAAATGTTACACGATACCTTCAACATCTACCCAATAGGGAGACTTTGTGTCAATATGAGTTTCGCACCACTAAAGAATCGGAAATTGCTACCCAAAATATTCATGCGGAGATTGTGACATTCGGCGATGTGGTTACTGTGCGTTTTTGTGCTTCAGAAGACATCGAGCCAGGACACATCATTGGATGTCCTTATGACTTGCCTGAACCAGATTATTTTCAAAATAAAAAATTAAATTTTTTCAAAAAAAATGGAGATGTTATAGATCCTCACCCACATAAAAAATAGAGCGTAGCCCTCAAGAGCCATAATAAGTGAGACAACTTCTTAATAGTGTATGTGGGATATATTTATCTCTATAACAAAGGCATGAAACATTTAGTAAGCTTCCCTTGCTTACCAATGCTACGTTATACTCTCTCAATTACCAACTTAGGGGTATTTTTTTCAGATGTGTCTTTTTTTTCGTTTCGAATCGAGGGCATGCGTTCTGTTAATATTTATATAGCCGTACTACTACCTAAAGGACACCGTTGTACAGAAAATGAAACATGAAAATATACCCACAACCATCTTTAATTTGAGCATATATTTATTAACCCCTTATAAAATTCAAATTTATATTTTGCTGAGTCTCGCTGTTCTATCTGGTAGTTATGGAACAATAAGTTCATATCTAACAAAATTGCTTATTGATCAGGTAGCAAATGCGGATCTTGAGGGAGGTAATTTGTTAAAAATGAGTTTATGCCCTGCAATATTGCTTGCCATAAATTACGAAATACATAATCTTGTCTGGAGAAGTATCAATTTTATTAATTTAAAACTTTCCCCAAAAATAAAAAATCATATTATGCAAAAAATGTTTGGCCATGCTCATAAACACTCATATAAATTTTTTCAGGAAAATCCTTCTGGCGCCATAGCAAACAATATTAATATTATGGCGGATAATATCGAAGATGTTGTGCACCATTTGTTCCCTTTTGTTATAAGAGGTTTGACTCAACTGATGTTTGCGCTCGTTTCTATGTACTTTGTTCATCCCGTCTTTACAATTACATTGTTTGTTTGGGTTTTTTGTTTTTCAATAATTAGCGTGTTGTACTCCAGAAAAATAAAGCTGTTGTCGAAAAATTATGCGGAAAATCGCTCCGCGCTGTCAGGAAAATTAATAGACAGCATTTTAAATGTATCAAATGTGCGATTGTTCGCCAAGGAACGCTTTGAAGGCGCTTACTTGAAAGTTTATTTGAAAAATGCAGCACGTACATTTTTTAGCAAGGAATGGTTCTCAATTAAATTGTTATGGTGTCAGGGACTATCCATTACTTGCCTTATTGTCCTAATGACATTTTTCTTGATTAGGTTAAAGGCGGAAAATGTAGTCACTATCGGCGATTTTGCTTTTATTTTAGGATTGGTATTGTATATTACTGAAAATGTGTGGTATTTGACGGAACAAGCTGATAAGTTAAACGATGTAATAGGACAATGTAATCAAAGCATAGACATAATATTTAAACCGCATAATGTTAGAGATATTCCGAATGCTAAGCAACTTATTGTTGTTAAAGGGGACATTGAATTTTCTAATGTAACGTTTGGCTATGATGAATGTAATCCTATTTTCAAAAATAATTCCGTCCTCATATCGGGCGGTCAAAAAGTGGGTTTAGTAGGATTTTCGGGAAGTGGTAAAACCACTTTTATAAATCTTATCGTAAGGCTTTTTGACTTAACATCTGGTCAAATAAAAATTGATGGGCAGGACATTTCACAGGTAGCACAAAATTCGTTGCGTGAAAATATAGGCTTTATTCCCCAGGATTGCACACTATTTAATCGAAGCCTCATGGAAAATATTCGCTATGGTCAGATCAATGCCACAGATGAGGAAGTGATAATGGCTGCCAAAAAAGCGTCTGCCCATGAGTTTATTATATCAACCCCAAATGGATATAATACCATGGTGGGTGAAAGAGGGATAAAACTTTCGGGTGGTCAACGACAAAGGATATCGATAGCTCGTGCAATCCTAAAAAATGCACCTATCTTAATTTTAGATGAGGCAACCAGCGCATTAGATTCCGTCACAGAACGCTATATACAAAACAGATTGTTTACCTTTATAGAAAGTAAAACAGTGATAGTGGTTGCCCATAGACTGTCCACTTTGCTTAATATGGATAGAATCCTGGTTTTAGAACGAGGAAAAATTGTTGAAGACGGAACACATACAGAATTACTGAGAATCAATAATCTATATGCTACATTATGGAAACATCAGATGAACGGATTTTTAGCAGATACAAACACGCTTCAAGATATAGTTGAGGTATACGAAACTGTCGAGTAGCTATTTCAGTTTTAATTTTACAACGGCATTATGAAAGCTTGTGAAACAGTACATCAGCTCAAAAAAAGCAACTTAGTGATTTATTAGGAACCCTTGAGGGATTCGAAGCCGACCGGATATATAGTCCGGCGTGCTAATTTTGTTTTGTTGATTTTTATCGTGTTTTTTGCGCACACAAAAGCTCAGCTTGTCACACAGCCTCTAACCATATCGTACTCAAATACTCAATTTCACCGCACTTGCTATTTCTCTGATAAAAACCACATTTCGATATTCACTGCGCAATAGCCTAGCTTTGTGGGTCGCAGAGCACCATAATAATTTAAGTTTCTTAACTTTACAATAATCTTCAAGAAACATACAGAGAGGCCGATTGCCTTATTCAAAGCAGTTAGGCTAGGCTTGAGGCAAGACCATCCAGCTTAAGTTATCCGTAATAGTGTTTCGGGCAAACACAAGGCTTGCCCTTGAGGTCTTTTCCATGCTAGAATTCGAGCTAAATATAATTAACCAAAAATACCCATCAGAGAGAGAATAGCGATGTCTGCAACTGAAGAATACATTTCACAAGCTCCCACGACGAAAGAAGACTTCCAAACGCCTCAACATCCCAATACCCATTCCATTCAGGAAAATCCTTTATTCCATCTAATTAAACTGAAACCCCAGTCTGAACAATCACCACATTGATCTTGCCCCGAAAAACCGGACATATTGCTAAGCAACTTTTTGCTCCTCAAATGCTACCGGACTCAAATAGCCCAGCTTCGAATGAAGACGTTTACGATTATAATACACATCGATGTATTCGAACACATGTTTTTTAGCTTCTTCACGCGTAACAAATTTCTCGCCATGTATTGCCTCAACTTTTAGGCTGCCATTCCAGCTCTCCATCGCAGCATTATCAAAACAGTCCCCTTTTTTGCTCATGCTACAAATCAAACTATTAGCGGCCAATAGGGCTTGATATTCCTGCGAGCAATATTGCACTCCGCGATCAGAATGCACAATAACGCCTGTGGGGCGTTTTCGTCGCCACAGAGCCATTTGTAGTGCATCACAAACCAAAGAAGCCGTCATGCGTTCCGACATCGCCCAGCCAACTACATAGCGGGAATAAAGGTCTAAAACAACTGCCAGATATAACCAACCTTCGTTTGTCCAAATATAGGTTATGTCTGATACGTATTTTTCGTTTGGTCGAGCCGCTTCAAAATTCTGTTGGAGCAAATTCGGCGCTACGGGTAGATTATGACGGCTGTTGGTTGTAGCTTTGAATTTTTTGACGCCTTTTGCGCGCCATCCTTCTTGACGCATAATACGAGCAACGCGATTTTTTCCAACCAGGTATCCTGAGGCTATTAACCGTTTTGTAATCCGTGGAGAACCCACACGCTGTTTTTCATCATCATAAATAGCCCTAATTGCGCCCGCAAGCTTTATATTAGCTTGTGCGCGCAAAGACACCGGCTGTTTCTCCCAAGCATAATAGCCACTTCGTGAAACCGAAAGTACCCGACACATCATTTTCATACGAAAAAACGCCTTATTTTCCCTAATCACGGCGTACTTCACTTCGGCTCTTTCGCGAAGTACGCTGCCGCTTTTTTTAAAAAAGTGTTCTCCTCTGTTAGGCGAGAAATATCACGTTTAAGTTTTGCTAGTTCTGCTGCTTGGATTTTTTGATCTTCAAAAGGGATCCCGGTTGTTTCATGCTTCTTTCGCCATGAATAAAGCATTGCCTCCGGTATGCCCAGATCTTTAGCCGCCTTTGCAACCCCATCTTTCTTGGCTCTTGCAACTGCCTGCTCTTTAAATTGTGAGCTATATTTCTGACGTTTTTTGGTAACCTGCGATTTGTTGTGGTCCATATAACACCCCTTTGATAGATTTTACTATCTTAGCAAGGTGTCCGAAAAGTCGGGGGAAGATCAATCTGAAGCATACCTTTGGTAGACGCTTAAGGGCGGCAGGAGTTTCTTTTGAAGACAGGCAGGATTTATTGGGTCATAAATCTACCCGGATCACGACTCATTATTCTGCCGCTGAATTAAGAAGCTTATGGGAAGCCGTCAATAAAGTTTGTGTGGATGAGTTTGCTTCAGGTTTGGCAGTGTTGAGGAACTCTGTTGAGCCGAGTCGCGCAAAATTCGCGCAAACGGTTTGGAGCAATATGTGAATATGGTGCAAGTGATTGATTTACTGGTGGGCCGTGTTGGGGTCGAACCAACGACCAACTGATTAAGAGTCAGCTGCTCTACCAACTGAGCTAACGGCCCGAATGGTGACATTGAGATGGAATCCTACACCTACCATCAGGGAGAGGCAAGGGTTCTCACAATCGAATGCAATCGCGCGCCCACTTCGGTCCAGGACGGCAGCATTCCGCGGAATCGCTCAAAAGCAAGCAAGAGCCCTGATGCTGGATTTTCTTGGACAGGCTGTTGCGCAAAATGATATCATGGGATCCCAAATTTCACAACTTCCGTTTTTGACGTGCTTTAAGAATCCGAAGAACAATCCGTCGTTTTTCTGCAAGCTCTGTATTGTCGGGCACCAGCGCCAACGAAACGTTATAGTCTTCCAATGCCTGCTCATAATCTTGAAGCGCATCATAAGCCATCCCACGATTACCCAATATATCTGCTTGATCGGGGCTTAATTCCAGTGCGGCGTTAAAATAGTCGATGGCCTTTTTATACAAACCCAATACATGCGACGTTAAGCCAGCATTGTTTAAAACATCTACATTCTCGGGAGCATGTTTCAACGATAATTTGTAAAATTCTAAGGCTCGCTTATAATCGCTTAATTTATAAAAAGTTAATGCAATATTGGCCATAATATTTGGGCTATCATTCCGAAATTTGAAAGCATATGCGTGTTCCCTTAACGCTTCTTCATCGCGATTTAGCCTGTTTAGTGTTTTTCCACATTGAGTTATTATTTCTACATCACGGGGCTTAAGCAACTTTAGCTGCTCCCAATCTACTAAGGCCTCTTCATCACGGTGTAGTTTACATAAGGTTTCTGCTCTCCAAAACAGAATCGTCGGATCTGGTTTCTCCCTCAGCAAATCATTAAACGCCGCTAGTGCATTCTCATAATGCTGTCCTTGAAACAAAATTTTGGCGCACTTAAATAACGCCTTTCCACTCAAAGAGTCTGACTCTGAAAATTCAGATGAGTGAGATTTTTCTGGTTTTTCTGGGTTTTTTCTAGAGAAAATCAGAGGGAGCTTTAAGCGTTTGTCGCGATTCATCTGTTCTGAATTCGTTGACACCTGCATCTCCCCATATAACCATCCGTCCCGTCTATAGAATGTTGGCTTTGCAACTTGCTTTGCTTATGACTGGGTGAGTAACAATTCATTAGCTAACTGTCTCACGTTGAGTAAAACTCATGGAAAATTCCCAAAGCACAGCTATTCTTAAATGAGTATGATTACTATATTTGGCATGTTGAAATATAGGCAACAAACTCCAGGAGAGGATATGACAAAAGAAGAGCTACTAAAATTATCCGTTATTACCAACGACATCCCATTATTTGAAACACTCATTAAAAACGAAGCTGTTGATCTAAATTGGGCTGATGAGGATGGTCGCACAGTACTCCATTGGGCCGCGATGATGGAGCATGGATATGAATTTGCCAAAATACTGATTGCGCTTCGAGCAGATCCCAGGAAACAAGATAAACAAGGACATTCCCCTTTATCCTTAGCACAATCCATGAAAAAAGAACGTAACGCTGAATTATTACAAGAGATTCTGTCTCATCCTATTTCTTTACCCCCCGAATCTACACAATTTACAGCCCGATTTTCCCCAGGCGCTTTTACCGTTCTGATTGTTGGTGGTGGCATGGCGGGAATAACTGCAGCATATGAACTCATCCAAAAAGGCTACAATGTTACGCTGATAGAAGCTCGCGAAAGATTAGGAGGGCGTCTTGAAACTGTCTACTTAGATGATACCCCGGTAGAATTGGGCTGTCAGTTCATCCACGGCTCAAAGGGAAATCCTTTGATGCCCCTGATTGAAAAATATAAAATAAACTTTAAGCCAGTGACTTCTGCAAAAAGAGTAATTTATGATCCAGAAGGTAAAATTTTAGATTTAGAGTCAATATCCCCCTTTGTGAAAATCGCCCTGAAAAAAATAGATGCAATTTCTAAGCGTCGTATTTCTAATGCATCTAAACATCTTTCACAAGATGAATCCTTTTTTCAATATTTCATTAAAAATATCCTGACCCAAGGTTCCATTGGAGTGCCTAATCAAAAAGAATCCTTGCTATTGTATAAATTTGGACAAACGCCAGATTACCAAGGCGGAAATCATTTGGTGACCAATGGCTACAATCGATTGATAGAAGGACTATTGCAGGAAGCAGCGCACAGCGGCAGATTGGAAATAAAACTTGGTCACGTTGTAGAAAAAATATCTGAAAAACATGGGAAAGTTTATGTCTACACAAAAGATCATGGTCATTTCGAAGGAGACTCCATCGTTTGCGCTGTCCCCTTAGGCGTATTAAAACAAAATACCATCATTTTTAATCCTCCCCTACCCCATGATAAAAAAAGAGCCATTGAAAGGTTAGGGATGGCTATACATGATAAAATCATATTGCAATTTGACCAAGCATTTTGGCCAGAAGACGTGCATTATTTAAACCCATACGATTATGAAAACGATATGTGGAGAGAAATTGTTAATCTATATCACTTTAGTGACGGCAAAATAGCCGCTTTATCAATCTCAAGCCATGCGGATATCGCTCAACTGGATAAACCCGATGCTGTTCTAGTGGAAAACGCACTCCAGATGCTGAAAAAGATTTTTGGAAACAATATTCCTCCATTAAAGTATTCAATGGTAACGCGTTGGTATCAAGATCCGTTCTCGTATGGTTCATATTCCTATCATACCAAAGAAAGTTCTCTTGCGGACAACAGCGCCCTCGCAAAACCCATGGGGCATATTTGCTTTGCGGGAGAGCACACCAGTCATTTCCCTTCAAGTTTAGATGGTGCTTATCTTTCGGGGGTACAAGCAGCCAATGAGGTTATAAAACTATTACATTCGGATTTAAAAAGTGTCTGAGGCATCATTGTGCGCATAATATTCGCCTTTTTCTAAAAATTTTTGACAACACTTCCTTTGGATGGCGCTCCTAACCAACCGAAGGATCAATAGCCAAATGATCATAGGAAGAACCTGTTGGCTTAGGATCAGCTACTATAATTCGCACATCCAAAGCGATGACTTCCTTATCATTGACGATTAATGGATTAATATCCATTTCCTTTATTTCTGGCAGTTCACAAACCATTTCTGAAACACGCATTAAAACATGTTCTAGCTTTTCCGTATTAACGCTTAACATATTGCGAAAGGTTCCGAGCAATTTTGCAGCGTGAGTGCGATTGATTAATTGTTTTGCAATGAACTGATTGATCGGCGGCAAAGCCACTGATCGGTCACGAAAAACCTCGACAAATTCTCCTCCCATGCCAAAACTAATGACAGGCCCAAACACTTTATCTTTAAAGACGCCAATCATGAGTTCTCTATCATTCGGTTGCTTATACATGCGCTCAAGCGTTACACCTATAATCTTTGCATCTGGTTTTTTTGATTTTGCATTACTGATTATTTTGTTAAAAGCCAATAAGACGGCTTCAGAATTGATAATATTCAGCTCAACGCCCCCTACATCTTTCTTATGGGTTATATCGTGCGAAAGAATTTTCATTGCCACTGGGTATCCTAATGATTCAGCAACTTCCACAGCCTCGTTAGACGTATGCGCCTCAATGGATTGGGTGGTATTTATTCCAAAGGCCATTAATACGGCCTTTGATTCAGAAATAGTCAGTATTTTACGATTTTCCGACAAAACAAGTTTCATTATCCTCCGAGCATTAACAGTGTCAGATTTTTGATGGGCCCAAAATTTTGAAGTTTGTGATAATAATTTTTGATTATGATAATAATTCACCAAATAGGAAAAAGCTTCGGTTGCTTCTTCCGGCGTATCAAAGGAAGGAATATCGTTTTTTAAAAATATTTTCTTTGCGGATTTAACTTTTTCTCGCCCCATCCAACAAGTCAATATTGGTTTTTCCGCTTGCGCTGCAACCTCAATAATACTTTTTGCAACCCGCAGTGGGTCCGACATTACAACAGGAACGAGTATGGCTATCAAACCATCGACATTGGGATCTTCTACGCAAAGTGATATCGTTTTTTTATAACGTTCGGGAGTCGCATCGCCAAGAATATCGACAGGATTATGATGAGACCAAAATTTTGGTAAGATACGACCAAGCTCCGAAATTGTATTTTCATTTAGGGAGGCAAAAGGAATGTTGAGTTCAGAAGCAAAGTCTGCTGCCATAACCCCTGCCCCACCCCCATTTGTTATGATGCATAAACGATCACCTTTAATTAAATAATTTTTAGAGAGTATTTTTGCGGCTGTAAAAAGTTGTTCTATAGTCATGACGCGAACAGCGCCTGCTCTTTCAAGAGCAGAATCAAATACATCATCTTCCCCAATTAAAGCGCCTGTATGGGTAACCGCTGCAACAGAACCTTGCTGAAAACGACCTGCTTTAATTACAACGATCGGCTTTGTTTTTGCGGCCAATCGCAAACCATCCATAAATTTATGCGCATTTCGGATGCCTTCTATGTAGAGCAATATACTCTTTGTTTTAGGGTCTAAAGCTAAATATTCAAGCACGTCTCCAAAATCTATATCCACACTATTTCCGATAGAAACAATCGAGGAAAAACCAATCTTTTGTGGTAATGCCCAATCCAAAATTGCAGCGCATAATGCGCCCGATTGCGAAACCAATGCCAAGTCGCCCGATTCAACGGCAATATTGCTAAAACTGGCATTCATATTTAAAGCTGGGATGATGATTCCCAAACAATTAGGACCAATAATACGTATATTGTATTGTTTAATTAAATTCAAAATCGTGGATTCTAATTTCGCACCCTCATCTCCTGATTCACTAAATCCTGCCGAAAGAATAATAATATTTTTTATGCCTTTTTTACCGCATTCTATCAGTATTTCTGGAACAGTATTTGCGGGAGTAGCAATAACAGCCAGATCGATTGTCGACGCAACATCCGCAACCGATGCAAAACAAGGTTGTCCTTGTACAGCTTTATGTCTCGGATTGATCGCATACAATTGTCCTGTATACCCGCCCTTTAATAAATTCTTAAAAACTGTCATGCCAACTGTCTTCGGGCGATTTCTGGCTCCGATAACTGCAATGGAATTGGGATTAAAGAATTTTTCAAGCTGATGTTGTTTCAAAGGTAATTTGCCTCATTACGCATTTAGTATCCTATTAAAGGATAACAGAAAAAGGTCAATTTAGTAGCTTTGATTGTTGTACTACACTCATTAGTGAAGCTATAAAATAAGTTAGCAGTAGGTCGAGGAAAAATTTGAAAGCTCATCTCCACAATACACATAACCATTCTCCACACAACACCGGAGTTGAGATCTATACCTGTCCGATGCATCCTGAGGTTACAAAACTAGGGCCCGGGTTATGTCCGAAATGTGGTATGGCACTAGAGCCAAGAGACACTATCAGCACTCAAGAAAATTCAGAACTTTTAGAGATGACAGTTCGATTCTGGATAACAAGTAGTTTGGCTTTACCCGTATTACTATTGGCAATGAGCACAGATCTTTGGCCTGCAATAACTAAAAATTACCTTTCGCACAATATGCTGCGATGGATAGAATTTATGCTTGCAACACCCGCCGTATTATGGGGAGGTTGGCCTCTGCTCACTCGTGGTTGGCAATCATTGGCACAACGTAATCTCAATATGTTTACGCTGATAGCGTTAGGCGTTAGCGTTGCTTGGATTTACAGTACCATTGCTTTTTTGATACCAGAGATTTTCCCGTCGAATCTTAAAGTATCCGATGGAAGTGTGCCCGTATATTTTGAGGCTGCTTCTATCATTACAGCTTTAGTGCTTCTCGGTCAAGTATTGGAATTGCGAGCGCAAAGTAAAACAAGCGCCGCAATTCGGATGCTCCTGAATCTTGCGCCCAAAAAAGCACGAATCGTAAATCAAGATGGGCATGAACAAGATATTTCACTGGACCAAGTACAACCAGGAGATTTACTACGGGTGCGTCCTGGGGAAAAAATTCCTGTGGATAGCATTGTCATTGAAGGGAAGAGTAGTGTTGACGAGTCTATGATAACAGGCGAACCTATTCCGGTTGAAAAAAAAGCGGGTATGCCAGTCATTGGAGCAACAATAAATGGCAACGGTAGCTTATTAATTCAAGCTAAAAGAGTTGGCGCACAAACATTACTTGCTCAAATTGTTCAAATGGTCTCAGTTGCTCAACGCAGTCGCGCCCCTATCCAGCAATTGGTCGACACAGTATCCAGCTATTTTGTTCCTGCTGTGATAATCATTGCCATGATTACTTTAATCACTTGGTTCATATTCGGACCTGAACCTCGATTTGCTTATGCCATAATAAACTCTGTTTCAGTTCTGATTATCGCTTGTCCTTGCGCGATAGGATTGGCTACGCCTATGGCTATTATGGTGAGCGTTGGGCGCGGTGCCACAATGGGCGTGCTCATAAAAAATGCAGCAGTATTAGAAACGCTAGAAAAAATAAATACCTTGATTTTCGACAAAACAGGCACGCTCACCTTGGGAAAACCTAAGCTCACTCAAGTAATCAGCTCAGCAGGATTTTCAGAAGAGGAAATAATACAATTCTCTGCAAGCTTAGAACACGCCAGCGAACATCCACTTGCAGCTGCAGTTGTATTGGCTGCAAAAGACAAAGGGCTTTCATTGTTACCAGTCACTGAATTCCAATCCTTAACAGGACAAGGCGTTATAGGTTATGTCAATGGAAAACAAGTGTTTGTGGGAAAACATAATCTACCGAAGGATCAAGGAAACACCATTGAGCCATTGGATGAACAAGCAGAGACAATGAGAAAAAAAGGCCAAACGGTAATGTTTGTAAGGATAGAAGGGAAATTAGCCGGACTTATCGGGGTTTCTGATCCTATCAAGGAAACAACCGCAGAAGCTATTAAAATGCTGCACGACGAGGGCTTACAAATCGTGATGTTAACGGGCGATAATCGATTGACGGCTGAAATAGTCGCTCATCAATTAGGTATTGAGCATGTCATTGCCGATGTATTACCCCAGCAAAAAATTGAGGCCATAAAGCAGTTGCAAAAAGAAGGTCGAATGGTTGGCATGGCAGGAGACGGAATAAACGATGCGCCTGCACTCGCACAAGCCCAAGTTGGAATTGCCATGGGCACAGGAACAGATGTTGCCATTGAAAGCGCCGCTATTACATTAGTCAAAGGCGACTTAAAAAGTATCGTTCGGGCACTCCATTTAAGTCGTGCTACTATGCGTAATATTCGGCAAAATTTATTCTTGGCGTTTGTCTACAATGCGCTTGGTATACCCATCGCCGCTGGCGTACTTTATCCATTTTTTGGCCTGCTACTTTCCCCAATGATTGCCGCAGCAGCGATGAGTTTCAGCTCAGTATCTGTCATCACTAACGCGTTGCGTTTAAACAAAGTTCATTTGTGATCTCTGGGATTTGTGTTTTTTAATATCTATTTTACTATTGGAAAAGATAGCTTCCGTTTTGCTAATAACATCCCATCAAAAATTGGCTGATATATCTTACTTGGAAATTCGCTCGGTAGCTTACTTGAAACCCGCTCGATTACTGAGTCTATTTTGCTTAACATTTCATCCAGGATCTGGGGTGAATAAATCAGCATTTCCTAACGCTCCAAAATATTTAAGCAAAAAACTTATACCCTATAAGGGATAAAATCAAATTTATCCGTCGCAGGGTATATGCTTTTGAGTGGGCTAGTTATAAGGGGGGATTACCGTCAAGTCTACTGGATTTAGGAATTAAAAAGTTATCTTTATCACTACTTCCATCTCCCAGAAACACCACGTACAATAGCGGTAATAGTGGTGTTAATATTACCACCCTTTCGGAAATACAGATTCGATTTTTTAGGAGATTCAAGATGACAGTAGCAAGCGATTCCCCCGATTTAGAACACACCCACTCCGATCCCACGGCATACCGTAAACAAGGAAGAGACCACTATAGAGAAGGACAGTATGATGCTGCCTTACCCTGTTTTAATGCAGCACTTGAATTGTGTGATGATTCGAACACGCGAATCGAGCGCGGTAAAACACTCATCGCATTAAAACAGTATGATCTGGCACTACAGGATCTCCAGCATGCTCGGGAATTGTCAGGGAATACCGCACAAATTTCGAGAAACATTGCTTTAATTTATCATAAATTACAAGATCTCGGACAAGCCTTAGCTTATTACATGCGCGCTTTTTCAGAGGAGCCTAGTAATCAGATCCTGTTAGGCAATATGAGTCGGATGATGCTTAGCGACGGCATAAATAACCTGCCGCTAGAAACATCAGAGGGAGGAAAATATTTTCTTTGGCTGAAGAAACCTGACGCCTCTGGAACTCCAACCGTCTGTCAGCTGGAGATGGAAGTACAGACGTCCAATGCTCAACCTCTGGGCCCTCAGTAGGATTTCTGGGGTCAAGCCTACACTTTTCAATTTGAAATTTGAGACTTGCCCGCTATGAAAACTGGGGCGAACGACGGGGCTTGAACCCGCGACAACCGGAATCACAATCCGGGACTCTACCAACTGAGCTACGTCCGCCATGCGAAAGACTAACGCCTAAAAATTCAACTCTAAAAACTCGACAAAAGGGCATGCGCCCGGCAGGACTCGAACCTGCTACCCCCAGCTTAGAAGGCTGATGCTCTATCCAGATGAGCTACGGGCGCTCGATTGGTCGGGGCAGAGGGATTCGAACCCACGACCCCCTGCTCCCAAAGCAGGTGCGCTACCAGACTGCGCTATACCCCGAGTAAAATAGTCCATAACCAGACTCAAAACGTAACGGCCATTGTGCCACATTGGCATTCAAGCCACAATTCTTTTATCATACTGCTTTACTATAGAGTGCTAGTCCATGTCTGCACAAATTCTCAATGGCAATCTCATCGCCGCAAAAATTCATCAGCAAATCGCTGATCGTGTACGGGAACATGTCTCGCAGGGACGCCGTGCGCCCGGACTCGCGGTGATACTGGTTGGCCAAGATCCTGCCTCTGAAATCTATGTGCGCAATAAACATTTGGCCTGCGAAAAAGTAGGGATTTTTTCACAGGTATTTAACTTGGATTCCACGGTCACACAAGCAGACTTGCTCAAGCTTATTGACGGACTCAATTTGGATCCCAAAATAGACGGCATTCTAATCCAAGCGCCTTTCCCCGCCCAGATTGACGCCCAAGCCATTATCGAACGAGTCCGATGCGATAAAGATGTCGATGGCTTTCATCCCTATAACTTGGGTCGACTGGCTCAAAAATGTCCTATTCTGAAACCTTGTACGCCCGCGGGGATTATGGAACTCTTAAAATCCACGGGGACCGCCTTAGCGGGATTGGAGGCCACCGTTGTGGGGGTTTCGAATATTGTGGGGCGCCCGATGATATTGGAATTGCTGATGGCGAGCTGCACTGTCACCGCCTGTCATCTCCAAACGCGCGATTTAAGAAAAGCCATAGAGAGTGCAGATTTAGTGGTGGCTGCGGCCGGCAGTCCTGAGTTAATCAAAGGCGTTTGGATCAAGCCCGGCGCAATAGTGATTGATGTTGGTATGAATCGTGTGGATAATGGGCACTTAGTGGGCGATGTGGAATTTGAAGCAGCCAAGCAGCGGGCCAGTTTCATTACACCTGTACCAGGGGGCGTTGGCCCGATGACGGTTGCAACTTTGCTCAGCAATACGCTCTCTGCTTACGAAACGCACCAGTTTAAAACGGGATCGCACTAAAAATGAACAACCCTCGAGTCAACTTTTGGTTAGAAAAAATAGCGCGTTTTCTGCCCTTTGGCCGAAAAAAATCGCGGGTGCATCTGCCTGCCTTGACAGATGAAACAACGGAAGCACAAGAACTCTGGTGGGGCACTTTTTCGATTGAAGAAGAACAGTCTCGCTTTTTTAAAATTGGCAATATTGTCATCTGCGTCGATCGCTTTCATCACAAATGGCACATTACGACTTATCGAGAGGGAGAACAACCCTTTAAAACGTTTGCTGCGCAAACTTCCAATGAAATTCATTTAAAACCCGCATTGCCCGATCGCGCGTTGCTGTCTCAACTGGATCGGCCCATTTATATTCCCGTTGGTAAAACGGTGCTTATTTATATCAGTTCACCGCTCTGGATCCGCATCGAAGCAGGCAATCCTTCTACGCTATTAGATGAGTTCGCCACTGAGACCTTGGCAGATACGTGGTTTGGAAAAAATACACTCGATGGTGAGATTTGCTACGCCAATCACATCCAGGGCTCGCCTCGATTAGAAGATCTCCCACGCGAAACCACACACGTTATCACACCCGTTTCTATTGAAAACCGTTCTCGAGAAACGCTGCTCTTGCAAGAATTAAAAATTCCTCTGCCCTATTTATCTATTTACAGTGACAAGCAAAATCATCTTTGGACTGATCAATTAAATATTTATCAGGAAGATCCACGGTACATCGAAACGGTGGTGGTACAAAGTCCGCCCCTACCCCTAAAAGATATTCACTGTATTACAACACCTCGGTTGGTATCAAAACCCGGTTTTAAAAACTTATTTAGCCCCTTTATGTGGAAGTAAGCTTATGTCTATTGCACTACCCGACACCACTGCTTTATTAAACAACTTCGCCGCTTTATTTAAAGAATTTGATTTTAAATTCATCTTATTGATCACCAGTTATACCGTTATTGGGATCATTGTTACGCTGTATGTATGTCGTTTGGTGGGCAAGGTCTCGGAAAAACATATTTCCGCACATCATTCCCAATTGTTACGCCGTATTATTTTTTATATTGGTTTGATTTTATCCTTTGTACTACCCCTGCGCGCCTCTGGCGTCGATGTCACCGCTTTATTAGGCGCAGCCGGTATTTTGGCTGGGATCTTAACGGCTGCCATCGCGTTTGCGTCTCAGACCTCGATTTCTAATTTTTTAAGCGGCATGTTTTTAATTGTTGAAAAACCTTTTGTGGTGGGAGATTTTGTACAAGTAAACGGCACGCTGGGTGAAGTGTTGTCTATCGATCTCTTGTCCGTGAAAATCCGCACCAAAGATAATATTTTTGTGCGCATTCCCAATGAAGCGCTGTTGAAATCGCAATTTGAAACCACGACGCGGTTTCCCATTCGTCGATGCGATGTAAAATTTACGGTGAGTTTTGGAGAGGACTTACTGAAGCTTAAAAAAATCCTAAACGAAGTTGCGAAGCAAAATCCACTGTGCTTAGTTTCCCCACCCCCAGAATTTACTTTTTTGGAATTTGGAGATGCTGGGATACAGATCCAGTTTTCAGCTTGGGGTAAGCAAGTTTCCTTTACAAATTTACAAACCAGCCTTCAAATGGACATTCAGGCTGCCTTTGTGAGGCACGATATTAAACTGCCAGCCTCGCCTGCCATTCACATTAGCCATACTTAAAAAAACCTCCATTTAGCCATTGGACACCCAAAAAAAGTATGATAAGCTACGCGCTGTTAGTAATTTGTGCTGAAGACGAAAGTTTCTAGTATGAATACTGACAGATAACCACGGGGCACCCCTAATCCGGGCAGCTCAGTATTTGTAAATGACGTCATTTGTTTTGGAGAGTTATCAATGAAAACTTTAGTTTTAGCTGCAATGGCAGCACTGTTCGCAACTTCTGCTTTTGCTGCTGCACCTGCTGCACAGCCAGCTGCTGCACCAGAAAACAACCTAAGCGCTGAAACCACAACCCCCATGTCTAAAGCAGACTGCGAAAAAGCCATGAACGATTGTGGTAATGATGCAGCTTGCAAAGCTGCTCTCGTAGAAAAAGGTTGCCAGAAACAAGGCTAAAAATAATCAACTTTTCTAGTTGGTTGTATAAGGGGTAGGTCCAAAGCCTACCCTTTTTTTTGCATTTTCTTGGGGTTTATCCTAATCTTAAGCCTGGTTATCCATTTCTAAGGACAGCATTTTTTCAGGAGGAAAAGGTATGAAGATTAAGAAAAGTGGATTGGTTCTCGCCAGCACTGCAGCAGCTTTGTTGGCTTCTGGCTTTGCCATGACAGCTTCCGCTGTCGGTACTGCAAAAGTAAAATGTCAGGGTATTAACAAGTGTATGGGTCAAGGCGATTGCGACCCAAGCAAAAAAGGCCAAAACAAGTGTGCTAAGCTGGACTGCACGCTGGTAAACACAGTCGAAGAGTGCACCAACGCAGGCGGCACTGTAATGCCAGAAGCACCAGCAGCGCCAGCAGCGCAAAAGAAACCATAGTCGTTATTTGAAAGGGCTCGTCTAGTATGGAGGTAGCATGTTGGGATTCGGACTTGGACTTCGTACGGATCACTATACCACCCTACTAGACACCCGTCCCGCCATCGATTGGCTAGAAATTCTTTCCGAAAATTATCTGGTCCCAGGTGGCAAGCCGCTGTATTATCTCGATCGGATCCGAGAACTCTATCCCATGGTGATGCATGGCGTGTCTTTATCCATCGGCAGCAGCGATCCCCTCGATTGGGAATACCTGAAACAACTTAAAAATCTGGCCGCGCGCGTCAAGCCCGCTTGGATTTCGGATCATCTGTGTTGGACAGGGATCCATCAAAAAAATATGCACG
>Ga0207107_1025_pt2 | contig 22570 bp, 4 predicted proteins | sample Alteio_BWMinHeat_75_FD_153555 | JGI IMG/M metagenome (GOLD analysis project Ga0207107, IMG submission 153555) | Enriched cells from forest soil in Barre Woods Harvard Forest LTER site, Petersham, Massachusetts, United States -... | ecosystem: Environmental > Terrestrial > Soil > Temperate forest >... | reverse complement strand
CGGACTCCACGCCGACAGAGTACCTGCTTGCGCCCAGACCTCGGCGGTCCCGCGGTCGACGCGCCAGAGCCGAGCTCCGGCAACGCCCGGCTGGGCCATGGCCGCGCACACCACGCGCTCGGCAACCACATTGAGGGGGAAACGGCCTTCGAGCAGGCCCAGCCCCTCGAGCAACTCAGGAAACGCTTCGCCGACCTTCTGACGAACTGGAGATTCGCTCATAGAGGCGACATCCGATGGGTGAGCCTAGCAGGAATAGAATCCGTTGGGAAGAGCTTCGAGCGTCCGACGCGCGCTGTCTTGGTGTTCATTAGACAGAGGAGTCTGTAGGAAAACGGGAAGCCAGACGACAAACGCTTCATCATTTGTGGGTCATCACGAAAACACCGTCCCAGTTCTCGTTCGGCGCCTCGAACAGGTAATCCTGGCAACGCTTCCAATAAGTTCGCGCCGGACCATCGTCCGGCCAGCGATCCAGTACTTCCTGGAACATATTCTGAGCTTCGAGCCACTCGCGGCGCAAATAGCTGGCGCGCGCGCGCGCAAAAGCATTGAGACGCTCCTCGTGCTCGGCCGTTCCACCTCTTAGGGCCACCAATTCGTAGATGATCACGGGCTGGAGCTTGCCCTTCACGCGAATCAGGTCGAGTTCCCGGAAGAGAAAGCCTGCGTCGCGAGCGGCCTCAAAGGTGGAGGAGCCGACAAGAATATGAGTGCGGTACTCCTTGTTCAGACCTTCGAGCCGCGAAGACAGGTTTACGGCATCGCCCATCGCCGTGTAACCGTAGCGCAACTGGGAGCCCATGTTCCCGACCGAAGCGGTGCCCGTGTTCAAGCCGATGCCAATGTCGAGCGGCGGGCGGCCTGCAGCTTGCCACTGATCACGAAGCTCGGCTACACGCTGAATCATGACGAGCGCTGTTCGGCAAGCCCGGACAGCATGGTCGCCCTCCTCGAAGGGCGCACCCCAAAAAGCCATAACCGCATCGCCGATGTATTTGTCGAGCGTGCCTTTGGTCTGGAAAATGATTCGAGTCATATCGGATAGATAGCGATTCAGCAGAAGCGCCAGATCCTGCGCGTCAAGTTCCTCGGAGATCGCGGTGAAATTCCGGATATCGCTGAACATAACGGTGATTTCGGTCTTGCGAGGTTGTACCAATTGCGGGCGCTCAAGGAGGCGGCGAATGACCTCTGGACTCAGGTATTGCTGGAAGCTGCCGCGGACTTTGCGTTTTTCCCGCTCCTCGACGACAACGCGGTAGAGCGCCACGAGACTGACGTTCGCAACCAGCGTGAGCATTGGAATGGCAAGGTTCAGCCACCAGCCTTTCAGGAAAGCGCCGTATACGCCACCGAGGAAAGGCACAGCCAGCCACAGGCCGAACCACATATTTTGCGGTTTGGTGAGCGCCAGCCACAACCCAAGCGGAATCCCAAAAATGAAGATAAAGGATAAATCCAAGAGGACCTGCCCTGCGCCGCGCCGCAGGAAGCCCTGGTTCAGAATGTTGTCGATCACGTTGGCATGGATTTCGATCCCCGGAAAATCGACTCCGCCATAGGGAGTGGAACGCATGTCGCCAATGCCGGTTGCGGAAGCGCCCACCAGCGCAATTTTGTCGCGGAAAGTGCCGGGAGGGAACTTACGAAGGATCACGTCCGCAATCGAGTGATACGGATAGGTACGAACCGGGCCCCGGTAATTGATCATGCTGCGGCCAACGGGATCGGGACGAAGCTGGAGAGCCGGGCCGAACTCGAAGTCAACGATTCCGGCTGGGCCGTACCGTAGCGCAGTCTGGTCATTGGACAAGCCAAGGTAGAGCCGCGCCGCCTGAACATCCAGCGAAGCAAAAATATCCCAGTCGTCAGGGTTGTTCGACCGGCCGTAGGGAAGGGCGAGCAACGAGTGGCGTACGACGCCGTCCGCATCGGCAGGAACGTTAAAGAAACCAGTGGCGCCGCGGTCGCCGCGTAACGCGTCATTGAAGATTTCGAGGTTGGCCTGCGCCCCTTTTGGAAGCAGCCTCAAGTCCTCGTAATTGCGCACCAACTTCAGGAAATCCTGGCGAGCCGTCTCGGGGCGCTGCGGCTGCACGCGGGGGAAAGGAAAAAAACTGAGAAGCGCTGCGTAACGATCCAGTGTTGCATCGTCAATTCCCGCCAGGTCAGAATCCGAGTATAGAAAGAAGTTGCCGAGCACGACCGCGCCGAAGCGCTCAATCGCGCGGGCGAACTGTTCGTCGGTGTTGTATTTTGCTTCCAATTTGGCGAATTTCGTTGCGAGTCGCGGGTCAATCTCTCCATCTTTGCCTTGAAGCTCCTTCCGAAGTTCGCGGATGGGTGCCGAGACCTCGTCGGGCTTGCTGAAGGTAATGTCAAATGCCACCACTCGAGCGCCATCTTCCCGCAGGGCGTCGAGCATGTCGGCAAAATGCGCGCGCGAAAACGGCCAGCGCCCCAGCACTTCCTGGGAGTGCTGATCAATATCCACAATGACGATGGGGGAATCCGGGCGGCTGTGGGTTCGCCCGCGATAGCGGAATCGCGTGTCCAACGCGCTGAGCTCCAATCGCTGGATGAATTCAAAAAGAGGAGTGGGCCGCTCGCCTACAAAGGTAAAGAGATAAATCAGCGCGGCGGAAACCGTCAGCATGACGCTTATGGCAAAAGATACTTTGTGCGACCACCATGTACGGAACAAGCGAGCAACGCTCTGCAGCAGGCCGCGACGAATGCGGGGCGGCGAGACACTCCTGGTTGGCGCCGGGCGGAGAGAACTCATCGTTTAGTCTCACTGCGAGAGGCGTCATATTAGCAGAATATGCGCGGCGAGCAGAGAAAGAGGCTTAAGAGCGCAAGGAGATCCCGAAACTGAGGAGAGGACGCGGCGACGAGTTTGGCTTTCACGGGACTTTAGGTTTGAGAGTACTGGCTAATCTTTCATAGTACCTAACTTTTTTGTTCTTTTTTTCCCTCGGCACGTTTGTTGTTGACAACAACGGTTGGCGGTGCGACATTCTCTCCCACATTAAGGGTCCCGGGCGTGTTACTCCCACGCTTCATTCCGCAGGTTGAGGATTTGAGCTCAGCAAATGCCTGCCCAACCACGAGTGTCCGCGCGACTGGCCTGGAACTTTGCCTACAGGTTCTGCTCAGCCGCAAGAAACCCCCGAAAAACGGGGGTGGCTAGCTGTGTAGTTTTCCTAAGTTCAGTATTTTTGCTGTTCTTTGCAGCACGGGCCGCGGCAGCCGACGGCGGACCTGCGAACCAGGCGAACACGCCATCCGCCGACGCACACTCGACGGCCGCCCCGTCGCCGGATGATGCAAAACAGCCGACCAACGCTGGTTCCGATGATGCCAAGGCGGACGCCGAGAAGAAGGACGCGCCGAGCCCGGACCCAAAGCCCGCGTGCGCGCAGGGCGAGAGCCCTCGCACGCCACCGCCGGCAACCGAGCCCGGCCAAATGTACTTCGAATTGCGATACACCGTGGACAACACCGATATCCAGGGAAACCGCGATCGCTCGTTTTTGCACCCCGGGATTAATCACACGGCCGAATTCAGTTTCTTCACCAGTGAGCCGATGGGGGACCAGCACCGACTCGAGATCCTCGGTGTGGGCCGTTACACCAATAATCCCCAGGTAGATCCGCAGCGCAACAGCCTTCAGAGGGCTTACGTGCGCTTGCAGGGACCGAGCTTCGAGGTCAACGTCGGCGATGCGCTAATCAACTTCTCTCGCTTAAGCTTCAACCAGAACGTCAAGGGCCTGACGGTGTCGAAGAAGTTGCTGCCGCGGCTTAAGGTAATCGGTACGGTTGGATTTTTTATAGACCGCTGGGCTTCGCTCTATCGCAACTACACTTACTTTCTTCCTTTCGATCCCAGCATGGTAGTTATTGCCAACCCGGACAGTCCCGGAAAGCCTTATTCGCGCTTTGTGGCGGGAACCCGAGTGGAACAGCAATTCGGGCGCGCGAACTGGCTTGCTCTGAATTGGAGTCACGGAAAAGACCTCCAACAGTCTTTGCCCGGCGCAACGCTCGCCTGCATAGACCCCGGCACTGGCCTGATCAGCATCGAGCCGCTGAATCCGGGATGCGCTTTCCCCAACGCTCCCCCTGGCGAGATAGAAATCCCCGGGTTCCGCAGGCCTTTCCCGGAAGCGGTAAATAACGATGTGCTCAGCGCGGACGCCAACCTGGAATATGCGCCCTGGCGCTTCGGGATTCGCGGCGAGTTTGCGTATAGCTGGACTTCAGGCGGCATGCCGCCGATGGGAGCCAACTCTACCAATTTTGCATGCGCGCCGGTGTCGCCCATCGTCGGGGCCGACGTGCTGGATTCTCGATGCTTCTCGGGACAGGCCGGGGATTGGGCCGGCCGCTTGGAAGCGCACGAACGCATCAAGAGGCTGACCTTAAGGACCGACTATTTGAGGTTTGAGCCCAATTTTTTCAGCGCCAATGCGCGTCAGATCCGTGACCTGCAAGACTTCACCGTTCGCGGGGAGTATGAACTGACACGCAATATTAGTCTGGTCGGCTCCTGGCGGCGCTCCAACGACAATCTGAATGGGCAGCGAAATTTTACGAATGTGGTTCGAGCCCCAGAGGGGCGCTTGGTGCTCCGCGATCTGCCGTTCAACCGCCGCATGTCGCTCGAGATGGGATATCGCGAGCGAAACCTGGATACGCCTGGTAATCCAGGACCCTTAGACGTGCAGAAGCGGTCGACTCGAATCCCATTCCTTTCTTTGATCGTACCGATGCACGCGGGAACTTTTTCTTTCGACTATGAACATAGGCATGAAATGAACGCGGTTACGCCGCAGCTCGCCACTGACACGGATCGGTTTGCAGTAGGGTTCCGCGCGCACTACACCTGGGATCGCTGGGAGTTCAGTCCCACCGGGCGTTTCGAGATCGAAAGGCTTGATAAGAGCACACCTCTCAACGCGGCTCTTGCGCCAACCGACGTAACTTTGTTGTTCCCAGCGGACTTTTTCTCCGCATTTGATACCAATCGAACCATCCAGGCAGGTTTTTCGCTGGACACGCCGCAATATTTCCGAATCGAGGGGAGCTACAAGGAGTTCAACGGCTTGGCGCTCTCCCCTTTGCAGGCGAGCGCCAAACTAAACCCGCAGGTGCCATTTCTCTACTTTAATCAAGGATTCCGGCGCCCAAGTTGGCGAGGCGCGGTCACGTACAAGATCCGCAACGATGAGAACAGGACCGTGACTGCATTTTATGTGCGAACAAACAATTTCTTTCCCACCGGTGACCCGACGGTGCCCGATTTGCGGAGTTTTCGGGAAACCGTCATCGGAGGGTCGATTGTATTGCGTTTCAGGAAGTAGGAGCCGTATGTGCAGATTCGAGGTTGGGGTATGAACGTGAATCGTCTAGTCCGTTTGTCCGGGAGAGTGCTGCTATTTTTGGCGGCCGCCTCGTCATCTGCCTACCCGCGGCCCCAAACTCCGCAGCAACCCGTTGCAGGGAAAATTACCGCCCTGATTCCGACCGGCTCGGTGTTGCGAGAAGCGAAAACGTACGAAGCAAAAAAGGACATGGGATTGTTCTGGCTGGATACTGTCAAGACCGAACGCGGCGGCAGAGCGCGCCTGCGCCTGGAGGACGGATCGATCCTGAACGTAGGATCGCAGGCGTCGCTGGTGGTGACGAAGCACGATCCGGGAAAGCAGCAGACGGACCTTGAACTGATCTATGGAAAGGTGAGGGCGGACGTTACCAAAATCGCCACGCCGGACGGCCACTTCGAGATTCACACCAAGGTCGCGGTTTGCGGGGTCGTGGGCACGGAAGAATATCTTGAGGCCACGGATCTTGCCACCACGGTCATCGCGCTGGGTGGCGGCCAGGTGAGAGTCTCGGCGGCAGACCCGCGCTTCCCCGGAGCCACTCTGCTCAATCCGGGCGAAGCGATCTCCATCATCGCCGGTCGCGCGCCGGGCGCCAAGCGACTCGCGAGCTCGGAAGAGATGCAGCACGCCGTCCAGGAAACGGAGGGAGAGTCCGCTGCCACGATTGATCCCGGCAGTTCCGTGGCCGGCCGCAGCTTCGACGCCGTAATCACCGGGAAGGACTTGAGTGCGACGCGCGGGGTATCGTTCAGCCAGGCGGGGCTCACTGTAAAGACCCGGGGCAGCATCACTGCCACGCAAATTCCGGTGACCATCTCGGTCGCCCCCGATGTGCCCGTGGGCGCCTACTCGCTTACGATCGACCGGCCACAGGGCCCGGCAGTGGCCGGGTTCGCGGTCGCGTCTCAGCAGGCCGTTCAACTTTCGCTGGTTGGCGCGGGCGGCTCGATTCAACTGCCTCCTAGCCGGGACTTCTCAGTTTTGCGTGGCGCAGAAGTGCCTCTCGATGCCTCCACGGCGCGCACTCCGGCCGGAACACAAATCGTGGCCTACCAATGGAGCGTGCCCAACACGCCGTTGTCAGCGAGCGCTCAGAGTTACTTGGTGAACACCGGCATTCTGCCGCCCGGCAGCTACACCGTGCAACTTACGGTCGTGAATGACCGCGGACAGGTGGCCACCCAGCAATATCCGCTCGTTGTTGAAGCGGGAGCTCAGCCGGCCGAAATCGTGCGCGATCTGGCGAGCGCTTACGAGTCTCTCCAGCCGAGCGCGTTCTTGAAGAATTTTGACGAAGAACGATTTCACAACTACGCCGGCTTTGCCGCCCAGATAGAAGACAGCTTCCGCAACAAACTGGAAACCATGCGCGTTTTCCAGCGTCCGGTCAATTGCGCCGTGGTTGAACAGCAGAATGACGCAGTGTGTCAGGCGGAATTCCGGCTGCAATTCACTCTAAAAGACCAGCCTACGGAACTGCTGGATGCCCAAGGCAACCCAATTCCTCCAGGCACCACGCCGCCACCGAACTCTAGGACCGGGAAACGAATTCTCACTGGTTCTGAACAGGACACGATTCGCTTCCACCGTGCCAACGCAGGATGGAAGATCTCGGACTACGCCGCGACCGTGAACTGTCCGAGCGGAGGCGCCAACACGGGGTTAAACGTCGGCTCGTGTGTGCTGGCGATTGGTTCGCTCGGTTCGCCGTCGTTCCAGTTCGTCAATCTGCAATTGTTTGGCACGGACCTGGCCGTAGGTGGGTCGGTCAGCGGGGCGTTCACAGTCATGCCCACCGGCGGATTTACCAGCTCGATCAACTTTAGCGGCCAGGGCCAGGTCGGAAATCAGTCTGTCACTGTCCAGTTTTCGCCCAATCCTTCCGGTCCGATGTCCACGGTAGGCTTCACGGTGTTTGCACCCACCACCGCGCCGACCGGTGTCAGCGGGCCCACCCCGTTCACGTTGGTGCTGACGGGGCGTGACACGTCCGGCGCTATCACTGCAGCCGCCAACGCAACGCTCGTCCTTCAGCCGGATTTCAGTATTAGCGTTACGCCGATGACGACTTCCAGTTCGCCCGCGGCTGTGGCGCAGAACAGCACGCTCCCTGTCACGGTGCAGGTTGTCGCGGGCACCGGATTCACGGGAACGGTGTTCATCGATTTTCCAAACCTCCCTGCCGGATTTTCGGCGAACCCGGGCAACTTGACCGCCGGGTCGCAAGGGTCCTTTCCGATCACCGTCAGCTCGGCAGCTTCCCCGGGTCCAGCATTTATCACCGTCCGCGGCACCTCGAGCTTGGGCGTCATCCGAACAGCTTCGCTCTTCGTGAACGTCACCAGCGATTTCACACTGAGCGTGACTCCGGTTACGTCGGCAACGAGTCCCGCGGGGACGCTTCCGGGTGGAACGCTGCAGGTTGGGGTGCAAGTCGTTCCGATTTCCGGATTTGCCGGGACCGTGGCGATCGATTTCCCGAATCTTCCGACGGGATTCACCGCGACAGGGGGAAACGTGGCGGCGGGCGCCACCGTAAGCTTCCCGCTCCAGAACACGCTGCAGGCCAGCCCTACTATTTTTCAGATAACGGTCCGCGGGCGTTTTGGCACGAGTGTGCAGACGATTCTGCTCTTTGTGCAGGTGACAACGGCCCTCCCGATCCAGCCCAAGCCGACCCTTCCAGCGGCTGGACAGCCCACTGTCTACAGCGTGGAGCCGGCGAAGCTGACGCCCGGTGAAACTGTCGAGGCCAAACTATACGGATCGAATCTCGGCGGAGTGACGGCTGTTCAGCTAAGTGGGTCCGGAATCAAGGTGGAATTGCTGGAGTCCACGCCGTCCGAACTGCGCGTCCGCATCACAGCCGACCCAGGTTTGGAGCCGGGCAGCCGTCTCGTTACGATTCGCGCCGGAGCAAGCAAGACGACGGCGTCCATCGATGTTGGTGGTAGTGCATCGCACGGCAACGGTACAACCGGCAAGTCCGCCGCCGCGTCTGCGGGACCACGGCAGCACGGGGACCTGCGCTTGACGGTGGGCGGTTGCACCAGCTTCAGGCTGACGTCGGGAGCCGAGCAGTCCTGTGGAGGCTCGGCGGATTTGGAAGTCAGCTCGCGGGGAGGGACAGCACTGGTTATCGAGGCGGAAGGCGTGCGCAGCCTGGGTGCGATGCCGCTGGATCAAACCGACGTAGCGACAAGCGAGGGCTTCTCCTCTTCGGCAGCGCTTGTGGCGGGCGGCACCTACCTGGTGCGTTCTCGCCACGGCATGGCCATCGTGCGTGTTGTCCAGATTCGCGGGATTGAATCCGTGCGCAACGCACCGCCGGCCGCACTCCGCGGCCCGCGGCTAGGCGGAGCTGATCGCGAAGTGCAGGGAGGCTCAGGTCCGCCGGAGCTTACGCTCGTCCTGGAGTGGAGAACTCTTCAGCAGTAAAGCAGGAGCTGAGAAATGAAGGCACTCAAGAAGTTTAACTTGGTCCTCGGGCTCGTAATGGCCCTCGCCGGCTTGCCCGTTATCGTGGCTGCGTTCGCCATGAGCCGGCCGGCGCGCTCGCCGCAGGACCAGCAACAACCACCGGATCAGTCGGACAAGAAAAAAGACAAGAAGAAAAAGAAGGACGATTCGCCGGGCGCGGAAGACTCGCCGGATAACGCCGCCGGCGCGCGGCGCGCCATCAAGCGTGTGTTAGGCGACTTTCAAGACGGATTTGAAGGCCATTCTCCGCGCCGCGTGACTGACTCTCTCGATGAACGCTTCGAGGATTTTCCTCGCTTCGAGGATGCCGTGACCCAGTTCCTCGAGCGCACCAGCGAGATGCGCATGAATCTGCGCGAGTCGACGACGGAAGTGAAGGGCGATCACGCCACCGTTATCGTCGACGCGGAGATGATCTTTACGGACAAAGCCAAGCCGACGCAGGACCAGCGCCGGCGCGAGCGTATCCAGTTTGATTTTGTCTACAACCCGAAGAAAGGCTGGAAGATTGTCGAGATCACGCCTCGGCAATTTTTTGTGTCCTGAGTCGAAGCAACGGAAGGAAAGTCTTGGGCCCAACTATGAAGCACAAGCGGATTTTGTTCGGCGGGGTGGTCCTGGCTATCGCTTGCATTACTGCGAGCGAATGCGCGGCCCAGACCTCCGATCACGGGGCCCCCGCGAAGCTGATCTCTCCCGCTGCGAACGCGCCTTCTCCCGCGGTGAAGCAGAAGATTGCGGAAGAATACGGCAAGCTGCCGCTGAGCTTTGAAGCCAACAACGGGCAAACCGATCCCAAGGTAAAGTTCCTCTCGCGCGGTCCCGGGTACAAACTTTTTCTTTTGCCCAACGAAGCGGTTCTGACGCTGGAAAAGAAGCGCCAGGCCAAGCCCGGCAAAATGCTCGGCGACTTCCGAGATATTCCGGAGCCTCCGGATCGGGAAGCGAGTGCAGTAGAGACCGTGCGCATGTCGCTGCTCGGCGCTACGGCCCATGCCGAGGTGAGCGGCATCGAGGAATTGCCCGGCAAGAGCAACTACTTCATCGGGAACGACCCGTCACAATGGCGAACCGGCGTCCCCAATTATGCAAAAGTCTATTACCAAGGCGTGTATCCGGGAATTGACCTCGTTTATCACGGCAACCGGCAGCAGCTCGAATACGACTTTGTGGTGGCGCCCGGAGCGGACCCGCGGCAAATCCGCATAGGCCTGAGAGACGCGAAGAAGCTGGAACTTACTCGCGAAGGCGACGTCCTGATGGGAACTTCCGGAGAGCCGGTGCGCCTGCGCAAGCCAGTGATCTATCAGGAGATCGGCGGAAAGCGGAAGGAGATTGACGGCAGCTTTGTGCTCGCGGCGAAAAAGACGGTCAAATTCCACATCGGCAGATACGACGCGAGCCAGCCGCTCATCATCGATCCGGTGCTGACTTATTCGACCTTCCTCGGCGGAAGCGGAGACGAGAACGCCATCAGTGGTCTACTTGAAGGCGGTCTCGCCGTGGATGCCAACGGCAATGCCTACGTTATGGGTTTTACGGATTCGATCAATTTTCCCGTTACCGCAGGCGGCTTTCAGACGAAATGCGGCCCAGACGGCGCCTGCAACGGCGGCCAAACAACAAAAGTATTCGTCGCCAAGCTGAATCCCGCCGGTAATGGCCTCCTTTACTCCACTTACTTGGGCGGCAATGGCACCGACAGTCCTGGGACCTTTGGGGTTGCCGGCATCACCGTGGACTCCGCTGGCAACGCTTACGTCACAGGCGCGACGAATTCGACCGATTTTCCAACGACGCCGGGGACGGTCCAACCTGCGTGCAGCGCCAACTGTGTCGGAGATGCTTTCGTTACGGAGTTGAATCCTACGGGTTCCGGGCTGGTGTTCTCCACCTACCTCGGCGGTAACAACTACAACGAAGGCGACGACGTCAAAGTGGATTCCACGGGCGTCTATGTGACCGGTATTACGTTTTCCACCGACTTCCGCACAACTGCAGGCGCGTTCCAGACTGCCATTGGCGGCACAGGCGGCAACGTTTTCGTCACAAAGCTGACTCCTACGGGTTCCGGGCTCCTGTATTCCACTTACCTGGGGGGGAGAGATGGTGAGAGTCCCGTCCGAATCGCCGTGAACTCGGGTAGCGCCTATGTGATCGGCAGCACGAACTCCTCCAATTTTCCTACGACAGCGGCGAGTGTGCAGCCGGCTGCCACCAGCGGCGGCGTCTTCAAGACGAGTAATGGCGGAGCGAATTGGGCCGCCAGTAATTCGGGCCTGACCGAGCTGGCTGTTCAGACCTTGGCGATCGAAAGTCGCTCGACGCTAGCGCAAACCATTTATGCCGGCACTTTTGGCCTCGGCGTCTTTAAGAGCACCAATGGAGGGGCGAGTTGGGCGCCGGTAAACACGGGGCTGACTACCCTCAACGTCCAAACCTTGGCCATTGACCAGAGCACTACGGGAACCATGGCAACGCTTTACGCGGGCACACCGGGCGGGGGCGCCTTCAAGAGCACGAATGGAGGGGCGAATTGGACCGCCATCCCCACGAGCAGCGGACTTACGGCTCTAAATATACGAGCGCTGGCCGTGGACCCGACCGCGCCGCAGACCGTTTACGCTGGCGCCGCCGGCGGGGTTTTCAAGACCACAAATGGCGGGACCACTTGGACAGCGATGAGCACCGGACTGGCCGGACAGGGCAGCCGAAATATTCAGGCCTTGGTCATTGATCCAAGCACAACGGGCGTGACGCAGATAGTTTATGTGGGGACCCTACTCGGCGTTTTCAAAAGCGCCGACGGGGCCAACACTTGGGCACCCATGAACACCGGGCTCACGAACAGCTTCATCCACACCTTGGCAATTGACGCCGGATCTCCCCTGACGCTCTACGCCGGCACGCAGGGCGGCGGTGTCTTCAAGAGCACGAATGGCGGGATCAGTTGGACACTGTTGAACAATGGACTTCCGGCCTTCAATATCCGAGCATTGGCGATTGTTCCAAACACTACGGGCTCGTCGCAGGTAGTTTACGCGGGAAGTAACGGGGGTGGCATTTTCAAAAGCATTGACGGTGCGAACACTTGGGCGGCAGCCAGCACCGGCTTGGCTTTTTCTGTCCGAGCTCTGGCGGTCGATCCGGTCACGACCTCGAACGTCTATGCGGGCACAGTGTTGATCGACGCTTTCGTCACCAAGCTGAACTCTACTGGCACAGGGCTCGTCTATTCCACCTTCCTGGGCGGACTGGGCAGCGATTTCGCTTCGGGCCTCGCCGTGGATTCCTTGGGAAACGCCTACGTCGCTGGTTTCACAGACTCGCCTGACTTTCGCACAACCGCTGGCGCCTTCCAGCCGAGTCTGGGGGGCGGCTTCGATGCTTTCGTCGCGAAACTGAACCCCACAGGTTCAAGCCTGGTTTACTCCACGTATCTAGGCGGAAGCGGCGGCGAAACTGGATACGATATTGCCGTGGACGGATCCGGCAACGCCTGGGTCGCGGGGTCTACGAACTCCCTCAACTTTCCCACGGTATTACCGTTGCGTGCGGCGCTGGATAGCGGCGGGTGCAATGGCCTCTGCTTGGATGCGTTCGTGGCGGAACTAAACCCTGCGGGATCCGGGTTGCTTTTCTCCACGTACATCGGTGGCCGGAAGAACGATGAAGCCCTTGGAATTGCCCTGGCCCCTGACCCTCTGGGAGGCGTAGATGCCTATGTGACGGGCTATACGGAATCACCCGACTTCCCGAGCGTGAACGCCGCGCAGCCGACTTTTGGCGGAGGCAACACGGATGCCTTCGTCCTGAAAATCTCGAATACAGCCGTTTCGGCTGATCTCGCGATCACCGCCAGCGCCTCACCGAACCCAGTTCCCGCCGGCGGACTCCTCACTTTTAATGTAACCGTGACCAACAATGGTCCGGCCACGGCGACCGGCGTAACGTTTTACACCCTTGGGCAGGCACAGCAAAACGGTGTCAATCTAACGACGGTCTCGGCCACGCCGAGCCAGGGCACCTGCGACCTTCACCCCATCTGCAACTTCGGCACGCTGGCCAGCGGGAAGAGCGCGACGTTGACCATCGTAACTACCCCCAATTTTCCGGGCTTGTTCGTCGGTACGGCGGCGGTGGGCGGGAATGAATCCGATCCCATCCCGGCCAATAACACCGTCACGGTGAATGTCACCGTCAATCCTGGGGTCGATCTGCGGCTCGTAGGCACGGCAACGCCCGCCCCGGTCGTCCTCGCCCCAGCCCCTGCTGGCAACCTGACCTATACGCTGGTCGTGGACAACAACAACGGGCCAAGCCCCGCCACGGGCGTCACTCTCACGGACAATCTGCCGGCGGGAGTGACGTTTGTCTCCGCCACTCCGACGCAGGGCACGTGCATGGGGACGACCACCGTCGTGTGCGCGCTGGGCACGGTGGCCGTCGGAGGCACGGCAACAGTCACCATCGTGGTCACGCCCACGGCCGCCGGAACGATCACCAACAACAGCATCGCCACCGCGAACGAAACCATCACCAACGGGGGCAGGAACCAGCTTCGGCAGAACAGCGACGTGATCGCCCCGCCTAACGCCGCTAACAACGCCAAGCTGAATGGCCACTACGCGTTCCTCTTTCAGGGTGCCACGGCGGACGCGCTCATGGCTTTTGCCGGAAGCTTCGTCGCGGACGGCAACGGCAACCTGACCAGCGGCGTCGCGGACACGAACCTCAGCGCTATCAGTGGCGGCGTCCTCACAAATCAAGCCTTCACAGGTACTTACAACATCGGCGCGGACAACCGCGGCACCATGACGATCACCACGACAGGAACGGGAGGAACAACTCTCACCTTCCGGTTCGCCCTGGGAGCGTTCAACAGCAATAACATCGCCACCAAGGCCCGCTTTATTGAATTTGACACTTCGGGTCGCCATGGCTCCGGTGTCATCGAGATGCAGGACACCACGGCATTCTCGAATGCCGCAATCAAGGGAGATGCTGCGTTCGGGTCGTCGGGCGAAGACGGGAGCCATAACCACTTCGCTGGGGCGGGCCGCTTTACGGCAGACGGTTTGGGAAATATTACAAACGGTCTGGAAGATACCGACAAGGCGGGCGTAATCGCAACTCTCACATTTACAGGCACCTACAACGTCCCAGCGGGCAGCCCGAATGGCCGCGGGACCTTTACGGACACTGTCCCAAGTATTCCGCTCACGGTCAACGGCGCGTTTTATGTGGTCTCGCCGAATGAATCGTTTTCGATTAGCACCGACCCGCGGAGCCCAACCGGAGTCTTCTCGAGTAGTCAGAATCTGAAGCAGCGGACCGCCTTTTTCACAAACGCCTGGCTCAACGGCACCAGCGTGTTCAACATGTCCGGAGTTCTGGCTCTGCCCGCCACAGGCACCGACGCCGCCATTGGTGTGGCGACTACCGATGGCGCAGGCCACATCACGGTGATCGCGGACGAGAACAAGGGCGGCGTCGTTACTTTGAACCAGACCGCCAACGTCTCCACCTACAGCGTGGCCGCCAGCGGACGAACCACGTTTGCCGGGACAGGGACCCAATCGGTCCTCTATTTAGTGGATTTGAACAAAGGCTTTTTTGTGGACACCGGTACCAGCGCGTCCATCGGCTCCCTCGAGCCACAAGTGGGCGCTCCCTTCAGCAACGCTTCTCTTGCGGGCAGCTATTTCCTCGGCGACTTTACGGGTTCGGCGCTCGGCGGCAGTTCTATGAGCGCTGTCGCCAACGCCGACGGAATCGGCAACGTGGGAGGCACCACGGACGAAGACCATGGCGTCGGAAGCTTGGTGGGCTTGGCGGCCGACAATGTCTTCGCGTTCACCGATGCGGTATCGCCGAACGGCAGAACGGTCTTCAGCGGCAGTGATAGCGTCATTGTCTACTTGGCTTCTCCGACCAAGGCCTTTGCGATTGGTGTAAAGAGCGGCAGCACCAACGATAAAGTCACCGTAATCGAAGGCTCGACCCTCGCTACCACGGCCGCCGATCTGGCGATCACCAAGACGGCCTCGGTAACCCAAGCTGTAATTGGGGAGCAGTTTTTCTACAACCTGTCGGTCAAAAACAATGGGCCGGGCCTCGCCACCGGCGTGGTCGTCACGGACACGCTGCCTTCCACTGTCACGTTTGCCTTGGCCAGCGCCAGCCAGGGAGCTTGTTCGGGCCCCACGCCGGTGGTTTGCTCGCTCGGAGCCATCCCCAACGGCGTAGTCGTGGACATTTCGATTGTCGTAACGGCGGCCGCAGCTGGCTCTGCTCAGAACACGGCAACGGTCGCCGGCAATGAGACGGACCCGAACACGGCCAACAATTCCGCCTCCAGTGGCGCCGTCACGGTTAGCAGCACTGCGGACCTGACACTGCTCGCTACCGCGACGCCGGACTCCGTGCCCCTCGGTTCTAATCTCACGTTCACCGTGACGGCGACCAACGTCGGCAACGTAACAGCTACCAACTTCGTCATCACGGATACTCTACCCGCGAACGTTACATTCACCCCCGGTCCGAATTTCCCGTGCCCCGTCGCGGGGCAAACGGTGACTTGCACGGTGGGAAGCCTTGCCGCCGGTACAAGTTTCACGGTGACCATGGTAGTCACCCCGAATGCCACGGGTACTTTCACTAACACCGCCACTGTCACCGGGGCGCCCACTTTGGGGAACAACACCGCCTCCGCCAGCGCCACGGTCGTTCCCTCGGGAACCTCCGAGCGCTATCTCCTCTCAGGCTTTGACTACCCGACAGTTTCGGAGTACGACACGGCTACAAACACACTCCAAGCCACTGCACGAGCCGGAACCGACCCAGAGGGCATCGCGATCTCACCGAACGGCCGCTTGGCGTTTGTCGGCAACGTCGATTCCAACTACATTTCGGTGATCGATCTAACACTAAACGCCGAGATTACCCGCATTCGCGGCATCACCGCTTCTTTTAACCTGGCCCTCAACGCCGACGGCACGCGGCTGGTCGTTCCCAATCGCTTCTTGGACGAAGTGGACATCATCGACACTTCGACCTTCCAAATCCTCAAGCGCGTGTCGATCAACGGGCTCGTGGGCGATAACCCTAACAATCCAAGTGACATTGGCCAGGCAGGAGTCGTGGTCGCTGGCAACTTCGCCTACATCAACACCAACGGTGCCACCGGCGGAATCTTGACGCGCGTCGCCGTAATCGATCTCACCACCTTCGCGGTGTCGAGCATCCCTGGCACCGAGGTTAACGTTGCAGGCTTTCAAGACCACATTGCCGCGACTCCGGATGGAAAGTGGGTTGTCGTCCCCCGCCTGTCGCCGCCCGCGCTGCTCATCATCGATGCCACGCGAAATACGCTGAGCCAAACCGTGAACCTGACCGCAATACCGTCCGGGATCGTTATCACGCGCAATGCCAACGATCCTAACGGCGTTTTTGGGTACCTCACGCAGGGAGGGAACATCGTAAGCGTCGTGGATTTCCGTCCGGGTTCGGCTACGTTCGGCCAATTGGTTGCGGGCGCTCAGATCACCCTTACAGACAACATTTTCAGTGGAGGAATTGGCATCACGGCAGACGGCACGCGTGTCATCGTTACAGCACAGGGACCGACGGCTGTCCACAACGTGATTGTCTTGGATGCGCAGCTGTTGCGCACAACTCCGACGAGCCCGAACGTCATCGTTAAGCAATTCCATGCCGGCGGCGCTCTCGCGAGGATCGGCAGCATCGACGTTGACTTTATCCAGTCGCAGCCCCCCGCCACCGCTCCGGTAGTCAGTACAGTGTCGCCCAGCTTTGTGACTAATGACATCGCGCAAACCGTGCACATTACAGGCTCCGGTTTCTTGCCGGGAGCGATGGTGCGTGTCGGCTCGCTCGATCCTATAGCGGCCACGAACGTCTCCGCCAACGGCAACGCGCTGGACGTCCTGCTTCCCCAAGCGGCTCCCGTCCAGAGCGCCGCGGACATTATCGTCACAAATCCCAATTCGGGCGGCACCATCTTCACTCAACAAGTCAGCGGTATTTTGCGCGGCGGCTTGCAGATCCGCGCCCCGCAAGCGTTCACGCCTGTCAACGAGGTCGGCGTTGGCGATTTCGGCGACAACACTATTTTCTTCCTGAACGACTCCACGAAATCCGTCGCAGGGATTTCTGTGTCTCCAGGTCCCCTCGGCTTAGCCATTTCCGCCGACGGACTTCGTGCCTACTCGTCAGCCTTCCGGGGCACGACGGTTGATGTCGTGAATCTGAACACGAAGGTCGTGGAAAAATCGATCGCGCTCGCCGCCGACACGTTCAACCTGGGACAAACCGATGCCATAGTGACGGCCCCCAACCCGCTCACGGGTAACCCCTCCGAATTCCTACTTACCGGTTCGTTCAACTCGACCACCGGCAATACCGATTTGCGCGTGGTTGTCATCGATGCTGCTCCTACCTCCCCAACTTTCAACACAGTCGTCAATTCCTACAACGCGGGACAAACCAATGCCTTCCCCGGCGCTCTTGGCGTGACGTCCGACGGCCATTTCGCTTACGCCAACGACGCGAACACCGGCAACTTGGTCATCTTTAATATACAGAGCAGTGCGATCACTGTCGTTCCGCGGAGTGCGCTTGCCAACGCCGCGACGTTCCAGGCGCACATTGAGGTCACGCAAGACAATAAGTCCTTACTCTTGGTGTCCAACACCGGAAGCTTGCTGGTTTTGGATATTGGCGCTAATCCCATAAGCCCGGCGCTGGTCGCTACGATCACGGGAACGCCACCCACCGGTTTGAATCCCCTCTTTTTCAGCAATTGCCGGGTAGTGGGCAACAGATTGTTCGCCTACGGCGCCAGCCAGAACGTCGCGCAAGTATTCAATTTTGATCGGGCAGCTTCCAATTTCTCGCAGCTCGCCTCGTTCGTGGTTCCTGGAAACCTTGCGCTCTTCTCCAACGGCCTGGCCGTTACTCCTGATGGTGCTTTGCTCTATCTGACACTGGAGGAAGACGATGCGATGGCGGTAGTGGATGTGGCCAAGCTCCTCGCCGGTAATCCATCACCGCTGATCACAAAACTGGGGACGGGCTTGCTGCCAGAGGCCATCGTAATCAGCCCGGGCAAAGCGCTTGTCGCCGGGTTGGCGATTACTAAGACCGCTTCGCCTACTACCGTCACTCAGGGAACGACCGTGACCTTCACGATGGCTGTGACCAACAGCGGTCCGTCAAGCTCTACTGGTGTGACGTTGACCGATGTCCTCCCGGCCGGGCTCACGTTTGTTTCTGCCACGCCGAGCCAGGGCACCTGCACCTTCGCCACGCCAACTGTTACTTGCGCTTTGGGAACGGTGGCAAATGGCGGCACTGCTTCGGTCTCCTTGGTGGTAATGGCAACCGCCGCCGGCTCGATTACCAACACGGCCAGCGTCACTGAAAACGAAACCAATTCAACTCCTGCAAATGCTACCTCTTCCGTGACCATCACCGTCGCGAACGCTAGCGTCTGTCCTACGGGTACCACGATTCAGTGGACCGGCGCGGTTGACAACAATTGGTTTTCACCGTTGAACTGGAATCTTGGAAGGGCGCCGCTGGCATCCGATGACGTCTGCATCGACACGCCGTTTGCGGGCTCCTTTGTGGTGCTCTCTAATAGCCAGCAGTCCGTCCACAGCCTCACCGCCGCAAGCAGGTTCATTCTCAACAACACTTCAGTTCCCACTTCGCTCACAGTAGCTGCCAACTCGACGCTCCTGAACGCATTAGGCCTGACCGGCTCAACTCTGAGCAGCGCCGGCAACTTGACCCTCAACGGCCTCTTAACATCGTCCGGAACTTCAAGCATCGGCGGTGCTGCGGGCGTGAGAGCGAACGCTGGATTCACAGTCAGTGGCACGCTGACAATTACCGGAACTACCTTAGCAAGCTTCGGACCGGCAACCCTGAATTCCGGCAGCACCATCCAGCTTTCGGGCGGAGCGACGCTGGATAATAATTCCAGCCTTTCAGTCAACGGCGCTTCGATTCTGACAAGCCCCGGCTCCTCGGTAATTAACCGCGCGGGCGCGACGATCAATGTTACCGGCTCCAGCTCTACGATTTCTGTGCCCGTCACAAACCTCGGCACTGTAAACGTGGGTAGCGGCAACCTCAGCCTAAGCGGTGGCTACACGCAGACTTCCGGTGTGACCGCGCTCAACACCGGCGGCAGCATTAACACCACTGCCCCGTTCAATATCAATGGCGGCCTCCTCGCAGGAACCGGCATCATCCTCGGGAACGTTTCAGTCGCGGGCGGCACCGTTTCGCCTGGGTTCTCGCCGGGACAGATTAGTGTCGAAGGCGTTTATACGCAGACCGCCACGGGCACGTACAACGCCGAGATTGGCGGTCTCACCGCCGGCACACAGTACGATCAAATCAGTGGCGCTGGCTCTGCGCTTGCCAGGGCCGCGCTCAGCGGCACGCTCAATGTCTCGCTGATCAACGGCTTCGTTCCTGTTGCGGGCAACAGCTTTACGGTCCTGACGTGCGGGAACCCACCATGTCTTAGCGGCACTTTCACAACGGTCAATCTCCCAGCCCTTCCAAGCGGCCTCGGCTGGGGCATCGCCTACACCCCGACTTCCGTGATCCTGTCCGTCAGCGCAACGGCAGGCTGCGCAGCCGGCACCAATCGGTGGACTGGCGCAGTGGGAGACAACCAGTGGGGTACAGCAGGCAACTGGAGCACCGGGGCGGTGCCGGTTGCCACGGACAATGTGTGTATCGGAACAGCCTTCTCGGGCTCGACCATCACCATCGGCTCTCTCGGGGCCGCTAACCAGACCATCGCCAGCCTGGTCGCCAACTCGACGATCAATTTCACCTCCGGACCGCTGACTGTGGCCGGAGCGGCCGGGTTTACCAGCGCTTTGAACATAAGCGGCGGCACTCTGACGCTGAGTGGCGCAAGCACTGTGCAAGGAGCCACGAATCTCAGCGCCGGCACACTATCGGGAACCGGCACCGTAGCCCTCACCGGCTTGCTGACCTGGACGGGCGGGGTGATGAGCGGGACGGGGGTGACGAACGCGAACGGGGGGATCAGCTTTCCGGGGAACACCCAGGTATTTCTGGACACCCGGACGCTGAACAACGCGGGGGTGGCGACCTCGAGCGGGGCCACGGTGGGCTTCCAGCTGTTTCTGGCTAACGCGGCGGTAGTGAACAACCTGGCGACGGGGACCTGGAATTATCAGGACGACAAAATCATTGCTCAACAGAGCGGGGTGCCGGGGATATTCAACAACGCGGGGATCTTTGAGAAGACCGGGGGTACGGGGACGACTTCGGTGGGGGTGGCGTTCAACAACACGGGGACGGTGAACGCCAACTCCGGGACGCTGGCACTGACGGGAGGGGGCAACGATCCGGGCGCCTTCACGGTGGCTTCGGGAGGCACATTGAGCTTTGGCGGTGGCAATGCGACCTTCAATCTGGGCGGGGCGATCGGAGGAGCGGGCGCATTGGGCGCGGGAACGGTGGTGTTCAACGGCGCCATTGCAAACCTGACGGGGACCTACAACATCAGCGGTGGGACGACGGTGAGCGGGGGAACGGCAACCTTTACGGGGACACTGACCACCGCGGGTCCTCTCACCATCAGCGGCGGGACCGCCAACTTCAGCAATACCGGCGGAGCGGTAAGCACTGCGGCGCTGACCATGTCCGGAGGCACGTTGACTGGAACTTCAACCGTGACCATAAGTGGTCTGCTGACTTGGACGAGCGGGACGATGAGCGGGACCGGGGTGACGAACGCGAACGGGGGGATCAGCTTTCCGGGGAACACCCAGGTATTTCTGGACACCCGGACGCTGAACAACGCGGGGGTGGCGACCTCGAGCGGGGCCACGGTGGGCTTCCAGCTGTTTCTGGCTAACGCGGCGGTAGTGAACAACCTGGCGACGGGGACCTGGAATTATCAGGACGACAAAATCATTGCTCAGCAGAGCGGGGTGCTGGGGACATTCAACAACGCGGGGATCTTTGGGAAGACCGGGGGTACGGGGACGACTTCGGTGGGGGTGGCGTTCAACAACAGCGGCACGGTAAACGCCAACGCCGGAACGCTGAATTTCACCAGCGCGTATACGCAGACTTCCGGATCGACGGCGCTCAACGGTGGCGGCATTGTGTCCAGCACACAATTGAGCATCAATGGTGGCACGCTCGCTGGTACTGGAACCATCACCGGGAGCGTCTCGATCACTTTGGGTGCAATATTGAGCCCGGGCTTCTCAGCTGGCACCATCAATATCACTGGAAATTACACGCAGGGTCCAACCGGATCTTATCTTGCGGAAATTGGCGGGCCCACCGCCGGTACGCAATACGACCAGGTAAATCTGACCGGCGCGGCGGGCACCGCTACGCTGGGCGGAACGCTCAACGTTTCTTTGCTCAACGGCTTCGTTCCCGCGACGGGCAACAGCTTCACGATTCTGACTTGCGCGGCGACTACAGCCTGCATCAAGGGAACATTTGCCACTACCAACCTCCCCACTCTCCCGGCAGGGTTGACATGGAACGTCGCCTACAATGCAAATTCCGTCGTGGTAAGCGTTGGGGCACCCCCAGTCATACACTTTGCAGTAACGGCACCGGGGGCGGCCACGGCGGGGACATCGTTCAACTACACCGTGACGGCAGAGGATGCGAACAACAACCCGGTGACGAGTTATGCGGGTACCGTGCATTTTAGTTCGAGTGACCCGCTGGCAGTGTTGCCGGCGAATAGCACGTTGACGAATGGGACGGGGACATTCCCGGCGACGTTGAAGACCCTGGGGAGCCAGACGATTACGGCGACGGACACGGTGACGGCGACGATCACGGGGATGTCCAACACCATCACGGTGAATGCGGCGGCGGCCAGCAAGTTGGTCTTCAGTCAGCAGCCCTCCACCACCATTGCCGGGCAGGCCATCGCCCCGGCAGTGACCGTACAGGTGCAAGATCAGTTTGGCAACGTGGTCACGACCGATACGTCGAACGTTTCAATGGTCATCAGCAGCGGCGGCGTTCTCAGCGGCACTTCGACTACGACTGTGGCCGCAGTAGCCGGCGTGGCCACGTTCAATAATCTAGTGCCCACCAAGGCGGGGACCTTCACTCTATCCGCCAGCGACGGGGCGCTGACGGGCGCGACCAGCAGCAACTTCTCGGTGACTACGGCGGCCAGCAAGTTGGTCTTCAGTCAGCAGCCTTCCACCACCATTGCCGGGCAAGCCATCGCCCCGGCAGTGACCGTACAGGTGCAAGATCAGTTTGGCAACGTGGTCACGACCGATACTTCCAACGTTTCAATGGTCATCAGCAGCGGCGGCGTTCTCAGCGCTGCTTCGACTACGACTGTGGCCGCAGTAGCCGGCGTGGCCACGTTCAGTAATCTGGTGCCCACCAAGGCGGGAACCTTCACTCTGTCCGCCAGCGACGGGGCGCTGACGGGCGCGGCCAGTAGCAACTTCTCGGTGACTACGGCGGCGGCCAGCAAGCTGGTCTTCACGACGTCGGCACAGACACTTACGGCCGGCGTGTGCTCCTCAGCGATCACCGTGCAGTCGCAGGACAGTCTCGGCAACCCCACGAATCCAGCTAGCGCAGAGACGCTGGCGCTAGCCTCCAGCTCGTCGGGCGGA
>Ga0207107_1079_pt1 | contig 22924 bp, 17 predicted proteins | sample Alteio_BWMinHeat_75_FD_153555 | JGI IMG/M metagenome (GOLD analysis project Ga0207107, IMG submission 153555) | Enriched cells from forest soil in Barre Woods Harvard Forest LTER site, Petersham, Massachusetts, United States -... | ecosystem: Environmental > Terrestrial > Soil > Temperate forest >... | reverse complement strand
ATACTTGCGCTTTGAACCCCTCAGCGGACAGTTCGGGTCGCTGCCAATTCCCCAGTCGGCGCTCGAGTCGGCCGTGCAGCGGCTTATGGACTCGCCGGAGAATCGCGAGAAGCTGAAACTGCCGTCAGGGATTTCGGATTTGCGGATAGAGAACGGAGAAGTCGTAGCGAGCTACAAGTGAAGCGGTCAAGACTCTGCTTGCCAGTTCCTGATCTGGCTGCAAATCAGCGAGAGCAACGGCCGTCCGGCCGGATTTCGTGCTTCCGTAATTTCAAATTTACCAGTTCACTGTAACCGAGCCGACTCCGCTGGAAGGGACCACATAGGTGTGCGCGGGACCAGGTTCCATGGTCACGGTGCCATCGGCGGCAATCTTCGCAAACAAAAATTGAATGTTAGCGCCGGCTGGCACGGACGCGTCGATGAACCACGTCGGAGGATTCGGAGCCAGCATTGGTCCCACGGCGGCGTCACGCGTTGTGGCTCCTGCACCAAGCTCAACCACATTTCCTGCCAGGAAAATGGCTTCCCCCGCGGCAGTGGCCGGTGCGTTGGTCACCGTAAACGTCACAGGAATAAGTCGTCCGGTTAAGACTGTGAACTGGAGAGCGTTCGCTGCAGTCCCCGAATTCGTTGTGAGTTTCACGCTGGAGCTTCCCCCTGTAACAGCTGGCACCGAAAACGTCACGGTCGTATCGGACCAGGAGCTTACGCTGGCCAGGGCGGAACCAAACATGACCTTGCCGGTCAGCGTGCCGAAGCCCTGCCCAGCGATGGTGGCGCTGATTCCTGGTTGGCCGAGCAATGGCCCGATGGAGCCGACCTGCGGCGCCGCGGCGGGCGGCGCTGACTGCCAAACCGCGACCGTGTGCGGAGGCAAGGAGAACGCCGTCACCGGATTATTGTTTCCAGTGCCGCTTGTCACGGCAATTCCGAAGCCGCCGAGCAGGCCGTTCAGATAGTCCGAGTAACTGCCCGGAGCGAGCGCGGTTGATAGTTGGGTGATGTTGTAGCTGGTCGTCTCGCTTTTGTTCACCGCGATGAGCGCGACATCCCCGAAAAACTGCCGCTCCAGAATGTAAACATCGGCGTTGATCCATCGCTGCATCGAAGTTCCGTAGGCCAGCGCCGGGTTGCTCTGCCGCAGTTGGGCCATCTGATCGATCAGCCGGTAGGCCGTGGTTTGCGTGTCAAAGGCGTTCATGAAAATGCGGTTGTAAGGGTCGTTGCCGCCGTTCGTGTCATTGTGCAAATACTGCTCATCGCCGTAAAAAATGACGGGAATTCCCCGGCACGCCAGCAGGAGGGCCGTGGCCTCATGCAACCGGTTCATATTGTTGTTGACGCTCAGCAAACGAGGAAGGTCGTGGCTGTCCACAAAGGTTACGAGATCGTTGGGTGAAGTGAAGTCTCCGTTTTCGGTTGTAATCGTAGTATCGATCTCATGAAAATCGCCGTTGTTGGCAAAAACGTCCCGCATGGCGTTGGCCAGCGGAAAATCGAGCAGCGGGATGCCGCTGTGATTCGCGAACTTGTGCGAGTCGGAGTAAAGCGGATCGCTTGTGCCGCCCTGGGCCCATTCGCCAAATAAAAATGCGGGCGCGGCGCTGAATGCCGCATTCGCGAGACTATAGTCCCAGCCCCACGTGGCGTGTTTTACCGCGTCGATGCGGAATGCGTCCGCGCCGTGGGACTGGAACTGCAGCAGCGAATCCTTCAGGTACTTGTCGATGGACGGATTGTCCTGGTTCAGGTCGGCCAAATCCACCAGCGTGAAGTACTGCAACATATAGGGATCGTTGAAGTTCGTGATGGTCGGATTGTGATGGAAAAAATTGTTTGGAGAGGGCAAATCACTCAAATAGTTGGCGAATGGTTGTCCCGTGTCCAACAGCGCGCCCATTTCGCCGGCATCATTGGGATTGCTGTGATTGGGGGCGAAATCCACAATCACCCGGATGCCGTTTTGATGGGCAGCAGCAACCATGCTGTCGAACGCCGTCCAGCTATTTGAGGCGTCACCGAAATGTTCCTCAATGCGTTTCATGTCGCGGGCCCAATAGCCATGAAAGGGAGCAAGTGAAGTACCGCCGAAATTGGCAGCAACATTGATATTGTCCACCGGAGGCGAAATCCAAATGGCGGTGATCCCCATGCCCGCCAGGTAAGCCATCTTTTGCTGAATGCCCGCGAAATCGCCGCCCCAGTACATCTGAAAATTGGTGCGCGTCGGGTCGAATAGGCCTTTGCTTTGCGGCGGATCGTCATTACTCGGGTCGCCGTCGAAAAACCGGTCGGTAACGATCTGATAGATGACTTGCTGCTTGAAATTTCCCGTGCTGGCGGTGAGCGGCGCTCCGCTAACCGTCAGGGTAACTGCAGCTGAGCTGGAAAGAGTTCCGCTGCTGCCGGAAAAGGTCACGGTGTAATTGGCCCTTCCGACCGCAGGGCCAACCGCAAAGGTCACCATTTGGCTGGCGCCGGCGGCAAGAGTGAATGCGGAGCTAGTGGAAGGGTTCACGCCATTCGGCAAGCTGCCGATGGTTACGTTGACTGTCCCCGTAAATCCATTGATTGGGTTCGCCGTTACGCTTATGGGAACGCTCGTCGTGGTCTGGGCAACCAACAGTGAACTGGGCGAAACGGAAAGCGAAAAACCGGGAGGGGGCGGGGGAGGCCCGGGCGCACCGCCGCCGCCGCATCCCGCACTTAGAGTCAAGAGAATGAAGCCTGCGATTCGCAGCACGCCACCGGTCCGCATGGGAGCCTCACGACGGAACTATGCCCGCAATTATTCTAGCAGACGCTATTGCTACTTTGTTTGATGCTGGATGCAAGGCTAAAGGGAATTTCCCAGCCTCTTACATGGTCCAAGGTTTTGCAAAAGGAGAAACGAGGGCGAGCTTTACCTGAGTTATGTAAAGATGGTCCGCGGGGATGCACTCAGCCCGAATTGGCGCGAAAGAGGAACGAGGATGAGCGACGACGTGAAAGTTCGAGAGCTGGGCATGGGCCGTGAAATCACGCGCCGCGATTTTCTGAACGGCGTGGCTATCGGCGTTGGAGGAACTTTCGTTGGGGGAGGGATAGGGACAGAGACGCTGCTTGCCGCGGCCGCTCTTGATGAATTTGCCCCGGAAAAAGCGCCGGATTATTACCCTCCGGCGCGCATGGGAATCCGCGGAAATCACGACGGGACATTCACCTTCGCTCATCGCCTGCGGGATGGGGAGAGCGCGGATTCGTTCGGAGATGCGGTAAATACCGGTGAAAGCTACGACCTCGTAGTGGTTGGCGGGGGCATCAGCGGATTGGCTGCCGCTTATTTCTTCCGCAAGAGCGCGGGGAAGAACGCGCGCATTCTGATTCTCGACAATCACGACGATTTCGGCGGCCATGCCAAGCGCAACGAATTCCGCGCCGGCGGCAGGACGCTGCTGAGTTTTGGAGGCGCACTTTCCATCGAGCGGCCCTCCCAATACAGCGACGTCGCCAAAGGCCTGCTACGGGATCTGGGCATCGATACCCAGCGCTTCTACAAAGCCTTCGACCAGAAGCTGTATTCCAAACTGCGCACCGCGGCTTTTTTTGATAGAGAGACATTTGGCGAAGACAAACTCGTCACGGGGATGAACGTCACGCCTTGGCCGGAATTCCTCGCCAAGGCGCCGCTCTCGGACGTGGTGAGAAAGGATATCGCGCGGGTATACGCGGCGAAGGTTGACTACCTCGCGGGCCTTTCCAAAGAGGACAAGCTTGCGAAATTGGCGAAGACGAGTTACGCGGACTACCTCACCAAGTATTGCAAAGTGTCGCCGGATGTGCTGCCGTTTTTCCAGACCTTCACGCACGATTTGTTCTGCGTTGGAATCGAAGCAGTTTCCGCGCTGGCGTGTTTCTACGCGGGTGACGACTACGGTTCGATTACCTATCCCGGTTTCGACGGCCTGGGGATCGGCAGGGAGGAAAAGGAAGAGCCGTACATCTTTCACTTTCCCGACGGAAATGCCTCGATTGCCAGACTGCTGGTTCGCTCGTTGATCCCGGGGGCAATTCCGGGATTGACGATGGAAGACGTGGTCACCGGAAAGGCGGACTACAGCAAGCTGGATGACTCCGGGGCCGCGGTACGCGTCCGGCTGAATAGCACGGTAGTTCACGCGCTGCACGATAGCCCCGGGGACGCGGCCAAGAGCGTACAAGTCACCTATATGAGAGGCGGGAAACTCCATAGCGTGCAGGGGAAGAAGTGCATCCTGGCCTGCTATAACGGCATGATTCCATACATTTGTCCTGAGCTGCCGGAGAAACAGAAAGAATCGCTGTCGTATTTGGTGAAAGCGCCGCTGGTATACACGCACGTGCTGCTACGCAACTGGACTTCTTTCGTGAATCTCGGCATTCATCAGATCGTAGCGCCGGGCGCGTATCACAACTATGCCACGCTGGATTTCCCAGTAAGCCTCGGGCAGTACCAATTCCCCAGTAAGCCGGAAGAACCCATGGTGCTCTTTCTGTTGCGCACACCCTGCAAACCGGGCCTGCCGACGCGCGATCAACATCGCGCGGGCCGCGCCGAGCTCCTGCAAACACCATTTTCTCAATTCGAGAGAAATATCCGCGATCAACTCGCGCGAATGCTCGGCGGTGGAGGATTTGATCCCGCGAGAGACATACAGGGAATTACCGTTAATCGCTGGGCCCACGGCTATGCGTTCGAACCTCGCCCCTACAACGCGCTCTTTGACCCCGATTGGAAAGAAGGCGAGCAGCCTTGGGTGCTCGGACGAAAACGGTTCGGAAAGATTGCCATTGCTAATTCCGACGCTGGGGCAAGCGCGGAAACCGATGCCGCCATCGATCAAGCCTGGCGCGCCGTCGGCGAACTCCTGCACGGCTAGCAGTTTCTCCATCAGTCACCACAGCGCGTGGCGTAATCTTAGTCGCAAAGTCCGGCTCGAAATGAACATGCGGCCATTCGCTCAGAAATGTGTTACTGTCTCTAAGTAGACTCCCGAAGTAGAATTGCCTGGATTCCTTGAAGGGTGTATTTAGAGTTCCCCCCTCCAGTGATTTCAGCCAATTTAGGCTAACCTCTCGTAGTGTCTGGGAAGCGGCACTTCACCAAGATCCTGCGCTCGTGGTGCTTCGAAGAGTACAGGGAGAATTAAGATGAAGAGTTTATTTGTGGGCAACATGAGCTTCCAGACCACGGAGGGCGAATTGCGCGAGCTGTTTGCGCCGTTCGGCCAGGTAACGCGCGTTCATATGGCCATGGACCGGGAAACCGGGCGCGCGCGCGGCTTTGCATTCGTCGAAATGCCCAATGACGCGGAAGCCGCGGCGGCCATGACGGCCCTCGATGGAAAAGAAGTTGGCGGGCGCAATTTGAAAGTGAATGAAGCCCGGCCCAAGGGGGAGGGCGGTCCGCCCCGCGGTCCCCGGAATTTCGGCGGCCCCGGCGGGGGCGGCGGGCGAGGCAAGGGCGGCGGCGGCGGGCGCGACCGTTTTTCGAACGAAGATTACCGCGAGTCTGCGCGGCAGCCGCGCGAACCGCGCTGGTAGTTTCCTTTTCCATGGATGGGCTGGACGGCAGGGACCAGGGCCCTCGCCGCACTCTGCTGTGAGGAGAGGCTTATGACCACGACATTCCAGAAGCGTCAAAAAGAAATGAAGCGCATCGAGAAGCGCAAAATGAAGGAAGAAAAGCGCGCGCAGCGCAAGCTGGACAAACCCGCGCCGAGCGAAGTTACCTACGATCCCGCGTCCGATCCCACCATCGATTGGAACCACAGCAACGAGATCAGTTCGCAGGAGTAATTCTTGCTTGATCTGGAGCTCGGTTGCACCGGCGGATTTTTTATCCTCATCCGCTGGCCGGAGGGACAGCCCTGTCTGCCGCAGCCGCACCGGATGAATTAGCAATCCACCCCGGCTTCTGTATAATTTTCTTGTAGCCGTAGAAGCACAACTTCCACGGAGCTTCTCGCCATGCTCGGCGAAAAGGAAAGGCATGCGGCCAGGCCGTCGAAATCTTTGCGCGCTTCTTTTGTTTGCCGCGGCGGCCGCATTTTTCATCGTTGCTTCCGCCGACGCGCATGCCGTCCTCATGGAATCATCGCCGGCTTTGAAGAGCTCGGTATCGGGGCCGGATGTTCCCATCAAGCTGCGCTTCAATGTCCGTATCGACGCACTTCGCTCGCGGCTTACGCTGATCCATCCTGACGGCTCCGCGCAAGCGCTCGAAGTCAGCAAGCAGACTCCCGCGGACACGCTCTCGGCCGAGGCCACGGGTTTGGCGGCTGGAGCCTACCGCCTCCGCTGGCAAGTTTTGGCCTCCGATGGTCACATCACACGCGGCGAAATCCCCTTCACCGTCACGGCGTTCTGATCGCCATTCATGGCCCGCTTACTTCAAGTCTTCGGCTTCCTCTCCATGCTCTTCCGCGGCGCGACGCTGACATTTCAGTCTCTCGCCATTGGCGGCATCGTTTTCCTGATTTTTGTCGTTCGACGCGCGAGAGAAGATTCGGCAGCGCTCCAGCAAGCCTGCCTGCTCTGGATTCGCCGCTCGGCGATCGCTCTTGCCGTGATGCAAATTTCCTATGTGCTCGCCAATTCCATAATTCTGAAGCAGTCCGCCGACATGCCTTTACGCGAAGTCCTAGGCGCAAATTTTGTTCTCGCCGGCTTGGCTGGCATCGTTTCGGCTTTCACCGTCATAGCTCTGACGGCCGCAAGGCCCTCAACCGGCTACGCCGATTTGCTTCTTCCCGCAGCCGCCATCATCGCTTCCTCCGTCATGACGAGTCATTCCATGGCTCGCCTGGAATATCGCGCGCCTCTGGTTGTCTTCACCGCCTTGCATCAAGCGGCCGCGGCCGCCTGGCTTGGCGGCTTGCCTTACCTGCTCATCGCCATTCGGCGGGCGCAGTCACCGGAATTTGCGCGCCAGCTCAGCGCGCGGTTTTCGCAACTCGCGCTCTTAAGCGTTGCCGTGCTCGCCTCCGCGGGTTTGCTGCTAAGTTTTGCTTACGTGGGCTCACTCCAGGCGATTTACGGGACTTCCTACGGCGCGATGGTTGCTACCAAAGTCCTGCTCTTCGGCCTTCTCTTGTTTCTCGGCGCGCTCAATTTCCAGCTCGTCCGCCGCGGCCCGGCAAGCTCCATTCTTGCCAGCCTGAAGCGCTTCGGCGAAGCCGAAATTGGCATCGGCATCACGGTAATCCTCACCGCTGCTTCGCTCACGTCACTTCCACCAGCCGCCGATCTTACCAACGACCGCGTCACCGGCCCGGAAATCATCGCCCGCATGTCTCCGCGCCCCCCGCGGTTCAGCAGCCCGGCGATGCGCGAGCTGCCCGAAGACGTTTACGCCGCCGAGCAAAAGGCCTTTGAAGCCGGCTCGCTCTCGACCGAATCCTACGTTCCCGGCCAAACCGGAACACGCCCCAACACTCCCGCCGAAAAGGCCTGGTCCGAGTACAACCATCATTGGGCAGGCATCATTGTTCTTTCGATGGGGTTGCTGGCCCTCATCGCGCAAGCAGGACAAGTCTCCTGGGCGCGCAACTGGCCGCTCGCCTTCTTCGGCCTCTCGGCATTTCTATTTCTTCGCAGCGATCCGGAGACCTGGCCTCTCGGGCCCGTCGGTTTCTGGGCGAGTTTGGCGGATCCCGAGATCCTTGTGCATCGCTTTTTTGTACTGCTCGTCATCGCGCTGGCGGTCTTTGAATGGCGCGTGCAAACGGGCCGCGTCACCTCTGGCCGAGCACGGCTGGTCTTTCCCGTGCTTATCGCTGTTTCCGGCGCTTTGCTTCTCACCCATTCCCATAGTCTCGGGAACCTCAAAGAAGAAGTCCTGGCTGAGTTGAGCCACATCCCGATCGCAGTTTTCGCAGTAACTGCAGGATGGTCGCGCTGGCTCGAGCTGCGCCTTCCACCCGGGAATCAAACGCGAACCGTCGTGGCCCGCCTCTGGCCGCTTTGCATCGCACTCATCGGAGTAGTCCTGCTGAACTACCGCGAAATGTGATTTAGGGATTTCAAACTGGAGCAGGGAATCGCGTTGAACGGCAATTCTGGTTCCGGGACGTGGACTCGAACCACGATACTCAGCTCCAAAGGCTGATGTCCTACCGATTAGACGATCCCGGAACCGGCCCAATTAGTGTAGCAGACGCCCGCAAATGCGCCCAAGAGCCCCTAATCCATTGTCTTTCCGGCTCCCTTATTTTTCATGCCATTTCCCGGCGGCTGGTGATAACGTTTCTGGACTGGACCACCGCATGCCAGGAGTGGGCTGCGACGGCTCGAAACCTTCTTAATCATTTGCACGTAGAATGGACAGGGGAAACACACGCATGAAGCGCCGGGTCTTGCTCCGGGAACCGATCGGTGTGGCACTGGAGACCTTGCGCGTGCATAAAATGCGCTCCTTCCTGATGCTCCTGGGCATCATTCTGTCGGTTTCCACTCTCATCGTGGTCATCGCCCTCATCTCGGGCGTAAATCGCTACATTGCCGACCGCGTCGCCAATATGGGCTCCAACGTCTTTCTCCTGACGCGCTTTCCCATCATCACCGACGTCGAAGAGTACGTGAAGGCCAACCGCCGCAACAAAAAGGTCACCTGGGACGACTTCGAAGCCCTGCGCGACAATTTGAAGCTGCCGCTCCGAGTAGGTGTGGAGCTTCGCGCTGACGGAAAAGTGCGCGCCGGTTCGCACGCCCTCAACGACACCAGCATCCGCGGCGTCACCGCCAACATGGTGGATATCGACATCATTACGCCCCGGGACGGACGCTACATCTCGGAGGGCGACGACCAGAGCCGCGCCCAGGTCACCATGATCGGGAACGATCTGGCCACCCAACTTTTTCCGGGCGTTGATCCCATCGGCCATGAACTCATGGTCGAGGGCCGGCCCTTCCTGATTGTCGGCATCGCAAGAACCATCGGAACGGCCTTGGGCCAATCCCAGGATAACTTCGCTTACATACCAATCCAGACGTATTTCAAGATGTATGGGACCAACGATACCGTCTGGCTGAACATTCAAGCGCGCGGGGCCGAGTGGATGGAACGGACGCAGGACGAAGCGCGGGCGATGATGCGGGCGCGGCGCCACCTCGCTCCCAACGAAAAAGACAACTTTGGCATTTTCGACCAGGCGACACTGATGGAATTGTGGAAGAATTTGACCGGCGCAATCGCTACGGCTATGGTCGGCGTCGTCTCCGTCTTTCTGGTCATCGGCGGCGTGGTCATCATGAACGTGATGCTCGCCACAGTTACCGAGCGCACGCGCGAAATCGGCATTCGCAAAGCCCTCGGCGCGCGCCACAACGACATTCTCCTGCAATTCCTGATTGAAGCTACGGTCATGGCTGCCGTGGGCGGTGTAATTGGCGTCGCGGGCGCTTACGGAGTTGCAGCCCTTGCCACCGCAACGATGTCTATCCCCATGCATGTTCCCATCCCCGCCGTTCTGCTCGCGGAAGTGATCTCTGCCGCCGTTGGCGTTTTCTTCGGTGTCTACCCTGCGCGCCGCGCCGCCAGCCTGCAACCCATCGAAGCCTTGCGCCAGGAAGTGTGAGGGCCATGCATATTCCCGTTCGCATGAACATCGTCGAGAACGCTCAAATGGCGCTCACCACTCTGCGTGAGAACAAGATGCGATCCTTTCTTACCGTTCTTGGCGTGGTTATTGGCATCACCGCTGTTCTCTCCGTGGTCTCTATCCTTGTCGGTGTCTATGGAGACGTGAACGCTTATTTGTCCGACTACGGCTCGGAGACCCTTTTCATCTTCCGTTTCGATCCTGGCATCCATACCGGCAGGCTCAGTCCCGACGAACGAGCGCGCAAACCGCTTACGCTGGAAGACGCTGAAGCCATCGGGCAATTGTGTCCTGCGGTTCGCGCGGTCACCGCCAGTCTATATCCACGCTGGACAGATGAAGGTCCCGGCACCGGACCCGTTACGGCCCGGTATCTCAGCAAGGAAGTCTCGGGGATTGACTACAACGGGACGCTTCCTTCCAACGAAGAAGTCTTCAATTCCAAGCCGAAAACCGGGCGGTTCTTCAGCGACGCGGAAAACATGCATCGCGCCGACGTCGCCGTCATCGGCCCGGATATCGCCAAGACCCTGTACCCGGGCATGGACCCGCTCGGAAAGCCCATCCAAATCAACGGTGTCTCGTATGAAGTTATCGGCGTGCTTGAGCCGCGCAAAGGGCAGCTCGTCAAGGATCAATCCGCGGACAAAGCCGTGATGGTTCCTTATCGCGCCTATCACAAGCACATACCGCAGGACGACGAGAACATGATTGGCGCCGTCGCTTACCCGGGCCGCATGTCGGAAGCGGAGGACCAGATCCGCGGCGTGTTGCGCCGCCGCAGAAACGTGCCCTACAGTAAGCCCGACAACTTTGGAATTTCCAGCGCCCAACAGATTGCCGATCAATTTCGTCAGATCACTGCGTCTGTGGCGGGCCTCATATTCGCTATAAGTTCCATTGGACTTCTCGTGGGTGGCGTCGGTGTGATGAACATCATGCTGATGTCCGTCACGCAGCGCACGCGCGAGATCGGCGTCCGGAAAGCGATCGGCGCGCGCCGCCGCGATGTCATCTGGCAATTCCTCACCGAAGCCATGGTGCTCACCGGCGCCGGAGGTGTCATCGGTGTGTTGCTCGGCGGAGGCATCAGCTTGCTGATCAATCTGGCGGTGCCCACTCTGCCCTCCTCCATTCCGCTCTGGGCCATCGTGCTCGCCGTGGGCGTCTCCATGGGCGTCGGCCTCGTCTTTGGTATGTACCCTGCCATCAAAGCCGCCCGCCTCGATCCCGTCGAGGCCCTGCGTTATGAATAGTGGCTCCCTCCTCGCACAACATCCGAAAAAGGAAACTTGCCCTAGTAGCCCTCGGAGCGGATCCCCAGAAGTGCCGGGCCGCCTCCAGCGAGAAAGGCGGTTGAAGCTTCACGTTGCAGTTGATGAGCTCTCCGCAAGAGGTCGGTGAATTCCGCGCGCGCGCGCAGCGCATCGAGCCAGGGGTCCCGTACCATCGCCTGATGGCAGAAAAATCCATTATCAATGGCGCGAGATAGCATTTCCAACGCCGGACCTTCCGCCCGCAAGTAGCTGAGTTGCCTAGCCAGATAATACATTCCCTCCGGGTCACGGAACGTAGCCTGCATCAGCTCTTCGCTCACTGCCAGGCTTTCCTCGCGCTTGCCCTCCAGCAGCGTACGCAACGAAGTTAAGTAGAGCTTTCCGAGCCGCCAGGGCTTCGCAAGTTCCCGTTGCTGGAGTAAGGACACAGCCTCCTCAACGCGCCCGAGCATGGCCAGAACTAGGCCCATTCCATATCCGTAATCGCTCGCGGACGTTTCGAGCGAACGCTCATAATCGCCTAGCATGAAGTAGGTGTGCATCACGCTTGTGGAAATCATCGGGTCCAGGCGGCGGGCCTCCTGATGAGCTACCAACGCCGGCTGCAACAGTCCGCAGTACCGGCACACATGGCCCAGCCCCGCAAAAAGTTCTGCATCGCTCCTTCGCTGATGGGCGCGGTCCAGGAGGCGTTTCATGGCATCCAGTGAGCGGCCCTGATCCACCTGAACGTGCGTATATAAATTGTGGGCGAGGGTCAAATTGGGATTGAGCCGCAGCGCCGTCTGAAACGCTTCATCGGCTGCGCGTAGGCCCTCGAGTGAACCCAGGTTGTACTTATCGCTGAGCCATCGGGCGCAGCCCAGCCTCGCCCATGCCGACGCGTACGATGGGTCCCGGCCAACACAGCGCTCGTACATCTGGATCGCTGTCCCGAGATTCTCCCATCGCCTGCCGAACTCGTTCGCCTGCAAATAGATCTGATAAACCGTTGGGCTGGCAGGCCGGTCTTTTTGCAGCGATTGGTGCTCTTGGACCGTCAGCGAAGGCAGAATAGACTCGACGACGCGGCGCACCAGGTCATCGTGAAGTTCCAGTAGTTCGTGAGTCGTTGCCTGCGACGAGTGCGACCAAAGCAGCGTTCCGCTCGGCGCCTCCGCGAGCTGCGTCGTTATCCGCAGTTGCGTGCCGACATTGAGGAGCGCCCCGGTCAGTACAACGTCAACCTCCGCTTCGCGGGCGATTTTCTGCAAGTCGGGCGCATCGCCGGAGTACTGCGCTGCCACAATCGAGGAGCGCACCACTAGGTTTTCCAGCCCGGCAAGTGAAACCGTTATCGCCTCCGGCAAGCTGTACGCCAGGAACTGGATATCCTCGCTTGGCCGCAACATCCGAAACGGCAGAACGATAATCCTCCGCAGCGCGTGCGCCCGGGCTTTTGTTTCGATACCTTCCATCAGCAGCGTGGCCCGCAGCTCTTCGGCCATTGCCTCGGCGTTCGGGTGTCTGTCTTGTGGATCGCGTTCTAGCGCACGGTGCACGATTCGGCCCATCGCCGCGATGGCGGGCGACCCGCTCAGCGCCGGCGGTGACCCGTGCAGAACCGCATGCGCAATCTCGCCAAAGGATTCGCCCTGAAATGCTGGCTGCCCTGTCAGCATTTCGAACAAAATCACGCCTATGGAAAATAAATCCGAGCGCGCGTCGACGGGTTTGCCGCAGAACTGTTCGGGGGAAGCATACCTCGGAGTGCCGAGAAAGACTCCTGGTAGTGTTGCGTCCGCAAGAGTTGCTGCTGTTTCTTCCTGCGCGTTCAATGGAACATGTTTCGCGATCCCGAAGTCCAGCAGCTTCGTCCCGCCATTCGAAAGCACGATGTTGCTGGGCTTCAGATCCCGGTGGATGATTCCGATCTTATGAAATGCTTCCAGCGCGGAAAGCAACGCCAGCGCAATCTGCCCAGCCTCCTGAGCGGGCAGGGAACCGCGGTGGATACGCCGCTCTAGGGATTCTCCCTCAATGAACTCCATCACCAGGACCAGACGGTCCTGCTCTTCCGCGACGTCGTAAATCCGGCACGCATTCGGATGGGTCACCTGCGCCGCCGCCCGCGCCTCTTGCCAGAAGCGGCGTTTCCGCGACGCGTCCCCTTCGAACTCGCGAATCACCTTCAGCGCCACGACGCGCTCCAGCCGCTGGTCCTCGGCCTTGTACACTACGCCCATCCCGCCTTCGCCCACCACGGAGAGAACTCGGTAAGGACCGATGCGTTCAGGGATTTCAGCCATGAGATTTCTTCGCCACGCCGCGCCTAGCATACCCAACTCACTCGCGTCATGCTACCGCGCCTTCCCGACGGTAGTGGCGTAGCGCCACAACCTTCCCACCCCGGTCTAACGTCTCGCCAGTCTCCTTGGCTCATCTCTGCGCAGCCGCGGCGTTCGCCGCCGCACGGCAGGGCAATCCCGCAGTCGGGCGGCCAGCCCCTCACACCTCTTCGGACTCACGCACTTCAACTACGCCGAGGGATACGATGTGAGTAGGCTCTTCCACGCCGCGATGTGCGTGACGCAATGGATTCTGCTAAATTGGTTAGGTCGTTCGCAACGCCGGAGAGGTGGCCGAGCGGTTTAAGGCGCACGCTTGGAAAGCGTGTGTAGGTTAACCCCTACCGTGGGTTCGAATCCCACCCTCTCCGCCATATCTCCCATGTCAGTAAATTGAGTTTGTGAACGAAAAGGCCGAGCGCTTTTGCTCGGCCTCCGCTGTTTTTGAATTTGTGTTCTCGATCAGAAGTGGCAAGACGCTACGCCGCGCTTCTGTAAATACTTTTGGTGATACTCTTCGGCACGATAGAACGTGCTTGCGGGCGTGACCTCCGTCGCGATGGGCCGCTTGAATTTGTCGCTGACTTCCAGCGCCGCCCGGGACTTCTTCGCGGCTGCTTCCTGTTCCGGCGAATGAAAGAAGATCGCCGTGCGGTACTGCGTGCCGAAGTCCGGCCCCTGGCGATTCACTTGCGTTGGGTCGTGCGTCTGCCAGAAAACGGCGAGCAACTGATCGTAACTTACTTTTTCCGGGTCGAACGTGACCTGCACCACTTCCGCATGCCCTGTTTCATCCGTGCAAACGTCTTTGTACGTCGGATTCGGCGTCTCTCCGCCACTGTAGCCTACCGCGGTATCAATCACTCCAGGCACGCGCTGAAACGCCGCCTCCACTCCCCAGAAGCATCCCGCCCCGAACGTCGCTATCTCTGTCATAAACGATTTCCCCTTGGTGCAAACTTGCAAGCTTGTCACACCCAACGCATGCCACTTAGATGCACGAGCTATAGTCCGCGATTCTCCCTCAATCCTACGGCGCTTTTCGTTTCGCCGGCGCGGCTCCCGCGCTGGCCTTCAACTTCTCCTGAGCCAGTGCCTTATAGGGACTGTTCACCGAAGCCGCCTGCGTGAACGCCTCCTTAGCCTCGGCGTTTCTCTTCAGATTCAGCAACGCATACCCCAGACGGTATTGATTTCGCGCGTAACTCTCGTCATCTGCCTTAACAAGCAGCGCCGCTGCTTTCAGGTTCTGCACCGCCTGGGCATTGTCCTTCTTTTCAATGTTCACCTGTCCCAGCGAACTTAGCGCGAGGCCTCTCTGCAGGCTCTTCTGCTGGGCCCACTGCTCGTCGGTCACGCCTTCCGGCTTCGGCGCCGCATCCAGCAGCGAAATGGCTTTCTTGGCGTACGCTTCGGCTTTCGCGAGTTGATCGGCCTTGTCGCAATAAAAATCGGAAAGCAGCAACAGCATCCCCAGATTGTTCGGATCTTTCGCCAGAAGCCCATTCGCCACTTCCAGCATTTTTGGCGTGTTTTGCGCCTCCTGGTAAGCGGCCGCTGCCACGCCGAGGGCCTGATTCGCGTACGGTGAATCCGGATAAATCTGCGCAAACCGCGTCAGGAGCGCCGCCCGCTTGGCCGGATCCTTCGCCTGATAGGTTCCGCTGAAAACCGCTTGCTGAACATAGGCGATCGCATCCTTGTTGGTTTCCAGCGCCTGCGATTTTTGCTGTTCCCACTGGGAAGGGTCCGTCCCAGCCGGAGCAGGCGCACCCTTATAGCGCTTCAAAATCCCTTGCTCCTTTTCTCCATACGAAATCAGCCGGTCCGCGTCGCCCTTTTCCGAAGCCGCGCGGATCATGTTCAGCGCATTCTGAAAATTATCCGGATCGAGCGCGAAGAGTTTGTCGCCGTACTCAAAGGCCTTGTCGTAATTCTTCTCTGTCAGGTAGTAGTCCACATAAAGACCGTCGGCCACGAGGGGATAGTCGCCTTCCTTGCCGGGCCCTTCTGCGAATTTGCTGATCAGCGCCAACTTCTGCGCGGCGTCCGTCGCGGCGCTGATTTCCGTCAGCGCGTGATCCACTTCCGACCCCGCTGGAATCGGAACGAGTTTGCCGATCTGCTGACCAAACGCGGAGCCTGCCGAGCATCCCAGCAGGAATAGCGCACCGCTCAACCATTTGGTCCGTCGCATTAGCACCTCCGCGCGCCGCCCAATGGAACGCATCTTAGTGCCGCGGAAAGCTTCGTGCAACGAGATTTCCGGTCAAAGCCTGCGCCCTGGGGTAGGCGTCCTTGTTCGAACATTGCTATGATCCACAGCGGGCAGTCGGCCTCGGACTCACAAACTGGATGAAATGACCGTAGGCATGGTACAACATGCAGGAAAGTATACGGCCATGCCTAGCGACGCACACGACCCCGGACGGATGCGCATCGAGAAAGAACGAAGAAGAAGCGATCGCTATCCCCTCGTTATTCCGATTCACTTGAAGTGGCCGAGCCTGGGTGCCGAGCCGCTCTCGGCGCATGCACAAGGGAAGGAAGCAAATCTCCATGGCGGTCTCCTGGAGTTTACGGAGGCCGATCGGTATCCCGCCGAGGGGACGGAAGCCGAATTGACGAATCTAGTCTCCGGTCACAAGACAAAAGCGCGCGTATCTGCGATTCGACGGTCTCCGACGGGAGCGCTGTTGGGAGTTGCAGTGGAACTCCTGCCGCCCAACGAGGAGTTTTGGGGACTGTCCTTTCAATTGAGGCGGACAACCGGAGACTTGCTAAAGCTTGAGCACGGCATAAAAGCAGGCGAAATTGACCCTTATGTGCTGCGCGAATTCCGCGACGCTGTGGATTACATCCGCAAGACGGCGTGGGCCGTCCAGGAATGGCAGGAGAGACAGGTTCAGAAGCGGGACACGGCGACGGTAATTCCGCTGCTCGTTACGGAGCGCATCCGCCGCGGGACGCAGCTTTACGAGGCGCTCACCGCCGATCTGAAAAGCCATGCTATCCGTCCCGATGCCGCGGAGATCGCGGATTTATTCCACGCCATCGAGCGCCTTCACCAAGAATTGAAGCAATTGAACTAGTCTAAATCAGACGACCTAAAAGTAGTCTAAATTAGAATAGTTGTACGGCGCCAGCGGCAGCGAATAGTCCGAGTGCAGCGTCATCCGCCAGCTAATGCGGCAGCGGCGAATTTCCAGACAGGGTCTATGCGTCGCAGCGTGTTCCTCATTTGCCATTCGGCATCTGCGGCGTTTGTTCCCTGATCTTCGCCGAGTAAAGATTTGACGCACTACGCATTTCGCGAGACGATAAAAGTTTTGGGCGAGGTGCGGGAATAGATCTTGGGCTCACAGGCCGAGTGGCCATCGTCGCAGCAGCCAGCAAAGGGCTTGGCCGCGCGGTAGCGGAAGAACTTGCGCGCGAAGGCGCCCAGGTGGCCATCTGCGCGCGCACCGCACAGACTCTTGAAGATACCGCCGCGAGCATCGAGGAATCCACAGGGCATGAAGTGTTCCGTCAGGCGCTTGATGTAGCTGATTCCAAGGCGGTTACGGACTTTGTCGCGAACGTGGAAACACGCCTTGGCCGAATCGACATTTGCGTTACCAATTCCGGCGGGCCTCCGTCTAATTTGTTTAGGAACACCCCGCCGGAAGCCTGGCGCGCCGCCCTGGACCAGCTTCTGATGAGCACCGTTTGTTTTGCCAGGGAAACTCTGCCGCGTATGCAGAAGAACAAGTGGGGACGCCTGATTACCATTACGTCATCGGCGGTCAAACAGCCCGTGGATGGCTTGTTGCTTTCCAATTCCATTCGCGCCGCAGTCACAGGACTGGCGCGCACGCTGGCCAATGAATATGCCGCCGACGGCATCACCGTGAACAACGTTTGCCCGGGCTACACGCGCACGGCTCGCACCGACGACTTGGCGACGAAGATTTCCGCCCGCACCGGGTCGAAGCCGGAGGAAGTCATCGCCGGTTGGGAACGCGAGGTCCCCGCCGGCCGCATTGGCACGCCGCGGGAATTTGCCGCGGTTGTCGCCTTCCTCGCTTCCGAACGCGCCAGCTACGTGAACGGCACGTCCATCGCGGTCGATGGTGGCCTGGTGAGGAGCCTGCTCTAGCGCTCGATGGCCGCCGCGACCCGTAATCTTGAACTCAGTTTGCTGCCCGAGCGCTTCGCTATTTCCCAGCTCGCTGCCGGTTCGCCCATTCCGGATTGGGCGACGCAAGGTTCGTTCTTTTCCGTCACGCGCACCGGCGATGAGCTTTCTGTGGTCACCGAACTCTCATTTGTCCCCGTGGGAGTGCAGTCCCAGCCCGGCTGGCGCGTCCTGAAAGTTCACGGGCCCTTCGTTTTGTCGGAAATCGGCGTCCTGGCCGCGCTAGCCGCGCCGCTCGCCGATGCAAAAATCAGTTTGTTTGCCGTCTCGACTTTTGAAACCGATTACCTGCTCGTCGCTTCCGAAACTCTGGCGGCCGCTATCGCCGCGCTGGAGCGGGCAGGACACACCATTCACAGGAGCAAAGTTGAATGATCAACGGATCCTTTCTCAATACCAATCGCCATTGCAGTCGCCCGGCGTTTCTTGGGCTCGCGACGCTGCTGGCGATTTTCATCGCCGTCCCTCAGCTACGCGCCGATGAGCCTTACGCGCGCAGCCGCGATTATGATTTGCAGCATTCGAAGATCGCCTTGCGCTTCGACCTAGAGCAGAAAAAAGTTCTCGGCGAGGTCACGCACTCGCTCTCGATTCTTCGCGACGGTACCGCGAAAATCGTTTTCGACTCCGCGGGGCTCACCATTCAGAAGGTGACGGTCAACAAGGCGGCGGCGAAATTTGAAACCACGCCCGATAAATTGATCATTCCGCTCGCGGCAGAAGCCAAGTCCGGAGAGAAATTCGACATCACCATCAAGTACGAAGGCAAGCCGACGAAGGGAATGTATTTCATCTTGCCCGACAAGGATTATCCGGACCGTCCCAGCCAAATCTGGACACAGGGCGAATCGGAAGACACGCATTACTACCTCCCGACGTACGACTACCCGAACGATCGCCTCACGACCGAAACGATCCTCACCGTTCCCGCTTCCTGGATCACCGTTTCGAACGGCAAGCTCATCAGCGTCAGCGACGCCGGCAAAGGGTTGAAAACCTGGTATTGGAAAGAGTCCGTCCCGAGCTCCACCTACTTGATCACCGTTGTTGCTGGTGAGTTCGACGAGGAGAAAGCATCCTGGCGCGGAATTCCCGTCACTTATTACGCGCCGAAAGGACGGCGCGACCGCCTGCCGATCAATTACTCGCGCACCCCGGACATGATGGAGCTCTTCAGCAGGAAATTTGGCGTTGACTACCCGTGGGAAAAATACGCGCAGGTCATGGTGGATGACTTCGTCGCCGGCGGCATGGAGAATTCCAGCGCCACCACCAACGCCAGCAACTCCCTCGTTCATCCCAAACTTGCTTCCGAATATCCCACCGGCCAAGACGATTTGATCTCTCACGAACTCGGCCACCAGTGGTTCGGCGATCTCGTCACCTGCAAGGACTGGGGCGACGTCTGGCTCAACGAAGGCTTCGCCACGTTTCTGGAAGCGGTATGGAGCGAAGCGCACTTCGGCAAGGATCAAGCGGATTACGAGCGCTGGAATGGCGCTCGCGAATGGTTCGCAAGCGGCAGCCTCTGGAACAAGCCGCTTGTAAGGCACGACTTCGAGGATTCCAGCGAGTTCGACGGCAACGCCTACGACAAAGGCGGCTGGGTCCTCTACATGCTTAGCCACCAGATCGGCGAGGACGCTTTTTATCGTGGCCTCAAACACTATCTCGAAGCGAATCGCGGCAAGAACGTCGTAACCGCCGACCTCTCCAAGGCCATCGAAGAGGCTACGCATACCAGCGTCGACCAATTCTTCACCCAATGGGTGTACGGCGCGGGCGCACCGAAATTCAACTTGAGCTACATGTACGATGCCGAAAAGCACCAGGTGATGCTCGCCGTCAAACAAACCCAAAAAGTCGAAGGGCGTGTGGGTCTCTTCCGCGTCGCCGTCGAAGTCGAGATCACTACGGCATCGGGACCCAAGCTCTACAACCTCACCGTTTCGAAAGACACCCAGACTTTCTCGTTACCCGCGGAGTCTGCTCCGCTGATGGTTCTCTTCGATAAAGGCGGCCACGTCCTCAAGTCCGCCGAGTTCCATAAGGAGAAGAAAGAGTGGCTCTATCAGTTGAAGAACGCGGCGGATCTCGCCGATCGCGCCGATGCCGTCGTCGCGCTTGGCAAGATGAAGAGCGACGAAGAGGCCGTCGCGGCCCTCGGGGAAGCGCTTCGCAACGATAAAGCCTGGGGAGTTCGCGCCACCGCCGCCGACACGCTCGGCAAGTTAGGCGGCGCTTCCGCCTCCAAGCTGGTGCTTGCCGCGCTCGATTCGAACGATAAGCCCTGGGTCCGCAGCCGCGTGGTTACCGCGCTCGGCAATTTCAAAGACGACGCGGCCGTTGCGGCGAAGCTGAATTCCGTCGCCAAGCAGGACGATTCCTACCGCGCCCGCGCCGCCGCACTGCAAGCGCTTGGCCGGCTTAAAGGGCCAAATGCTTTCGCGACGCTCGAAGCCGCTGTCGCCGCCGATTCGCCCGACGGCTTCCTTCGCAACGCCGCTCTTCGCTCCTTCGGTCCTCTGGGCGACGATAAGGCCGTGCCGCTTCTCCTGCATTGGTCGGCCCCCGGTAGGCCCATCGATTCTCGGACGGCTGCCATCCGTAGCCTCGCGAGCCTCCAGAAAGACAACCAGGACATCACGAAACAGATTGCCGCTTACATCACCGAACCGCACTTTCGCGTTCGCATGGCCGCCATCTATGCGCTAGGCGGACGAGGCGACGCTACGGCCGTTCCAGCTCTGGAAGCTCTCTTGAAGAGCGACGACCTCAGCATCGAAATGACGCCCATGATCAAAGGACAAATCGCGCGCCTGAAGAAACCGGCCGACGGAAAATCAAGCGCCAATCCTAGTTCTGGAGATGATGGCGAAGAATCCGCCGAGGTCGATGGTGAAAAGCTCACCACCGAACAACGGCTCGAGAAGCTTGAGCATTTGCTTCAGGAAATGAATGAGCGGCTCAAGTCCATGGAGAAACGCCTTCCGCCCCCGAAGCCGTAAGCGGGTGATTTTCCTGTGTAGGGACGCCCGCCGTGGCGGGCGCCCTCTCTTCTCTGCGAACTCTGCGTTCTTCGTGCTCTCTGCGTTAAATCCCTTTCTTCGAATTGCCGTTTCTAAGGTTCCGCAAGCAATATCCGTAAGTCCCGCAGATTGTTCCCAGTCGGACCGGTAACGACGGTATCTCCCAGCTTCGAGAAAAAGGAGAACGCGTCGCTTCGCCGGAACGCCTCCGTCGGTTCAAGCCCCATCGAGCGCGCCCGGGCCAAGCTCTCTCCGTCCGCCACCGCTCCGGCAGCGGGACTATTTCCATCGATCCCATCGGTGCCGGCGCTGAGCACCGCAATCTTCCTTTCCGCGATTTTCTCCACGCTAGCCAGCACAAACGCCGCATTCCTTCCTCCGATTCCATTCCCTGTCACCGGCGAACTCACCTCTCCATCCGCAATCAGCGCCACCCGCTGCCCCGCGTGCGTTTTCCGCAGTCCTTCCAACTGTTCCAGCAAGTACTCCGCCGCTTTCTCCACCGGCCAGTCATCGGTCGAGTTGTCGCAGCAAGTGATGAACCCTTTCGCTTCCGCGGCGTGATGCGCCGGATGAAACAGGTCATCCATCCCCAGCAACAGAAAAAAATGCGCAGTTCGAAAAGCGGCAGCATCGGCTTTCGGTGTCTCCGGCATCGTTCTGGTGTCCAGCCAGTCTTGTAGGGCCGGCGGAAACCTGTCGTAAAGCGAGTACTCCGCGACGATGCGCTTCGCATCCGCAACCGTGGTCGGGTCAGGCAGCGTGGGTCCTGACGCCAGCGCCGTTTCATATCCCGCGGGCACATCGCTCACCGCCAAAGTCAGCTTCGTGGCATTGTGCGCTGCCGCCGCGAGCCTGCCGCCTTTTACCGCGGAGAAGTGCTTCCGGACCGTATTGATTGCTTCGATCGGCGCGCCGCAAGTCACCAGGGCGCGGTGCAACTTCTGCACGTCCTCGAGCGTCTGCGCTGGGTCCAGGGGCAGTTCCACGAGCGCCGACGCTCCTCCGGAAAGCAGAAAGAAAACCAGCGTTTTCCCATCGCACTTTTTCAGCAGCGCCAGGATCGCCTCCGCCGCCTTCCAGCTCTCGGCGTTCGGCACCGGATGCCCTCCCACGAAGTACCTCATTCCCGCCAGGCGCCTTCGCGCCGCCGTGGGCCCGGATACCACTCCCTCCATTCTCACAAAAGGCGTCAGCACCTGCGCCAGGCCCTCCACCATCGCATGCGCTGCCTTCCCGATCGCCACCACGCGCAGTTTTTCGAAATCCCGCAGGTCGATTCTCGTATCGCCGCACGTCAACACCGTTCCCTTGCGCCACATCTTCCGCTGCATGGTCGCGGGAATATCGATGGCCGCCAGCGTTTCGTGGAAAATCTGCCGGGCCAGTTTCTTCAAGTGCGGCATGAGAGGTTTGCCTGGAAATTCGTTACGGCGTCTTCAGAACTTCCGGATTCAAAATGTTGGGCGGCCGCTTTCCCGTGAAAAGCGCGACGACGTTTTCCGCCGCGATGCACGCCATTTTCGTTCGCGTCTCCAATGACGCCGACGCGATGTGTGGCGCCAGCACGACGTTCGCGCGCTTCAGCCCCCGATGAATGAGCGGCTCGTTCTCGTAAACATCCAGCCCGGCCCCCGCGATTTTCCCGCTCTCCAGCGCCGCCACCAGCGCCGCCTCCTTCACTACCGGCCCGCGCGAAGTGTTGATTAGGAAGGCCGTCGGTTTCATCTTCGAAAATTTTGCGGCGTCGAACAATCCTCGCGTCTCCGGCAGCAGCGGTACGTGCAGGCTGACGAAGTCAGCCTCTGAGAGCAACGCATCCATGTCCCGGAACTCCGCCTTCAATTCTTTTTCCGCCTCCGCAGTCGCGCGCACCGCATCCGTGTAAATAACCTTCATCTGGAAACCGCTCGCGCGCCGCGCCACCGCCCGCCCAATCCGCCCGAATCCCACGATGCCCAGCGTCTTTCCCCACACGTCCGTCCCCACCAGTTGATCCAAGTCCCAGTTTTTCCAGTTTCCCGAACGGGCCAGCGCTTCGCCCTCGCTCAGCCGCCGCGCCACCGCCATTAGCAGCGTCCACGCAAAATCCGCCGTCGTTTCATCCAGCACGCCAGGCGTGTTGGTCGCCGCCACGCTACGCTTCGTGCACGCGGCCACGTCGATGTTGTCGAATCCCACCGCCACGTTCGCCGCGATGCGCAGCTTCGGCGCTGCTGCCAGCAGCTCCTCGTTTACTTTCTCGGTCAGCAGGCAAATCAACCCCTCTTTGTCCTTCACCCGCCGCAAAACCTCTTCCCGTGGCGGACGTCCGTCTTTCGACCAATATTCCACGTCGCAGCCTTTCTTCAGGATTCCCCGGGCCGCCTCGAACAAACTGTGCGTCGCATATACTTTCGGTTTCGCCATCGCTTCCTCTTCGCAATTTAGGAAAATTACACTAACACACCCCGCGCTGTCCGGTAAGCGCTGCCAGCTCAACCGGTGGACG
>Ga0207107_1067_pt2 | contig 23133 bp, 17 predicted proteins | sample Alteio_BWMinHeat_75_FD_153555 | JGI IMG/M metagenome (GOLD analysis project Ga0207107, IMG submission 153555) | Enriched cells from forest soil in Barre Woods Harvard Forest LTER site, Petersham, Massachusetts, United States -... | ecosystem: Environmental > Terrestrial > Soil > Temperate forest >... | reverse complement strand
CGATGCCTTGAAAATCCCCGACCGAAGGGTGGAATACTCACTAACGGAGAGCGCCCGCTTTCCATTTCGGGTTGAGCCAACACAAGGCTCAAGTCTGGGCCCTACAGGAGAACAGAGCAGATGGCGCGAGTTTCGCCGGAAGAATTGGTGGGTCGGCTGGAGAAGGGAAAGCCCATCCCGGCGATTCTTTTGCTGGGCGAAGAAGTCTATCTCCGCGACACCTGCCGGGAACAATTGATTGCGAGATTTGTGGCGGAGGCGGCGCGGACGTGGGCGGTGTCGCGCTATTCGGCCGGCCGCGGAGAGACGCAGGCGGCGCTGGATCAGGCGCAAACGATGGCGATGCTTTCGCCGCAGCAAGTGGTTTTCCTCGAAGATGCGGAAGCGATCGAAAAGCTCGGGGAGAAAAACCGGGACGAGGCAGTGGCGCAGCTGGGGGCATACCTGGAAAATCCCGCGCCGTTCACGGTGCTGGTGGTGGAAGCGACGGGACTCGACCAGCGCATGAAACTGGGGAAAATGCTGGCAGAGAAAGCGCTGGTGGTGGAATGCGGGCTTGGCGAAAACGCTGGGGCGCGGCAAGCGGCGGCGGTGGCTTTGGCGCGGGCGATTGCGCGGGAAGAAGGAGTCGAGTTTGAAAAAGGCGCTGCGGAAGATTTGGCGGAGTTTGTAGCTGCGGACCTGATGCGGCTGAAAACGGAAATCGAAAAACTGGCGACTTTCGCGGCGGAGAAAAAACTAATCTGGCGCGCGGACGTGAGCGCGCTGGTGATTTCGGAGAAGACCACGACGGTGTGGGAATTGGCGGATTTGCTGGCTTCGAGCCAGTCGAAGAAGGCGCAGGAATTTCTCGACCGCCTGCTGCGCGACGGGGAAGAGCCGGTCATGATCGTCGGCGGGATTGCCTGGATGTTCCGCAAGCTGATCGAAGCCAGCGACCTGAGGGCTGGAACAAATGGCTGGCAGGCGGCACGCGCGCTGGGAATGCGGCCGGAGCAGGCGGAATTGGCGCTGCAAAATGCGCGGAAGATCTCGAAGCCGCGCTTGCTGGCGGGATTGCAGGCGCTTCGCAATGCGGACGACCGTCTGAAGGGGAGCGGCGCGGAGCCGCGCACCGTGATGGAATTCTTGGTGACACAGTTAACCGGCGGGGCGCAGGTCGCGAACTCAGCGAGTCAGTAGTTGGAGTAAATGTGTCTGATTTCCACATTTTTGGCGCATTACGGTTCGTGATCCCTATCTCCTCGTTGGGCTGCTCTTGATCGGTGTCTCTAGTGTTGCCTGGTGGTATATGTATCGAAAATTCGGAGAAATGAGCTTCAAAGGGTCTTGGAATGGAGCTTATGTGGCGGAATATGCTAGAACGCGAGCCAAATACGGGTGGCCAGCCTGGCCGCTGCACGTGATGTGGTTGAGTCTGATTATCGGCGTACCTTTGTTATTTGCAGGGGTCCAGAGGCTGTAAATTAATCCTTTCAGATTCAGAAAAAAGGGCGGCCGGAGGGCCGCCCTTTTTGTTGCTGACGATGAAGTGCTTCTTAGCGGTTGTCGTTGTGGTCGCCGTTCTCGCCGAAGTTGAAGAGGTCGAAGAGATCGCCGAGCGCCGGGCTGTTGAGCGGCACGTAGGGATTGTCTTCCTCGGCTACGGGGTTGGGGAAATTATCGCGGCTGCGATGCGTCAGCGGTTTCAACTCCCAGTTGCGCTCGATGAACTTCAGGATCGAGACGTGGTCGGTGTAGGTGTGGCTGATGTGGCCGCCGCGAGTGAAGGGCGAAACGGCGATCAACGGAATGCGTGGGCCGTCGCCGAAGAAGTCCAGCGGCTGGATGTAGCCGGAGTCGTAGTAGCCGCCGCCTTCATCCATGGTGATGAACAGAACGGTGGACGCAAAAAGCTCTTTGTTGGCGGTGAGATGGTCCATGACTTTCTTGACCATGCCCTCAAAGAGGTCCTCTTTGGACGATGCCGGGTGGCCGTCGAGCAGGCCGTCTGGTTTCACGAAGGAAACCGCCGGCAAAGTGCCGTCGTCCACCGCGGCGAAGAAGTCCGTGGTGTCCTTGATGTGCGCGGCGCGCTGGGCCGGGTCACCCATGATCTTGTTTGTGTAGGACTCAAAGTTGCAAATGTTGCAGTAGGCTGCGCCAACGAGCACGGCCGGATCGGTGCTGGTCGGATTGTGCTGGAGAGCAACCGCGGCGTTATAGGCGCCGCCGTAATACGCCCAGGAAATGCCTTTTTCGTTCAGCGCATCGCCGATCATGCGAGTGTTGACCGGGGGAATGGAGCCGCCCTTGGCGATTCCTTTGGCGTCCACAGTGCCGTCGGGCAGGAAGCCGGGCGAGTCATTGTTGATCATATAGAAGTGTCCCGGTTTGCACTTGGTGTCGGGATGGTACGGGAGCGATGCGAGGTAATCGCGGATCGGAGCAATGCCGGGCTGTGTGGGATCGCCGCATGCGGTGAAGTTGCCGTCGAAATTGATGTCCACGGTGTACTGGTTGTCTGAGCCTGGCAGCGGATCGGGATTGGCGATGCGGGCGGGCGGCGTTGTGGGAACGCCATTGCCATTGGACCAGAAGATGGCGTCGCCGCTGCCCAGCATGACGTGGTTAGCTCCGGTGCCGCCCATAAACGATTGATGAAAATTGTCGCTCATGGAGAATTCATCGGCGAGCTGCTTCAGGACCGGAACGTCTCCGGCGTGCATGTTGTAAAAGGCCATCGAGTTGCCGCCGCCATTGTCGTCGACCTGGCTGGCAACGGGAAAGCTGAAGGGATCAATTTCGCTCGTATACGAGGTGATGACGAACGGATATAGGTCGTTCAGGCAACCCGAGGGATTGTGGCGCGTGGCATTGCGGATATTGCAATCCGATTGTTGCCACATTTCGAAGAGCCGGTGGGTGGTGTCTCCGGTGTAGGTATCGTAGGGCAGAGTTGCTCCCGCAAGCGGGAACGGGCCGTTCGGCAAATGATCGAAATTGTTGATTCGCGAATCGAAGTCGGGGAGCTCGGCGGTTTGCGCGGCGCCAGACGCCCCGGTCGTCAGCAGGTTGAGATCGCCGGTCTCCAGCGAAGGCTCGATGGAGGCCAGGAACGCGGCCGGGGTGCCCGGCGGAAACGGCGGCGGTTCTCCCGTGGCGGGGCTGGGCGAAAAGTTCAGCGTTGGCTCCGGGAGCGTCTGGTAGGGAGCCTTCTCGTTGTCGTCCAGGCTGATGTAGAACTTGGTACGGAACGGCGCTACGGCCTGGAATTGAGCGGCTTTGGAGAAATGCTTGCCGGGCGTGCCGTCGGCATTGATGATTCCTTTGGATAGAAGGTTGGAGACGGAATCTTCGCTCTTCGGCACGTAGGTCGCGAAAAGGTGATCGAAGGTGCGATTTTCGCCGATGAGGACGATGACGTGCTTGATAGGACTGGTGGTGTGGGGTTTCTCGTTGGCTTGTAGCGAGCCGGCAAGCGGGCCGCCTAAGCTGAATTGAAACACGGTCACGGCGAAGAAAGCGACGCGCAGGCCGTGGAGACAGTTTGAAACGATTTGCTTCAATGACATGCAATCTCCTCTCTCATTTTGGTGCAGGCGAATCCGGGCGGGGAGAGAGTGGAGCGTCCGGGTTACAGGGATGTTTTTGCGCCGTTAAATGCGGGAGTAATGGCTGTAATAGGGGATTTATATTGCTTGGGCGGTGGAAAAAAGAACGGGCGCCCGCCGCGGCGGACGCCCCATTAGAAACCGGCAGAATCGAACTGCGGGTGAAGGCTTTTACTTTGCGGCTTTCGCTTTGACGCCGTTGTAGGCCAGCGTGAGGCGCGATTTGTAGCGGTTGGCGGTGTTCTCGTGCAGCACGTTCTTGGCAATGGCCTGGTCAATGGCCGACATCGTGGGCTGCAAAAGATTGCCTGCGGCCGTGGCGTCGCCGGCGGTGATGGCGGTGCGCAGACGGCGCATCATCGTGCGGACGCGAGTGCGATTGGCGCGGTTGACTTCGGCGCGCTGAAGGGATTGTGCCGCGCGCTTCAAAACCGACTTCTTTTTCTTCTTAACTTTGGTAGCCTGTCCCTGCGCCATCTATTGCTCCTTTTGTGTGCCGCTCAAACTTCTAACATTAAACGACGCTCGCGCCTTTGTCAAACAAGCCGAATCTCTAGGTAGTGCTCGGATTCTGTGTTGCTGGTGGCGAGCGAATATGAAGAGAAAGCCATAGTTTCACGCTATCTCCAAGAGTTCTTGCACGGTCCAGATGTGGTCCGCGATTCCCGCTTGCATGGCAGGCGTGACGCGCAGAGTTTGATGAACGCGGCAGAAGTTGAAGAAGGCCATATAGAGATTCACGGCGGCTTTAAGATGGTCAACTGTTTTGCTGAATCCGAGACTCAGGCGCGTAAAGCGCCTCAGATGCGTCCGTACGCTCAAGTTGGCGCGTTCAACGTGCGACGTGCTAATGCGCGATTCGTCCGGGTCTCCGCTGACAACGACTGGAATGGTTGCTGTGACTTTCGATGGTTGATACCAGTCTGGCCCTTCGCCGTCACTGCTACCGTACAACTTGACCAACTGAGCGAAGTCAACGTCCGCTCCAAAATATTCTTCGACGGCGGGAACATAACTGCGGAGACCGTCCGTCGTAAGTTGGAATCTTCCAGTGACTCGTTCGCTCAGGTCTCGGATGAAAACATAGGCGCTCGTCGCTTCGCGCTTGGCAACAAGGTAGGACAGAACCATTTTCGTTTCGCTGTCAATCGCCATCCAAACGTATTGGTCGCCCCACTCTTCGGGCGAGCCAGGAAGCATGTGGCGTTCTTTCGTGTGAACGAAAGTCCAGAGTTCATCGGCTTGCACGAAGCGCGGACGAATGCCGCGCACGCGAGCGTCGAAGAGATTCTGGCATTTGTCTCCGATAGTGAGAAGCAAGGACAGAATCGTTCCCTGATGAGCGCCAGTGATACGCGAGACGGCGCGAACGCTCATGCCTTCCAGCAAGAGTGTCACGATCTGGGCAGCCTTCTCAGCGTCCGTGTAATGCCGTCCAAGAGGCCGCTGGCGAGGCTCAGAAAACGTGGAATGGCAAGCGGGGCAACGATACCGCTGGATTCTCTTGCGACCATAGGTTCCGAATCGCTTTGCTTCGGCGTGCTTGCATCTCAGGCAGGTCATTGGCCTTCTCCTTTTGACTTCCTACGGAGAAGGCCGGAGAATGAAGGTCTCGGGTTCACTCACGGCCAATCCCCGTGTTTGAATTCTGCCCCGCCGTCAGTTAGCGCTGACGGTGGGGTTTTTAATTCCTCAGCCCATTTCGGAAAGTTTTCCTGTAAACAACCAGTGGTTAAAGCCGTTTCGCATGTAGCGGCCACGGAATTCTTTAATCCGTCCAGCCTCAGCCAAACGTTTCAGCGTTTGATGAACGAGCGCTGCGGGGTTCGCATACCGATTTATGTCGTATCCGTAAAACAACAAATTCTCCTTTATTTCCATAGGGCTGAGAGGGCTTGCGGAACCATTTACCAGTCCCTCAATAGCTTGGCCGATGCTCATTTGATACTGCATCTCTTGCTGCCATGCCTCTGCCTTCTCAGCCGTATGAATGCTCGTCGCCAACGTCCTCACAAGATTTTGCAAACGGTTAACTTCAAAATTCCATTCGTTTTGCTTTTGGACGGCGTTCGCAAGTTGCTGCCGCGCATCTTCCAAAGCTGCTCTAAGATTATCAGAAGTCATTGTTCACCTGCAACTGTATGGAGCTTACTCAAATGAATAAGATATGTCAAGACAAAGAAAAGGCGAAACCTACAGAATGGGATGAGGCCATAAAATTCACCCGAAAGAGGTTGGAACGGGCAGAAAAGCAAGTAGCTCGCCTGAAGGCCGCAGTAAAGACGTATGAATGGAACCGCGACAGGGGGTTCCCGTGGCCGGATTCATCAACACGGAATTAGAGCACTACCGAATCTCTAAGTAGGCGCGTTTACCAGGAGTTAGCCTATTCCGGCCAGCGTCTCGTTTATTTCAACCGTTGTGTTCTGGGGATGCAATCCGCTCAGCCTTTACTACGGGCCGTTTAGCCACTCCTCATTCAGTGCGCAGAGTGACCATGGGGTCTACGCCAGAAGCACGCCGAGCTGGCAGAAAACCTGCAAACAACGCCACAAGGAGAAGCAGCAGGGAGGCGCCGGTGATCGTCGGCAGATCGCTAGCGGAAAGACCGAAGAGCATGCTGGCGATGAGCCGGGTAGCCACAAGCGCGGAGGGAATGCCGAAGGCTATCCCGAACAGCGCCAGCACAAGAGTTTCTCGCAGTACGATCCAGAGAACATTTTCCCGCTGCGCTCCCAGAGCGACGCGAATGCCGATTTCACGGGCGCGGCGAGTAACCGTATAGGACATGAGTCCATATAGACCAATGCATGCAAGCAACAGCGCAAGAACCGCAAAGAACCCGGAGAGCATGGCGGTGACGCGCTCTTTTGCTAATTGCTGACTCATCAGCTCAGCAATCGTTCCCGTCCAAAAGGGATATTCGCGTCCGAGCGACTCAATCTCATGACCCACCGTTTTTGCGAGTCTCTCAGCAGGCTCCTCGGTGCGCACCACGAGGCCGCCCCACGCAGGCGGAGTTTGAAGGTAGGAAAGAAAAATAGCCGGTGTGGCCACATCGCGGAGATCAAAAATCCGTGCATTGCCGGCAATTCCTACGATTTCGATATTTCGATTCGCCACGATGCGAATGCGTTTCCCGATGGCGTCGCCGTTGGGGAAGAGGCGTTCCGCGAGACTCTTGCTCACGATCGCGATATGGGTGTGGTGCTGATCGTCCGTAGCATTGAAGTCTCTGCCGCGAACCAGCGGAATTCCGAGTGTTCTGAAAAAACCCGGCGAGACCATCGTTCCATACGCCCTCACCTTGACGGCCGTGGCAGGATCGCCTGACTCGGGCGACACGTCGTCCTGCCATCCAGCCTCATGGCCGCCAACTATCGAATTGTTTGAATACCCGGCAGCAAGTACACCGGGTATGCTCGCGACATGCTCCAACAGTTGATTGTGGTAACTGTTCATGTCCAGGTCTTGGTATGCGCCAGGCCTTGGATACAAGCTGAATTCCAGCACATTGTCCATCTGGAATCCGAGATCAGCGGATCGCAATCTTTCAAAGCTTTTCGCTAGAAGTCCTGCACCCAGTAGCAAGACGAGCGAAAAAGCAACCTGTGAGCTGACCAACACTTTGCCCAACTTGCCAGTTCTCCCAGCCAAACTATGCGTGCCCTGGTGCAACATGGCCGCAGGATGTAGTAGTGAACAACGCCATGCGGGTACGACGCCAAATAGAATTCCTGTGAAGACCGCCAGAAGGACAGTGAAAGAGAGCACCCGCAAATCGGGGCTCAAATCGAGAGCGACCAGCATCGAGTTCCCCCGCGTGATAAGAAGCAAGAGAAGACGACACGCCCAGTAGGCGAAGGCCATCCCTAGAAGTGCGCCAGAGAGGGAGAGGGCCAGGCTTTCGATCAATACCTGACGCACCAACGACCAGCGGCTCGCTCCAATGACCACGCGCACGCTCATTTCATGGCTGCGAACCGCTGCACGCGCCAACATTAGATTCGCCAAGTTCAGGCAAGCAACGAGCAGAGTTAATCCGGCTAGGCTCGTGAGAACGGAGAGAGGTCTCGTAAACTGGGAGCGCAGGTCCTCGGCGAGGCCTACGGCAGCCGATGAGACATCCAGGCGCTGCGAGAGATAGGTCTGGAGTCGCGCGCCCTGCCGGGTGTCAGCTGTTGCCTGTAGAACTCCCGGCCAGAACGATTGCAGTTGCGCTCGAGCCTGCTCGGTGCTGACGCCATCCTTTAACCGGCCGATGATGAACAGCCAATATGCCCCACCCCTATCGAGGCTAGAGGTTCCATCCTCGATCAGAGGCGCGGCAGTAAGCGGTAAGGTGATTTCTGGCGGCTCCCCTCGAGTCAATCCGGTGAACCACTTTCGAGTCACCCCCATGATCGTGAATGGATGCCCCTCCACGCGAATCTGTTTCCCCACAACGTCGGGCGCGCCTCCGAGGCGACGCTGCCAGAACTCGTAGCTGATGACGGCCCCTTCTGATGTCGTGCCGTTGCCAGGATTTTCATCCCCCGGGGTGAACAATCGTCCCAGATGCGGAGCCACGCCGAGCTCAGAATAGAAATTTTCCGTGACCCAAAGGAGGTGGTTCTGCGAAAGGACTCCGTTCACTTCCACGTTGAGCATTTTGCCGCCATGCCATTGGTATCCTAAGTCGACTCCGATCAATCCCGTAAAAACGCGCTGGCCGCGCTCGAGCTCTCGAAACATGGGATAGGAAAAGGGGTCTCTGTGCCATAGGCGGTCTAGGGAAACCTCGACAAGGCGCTCCGGCTGGCGGACGGGAAGGTTGCGAAGGAGCAGAGCGTTGATGAGCGTGAAGATGGCGGTGTTTGCGCCGATGCCGAGGGCTAGGGAAAGAATCGCGACGGTTGTGAAGCCGGGATTCTTCCCCAGGACACGAAAGGTATACCGCAGATTCTGCCAGAGGGTCTGCATGGCGATTACTCCCGAAATCGAAGCGTCATACAATCCATTCACGTTTACCCCAACCTCTTTTTCGGATGCACGCCAGGATTCTCTTAACTAGGGAGCGCTCCTAGCGATCAATCAACCAACTTGTCGCTGAGCCAGCGGGCGACGGCGTTCAGACCGGCCTGCACCAGGCCGGAGGAGCCAGCATCGGTCCACCATTCGGGAGTGCGATCATGATCGGCCAGGGAGGTTTCCAATTGCAGCTTTGCGGAAGCGAGTTTCATAGGAAGTGCGGGATCAAGTGGCTTAAGCTCGGCGGCTTGTTTGAGCTGGTCGAGCATGCGCTGCGGCTGCTTCATATCGAGCATGGAGATGGGCGAGTGGCAGAAAGGACAGACGGAATCGGATTCCAGATTGATGGACGCCCCACAATTGGAGCAATTCACAAACTGAACGTTCTGCCGCAGCTCCTTGATCTGTTCAGGCGATAGCCGATGGATGAAATTCTTTTCCTTCAAGAACTCGAGAAAGCCGATGAAGTGGCCGTCATCGGTCGCGCATCGCCAATACGTGAAGGGCATGTTTCCCTGCAAGTCGTGCGCGAGCCGCAGTGGCGTTGCGCACCGCGGACAGCGGAGCGCGTCCGGCAGCGAGGGCTTCCCCGGCGTCGAGTGTTCACCGATAAACTTCATGAGCTTGAGTGTGGAGCCGGCGGAGAGTTGGAGGCTTTTGAAATGATCGAACCAGAACGCCTGGCAAGCGGCGCACACATCGAAGGCGACCTGTCCGCCTAAGCGGGCCTCCATCGTCATGGCAGTCATTTCGGTTCCGCAGCCGGGGCACTTCATAGACAAACATTGTAGCTGGCCGCTTGATAGGGAACGCAAGAAACGGAGTGTCCTGTAATGAACCCGTAACTTGACCGCGGGAGAGTGCTGCGCTAGGGTGTAGAGAGTTTCTCCCGAAGTGATTCGCAAAGCGGACACACCTGCCTGCGGCAGGCAGGCACAAACAGGAGGAATCCCATCGGCCAGCCGGTTTCCGTAGCAGGAAGACCTTCCAATTGGATGCGACGTACCGTTCACATTTCCGGACAAATCGAACCGCTCTTTGGCACGCTGGATGAAAATGTGCGTTTGCTGGAGGAGTCGCTGCGCGTGCGCACGCACCTGCACGACACGCGGCTGACCATCGAAGGCGAGCAAGACTGCGTGGACCAGGCGGTGAAAATCGTGGAGGAGTACAACCACCTGACGCGGCATGGGCGCACGCTCTCCGCCGCGGAGGTCAAGTCGCTGATGCGCGTGGCGACGGACGAGCCGCACGAATCGCCGCGCGGGATGTTTGAGCACAGCCGGACGCGGTCCTTTGGAAAAAAGCAGGTCACGCCGAAAAACGCCAGCCAGAAGCACTACATGGAAGAGATCGAGAAGCACGACATGATGTTCGGGATCGGTCCGGGCGGCACGGGGAAAACGTACATTGCGGTGGCAATGGCGGTGAGCGCGCTGCTGACGAAGCAGGTGAACCGCATCATCCTGGCGCGGCCGGCGGTGGAAGCCGGGGAGCGGCTGGGATTTTTGCCTGGCACGCTGCAGCAGAAAATCGATCCGTACATGCGGCCGCTGTACGACGCGCTGTACGACATGCTGGACGCGGACAAGCTGGAGCGTTTTTTGGAAAAGGGAATCATCGAGGTGGCGCCACTGGCGTTCATGCGCGGGCGCACGCTGAATGATTCGTTTGTGATTCTCGACGAAGCGCAAAACACTACCAGCGAGCAGATGAAGATGTTCCTGACACGGCTGGGATTTAATTCGAAAGCGGTGATTACCGGCGACGTGACACAGATCGACCTGCCGCAAGGGAAAAAATCCGGGTTGATTGAGGCGCTGGAAGTTTGCGGAAAGATCGACGGGATCGGCGTGGTGCAGTTTGGGGAAAAGGACGTGGTGCGGCACAACCTGGTGCAGCAGATTATCCGCGCGTATGAAGAGTATGATGGTACACAACCGCAGCGCGGCGGAAACACCGCGAATGGCAAAACGGGAACGCCGGGGAGAGAGTCCGGCAAAGAACGGGAAAAAGAAATACAAAAAGGATGAACTTCTTTCGGGGTGACCGCGAAGCGGTCAACAACCGCCAGCGGATGGTGCGCCCGGCGCGGCCTCCACTCGAATCGTTCCTGCGCCGCGCGAAAAACGAACTGGGACTGGAAAAGGCAAGCCTGACGGTTTGCCTGGTAAGCGATGCAGAGATCGCGCGGATGAATCAGACGTTTCGCAAGAAGAAGGGTCCGACCGACGTGCTTTCCTTCCCAACGTCGGTGCGGCGAAGACCGGTGCGGCTGCAGCGTGGGTCCAAGACAATAAAAAAAGGCGAATACCTGGGCGATATTGCCATCTCTCCCGCGACGGCGCGGCGTTACGCGAAAAAAAACGGGCGCAAACCTTCGAGTGAACTGCAAGTGCTGATTCTTCACGGCCTCCTGCATCTGCTGGGCTACGACCACGAAACCGATGGCGGCGAAATGGACCGGATAGAGCGGAAGTTGCGCGTCCGGCTCGGACTGGCGTGATGAGTTTAAGCTGGCTCTATGCGCTGAGCGTTGTGGTGGTAGGTTTGACCCTGCCCATTTTTTCCTATCTGACGCTGATCTACCGCGAACTCGGCCGCATGACCACAGGGCGCATCCACGAACATCTGGAAATCTTTGAAGCGGAAATCGAACCGAAGCTGAAAATCAGGCGCCAGAGCGGCGGCCGCACGTTTCGCATCCTGGGCCATTTCTGGCTGGCGTTCCTGGTGCTGGAGACGACGCGCGGGGTCGTGTATTTCGTGCGGGGCACGTGGGAATCGTTCGTGGAGATCACCGTTTTCGTCGTGCTTGAAGTGGTCTTTGCGATGCACTTTATTCCAGACATGCTGCTGTACCGCACCACCGGGCGATGGCTGCGGCCGCTGCTGCCGTTGATTCGCGGCGCGATGTGGTTCGTCTGGCCGGTGCGCGTTTTCCTGGAAGGCGCGGAATCACTGGCGCGCATTTCGGAGCACGAAGCCGAGAAGACCGAAGAGCAGCGCACGGAGGAGGGAATCGAAGCCCTGGTGGAAGTGGCGGAAGAAGAAGGAATCATCGAGCCGGAGCAGGCGGACTTGATCGAACAAGTGGTGGAATTCAGCGACAAACGCGTGCGCGAGGTGATGACGCCGCGGCCCGACATCGTGGCGCTGTCAGCGGACGCCACGCTTGAAGACTTGCACGCCAAAGTTGTCGAGACGAAATTGAACAAGATTCCCGTGTACGAGAAGTCGCTCGACGATATTTTCGGCGTCGTATACTCACAAGACCTTTTGCAGATCGCGGACCAGGATTTGCTGAAGCGCAAGGTGCGCGAACTGGTCAAACCCGTTCTCTTCATTCCGGAAACGAAGATTGGTTCGGAGCTGCTGCGCGAAATGCGTCAGAAGGGGCAGCCGCTGGCGGTGGTTATCGACGAGCACGGAACAGTGGCGGGGATCGCGACCGTGGAAGACCTGGTGGAAGAGATCGTCGGCAAAAGCGGAAACGATGGAAAGCCTCCGGCGCCGGATGTCGTTCGCGAAGCGGATGGCGGCCTGGTCATGCGCGGCAGCATGCCCATCGATCACGTCGAGCAATTGCTGGGCGTGAAGTTCGGCGACAAGACGGATGAAGCAGTAACGACGCTTGCGGGATTGCTGAGTCACGTTTCCGGCAAAGTGCCCACGCCGGGGGACAAGATCGACCTGGCAGGACATCGTTTCGAAGTGCTGGAGGCGAACCAGAGAAAAGTGCTGCGCGTGCGGATTCGCAAGCAGATGAAGGCGGCGCCGACTAAGAGGTAGAGACTGCAGAAAAATATAACGCAGGGATGCAGAGAGACGCGGAGATTCGCAGAGAAGAGTGACTAGTGGCTAGAGATGGAAAGGCAGAAGGAAAACCGTTTCGGTCGGGATTTGTGGCCGTTGTGGGACGGCCGAATGCGGGGAAGTCCACGCTTGTGAATCGATTGGTCGGGCAGAAGATTGCCATCGTCACCTCCAAACCGCAGACCACGCGCAACCGCATCCAGGGAATTGTGACGAAGCCGCAAGGGCAGATCGTTTTTATTGATACGCCTGGCCTGCACGAAGCCGATTCGGCGCTGGGACGGCAGATGATGCAGGAAGTGGCGGCGGCGCTGGAGGGAATCGACGTGCTGCTGCTGATGGTCGATGCCAGCCGGATGCATCCGCACGCGGACGATCTGCTGCTCGAAAAGGCGAAGCGGTTTCGCGGAAAAACGATTCTGGCGCTGAATAAAGTCGATCGCTTGCCGAAACCCAAACTCTTGCCGCTCATCGATGCCTTTGCGAAGGCCTTCGAATTTGTCGCGATCCTGCCCATTTCCGCGCTGAACGGCGCCGGGTGCGAGGAGTTGCTGGACGAAATCTTGAAACAGTTGCCGGAAGGAGAGCCGTACTTCCCGGAGGATCAGGTAACGGACCAGCCGGAACGATTCCTGGCCGCCGAGATCATTCGCGAAAAGGCTACCCAGGCGATGTACCACGAAGTGCCGTACGCGCTGGCGGTGGTGGTTGAAAAATATGAAGAGACGCCCAGGCTGCTGCGCATTGAAGCGGTCATGAACGTGGAGCGCGATTCGCAGAAAAAGATATTGATCGGGCACAAGGGCGAAATGCTGAAGAAAATCGGAACGGAAGCGCGCAAGGAACTCGAGGCGATTCTGGGCAGCAAAATCTACCTGGGACTGTTCGTAAAAGTCGCGCCGGATTGGCGGGAAAATCCGCAGAAGGTGCGCGAACTCGACTGGCGGTACCAGCTCGAAGGGCTTGCGGGAGAACTAGAAGAGAAAGAATAAAAACGCGCGCCTACAGAATATCGTTGCTCGGTAGCAGGGGCACCCCTACGGGGAATGCGGATCAGTACTCCGACTGGGCTCCCTGGTGGCCGTATCCTCCGAAATACCAGCGCACGCCAAACGTGGCGTAAAGGCCGTAAGGGCCACTGCTGTGAAGGTCTGCCGTGCCCAGGGACTTGCTGTAACGCCCCAGCCAATCCACCTGATGCTGTGTCGCGCGCAGTTCGAAGTTTCTCGGCAATTTGAAACCGATTCCGACCGAACGATCGAAAGCAATCGGCAGAATGGAAGCAGTGTAGGTTAGCTGGGGGATATTTCTTCCAAAGCTGAATTTCGGTTCAAAGAAAAGAAAGAAATGCCGAGCGGGAGTGCGGCCAATCGGTTGAAACTCAACGTATCCGCTCAAGATATAACGCGCATAGGCCGTGCACAAGGAAGCCGTCCCGCCCGCACTGGCCGGCTGAGGAAACATGCAGCGTCCAAGATCCGGTTCGTTGTGCGACGGCGCCACCGAGAAATCCGCATAGCCACGAACCCAGTTCGGCGGAAAAAATGTCCGTGGCTCCGCCGCGAGGCGAGATACGCGGCGCGATTCCGCGGTACTGGTCTGCGCCTGAGCGGTAAAAGCAGAGACGGTCAGGAAGGCCGTCAAAGCAATAAGAATTATTTTCATCAGGACTCTCCAAGTTTCTGGCGTACGTCGCAAATCGATTGGCCGGCCGGCAAAGATAGTTCAGAAGATCAGTGAATGAAGCGGCGGTGGACCGCGAACGTCCGGATGAGGACCGCTGATCCAGTCATCGTTATGAAATGTGAGACACCGGTTCCGCGGATTCTACACGAATTGGGCATCTCGCGGGAACGAGAGAACTGCGCAGAAGCGAGGCGAAGGCTTTGCCGTTTCGAAAAGTGCTAGTCCGGCGCGGCGATCCCCAGAGATTTCATTTTGCGGTAGAGGTGGCTGCGTTCCAGGCCAAGTGCGGTGGCCGTTTGCGTCATGTTCCAGCGGTACTCCTGCAGTTTGCGCAGGATGAACTCCCGCTCGTAGGCGCTGCGCGCTTCATGCAACGTGGAATAAGGATGGTGAGGGCTTTCCGTGGCGCCCCGAAAAAGCTCGGGCGGGAGGTGATGCGGCTCGATGCGCGCCTGTGGACACACGATGACCAGCCGTTCGACGAGGTTTCGCAGTTCGCGGACATTTCCTGGCCAGGGGTAGCGGATAAGGACTTCCATGGCGGCGTCGCTGAGCTCGCGCGTCTTCTTGGCGTAGGCGGAGCTGAATTCCGCCAAGAAATATCTTGCCAGCGTGGGCACGTCCTCCCTGCGGTCGCGCAGGGCCGGCACGTAAAAGGGAATCACGTTCAGGCGATAGAAAAGATCCTGGCGAAAGGCGCCGCCGGCGATTTCCTGCTCGAGGTGCTTGTTGGTCGCGGCGAGAACGCGCACGTCGACGCTCAAGGTCTCATTCGAGCCCACGCGCTCGAAGCGCTGTTCCTCGAGGACGCGCAGAACTTTCGATTGCGTGCGCAGGCTCATGTCGCCGACTTCATCGAGAAAAAGCGTGCCGCCGTCCGCCTTTTGAAACTTACCGATCTTGTCCTCCGTCGCGCCGGTGAAGCTCCCCTTGATGTGCCCGAAGAGCTCGGACTCGATCAGCTCCTCGGGAATCGCCGCGCAATTGACTTCCACGAAAGGGCCCTTGCTGCGAAGGCTCGCGGCATGCAGCGCGCGCGCAACAAGCTCCTTGCCCGTGCCGCTCTCTCCGTAGATCAGCACGCGGCCGTTGGTCGGCGCGGTGACGGCAATCTGCTGCCGCAGAGCCTTCATGGGAACGCTGTCGCCGATAACCTGGTAGCGGTAACCCAGTTCGCTTCGCAGGACCTGGTTTTCCTCTTCGAGGCGGCGCTGTTGAATGGCGTTGCGAACCAGGACGATGATTTTCTCAAGCGAGAGCGGTTTCTCGATGAAGTCGAAGGCGCCGAGCTTGGTGGCGCGCACGGCTGTCTCAATCGTTCCGTGACCGGAAATCATGATGACTGCGGGAGGCCGCGGAGAGGCTTGCAAGCGGCTGAGTGCTTCCAGGCCATCGATTCCCGGTAGCCAGACGTCCAGGAGAATAACCTCGAACCCGCCGCCGGCGGCGCGCTCCAGGGCTTCCTCGGCGGAACCCACGGATTCCACGTGGTAGCCCTCGTCCGCGAGAATCGAAGAGAGAGATTCACGAATGCCAGCCTCGTCGTCCACGACGAGGAGATGCGGTCCACGAATCATCGAGCGGCGTCCGATCCATTGTGGTCGGCAAGGGAGGCGGCCGTCAATTCGGCGGCCGGAAGTTCCACGAGAAAGCGCGATCCTGCGGGAAGATTGTCCTCGACGTGGATGCTGCCGCCGTGTTCCGCCACGATGCGGGCGGCGATGGCCAGGCCGAGGCCCGTTCCGCGGTCCTTGGTCGAGAAATGCGGCAGGAAGAGTTTGTCCTTGTCTTCCGGAGAAATGCCGGCGCCGGTGTCCGAGACGCAGATCACCACGGTCTCGGCGTCCGAATATGCCCTGGTGGAAACCATGATTTCGCGGAGCGGCGAATTTTCCAGCGCTTCCGCGGCATTGTCGATTAGATTTACGACGACGCTGCGGAGCAGCCCGCCGTCGGCACGCACCGGGGGGAGATTCTCGGCGAGAGCGGTCTTGAGCGTGATGCCGTCGAGCCGCCCGGAAAAAACTTCCACCGCCTGATGGACGATGGTGTTGGCGTTGGTTGGCACGAGCTTGGCAGTGGGGAAGCGCACGAATTGCGAGAACTCGTTGACCAACTCGGCGAGCGTGGAGACCTCGCGTTCGATCAGGCGTGAACATTCCTGGACGAGCTTGGCCAATTCCGAGTCGCGGGTGGCTGCCGATTGAGAGGTGTCGCGGCGCTCGAGGAATCGCAGCAGCCGCTGGGCGGAAAGCTGAATGGGAGTCAGCGGATTCTTGATCTCATGAGCGATGCGCCGCGCGACTTCCTGCCACGCCGCCGATTTCTGTGCGCGCAGCACTTCCGTGAGGTCATCAAGGACCAGTACGTAGCCGGTGTTCGCGCGGCCCGGCCCAAGCGAGCTCACCGTAACGGCGACGTGCAACACGCGTCCGGCGGCGACCGTCTCGATCTCCCGGGAGACCACTCCCATGCGCAAGGATCTGCGCATCAGGTAGTGCACGATGCGCGCCGCCTCTGTTCCGAGGAGTCCTTCGAGAGAGTGAAAGTCGGGATCGGCACCGCTGACGCCGAACATTCTCGAGACCGAAGTGTTCAAGCGAAGAATGGTTCCCGCGGCATCGAGTGAAATAACTCCCGTGGGAATGTTCTCGAGAACGGTCTCCATGAGCTGGCGCCGGCGCTCCAGTTCCTGCACCGCTTGCTGGAGATTCCGGGTGAACTGATCGATTTGCGAGCGGCTGTCCCGCAATTGCGTGGTCATGGTGTTAAAGGAGCGCACCAGGATTCCCAACTCATCCTGGGCTTGTTCCGGGACCTGATAATCAAAGTTGCCAGAGGAAACCTCGCGCGTCCCTTCCGCGAGCGCCTGAATGGGGACGGTGACCTGCTTGGCCAGAAACAACGCCACCCACATGACCGCGAAGAGCAAGAGCAAAGTGAAAAAGAAAAGAATCACAAGCATCTGGCGCTTCAGCGCGCGCAGATCCTGCTTTTCCTCGTAGTATTCGCGCGTCTGGGATTGAATCGCCGTCAGCCGTTCGAGCACGCCGGGGCTCGTGCGATTCGCGGCAACGATGAACCCTCCAGCCGGGCCTCCTTGCCCAGCCGGCACGCGAGCGGCGAAGTAGTTTCTTCCCTCGGCCGCCCAAACTTCCACTCCGCTCTGCAAAGATCGCAAGTATTGCGCGGGAACCTCCGGCTGCACGCAAATCGAGCCGGTGCGGTCCTCCTTCTGGTTGTCGCACACGATGCCGCCTCGAATCACTTTGCCATCGCGATCCAGAATCCAGACAGCATCAGCGCCCTTCGCGAATACATGCTGCAGGAAGTCCGTGCCGGGACGAGTTGCCTCCGCTTGCGCCTGCAAAGCCATCCCGCGAAGCCGCGGCAACTGCGCCCGCCCCAGGTCGTTCAAGAGTTTCTGTGTCTCTTCGGAGGCGATTTCCAGCGGCCTCGGGAACCACAGCAACAAGCTCCGATTGATCAATGAATAGCTGACAATAAACATGAAGACGATCGGCAGAAGGGAAATGGCCATTGCGCCGACGACCATCTTGGTCTTAAAGCGCGCGCCGAGCTGTTCTTTGCGGCGTTCCACCCAGAGACGCAGGATGGTGCGCGCGAGGATGAGGCCAAAGACAAGAAAGGCGGCGGTGATGAAACTGGAGACGGCGTAGAGGGCCATTACGGCGCGCCAACTCTTCGGCTCGAACGGCACATCGAGCGATCCGAAGGTGAAAACGGCGGCCAGCAGCAGCGTCAGAAGGATTCCGCCGATGGCGAGGCCCCACTGCTGTTTGTTGTCCATTCGGCTCATAAGTTGGCTATCAATAAATGGGCTGTTGAAACGTACACCGGGGATGGAAAGCCGCATGTGCCGCGCACACCGTGGACATTTTGCGGCAGCGGCGTCAGCTCTTGAGCGGAATGTCTCCGTGTGGCTCGCGCAACCATCCTATGGCACGATAGCCAGCGTGGGGAAGCAAGTCAAGATTTCCGCCTGTCCTCTCCTCGAAGAACCTGCCCTTTTGGGCAGGTATTAGCCATTTCAGAACGACGCGAGAAAATCGGGCTCCCTTCCTCTTCCGCATTTGTTAAGGTGAGCGATGGGTGCAAACCCGGTTGGAGTACTGCGGATGTCCGTCCGTCTGGGCGAAATATTAGTTAAAGAAAGCCTGATCACGCAAGACCAGCTCCAAAAAGCGCTGGAGTTTCAGCGCGCCAATGGAGGCAAGCTGGGAAGCTGCCTGACCAAGATGGGCTTCATAACCGACGACGACATCACCGGCGTGCTCTCCCGGCAGTACGGCGTTCCTTCCATAAACTTGAAGTATTACGAAATCGATCCCAACGTTATCAAGCTGATTCCACAAGATACCGCGGCGCGCTACCAGGTGATCCCGCTCTCGCGCGTCGGCTCCGTTCTCACCATCGCCATGACGGATCCCACTAACGTCTTCGCGATGGACGATATCAAGTTCATGACTGGGTTCAACGTTGAGCCGGTAGTGGCGTCGGAGTCGGCCATCGGCGACGCCATCACGCGTTTCTATGGCGGAACCTCGACGAATCAGGAAGAAATCAGCAATTTGATGAAAGACCTCGTTGACGAAGACAACGAGCTGGAGCTGGCCGCCGAAGAATCGGAGCTGGACACCGCCACGCTGGAGAAGGCGGCGGAAGAAGCGCCCATCATCAAGCTGGTGAACTTGATTTTGACGGACTCGGTGAAGCGCGGAGCCAGCGATATTCACATCGAGCCTTACGAGTTGGAAATGCGCGTGCGATTTCGCATTGACGGGCAACTCGCCACGGTCATGACTCCGCCCTTGCGCCTGAAGGACGCCATCACCAGCCGCTTGAAGATCATGGCCAAACTGGACATCGCGGAAAAGCGCTTGCCCCAGGACGGCCGCATCATGATCAAGTACAAGGCCGACGGCAAGAAAAAGGAACTCGACTTCCGCGTTTCCACCGTGCCCACCCTTTACGGCGAAAAAGTAGTCATGCGGTTGCTGGACAAGGAAAACCTGCGGCTGGACATGACCAAGCTCGGTTTCGAACCCGAGTCGCTGAAGAAATTCGAACGCAACATCTTGAAGCCCTACGGCATGGTGCTGGTAACTGGTCCAACCGGTTCGGGCAAGACGAACACGCTGTATTCCTCCGTCGCGACGTTAAACACCGTTGACACGAACATCATGACCGCGGAGGACCCGGTCGAATTCCAATTGGCGGGCATCAACCAGGTGCAGATGAAGGAGCAGATCGGCCTGAATTTTGCCGCCGCGCTCCGCGCTTTCCTGCGCCAGGACCCTAACATCATTCTGGTCGGCGAGATTCGCGACTTTGAAACGGCGGAAATCGGAGTCAAGGCCGCGCTTACCGGCCACTTGGTGTTGTCCACGCTGCACACCAACGACGCTCCTTCCACCATCAGCCGCTTGATGAACATGGGTATCGAGCCTTTTCTGGTGGCCACGTCCGTGAACCTGATTTGTGCCCAGCGTCTCGTCAGGCGCATCTGTTCGAACTGCAAGGAAGAGTTGGAAGTCCCGCAGCAGGCGCTCATCGATGCCGGCTATACCGCCGAAGAGGCCAAAACCACCAAGATCTACCACGGCAAGGGCTGCACCACTTGTAACAAGCGCGGCTACAAGGGCCGCACTGGCCTCTACGAGGTCATGGAAATTAACGACGAGCTCCGAGAATTGATTCTCGTCGGCGCTTCGGCCCTGGAATTGAAGAAGAAGGCGATCGAGCAGGGCATGATCACGCTGCGGCGCAGCGGCTTGATAAAAGTGGCGCTTGGACAGACTACGATGGAAGAAGTCCTGCGCGAAACGGTTTTATAGAATTGAGGGTGCCCGATGGCTGGAATTACGCTAAGTGAATTGCTGAAGAAGATGATCGAGATGGGCGGCAGCGACCTGCACATCACGACCAACAGCGCGCCGCGCGTACGCGTGCACGGGAGGCTCCGTCCTCTCGACATGCCGCCTTTGACGGCAGCGGATACCAAGTCCCTGGCTTATAGCGTTTTGACGGATGCGCAAAAGCACCGGTTCGAGGAAAATCTGGAACTGGACTTCTCCTTCGGCTTGAAGAACCTGGCGCGCTTTCGCGGCAACGTTTTCAATCAGCGGGGCGCCGTTGGCGCCGTCTTCCGCACCATTCCCTGGGAAATCAAAGGTTTCGACGCACTCGGATTGCCGACCGTGGTTAGGGGATTGTGCGACAAGCCCCGCGGACTCGTCCTCGTGACCGGACCGACGGGCTCCGGAAAGTCCACCACGCTTGCTGCCATGCTCGACAAGATTAACGGTGAACGCGAAGAACACATGATCACCATCGAGGACCCCATCGAGTTCCTTCACAATCACAAGAAGTGCCTGGTGAACCAGCGGGAGGTTCACGCCGATACGCACTCCTTCGCCAATTCGCTTCGCGCCGCGCTCCGCGAGGACCCCGACGTCGTGCTCATCGGCGAAATGCGCGACCTGGAAACCATCGAGTCCGCTCTTCGCATCGCGGAAACCGGCCACTTGACCTTTGCCACTCTGCACACCAATTCCGCTTCTTCCACCATCAACCGTATCATTGACGTCTTTCCTTCTCACCAGCAGCCGCAAATTCGCGCCCAGCTTTCCATGGTCCTCGAAGGCATTCTTTGCCAGGCGCTTCTTCCCCGCGCCGACGGGCGCGGACGCGCCATGATTATGGAAGTGCTCGTGCCGACGCCCGCTATCCGCAACCTGGTCCGCGAAGACAAGATTCATCAGATCTATTCCGCGATGCAGACCGGCACGGGTCAAACCGGAATGCAAACTTTTAATCAGGCGCTGGCTAACGCTTACTTTCAAAAGGTGATCACGCTGGACATGGCCCTCTCGCGTTCCTCGAACGCCGATGAACTCCAGGACATGATCAACCGCGGAGTTTCCACGACCGGGAGCGGGACCGGGAGTAAAACCCCGGTCGCCAGCAAACGCTAGGAGAAACGAAATTGGCTGAACGGCCATACGCCCAAGGATTTGAAGGACTAAGGAGGCAATCAAATGCCGGACTATAAATATCAAGGAACCAGCCGCTCCGGCGGCAGCGTAAGCGGGACGATGACCGCTTCAAACAAGACCGAGCTGGCGACCCTGCTGAAGCGACAGCAGATCACCGCCACGAAAATGACTGAGAAGGGAAAGGAATTTAACATTCCCACCTTCGGCGGCGGCGTGAACGCCAAGGAGCTCGCCATTTTCACGCGCCAGTTCTCGGTCATGATCGATGCCGGTCTGCCGCTCGTTCAGTGTCTCGAGATTCTGGCGAGCCAGCAGGAGAACAAGTTCTTTCAGAAGGTCCTCACCGGGACGCGCGGCCAGGTCGAAGGCGGCGCGACGCTTTCCGCCGCCATGCGGAGCTCACCGAAGGTTTTCGACGCTCTGTACGTGAACATGGTCGAGGCGGGCGAGACGGGCGGTATTCTTGACACCATTCTCCAGCGTCTCTCGACATACATCGAAAAGAACGTCAAGTTGCAGCGCGCCGTCAAATCCGCCCTCGTCTACCCGGTGGGCGTTTTGACCGTTGCCGGCGGCGTTATCACGCTGCTTCTCTGGAAGGTCGTGCCGATTTTCGCCACCTTGTTTGCCGGCCTTGGCGTGGATCTTCCCCTCCCCACGAAAATTGTCATTGCCCTGAGTAATTTCATCGGCAGCATTTTTGGTTTCTTCATCCTCGTGGCCTTCGTGGGCGCCATCTTCGGTCTGAAAGTATGGTATGGCACTCCGCAAGGGCGCTTGGTGCTCGATACCATCATTCTGAAGCTGCCGGTCCTGGGCCTCTTGATGAGAAAGATCGCCGTGGCGCGGTTTACGCGAACGCTCGGCACGCTCATCTCCAGCGGCGTGCCCATCCTTGAGGGCCTGGACATCACCGCCAAAACTGCCGGCAACGCTGTCGTTGAGCGGGCTTTGCAAAAGGTGAGAAAATCGCTCGAGGAAGGCAAGTCCCTTACCGAGCCTTTGAAAGAATCAGAAGTGTTTCCGGGCATGGTGACGCAGATGATCGCCGTTGGCGAACAGACCGGCGCGATGGACGCCATGCTTCAGAAAATCGCTGATTTCTACGAAGAAGAAGTTGACGCGGCAGTGAAAGATTTGCTGACAGCTCTCGAGCCCATCATGATCGTTGTTCTCGGCGTGGTGGTCGGCGGCGTGGTCATTTCCATGTACTTGCCGTTGTTCTCGCTCATTGGCAAGCTGAGCTCGATGCACTAATCGGGCTTCCGTCCGCTTGGAATTGTCCTCTTTGCGGAGGGCGGGAAGTTTCTCCCCGTCCTCCGTTATTCCTGCCTGAACTTGGGGATGCTCGGATGCCGGGATAAGGCGCGGGCGCGCAATGGATAAAAGCTTCGCGACTAGGGAATGGCTGGACTGGCTGACGCGTGTTCGTCTGCTGACCATCACGCTCATCCTTACTATCGGCGTGGTCTGGCCTCAGTATGTTCCGGGCTTCAGCACCAATCGTTTTTTTCTCCCGCTAGTCGTTTTCTGGATCACTCTCGCAATCCTCGACCTCATCCTTCTGCGCTGGGTCCCCCAAGCGCGGTGGCATGGTGGATTCCAAGTTGCCGGGGACGTAGCGATGATTTCGTTGCTGGTCTATTCGACCGGCCTGCAGGAAAGTTATTTCATTTCCCTCTATCTGCTGGTGCTTATCGTCGCAAGCATCCTGTTCTCCCGTCAGATTGCCTTTCTGACCGTGGCCACTTGTTTTCTGCTCCTTGCGGGAATGACCTTTCTGGCTTACGCAGGAAGGATTCCACGCACCTACTCCAGGCTGCCAACTCCGACGAGCCTCCGCACCTGGCTGGTCATGAACCTTTTGGGGTTTCTGGCGGTTGCCTATCTGGCCAGCCTGCTGGCTTTGTCCCTTCGCAAAAAGGGCGTGGAACTCGAAGAGAAGCGCGAGGAGCTTCTCAGCCTTCAGGATTTCACTGAAGACATTATTCATTCGATGCGCGGCGGCC